>Ga0209172_10001624_pt1 | contig 45871 bp, 43 predicted proteins | sample LarsenN4metaG_FD_184113 | JGI IMG/M metagenome (GOLD analysis project Ga0209172, IMG submission 184113) | Hot spring sediment bacterial and archeal communities from British Columbia, Canada, to study Microbial Dark Matter (Phase II) - Larsen... ... | reverse complement strand
AAGGATCAGCGGGAAGGATCAGCGGGAAGGATCAGCGGGAAGGATCAGCGGGAAGGATCAGCGGGAAGGATCAGCGTGAAGCGGTGCGGCCAACGTTGGCCGCAAAAAAAACCGCCGGCGGGTGCACGGCGGTGTGTGGCCTGGTGTGAAGTATGATTCGTGACGGCGGTTGGTCACGAATCATACCGGCCGTGGCCAGCGGCTTAGAACTCGACGGTCACCTTCTTCGCCCCCATCGCCTTGGCGCGGGCGATCAGCTGTTCCAGCGTGGCGTCGGCCAGCAGGATGCCGGCGGCCAGCGGCGCAGCCGGCTCCGCAGCGGTGGCGGCTGCCACTGCCACGGGCGGCATCACCGGTGGTGGCGGGCTGACCGCGGCGCTGGCGCTGTCGGCGAGCAGTGTCGCCAGCACCTTGCTCAGCCGTTCGTAGGCTTCGCGGCTGGGCTTGATGTTGCTGCCGTCCTGCGCCTCGTAGCGCTGGATGGCGGCGGTGGACAGTCCGACCTGGGCCGCCAGCGCGGTGCGCGACAGCTGCAATTGCTTGCGAATGGCTTTCAGCGCCGGGGCAAATTCAGCACTTTCAAAGTCGGGCAGTACGGGCATCGCGCTCTCCAGCAGACGGGAATAAGCGGTGATCATACACATGATGCGTTGATTAATACAATAAAACATACATCAAGCGGGGCTACGACCGAGTGTGTGTATGGTGTTTGCCACATCTGGCAGATAAATCATACATGCACAGCGATGTGCTGCCAATTAATCATTTCGTTATCAATGGCTTGCGTTTGTTGTGTGATTTATTACGAAAACACAATCACACCACGGTAATACAGGCAATCCGGGCGCAAGTCCGCCCAAAAGTATGGTGTGTGTGATTGTATGAAAATCGTGCTGTACCCTACTCATACAGTGGTGGCGGCTGGGCGTGGCGCGTGTTGCTGCCGGTGATGACGAACACCAGCACCCCGCTGGCGCGATCGATGACAGGTGCGCGGTGGCAGGCTGTCATGGCCAGCCAGCTGGTGACAACGGGCGCTCACACTGAAACCGTGGCTGCTGTTGATGCTGCCGGCGCGTCAGGGTTGGCCGCCACGTCGGCAGTGGCTCACACCGCACAGCCGTCCAGTGCCAGCAACAGCTCGTCGATTTCCTGCAGGTGGGTGTCGTCGTGCGCGACCATGTCGGCGACCAGCTCCGCCAGCGTCAGCCGCTGCCGGCCTTCCCAGACGCCGATGCGGGCCTGGGCGTCGGCGTCGCAGCCCTGCAGCAGTGCCAGCAGCTCGCCGCGCGCGCGCAGCATGCCGCTGGCCGCCTGCGCGTAATCCTGTGCCTGGTAATCGCGGGCGATGGCCCACTCGCTGCCGTTGACGCCGTGCAGCAGCGGCTGCGGCTGTTCGAGGATGGCGCGCACGCGCGGGCGGAAGGCATCGTCGTCGAGATCGCGCAGGTGGCAGAGGTGCTCCAGCGCGGAGAAGCCGATGCCGGCCGGGCGCGCGTGCCGGCGTGCCGGCGACAGTGCCGCCAGCCGCTGCAGCACCTGTTGCGGCATCGCGGCGAGGCTGGCCAGCAGCTCGGCGAAGCTGCGCGGTTGCGGCAGCGGTGACCACACCGCGCCGTAGCTGAAGTAGCCGCCCGGCACCCGCCCGCGCGGACGCAGCAGCTGGTGGCCGTGGCGGCGCATCACGTCGCCGACCATGGCACCGCAGAACTGGCGCGCGCTCTGGTCGGCGGCGACTTCGGCGAACTTGTGCTGTAGTTCGTGGACGATGGCCGTCACCGCCGGGATGCCGGCGCGCGACAGCACCGCGTATTCGAGGTAGCGCTGTGGGGTGTCGATCAGCTGTTCCAGCTGCTGGCCGAGGGCTGTGCGGCGGAACTGGTCAAAGCGGTTGTGCATGGCGGTCGCCTTGTAACGTAGCAAATTGCTACGTTACTAGCTGGCGGCTACCACGGCAAGCCGTTTCCGCCGCGCACTGACCCGGCCGGGCCGCGCGCCACCATTGCGAACCCGGCTGGGCTGCGCGGGGGCTGGCGATGCCGTCAGGCCTGCGGCCAACCCTGGCGGCGGGCGTGGTGCGAGTCACTGCCCGGTCGCGGCCCCGCCGCATCGTGCCGTACCGTGCTCGCCCGACTGTGGCCCGGCGCTACAGCGTGCGCGCCAGCGCGATCATCTGTTCCATGCAGCGGCCCCAGCCGTCGTGAAAGCCCATGTCGGCGTGGGTCTGGCGGTCGATGGCGTCCTTGTGCAGCACGCGCGCGTTGTAGCGGGTGCCGCCGTCGGCCAGCGCGTCAAAGCTGATGATGGCGGTGAAGAAGGGCTTGGCGGCGGGGCGGAAGCCCGGCTGCAGTGCGTCGCTGAACACCAGCCGCCGCTGCGGCACGATGTCGAGGAAGCAGCCGCTGGTCGGGTAGCGGGCGCCGTCCGGCGCCTGCATCACGGTGCGGAACACGCCGCCCGGCTGCAGTTCCATTTCGCACTCGGGGGTGGTCAGCGGCGCCGGTGCCCACCACTGCTGCAGCAGTGCCGGCGTGGTCCACACCCGCCACAGCAGCGCCGGCGGCAGCGCGATGTCGCGGCCCAGTTCCAGGTCCAGGTGTTCGTCGAAGGGTGGCAGGGTCATGGTTGCTCCTTGCTTTGGCTAGGCGCCGGCGGCGGCCAGGGTTGGCCGCGGGCGCGGGTTCAGACGTGCGGGAAATCCGGGTTCCACGCCACTTCCCACAGGAAACCGTCGGCGTCGGCAAAGTAGCCGCTGCGCCCGCCCCAGAACGCGTCCTGTGCCGGCTTGACGATGCGGCCGCCGCGCGCGGCGACCTCGGCCAGCAGCGTGTCCACCTCGGCCGCGCTGCGCACATTGTGCGCCAGCGTGAAGCCGGGGAACGCCGCCGGCGGGCTGTCCGCCACGCCGGCGTCGGCGGCCAGTGCCGCGCGTGGATACAGCGACAGCCAGGTGTGGCCGAGTTCGAAAAAGGCGACCCCGGCGCCGTCCGGCATCGCGATCTGCGGCAGCTGCAGCACGTCGCGGTAGAAGGCGGTGGCGCGCGCCAGATCGGCGACGCCGAGGGTGACAAAGCTCAGTCTTGCTTCCATGCGTGGTACTCCCGGTGCCAGGGTTGGCTCATTTGTTGTTGCAGGTGCCGCCGCGCCGGCTCGCCGACGTCGGCGTGGTGCAGGAAGGCATCCAGTGAAATGCCGTCCGGCCACGGCGTGTCGTTCTGTTGTATAGCCTGCATCCGGTCAACACGAAAATGGCGATAGTCGTGGCGCAGCAGGCACCACGCCGCCAGCGTCCAGCGGTCGCCCCAGAAGAACAGCCCCAGCGGCGCCAGCGTGCGGCAGCTGGCCTGGCCGGCCTCGTCGCGGTAGTCGATGGCGAGGCAGCGCCGCGCGTGGATGGCGGCGGTGATGCCGCCCAGCCGTTCGCGCGGGTAGCCGTGATGGCGCGCGGCAAACAGCGGTGCCGGCGCCAGCCCGGCGGAGCCGAGCACGGCATGGATCTTGGCCAGTGCGCTGGCGGCGGCGTCGGCGGTGGCGTGGTCCGCCCACGCCGCCAGCATGCGGGCGCCGACTTCCAGCGCCGACAGCTCGGCCGCGGAAAAGCTCAGCGGCGGCGGGGTGAAGCCGGCTTCCAGCCAGTAGCCCTCGCCGGCCTCGCCGTTGACCGGTGCGCCGCTGGCCATCAGGTCGGCCATGTCGCGGTACACCGTGCGCGGCGACACCTCCAGCCACTGCGCCAGCTGCGTGGCGGTGGTGCGGCGGCGGCCGCGCAGCAGCAGCAGGATCTGCATCAGGCGGTCGGCACGGCGCATGTCAGCCGCCGTCCTGTTGCTGTGCCAGCCAGATCACGGCGCGGATGGCGGCGCGCGCCTGCGGGCTATTGCCCCAGCAACTGCTGCGCAGCATGAGGGCGATCTGGCGGCACAGTTCGGCCTCGTCGCTGTCGCGTAGCTGCGCCAGCGACTGGTAGCCCAGCTGCTCCAGCCGTGCGATCACGCTGTCGCCGACGCCGTGCAGCGCGCGCATGGCCTGTCGTTCGTGCTCGGGAAAGGCCATGGGCACTCCTTCAATGCTGAATGGATGACAAGGATAAACCGCGAGCCATGGCGGCGGGGTGTTTTGTCAGGCCACGCGCCGGTAAAACGCCAGCAGCGCGCTGCCGGGCGCGAGCAGCGACAGGAAGTGCGCGCCGTGTGGATCGTCCGGCCACAGCTCGCACAGCGCGACGGCGCGTTCGCGGCTGTCGGCCAGCACCAGATCGACATAGCTGTCGTCGTCGCCGCACCACAGCGTGTGGCTGACAAAGCCGGGCTGGTGGCGCAGCAAGTGCTGTTCCACCGCCTGTGCCGCCTGGCGCAGCGTGTGTTCGCTGACGCCGGGGCGCAGCCGGAAACTGGCGAATTCGAGTCCGCCGATGGGGGGGAGTGTGGTCGTCATGGTGCGGGGCTTTCGTCAAAAAGGGGATAGGCCGGCGCTGGTGGCGGCAACGTGGCCGGCAGCGCGGCCTGCATCGCCGCGGCAATCAGGTAAAAATCAGCGGCGCTGATCTGCAGCTGGCCGAAACGCAGCGGATAGCCCCAGCGTGCCGGGTCGGTGATGAAGGCCAGCTGCGTGAGCAAAGGCCGGATCGGCGCCGCTTGCGCGGCGACAAAGGCGACATCGCGGCGCCACGGCCGGAAGTGCGCGTCCATGCTGACGCGGTACGGCGCGCCGGCGCAGACGCTGCCGATGGCGGTGAACGCCTGGCACCGGCGCGGGCTGCCCAAGGCGTCTTGCGGCGAGTAGTACACCAGCCCGTCGCCGGCCGCCATGCGCGCCAGCGGTGCCGCCTTGCCGTGGCACAGCTGGGCAAAGCCGCCGGCCACACCGCGGGCAACGTGTTCGCGGCAGGCGACACCGATCCAGTAGCGCCGGCTCATGGCGCGTGGTGCAGGCCGATGTGGTTGCCCTCGCTGTCCTGGAACAGCGCGATGTCGCCGTTGCCGTCCGGCAGCGTCAGGCGCGGCTGCAGGATCACGCCGCCGGCGGCAGCGATGCGTGCCAGCAGCGCGTCCAGGTCCGGCCCGCCGTCCAGATAGACGCGGCTGCCGGCACTGCCCGGCTGCAAGCGCGGGCTGGTCATGATGCAGCCGGGGTGCTCGCCGCTGGCGGTACGGAACACGGCAATCTGCTCGCCCATGAACGGCTCGACGTGCAGTTCCACGTGGAACGTCTGGCGGTAGAAGGCGACCGCGCGCTCGAAATCGGTGGCGGGAATTTCAAACCAGTGAACAAAGGCGGGCATGGTGTGGCTCCGGTAGCAGGTTGGCGGCAGGGTTTGCCGTTGCCCAGTATCGCGACCGGCTGCTGACAGCCTGCTGTCAGTAGTCCTTTGTCATGGTGAAATTATTTTCGCCGGCGGCGGCCAGCGCGAGTGTGGTTGTCGTGTCGGGCGCGGTTGGGTGCCGCTCCCGTCGCGGCAGCGGGTGTCACGGTGGCGTGGGAGTGCGGGAGCATGATGATGGCGGTCGCGGCGCGGGCAGCTGCGCCGCCCGCTTGCTGCCGGTGCCTTTGCCACACGGCCGGCGCGTGGCCGCCGGTGTGCCTCAGCCCTGGCGCAGGCGGCGGTAGAAGGTGCTGCGGCTGATGCCCAGCGCGCGTGCGGCGGCGCTGGCGTTGCCGCCGTGCTGTTGCAGCAGCGCCGCCAGCTGCCCGCCGCTGGCGCTGCCCACCGCCGCCGGATGCTGTTCGCGCAGGGTGTCCGGCAGATGGGCCAGCCCCAGCTCGGTGCCGTCGTCGACCAGCGCCAGCAGCGTCTTCAGCAGGTTGTCGAGCTGGCGCAGGTTGCCCGGCCACGGGTAGCGGCGGATGAAGTCGGCCAGCGCCGCCGACAGCGTCACGCCACGGCGCGCGCCGCCGTGCTGCGCCAGCAGGTTGGCCGCAATCTGCGCCACGTCGCCGCGCTCGCGCAGTGGCGGCAGCCGCAGCGGATAGTGGCCGAGGCGGTAGTAGAGGTCGGCGCGGAAGCGGCCGGCGGCGACCTCGTGCTCCAGGTTGCGGTGGGTGGCGGCGACGATGCGCACGTCCACCTTCTGCCCGATGCCGCCGCCCAGCGGCACCACCAGCCGTTCCTGCAGCACGCGCAGCAGCCGCGCCTGCAGGCTGGCCGGCATGTCGCCGATCTCGTCGAGGAACAGGATGCCGCCGTCGGCCTCGCGCAGGCGCCCCTTGGCACCCTGCTTGCGCGCGCCGGTAAAGGCGCCTTCTTCATAGCCGAACAGCTCGGCCTCGATCAGCCCTTCCGGAATCGCCGCGCAGTTGACCGCCACCAGCGGCGCGCCGGCGCGGCTGCTGGCGGCGTGCAGTGCCTGCACGAAGCGCTCCTTGCCGACGCCGGTTTCACCCAGCACCAGCACCGGGATGTCGGCCTCCAGCAGCCGTTGCCCGCGCTGCAGCAGGCCGTCCGGCAGCGCGCCGGCGTCGTTGCGGCCAACCTTGCTGTCCGGCTGTCGTGCGGCGCGCGCGGCGGCGTGGTCGGCCGGCACCGCTGCGGGCGCCGCCTGCCGCGGTGTGGGCGGCAGCAGCCGCGCCGAATACAGCTGGCCGCCGTGGCGCAAGGAGGCCGCGCCGATGCCGTGGCGGCTGAGCCAGTGTTCCAGGCTCTGCCCGGCCAGCGCGGCAAAGCGGCTGTGGCCCAGCGCCGGCCAGTCCAGCCCCAGCGCCGCCAGCGCGGCACGGTTGGCCGCGCGCAGCACGCCGTCGTCGTCGAAGCCCAGCCGTCCGCAGCGCGGCGTGGTCAGCGTGGCGGCGTCGGGGGCGAAGCGCAGCTCGAACAGCGCGCCGGCCTGCTCGTCGAACAGGCGCTGCTCGATGTGGCGCACCGCCGCCTGCACCTGCTGCTGCTGCGCGTCGCCCAGCTTGCGCGGCAGGCCGGAGACGTCGACCACCCCCAGCAGCTCGCCCTGCGGGCTGACGATGGCGCCGGCGGTGCACGACAGCTGGCGGTTGCGCTCCAGGTAGTGCTCGCTGCCGCGTACCCGCACCGGGCCGCCGAGCACCAGCGCGGTACCGATGGCGTTGGTGCCGCGCACGTCCTCGCGCCAGTCCATGCCCGGCAGCAGCGCCACCCGCTCGGCACGGTCGAGAAAAGCCGGGTGCCCCATCTGGTCGAGGATCACGCCGTGGCGGTCGGCGACGATCACCACGTGGCCGTCGTCGACCACGCTGTCGAACAGCGCGTCGATCGCCGGTCGCGCCAGCTGCAGCCAGTCGGCGTTTTCCTGCTGCCGGCTGCCGAGGCTGGCAGTGTCCAGCTTGTCCGGCAGCCGCAGCCGCGCCGCGGACAGGCCGAGGCCGAGGCAGCGCCGCCACGAGTGCAGGATCGGGCTGGGCACGCTGTTGTCGGGCAGGGTTTCGCCCTCGAAAAAGCGGCGGCGGATTTCGGCTAGCGGCAAGGACGACATGGTGGCTCCGGCTTGTGTCAGTGTATCGCGACAGGTGTGTCAGGCTGCGACAGCGGCGCTCGGCTCGCTCCGCCGATTATGCGCGCCCGGGCGTGGCGAACAAGCGCTAAAAAAACAGCGCCGCTGGCGCGCTGCAACATCGGCACGCAGCGGTGGCCGCCGTTGCAAGGTTGGCCGCACGCTGCGATGCAGCATCAAAAACCGCTGGCACGCGCCGTGCACTGTTGCAGCCACACCCGCTTGAGGTGAGCCAAGACAACAGGAGAGAGACGATGAGCACCATTACCCCGGCCCAGTACGGCCTGAACCTGAAATCCCGCTACGACAACTTCATCGGTGGCCGCTGGTTGCCGCCGGTCAATGGCCGCTACTTCGAAAACCTGACCCCGGTCACCGGCAAGGCGCTGTGCGAGATCGCCCGCTCCGACGAGGCCGACATCGAGCTGGCGCTGGACGCCGCCCATGCCGCCAAGGCCGCCTGGGGCAAGACCAGCGTCGCCCAGCGCTCGCTGATCCTGCTGCGCATCGCCGACCGCATGGAGCAGCACCTGCACACCCTGGCCACCGTCGAAACCTTCGACAACGGCAAGCCGATCCGCGAGACGCTGGCCGCCGACATCCCGCTGGCCATCGACCACTTCCGCTACTTTGCCGGCTGCATCCGCGCGCAGGAAGGCAGCCTCGGCGAGATCGACGCCACCACCGTTGCCTACCACTTCCACGAGCCGCTGGGCGTGGTCGGCCAGATCATCCCGTGGAACTTCCCGATCCTGATGGCGGCGTGGAAACTGGCGCCGGCACTGGCCGCCGGCAACTGCGTGGTGCTGAAACCGGCCGAGCAGACGCCGCTGTCCATCCTGATTTTTGCCGAGCTGGTGGGTGATTTGCTGCCACCGGGCGTGCTCAACATCGTCAACGGCTTCGGCACCGAGGCCGGCAAGGCGCTGGCCACCAGCAAGCGCATCGCCAAGATCGCCTTCACCGGCTCCACCCCGGTCGGCCGCCTGATCATGAACTACGCCAGCCAGAACCTGATTCCGGTGACGCTGGAGCTGGGCGGCAAGTCGCCGAACATCTTCTTCGCCGACGTCGCCGCCAAGGATGACGCCTTCTTCGACAAGGCGATCGAGGGCTTCGTGATGTTCGCGCTCAACCAGGGCGAGGTGTGCACCTGCCCGAGCCGCTCGCTGGTGCACGAGTCGATCTACGACCGCTTCATGGAACGCGCGCTGAAGCGCGTGGCCGAGATCAAGCAGGGCAACCCGCTGGATCCGTCCACCATGATCGGCGCGCAGTCGTCGCAGGAGCAGATGGACAAGATCCAGAGCTACCTCGCCATCGGCAAGGAAGAAGGCGCCGCGGTCCTGGCCGGCGGCCAGCGCGCCCACCTCGGCGGCGATCTGGAAGATGGCTACTACATCCAGCCGACGGTGTTCCAGGGCCACAACAAGATGCGCATCTTCCAGGAGGAAATCTTCGGGCCGGTGCTGTCGGTGACCAAGTTCAAGGACACCGAGGAGGCGCTGCACATCGCCAACGACACCCTGTTCGGCCTGGGCGCCGGGGTGTGGACCCGCGACATGAACACCGCCTTCCACATGGGCCGCGGCATCGAGGCCGGCCGGGTGTGGACCAACTGCTACCACGCCTACCCGGCGCACGCGGCGTTCGGCGGCTACAAGCAGTCCGGTATCGGCCGCGAGACGCACAAGATGATGCTCGACCACTACCAGCAGACCAAGAACCTGCTGGTCAGCTACAGCGAGGACAAGCTCGGCTTCTTCTGAGGCTGAGCCCGGCCGGCGCTGGCCGGCCTGCATCACCGGCGCGGCGGGCTGCCTGCCGCCGCGCTGTAAGAGCGTGTTCATGATCTTGCACACTCACGCGAGACAAGGCGAAAACGGCTGAGGAAGCGGTTTATCCAGACATAAACCAGCATGGCGAAGGCGTTTTCAACGCGGTATCGCTCCATTGAGATCAAGTTGCAGCAGATCGTGAACAGGCTCTAAGCGCAGTACCCGAACGCTGGCGCAGCATGCACCCCCTGCCAGCAGTCGCAGATGAACCATCGCCGGGCCGCAGCATGGCGGCGGGCAAAGCCAGACATAGGGATTACTTACCATGACAACGACCACTTTCTTCATTCCGCCGGTCAACCTGATCGGCGACGGCTGCCTCAATGACGCGCTGCAGGCGATCCGCGGCTACGGCTTCCGCCACGCGCTGATCGTCACCGACGCCGGGCTGGCGCGTGCCGGCGTCGCCGCCAAGGTGGCCGCGCTGCTGCAGGCGCAGGACATCGAGGCCACCATCTTCAGCGGTGCGCAGCCGAACCCGACGGTGGCCAACGTCGAGGCCGGCCTCGCGCTGCTGCGCGACAAGCGCTGCGACTGCGTGATCTCGCTCGGCGGCGGCTCGCCGCACGACTGCGCCAAGGGCATCGCGCTGGTGGCCACCAACGGCGGCCACATCGCCGACTACGAGGGCGTCGACAAGTCGGCCAAGCCGCAGCTGCCGCTGATCGCCATCAACACCACCGCCGGCACCGCCAGCGAGATGACGCGCTTCTGCATCATCACCGACCAGAGCCGCCACATCAAAATGGCCATCGTCGACCGTAACGTGACGCCGATCCTGTCGGTGAACGACGCCTCACTGATGCTGGCCAAGCCGGCGGCGCTGACTGCCGCCACCGGCATGGACGCGCTGACGCACGCCATCGAGGCCTATGTGTCCACCGCCGCCACCCCGATTACCGACGCCTGCGCGCTGCAGGCGGTGCGGCTGATTGCGGCCAACCTGCGCACCGCGGTGGCCAACGGTCAGGACCGGCACGCCCGTGAACAGATGGCCTACGCCCAGTTCCTCGCCGGCATGGCCTTCAACAACGCGTCGCTCGGCTACGTGCACGCGATGGCGCACCAGCTCGGCGGCTTCTACGACCTGCCACACGGGGTGTGCAACGCGCTGCTGCTGCCGCACGTCGAGGCCTTCAATGCCAGCGTCGCCGCCGGCCGGCTGGCCGATGTCGCCGCCGCGATGGGCGAGGATGTGGCGGCGCTGGATGCCGCCGCCGCCGCCGAGTGCTGCCTGGCGGCGATCCGCCGCCTCGCCGCCGACATCGACATCCCGGCCCGGCTCAGCGAGCTGGGGGTGCAGGAAGCCGACATTCCGCTGCTGGCCGCCAACGCGCTGAAGGACGCCTGCGGCCTGACCAACCCGCGCCCGGCCAGCCAGGCCGAGATCGAGGCCATCTTCCGCCAGGCGCTGTAAGCCGTCCTCCTGGCACGGTACTGCGGCGGCAGGGCTCCCTCCCGCTGTCGCCGCAGTGCTGCTGCCTTGTCCTTGCCCGTCTGATGTGTCGCAACACAGACGGGTTTTTTTGGGCCTATCATTTTGATGTCATGGCCGGCGCGGCACCCTGCCCGCCGGCCGCCGGCACCACCTTCCGGTGGCCTGCCCGCCCCCAACCGCTGGAGTCCGCATGTCGTTTTTCCGTAACCGAGCCACCCGTGCGCCCGCTGCCGCCAGCGCCATCCCGCCGCTGCAGGTCTTGCGCAGCGACAGCCACAGCTATGAAACGGCGCTGGCCGCCAGCGCCAGTCCGCGGGTGCGGCTGGTGCTGGGCTACGTCAACCCGTCCGCCAACCTGGAACAGATCGGCCGCTGCATCGCGCGCCATTTCCCGCAGGCGAAGATGCTGCTGACCACCACCGCCGGCGAGCTGTGCAGCCACCAGGCCGGCGACGCGCTGTATCTGCCGGCCGACGGCCAGTGGCAGAGCATGGTGTTCCAGCTGTTCGACGAGGCGCTGCTGGCCGGGGTGCACATCGAGGCGGTGGCGCTGGCCTGCGACGACATCAAGGCCGGCAGCCCGGTGCTGAGCCACGCCGCGCGCATCGCGCGGCTGCAGGAGCACGTTGGCCGCATCCGGCTGCCGTTCGCGATGCGCCACGACGAGGGCTTCGTGCTGACCCTGGTCGACGGCCTGTCCAACAGCGAGAGCTACCTGCTGGAAGCGCTGTACGAATCCGGCAAGCTGCCCTACCTGTTCGTCGGCGGCTCCGCCGGCGGGCCGCTGGATTTCTCGATGACGCGGCTGTACGACGGCCAGCAAGTGCGCGACGGCCACGCGGTGTTCGCCTTCATCAAGCTGGCGCCGGCCTACCGCTACGGCGTGTTCAAGAGCCAGAACTTCGAGGACAGCGGCAGCCACTTCACCATCGCCGAGGCCAGCACCGAGCTGCGCCGCGTGCACTCGGTGATCGATGAACACAGCGGCGAGATCCGCAACGTGCTCGACGCGCTGGCCGCGCACTTCCGCTGTCCGCGCCAGCAGCTGGCGGCCAAGCTGCAAAGCCACAGCTTCGGCATCAAGATCAATGGCGAGCTGTTCGTGCGCTCGGTGCTGGCGGTGAACGAGGCCGGCGGCTACCTGCAGTTCGCCTGCGACCTCGCCTTCGGCGAGCGGCTGCACCTGCTGCGCAGCACCGATCTCGCCGAGCATACCCGCCGCGACTTTGCCGCCTTCAGCGCCGGCAAGCCGGCCGCAGTCGGCGCCATCCTCAACGACTGCATCCTGCGGCGGCTGAACAACGCCGGTGCACTGGCGCGTGCCAACGTCTACGGCGACATCCCCGCCGCCGGTTTTTCCACCTTCGGCGAGCTGCTCGGCGTCAACATCAACCAGACGCTGACCGCGATCTTCTTCTACCCGGCGACGGCGGCGTTCAGCGACGATTTCGTCGACCGCTTCCCGGTGCACTACGCCAACTTCAAGAACTACTTCTACCGCCGCGAGCTGGCGCGCGCGCAGATGACCGGGCAGATGAAGAGCCGCGTCATCGCCGAGCTGAACGGCTACAAGAGCTTTGCCGCGCAGCTGATGGCCAGCCTGCCGCTGTTCCGCGATGCCACCACCGAGCTGGTGTCGCATCTGGGCGTGATCGAGAACGACATCCACCGCTTTGGCAGCGAGATCAATCGCGGCGCGCAGACCGCCGGCACGGTCACCGAACGCATCGGCCATCTGGAAAAGGATGCGCAGCAGATCGGCGAGGTGATGCAGATGATCAAGAAGATCGCCGAGCAGACCAATCTGCTGGCGCTGAACGCCGCCATCGAGGCGGCGCGCGCCGGCGAGGCCGGGCGCGGCTTTGCCGTGGTCGCCGACGAGGTGCGCAAGCTGGCCAACACCACGCAGTCGAACCTGAATGCCACCGGCGGTGCGGTGGACAACGTGATGAACGGGGTGCGCGATGTCGGCGGCGACGTGCGCGACATGGGCAGCCAGGTCAGCGCCTTTGCCGGCGAGATGGGCAAGGTGGTCGGCACCCTGCAGCAACTGGCCGTCACCTCGCAGCACAGCAAGCTGCGCGTGGACGAGATGCTGGGCCAGACCGAGGCGCTGTACGAAAAGATGCGCGCGGTGGACAAGGAGCTGGACGCGATCCTGAAGCTGGAACAGCAGTAAGCCTGCCCGTACTGCGCTTGCGGCCAAGCCTGACAGGTTGGCCGCAAGCGTTTGTGTGACGGTGTGTGACCGGCTTCACAAAGCTTAACCAGCGCCTGATTGACGCTGGCATCCCTCGGCCCTTAGCCTTGCGGCCATCCTGGCAGGGCGCGTGTTCCCCTGCCGCCCTGCGCCGTGTTGTTGCCGGCGCCCTGCCGCAAGGAGCCCGCATGAGCCTGTCCCGCTATTCCGCAATCATTTCCGCCGCGCTGCTGGCCGCCTGCGCCGCCACCACGCCGCAACCCGACGGCCGCTGGAAGTCGGCCGGCGACAACGAGCCGCCGATCGAACTGGAACTGAAAAACGGCCGCCTGTCGGTGTCCGGCGGCTGCAACCGCCTGTTCGGCACCGCCCGCGTCGAGAACGGCGTGCTGATCGTCGACCAGCTGGCCAGCACCATGATGGCCTGCGACGCGGTGTCGATGGCGCGCGACCGTGACCTCAGCCTGCTGCTCAATAGCCGGCCGACGGTGCGGCAGCAGGACGGCCACCTGTTGCTGGCCGGGCCGGGCAAGCAGCTGGAATTGCGGCAGCAGGAGGATCTGTCGGCGGCGCCGACGCGGCTGGTCTACGTCGCCGCCGAACGCAAGCCCTGCAGCGGCGTGGCACCGATGCAGTGCCTGCAGGTGCGCGACAGCAAGGACGCGCCGTGGCAGCTGCACTACGGCGAGATCGAGGGCTTCAAGCCCGAGCCGGGCATCGCCTACCGCCTGCGCATCCGGGAAGTGAAGGTCGCCAAACCGCCCGCCGACGCGCCGTCCGTGCGCTGGGTGCTGGACAAGGTGATCGAACAGCAGGTGGTCGCGCCGTAAGACGCGCGGCGCAGTCCATAGAAAACATGCGGCCAACCTTGTACAAGGTTGGCCGCATGTCTTTTGGGGCAGGGAAAGCTCAGCGTCGCGCGATCAGCACGATGCCCATCCCGATCAGCAGCATGCCCAGCAGCTCGCCGCTGCCCGGCCATTCGCCGAGGCTGCCGGCGGCCATCGCCACCGCCAGCACCGGGATCACCAGCGCGTTGAAGCTGAGCGTGGACGCCGGCAGGCGGCGCAGCAGCCACAGCCACGCCAGCCAGCCGACCGCGCTGGAGAACACGCCGGAGTAGATCATGCCCAGCACGAAGGCCGGCGACCAGTGGATGGCGGCGAAATCGGCGAACGGCAGCAGCAGCGGCAGCGGCGCGAGGCCGATCAGCGCCTGCCAGCCGGAGAAATTCAGGCTGTCGAGCTGGCCCTGCTGCGCGGTCTTCTTGGTCAGCACCGAGCCCAGCGCCCACAGGAAGCCGGCCAGCACCGCCAGCAGCATCGGCAGCACGCCGTGCAGCTGCCACGGCGCCACGATCAGCATCAACCCGGCAAAGCCGGCGATCAGCGCCCGGCGCGCGTTGGCGGTGAACGGCTCGGCCAGCAGCCAGCGCGACAGCAGCGCTACCCAGAACGGCATGGTGAACACCAGCACCGAGGTGCGCCCGGCGGCGCCGGCCACCAGCGCCAGCGTCACCGTCAGGCCATAGGCGAAGGTGGTGGTCAGCCCGACCTGCAGTGTCTGCTTCAGCCGCTGCGGCCGCAGGCCGTGGCCGCGCGCCAGCAGCACGCCGAACAGCGTCAGGCTGCCGATGGTGGTGCGGATGATCAGGTGGGTGATCGGCGTCGCCGCCTGCAGCGTCACCTTCATCACCACGTAGTTGTACGCCCACATCGTCACCAGCCCGGCAAACAGCGCGTAGGGCAGCCAGCGGCTGGCGGACAGCGCGGCAAGGTTGGCCGCGAGGCGGCGGGTGGGGTTGAGGGTGCTCATGTGCGGCTCCGGTGGCGGGCGTGTGCCCGATGCGATGCTCACAGTGTAGAAAGCCCGCCATGGCCACTTGCTGCGTTATCATGCGCCACAGTGCAGCGACGCTGCTTTTGAATGGCAATTGACGCAGGATTCCTGACATGCTGGATGCTTACGATCGCAAACTGCTGGTGTTGCTGCAGGAAGACGCGCGCCAGACCCACGACGCGCTGGCCGAGGCGGTCAACCTGTCGCCGACGGCGGTCACCCGCCGCCTGAAGCGGCTGCGCAGCGCGGGCATCATCCGGCGCGAGGTGGCGCTGGTCGATCCGGCGCTGTTCGGCCGCACGCTGCGGCTGGTGGTGAACGTGATGCTGCAGCGCGCGCAGGCGCCGCTGGTGGACGCGTTCAAGGCGGCGATGGACGCGGCGCCGGAGGTGATGGAGTGCTACAACGTCACCGGGCGCCCGGATTTCGTGCTGATCGTGCTGGTGCGCGACATGGGCGACTACGAGCGCTTCGCCCGCGCCCACCTGATGAACAACCCGCACGTGCGCGAGTTCGAGTCGCTGGTGGTGATCAATACCTGCAAGTACCGCACCGCGGTGCCGGCCGATCCGGACTGAGCACCGGTTCACGATCGGCTGCAACTGATCTCACGGGGCGAGACGACGTTGAAAACCGCTTCGGCATGCTGGTTTATCTCTGGATAAACGCCGCTTCCTCAGCCGTTTTCGCCTTGCCTCGTGTGAGCGCCGCTAAGCAAACCCCTGATCCTGCATTGCGCCGCCTTGCCGTACGACGGGTACTGTCTGCGTCGGCGCGCCTAGCCTCAGCTGCGCTGCGAGGTGTTGTTCGTGGCGCTGAACGCGGCCCTGCAAACGACTGCGGCCAACCTTGATCAAGGTTGGCCGCAATATTGTCCGGCTTAGCTTAAGGCGCCGCGGCTCAGTCTTCGTGCAGCAGCGCGTGTTCGATCTCGGAGAACGCCTGCGGCACGCGGATGAAGTTCAGCGAGATGCCGAGCCGGCGCGCGATGTGCGAGGTGGAGAACAGGCCGCACACTTCCAGGTGCTTGCTGTTGCCGTTCAGCTCCACCACCAGCGCGTGCTGGCGGCCGGTGTGCTTCATGGTGGCGACCAGCTGGCCGATGCTGGCGTTCGCCACCTCGGCCATGTCCAGTGCCTCCAGTTCGCGGCGCGGGGTCATCACGTCGGACACCAGCAGTTCATCGTGGCGCTTGCCGCGTTCCTGGATGCATTTCATCGGCCGCTCGCCGAGCACGTCGGAGGCGGTGAGCAGGCCGGTCAGCGCGCCCTCGCGGTCGGTGACGAACAGCAGGCGGATGCCGTGGCTGACCATGCGTTCGTGGGCGTCGTGCAGCAGCGCGTCCTCGCAGATGCTGACCGGGTCGATCACCTTCAGGTCGGTCATCACGTCCAGCGCCGGGCTTTTCAGCGTCAGCGTACGCTGCGGGCGCTGGTCGACGTGGATCAGGTCGGTGGTTTGCGGCAGGGAAAGGGTGGTCAGGGCTTGGTACTGGGTGTCCATGGCGGGCGCTCCTCGTCTGTTTTCTGGTTTTGCCGCGCGCCGGGCACGAGCTCCCGGCGGCGGTGCGCAATACCGGGGGCAACACCATTACGCTTCCCCATTGGCACCCCGGTGTCTTTATCTAAGCACGCTTTGCCGGTGCCTGGCGCGTTTTTCGTGGCCGGCAGCTGATTTTCGTCAACCACAGGAGCTAGCCGGCTCCGTCTTTTGGCGTATCGGCAACAGTTGCCGCCGCCCGTACACTGGCAGTCCCGCCCCGTGTACCAGGACCGCCCGCCATGACCGCCATTACCGATTTCGCCAGCCTGCTGGCCGCCGCCCGCGCCCAGCCGACCCCGCAACGCCTGCTGTTTGCCTTTTGCCAGCGCCGCCTGCACGACGACCACAGCGCGCAGGAAGCAGAACGCTTCGCCGCCGGCGAAGGCGGCATCCTGCAGCCCATCCTGTGTGTCGACAAGACGCCGGCCGAGCTGGGCGATTTCGCGCAGCTGGCGCAGGATGCCGACGCGCTGGACGCGCGCTGGCAGCTGGTGTTCGTTGCCGCCATCGACAGCAGCAGCAGCGCCGACGCCGACGGTCCGCTGAAGCGCATGGTGCAGACCATCCAGACCGGCGGCGACGTGGCGCGCTACCTCGCGTTCAACCGCGACGGCGCGCTGCTGCAGTTCCTGTGACCACGGCTTAGCCGGCGCAGCAGCTTGTCAAACGGCCCGGGCAGGGATCACCCTGCGGCGGGCCGTTGTTGCGTGCGGCTTCGTGTGCGGCAGCCGGACACCCCCGGCGACGGCGGCAAGACGCGGCGTGAGCGGCGTTAGCCCGCCGCCGGCAACTGCGCCAGCAGCTGGGTCAGCGCCGCGTGCAGCGCCGTTACCGCGCCGTCCATGTCCCAGTCGTCGTGTCCCGGCTGCACCACGTTGGAGATGGCGCGCAGCTCGATAAACGGCACCCCTTCCTGCTGGCAGACATGGAAGAAGGCGGCGCCCTCCATGTTCTCGATCTCCACCGCGCTGCTGTCCACGAACGGCGCCAGCGCCGCGTTCAGCGACAGGCTGCGCGCGCGGCGCAGCGGGCTGGCCGCCGGCAGGTGCGGGCAGTGCAGCGTATGGCGGCGCTCGAACGCCATCTCCAGCGGCAGCTGCGCCAGATGGGTGAAGCCCTGCGGCGTGAAGAAGCCGAGATCGCCCTCCACCTCCGAGCTCACCAGCACCACCTCGCCGATGGCCAGCCCGGCCTGCGGATACATGCCGGCGATGCCGGCCAGGATCAGCAGCGACGGCCGCCGCTCGTGGATCACCTTCAGCGTCGCGTAGGCGGTGGCGGTCAGCCCGACGCCGCTGACCACGGTGTGCACCCCGGGGTGCTGGAACTGGCGCGCCTCGGTGGCGGTGGGAAACAGGATGCAGATGCTCATGGCGGCTCGCGGGCTAGTGAAAAGGGACAGCCGCCACTATGCCACAGCGGCCGGCGCGGCCGGGCGGCGGCGGCCTGCATTTAGTGGTGTTCTTTTCAGGAATTTGAGCCATTACTGAATAATCCCGTCGCCGGTGCCCTTGCCATGGCCGATTCCGCCAAGACCCGACTGCCGTCCTCCTTCGTCCGTATCGGCCAGCCCCTGCCGGTCGATGTCTACCACGAGAGCGGCATCCTGCTGCTGAAGAAGGGCCACTACGTGCTGACCCCGGAGCAGCGCGAGCGCCTGCTCGCCGCCGGCCACGGCGACAGCGAGGCGGTGGCGGCGCGGCTGGAACGCGAGCAGCAGGAACGCGCGGCGCGGCGGCAGCAGGACAGCCTGGCGCAGCCGTGCAATCCGCTGGTGGAGTTCGAATTCCTGCTGCACCGCGTCGAGGGCCTGCTCAGTCACGGCCTGGCGGTGCGCGGCCTCGGCAGCGCGCTGCGCGAGGTGCTCGCCAGCCTGCTGGAATTGAGCCAGCGCCTGCCGGACGGCATGCTGGCGGCCAGCCTGCTGCTGGACAGCCGCCTGCCCGCCGCCGCGCACGGGCTGCGGGTGGCGACCACGCTGGCGGTGCTCGGCCGCCGCCTGGGGCTGGACGCGGCGACGCTGCACAGCGCCTGCGGTGCGGCGCTGACCATGAACATCGCCATCGTCGTCCTGCTGGGTAAGCTGCGGCAGCAGGACGAGCCGCTGAGCGAGGCGCAGAGCGCGGCGCTGCTCGCCCATCCGGTGATCGGCTCCGCCATCCTGCGCGAGGCCGGCATCGACGACGAGCTGTGGCACAGCCTGGTGCAGTGTCACCACGAAAAGCCGGACGGCAGCGGCTACCCGCAGGCGCTGCGCGGCGACGAGGTGCCGCCGCTGGCGCGCCTGCTGGCGCTGCTGGACCAGCTGGGGGAACAGGTGGAAAGCGGGCGGCTGTTGCCGTCGCAGGCGCTGGCGACGCTGTTCCGCGATCCGGCCGGCGGCCACGATCCGGCGCAGCTGGCGGCGCTGGTGAAGGAACTGGGCGTGTATCCGCCGGGCAGCTTTGTCGAGCTGGCCAGCGGCGAGATCGCGGTGGTCACCTACCGCGGCGACAGCGCCAACACGCCGCGGGTGGCGGCGCTGCGCCGTCGCGACGGCCCGCCCTACGCCGAGCCGCTGCTGCGCGATACCCGCCAGCTGCCATTCCGCATCAACAAGGCGGTCGGTCGCGGCAGCACCGGCGTCAAGCCGGCCTATCTGGTCCGGCTGTGGCAGCGGCGCTGAGCACCGCTTCACGCGCGGCGGCGCCCGGTCGCATGGCGCGATACGGCGTTGGACATGGCCACAGCAGGCGTGTTGATCGCCACCGCAACGGCGTTCTTTGATCCATGCCACCTGCGCTGACTTTGGTTCGTGAACCCGTGCCGGGCAGCAAGGTTGGCCGCAAGCCTGGTTCCTTGCCTTCCGGCGGGCATCCCGCCCCCGCCCGCTCAGGCGCCGCGCGCCACCAGCCGTGGCTGCCAGCGCAACACCGCACTGGCGGCGACGCCGGCCAGCAGCGCCCACAGCGGCGCGCCGATGCCGGCGATGCTGACGCCGGAGGCGGCCACCACGAAGGTCAGCAAGGCCGCCTCGCGCTGGCTGTCATTGCCCAGCGCCGCGGTCAGTGACGACGCCAGGGTGCCGAACAGCGCCAGCGCCGCCGCCGCCATCACCAGCGCCTTGGGCAGTACCAGCAGCAAGGCCACCAGCGAGCCGCCCACCGCCGCCACCAGCAGGTAGCTCAGCGCCGCCACCACGCCGGCCTTCCAGCGTTGCTGCGGGTCGGGATGGCATTCGGGGCCGGTGCACATCGCCGCGGTAATCGCCGCCAGCACCACGCCGTGGCCGCCGAACGGCGCCAGCAGCAGCGACACGCCGCCCAGCAGGCTGACCGGTACCCGCGCCGGCAGGTCGTAGCCGTCGTTCTTCAGCACCGCCATGCCGGGCAGGAACTGGCCGGTCAGCGCCACCAGCGCCAGCGGCAGTGCGATATTGCTGAGGCCGGCGACGCTGAACTGCGGCGTGGTCCACAGCGGGTCGCTGGCGGTGGCGGCCAAGGTCGGCGTGGCGGCAAAACCGCCCTGCAGCGCCAGCAGCACGCAACCGAGCAGCAGCGCCGCCATCAGCGCGTAGCGCGGCCACAGCCGGCGGCCGGCAAAGAAGGCCAGCGCCATCGGCAGCACCAGCGCGGCGTGATCGCGCGCCGCCGGCACCAGCTCCACAACGAAGCGGAACAGGATGCCGGCCAAGAGCGCGGCGGCCAGCGCCGGCGGAAAGCGTTTCATCAGCGCGTCAAAGGCGCCGCTGACGCCGACCAGCCATACCGCGAGGCCGGCCAGCACGAAGCCGCCGATGGCCTCCGCGTACGGCACGCCGGGCAGGGACGCCAGCAGCACCGCGGCGCCGGGCGTCGACCACGCGGTAATCACCGGCATCTTCCAGCGCCACGACAACCACAGCCCGGCCACACCGGAGCCGAGCGACACCGCCCACAGCCACGAGGCCAGTTGCGCCGGGGTCAGCCCTGCCTGCTGCGCGGCGTGCACGATGATGAGAAAGGGGCCGGTGTAGCCGACGGCGATGGTCAGCACACCGGTGATCAGGGTCGACGGGGGTAGGTGTTTGAACATGGTAGTCCTTCAGGTCAGAGGCCGCCGCCGGCCGCGCACGGGTTGCGCGGTGGGCGGCATCCGGCGTCGGTGGACGCTGCCGGCGCGGGTAGCGTGGCGACCGGACTGCCGTGGTGTTGCCACTGTACGGCGCCTGCCTGCGGCCAACCTGCCACAGCCGGCTACAACAGGCTGGCGCAGCGCGCCGCTGTTCTATATAACAGCGGGATGAACCCGAGCGCCCTCCCCGTTTACCGCCACATCGCCAATGCCCTGACCGCCAGGCTGGACAGCGGCGAATTCCCGCCCGGCAGCCGCCTGCCGGCGGTGCGCGCGCTGGCCGCCGAATTCGGCGTCAACACCCTCACCGCGCTGGCCGCCTACCGCTATCTGGAGCAGCAGCAGCGGGTGCTGGCGCGGCCGCGCGCCGGCTACTTTGCCGCGCTGCCGGCGGCGCCGTCATTGCCCGGTAGTGCCGCGCCGCTGCCCAGCGCGGCGGCGCTGGTCGATGTCAGCAGCCGCATGTCCACCCTGCTGCAGCTGGGCGACGAGCGCATCCACTCCCAGCTGCACATGGCCGAGGCCGCCGCCAGCCTGTATCCGGCCGCCGAGCTGGCGCGGCGCCTGCAACTGACGCTGACGCGGCAGCCGGAGCTGATCGGCGCCCATCTGCCGGCCGGCGAACAGCGCCGGCTGCTGGCGGCGCTGGTGCGCCTCGGCCACGAGCGCGGCCTGGTGCTGGACGAGGGCGGCATCCTGCTCACGCATGGTATTACCGAGGGCATCAGCCTGGCGCTGCGCCACCTGACCCGCCCCGGCGACACCGTGGCGGTGGAAACGCCGGTCTACTTCGGCCTGTTGCAGACGCTGGAGGGGCTGGGGCTGAAGGCGCTGGAAATCCCGTGCACGCCGGAGGCCGGCCTGTCGCTGGAGGCGCTGGAATTCGCGCTGCACCACGGCCCGGCGGTGAAGTGCCTGGTGTGCGTGCCCAACTTCCAGAACCCGACCGGCGCGCTGATGCCGGACGAGCACAAGAAGCGGCTGCTGGCGCTGGCGCGCAAGCACGGCGTCACCATCATCGAGGACGACGTGTTCGGCGACCTGCACTACGGCAACGGGCGGCCGACGCCGCTGAAGGCGTGGGACCGCGACGGCGACGTGATCTACTGCGCGTCGTTCACCAAGAGCTTCGCGCCGTCGTTCCGCCTCGGCTGGCTGGCCGCCGGCCGCCACCACGGCGCGCTCGCCAGGCTGTGCGCCAGCAGCACGCTGGTGTCGTCGCCGTTGTTGCAGGTGGTGCTGGCCGACGTGCTCGACAGCGGCGACTACGCGCGCATCAGCCAGCGCCTGCGCCAGCAGCTGGCGGCGCAGATGACGGCGACCGCCGACGCGGTGCTGCAGCACTTTCCGCGCGGCACCCGTGTGCGACGGCCGCAGGGCGGCGTGGTGCTGTGGGTGGAGTGTCCGGAGACGGTGGACAGCACGCGGCTGCTGCAACGCGCGCTGGCGGAGGGCATCAGCTTTGCGCCCGGCGTGGCGTTCTCGGCGGCGCCGCGCTTCGGCCACTGCCTGCGCATCAATTGCGGCCAACCTTTCACCCCGGCGCTGGCGGCAGCAATCGCGCGGCTGGGGCAGCTGGCGCTGGGAAACTGAGCGCACTGCGGAACTTGCCCGGTTTTGCCCGCTCTATCGCGGGCATCTTTTAACTGGAGAATCAACAGCATGCGTGCAGTCATCGTCGTGTTACTGGCCAGCCTGGGGCTGGCAGCGTGCAGCGAGCAGCAAACCGCGAAATTGCAGCAGGACGCCTCCGCCGCCATCGGCGGCGTGCATCAGGTGGTGGCAGACAGCAGTGCGCCACTGGGCGCGTTGCGGCAGCAGGCCGGCCAGCTGGCGCAGGACGCCAGCGCGGCGCTGGGCGTCGCCACGCGGGTGGGCAAGGCCGCGGCAGTGCTGGATCCGGAGCTGGGGCAACAGCTGGACGAGGCCAGGCAGCAGGTCGATGCGGTGAAAGAGGCGGCCTCGGCGCTGAAACCGTAAGCCGCGGCGCCAGGGTTGGCCGCCGCCTGCAAAAAAGCCGCGTCGGACCGACGCGGCTTTTTGTCGTTGTGGCGGCGGCCGTTTACAGCGCCAGGCGCTGGCGCAGCTCGGTGACCCAGTCGCGGCTGGCGAAATCGGCGCCCATCACCAGCACCAGGTAGCCATCGCCGCCGAAGCGCGAGTCAACCTCGACCAGCACGTGAGTGTCGTGGCCGTAAGGAATGAAGGTCAGCTCGATCTCCTGGATGCGGAAATTGCCGCCGCGCGGCTTGAGTTCGAATTCCTGGTAGCAGCCCAGCGTGCTCATCACGTTGCCGACGCGGGCGGTGCCGACCTCGACGTCGGTGCTGTACAGCGGCCAGCCCAGCTGCTCGAAGGCCGCCAGCAGGGTGCCGATCTGGGCCGTGGGGTGGATCTCCAGCAGGTCGCGGTCGTTGGCGTCGACGGCGGATGCGATGGCGAGGTCGGTGTGGATCCACACCGGCAGCGCTCGGCCGTAGTGCGGCAGCGCGTTGACCGGGGTTTCCGCCGGCAGCAGCAGCTGGAACGGCAGCTGGCGTGTTTCGCCGGCGCGGATGGTGAAGCGCTCGGCGACGCGGATCACGCCCAGCGCGATGGCGCCGCGCGCCTCGTGGTCGCCGGCTTCCTGTTCCGCCTCGGTCATCAGCACCAGTTCGATTTTCTCGATGTCCTGGTCGGCGTTGCCGCCCTGCACCAGCACGTGGCCGGACAGCACCTCGCCGGGACGCAGGCGCGGGTTGTCGAGGCGGGTATCGATTTTGGCGCCGCCGACGCCGATGGAAGCTAGCAGTTTCTTGAACATGGTTGATCCGTGAAATGAAAGAGAGGCAGCGTGGCAGACCATGCCGCCGCCGCCAGGTTCCGCCGGCGGGTTGCCGGCATCAGCATGGCGGCATACTAGCGGAAATTCCCTGGTCGCGGCAGCGGCGTGGCCGCCGGCGTCAGCCCGGCTTTACCCCCGCGCGGCATCAGGGTAAAACAGCGCCACGACAACGGAGACAGCGATGGAAAAAGTCGATTGCGTAGTGATCGGTGCCGGGGTGGTGGGCCTGGCGATTGCCCGCGCGCTGGCGCAGGAAGGCCGCGAGGTGATCGTGCTGGAGGCGGAATCCGCCTTCGGCCAGCACACCTCCAGCCGCAACAGCGAGGTGATCCACGCCGGCATGCACTACCCGGCCGGCAGCCTGAAGGCGCTGCACTGCCTGCGCGGCAAGCGGCTGCTGTACCAGTACTGTCGCGAGCGCGACATCGGCCATCGCCAGACCGGCAAGCTGATCGTGGCGGTGGACGACAGCGAGATGCCGCGGCTGGTGGCGCTGCAGGAAAAGGCGCTGGTCAACGGCGTGACCGACCTGACCTGGATGGACCGCCGCGTGCTGGCCGAGGTCGAGCCGGCGCTGCAGGCGCACGCGGCGCTGTATTCGCCCAGCACCGGCATCGTCGACAGCCACGCGCTGATGCTGTCGCTGCTGGCCGACGCCGAGGCCGCCGGCGCGGTGCTGGCGCTGCAGTCGCGCGTCACCGGCGGGCAGGAGACCAAGGACGGCATGCTGCTGTTCGTCGACGGCACCGAGCTGCTGGCCGGCACCGTGGTCAATGCCGCCGGCCTCACCGCCCACGTGCTGGCAGCGAAGATGCGCGGTGTTCCACATGAAACCATCCCGCGCGTGCGCTACGCGCGCGGCGTGTACTTCACGCTGTCGGGGCGGCACCCGTTCTCGCACCTGATCTATCCGCTGCCGGAGCCGGGTGGCCTCGGCACCCACCTGACGCTGGATCTGGCCGGCCAGGCACGCTTCGGCCCGGACGTGGAGTGGATCAATCACATCGACTATCACGTCGACCCCGACCGCGTCGACGGCTTCTACCACAGCATCCGCCGCTGGTGGCCGCAGCTGCCGCAGGGCGCGCTGTCGCCGGCCTACAGCGGCATTCGCCCCAAGGTGATCAACGAGGACAAGCCGGAGGGCGACTTCCTGATCCAGGGCCAGGAGGGCCACGGCATCCGCGGCCTGATCAACCTGTTCGGCATCGAATCGCCCGGCCTCACCGCCTGCCTGTCCATCGCCGACGAGGTGCTGCGCCGCTGCCGCCAGTACTGGGCACCGGTCTGAGCGCTGGTGATGATTGATCGCCGCCAACCAAACGCCACCTTGCCGCAAGGTGGCGTTTGTCATGCCGGCTGCGGCCAACGTTGGCCGCAAGCTGTGTGGCGCGCCGCGCATGGTGCCGCGTGATGCGGCGGGAGACGTCGCCCGTGGCCAATCAGTCCGGCTTGCAGGTAGCCTGTTCGATGGCGGCCAGCATCTGTCGCCGGATCAGGCCGCTGGCGCGGTCCGGGCAGTGGACGCGGGTTTCGGTGCACAGCAGGCTGCCGCCGGCGTTGGCCTGCGCCTGGAAGGCCAGCAGCAGCCGGGGCACGCCCGGCTCGGCAAAGGTACGAAAGCCGTCGGCGTCGGCAATGCTGGCCAGGCCGAAGTCGCGCTGCCAGAAGCGGCCGGCCAGCCCCAGCGCCAGCGAGTGCTCGTCACGGTGCAGCAGGGTGAATTCGTGCAGGCCGAACAGCGGCCGTCCCTGTCGCGCCGGATCGCGCAACAGGCGGGCCGGCAGCTCGCGCACCTGCAGCAGGACGCGTACCAGCGGCAGCGATTGCGGCTGCACCCGCGGCACGGCGGCGATCAGCGCGGCCGGCGTGGCGCGGCATTGCCGCTGGTGACGTTCGTGGAACTGGTCATCGGGCAGCAGGGTGGCGGCGACGCTCATGGCTGCGCTTCGCTGCCGTAGCGGGCGAAGATCGCCTGGTACTGCGGGCTGGCTTTCAGCGCGCGGATGCGGGCATCCACCCGCGCGCGCAGGCCGCTGTCGCGGAACAGCAGCCCGGCCTCCTTCGGTGGCAGCAGCGGGTAGATGCGTAGCGGCGGGGTGTGCTCCAGGCTCGCCGGGAACAGCTGGCGGCGCTGCCACTCGAAGATCAGCCGGTCGCTGAGGATGACGTCGACGCGGCCGGCCAGCAGGTTGACCAGCTGGTGGCCCTGGTTGCCGGCTTCCAGATAATTGCCGTCGGCCAGCGCCAGCAGCCGGTCGTAGCCGGCCGGCAGCGCAGTGCCGGCGCCATCCCACGCCATCACCCGCCAGCGCACCAGATCGCCCAGCTGCTCGATCGCCAGCTGGCGGCGGCCGAGCGCGACCGCGATATTGTCGAAGCTGTGCAGCGGCAGACTGATGCTGCCGTTGAGCTGCTCGTGCTGCTGCTGTTGCGGGCCGATGTCGTACAGCGCGTCCAGCTGGCCGCGGCGATAGGCCTGCAGCCGCCGTGCATAGGGCTGCTGCACGGGGCGCAGGTGCAGACCCTCGGCCTGCAGCGCGCTGCGCAACAGCTCGATGGCGATGCCGTCGCGGCCGCCGGGCTGCACCCACGGCGGAATCGCTTCCGGAAAGCCGACGTACACCGTGCGCGCGGCGCCGGCACTGCCGCTGCCCAGCAACAGGCCGAGCAGCAGCACGGCGCTCTTAATCGAAGGCCAGCGCACTGTCCAGCACCTCCACCGCGTCGCCCAGCTGCAGCGTGCCGCTGTTGCGCGCGATCACGTTCACGCCGAAGCACACGCCCTCCTCCAGCCGGCGGTAGCCCAGCAGCGTCGCCAGCGGTTGCCGCTGCGGATCCGGCTGCGCGCTGTCGGGATCGACGGTGGTCAGCACGCAGCGGGTGCAGCGGCTGACCACCTCGAACTCGACGGCGCCGATGCGAAAGCGCCGCCACTCGTCTTCTTCGAACGCGAAGGTGTCGTCCACCACCAGATTGGGGCGGAAGTGGCGCATGGTCACCGGTTGCGCCAGCCGGCTGTTGAGGTCAAGCAGCGACGCCTCGCTCAGCAGCAGGTAGGGATAGCCGTCGGCAAAGGACAGCGTATCGGCGGTGGTTTTCTGCACGCGGCTGGAATCGCCCAGCCACAGCAGCTGCAGCGGCTCGCCCAGGTAGTGGATGAGCCAGGCGTCGGCCGCCGCGTCGCCGTGCAGCGCGCTGAACGCGGACTTCCACACCGTGGCCGGCACCCGCTGCCGGTAATCGGCCGGGCTGGTCAGCAGTGGCGGCATCCCCGGCGCGGTGAAGCACCACTGGCCGTCGTCCTGCCGCGTGACGCCGACCTGCACCAGCCGCGGATGGCTGCGCGCGCTGATGAACTGGCCGTCGGCGCGGCTGGCCAGCCACACGCGGTCGTCGCGCAGCCCCTGCGGCGTGACCTCGGCGCGCTGCAGCGCATTGCCGCGGCAGGATTTCAGCGGATGGACGAACAGTTGGGTGAGGGCCATGGCCGGCTCCGGACGCAGGATGAAAACGGCAAGCTTAGCCGCTGTGCGGCGTCATCACAATGCCGGGCGCATGAAATGGACGGTATGGGAGCGGTGATGGCGCAGCCATGGCGGGTGCCGCTGCGCTGCGGCGGCCGGGTGGTGCTGCGTCAGAGCGCGGCCAGCGCGACCTCGATCACGTCCTGCAGCCGCTGCGCCTGCGCCTCTCCCTCGTAGCCCCGGCCCAGCACGCGCAGGCCCTGGATGGTGGCGACCATGAAACGCGCCAGGGCGACCGGCGATTTGCCGGCCGCGATCTCGCCCTGCTGCTGTCCCCTTTGCATCAGCGCGGTCAGGGCGGTCTCCAGCGTGGCGAAGTGTTCCTGCAGCAGGCTGTTCACCGTGTGGTCGCGCCCGCCCAGCTCCAGCGCGGTATTGGCCACCAGACAGCCGCAACAGGCGGCGCCGGCCAGTTCATCGGCGGCGATTTGCTGCAGCAACGCGCGCACGCGGGCGACGGCGGGACCGTCTGCCGCCAGCAGCGCAACGTTGGCCGCAGTCTGGCAGTGATAACGGCGCAGCGCGTGCTGGAACAGCCCGTGTTTGCTTTCGAAGGTGTTGTACAGGCTGCTGCGCGACAGGCCGGTGCCGTCCACCAGATCCTGGATCGAGGTGGCGGCATAGCCTTTTTGCCAGAAAACGTGCATCGCCGCGTCGGCGGCGTCATCGGGGTGGAAATGGGCAGTATGCATGGTCGGTGATGAAGGAAAGGGTGGCCGGACGCGGCGCCGTCCTGCCAGGGACGAGCCGCTGTGGCCGGCTGGGGCTCTGTTACTATGTGCCGCATTTGCAAGCGTGAAAGGCTATCACATCATGTCAGGCGCTGTTGTACCGGCAGGCTTGCTGTCGGCGCTGCGGCACGTGCTGTCTCCGCCGGACGGTGCTGGCGCCAGTGTCGCCGCGCTCTGGCGCCCGTGGCCGCTGCCGGTGGCGGGCGGCTCGGTCGCAGCCTTGTCCTTGCCGGCGCTGGATGCGCTGCTGGGCGATATCGTGCCCGCCAGCCTGCACCCGGCCATTCCCGCGCGTTGCGTGCGCTCCCGGCAGTTGTCTTTTCTGGCCGGGCGCTTGTGTGCCGAGCAGGCGCTGGCCGCTTTGCCGCTGACGGCGGCGGTGCTGGGGTGCGATGCGAGCGGCCGGCCCCTGTGGCCCGCTGGTGTTACCGGATCCATTACCCATAGTCCCACCCTGGCGGCGGCGGTCGCGGCATGGAGTCCGCAGCCCGACGGGCTGGGCGTGGATTGTGAGCCGCTGGTGGCCGGCGGGCAGCTGGACGACATCGTGTCGGCTTGTTGCACCGCGGCGGATCGCGCCTGCTTGCCGAGCCGGGCGGCGGGCACGATGGCGACGCTGATCTTCTCGGCGAAAGAGGCCGGTTACAAAGCCTTGTCGCATCGTTTTGGCCGCATCGTTGACTTTACCGAGTTCGAAGTCTGCCAGTTGGCGCGGGATGCCGGCCAGCTGTGGCTGGCTCCGGTTCCCGGCAGCGAGTGGCACCGACGTATCCAGCCGTTTGCCGTGCAGTTCACCTTTGATGCCGACAGTGTCTACACCCTGGCCGACCTGCGCGGCGTCTCCTAGCACACTACCGCTCAGGCTGGCAGGTCGGGTGCCAGAAAGCTGGCCGCCATGTCCTTGTCGCCATGCCCGGCGGCAAGGGCACGTTCGAAGCGGTGCAGCCCCGCGCCGGCCACTTCGGCGTACAGGCCGGCCTGGCTGGCCGCATCGAGGATCAGCCTGCTGTCTTTTACCGCATTGGCCACGCTGAAGCTTGGCGTGTAGTTGCCTGCCAGCATGGCCGCGCTCTTGAGCTGGAAATAGGCGCAGTCCATCGGCCCGTTGCTGACGACATCGACGACCAAAGCCGGATCGACCCCCAAGCCTTTGGCCAGCGCCAGGCTTTCTGCCAGCCCGTGGGTCAGGGTGAAGGCCCAGTTGTTCAGGGCCAGTTTCAGGCGGCTGGCATGGCCGGCCTCGTCTGCCACCCACAGTGTGCGCTTGCCAATGGCGTCGAAGACGGTTTGTACCTCCTCCCGTCCGACCTGGGGGCCGGAGGCCAGAATGATCAGCTGGCCCTGCTCTGCCGGCTGGCGCGTGCCCTGTACCGGCGTATCGAAATACACCAGCTGCTGCTGGCTGGCCAGCTGCGTCAGGCTGGCGGCGGCATCTATCCCCACCGTGCTGAGTTGCAGCCATTTGGCCCCGGGCCGGAAGTGCCCACTGCCGGCGGCCATGGCGGAGGCCACGCTGTCGCCGTCTTTCAGCACCGTCACGATGTAGTCGGCATCACGGACGGCTTCGGCCACGCTGGCGCAAGCCTGCAAATTGTCCTGCACCAGCGCCTGCGCTTTGGCTGCCGTACGGTTCCAGACCTTTACCTTGAAGCCCTTGTTGGCCAGATTGCGTGCGACCGGTGCGCCAATCAGGCCGCTGCCCAATACGGCAATGGTGGGGGTTGTCGTGTTCATTGTGTTGTCCTTGGTGACCGGGTATTCCGGAAAATTCAAAATGGGTAATTAAATTTGGAATGATCGTTCCAGTTAATGTAAGATGCCGCTCGGCTGCGGTCAACCCATATGACATTTTTTTCTGGGTGGTCCGTGATTTCCATCGCTTGCCAAGGACAAAACAGATCAAAAATGAGTAATGCCAACAAAATTCTCGGTCACCGTTTGCGCGTCGGCGTGGTCATTCCGTCGACCAATACTTCTGCCCAGCCGGAAATGGACGACATGCGGCCGTACGGGGTGACCAACCATGTGGGCCGGATGGTGATAGTGGACCAGTCGCTGGTGGCCGAGCCCGGCTTCAACAGCGTGATCCAGGCGATGCGCCGTGCCACGGAGCCGGCGATCAAGAGCCTGCAGGACTGCCAGCTCGACCGCATCATCGTCGCGGTGTCCCCCGATGCCTACTGGCGCGGCGTTGAGGCGCACGCGCAGATGCTGGCGCAGTTGCAGGACACCGCTGGCGGGGTCGGCATCACCTGCAGTGCCGACGCCATTGAAGAAGCCCTGGCCCGGCTGGGTGGTGTGCGCCGTATCGGCCTGATCTCCCCCTACACCGCCATTGGCAACGAGGCGGTCGCGCAGTTCTTTGTCGACAAGGGCTACGAGGTGGTGGCGCTGGCCAATCTGGGCGGGCAAAGCCCATCCCGCATCGCCGAGGTCAGCCTGCAGGATCTGCGCAATGCGGTGGACAACGCCAATGCGCTGGGTGTCGAGGCGATTGTGCAGGTGGGCACCAACGTGCCGATGGCCAGCTTTGCCCATACCGCCGAGCAGTGGACCGGCAAGCCCGTGATCGCCAACAACACGGTGCTGTACTGGCATGCGCTTCGCATGAGCGGCATCGATGACCAGTTCGATGGCTTTGGCCGTTTGTTCAGCTGTTGCTAACGGCACCTGTCGGCAGCACTAAGCGACCCACATCCATACAGAGAGCAATATGTCAGCCCAGATGAATACCTTGCAGGCCTTCCTGCAGCAACATATCCAGTCATCGTACACCCACACCAGTCCGTATCTGCGCACCCTGCCCGCCATGCTGCTGGCCCAGGTACACAGCCGGAAAAACGAAATTGCGATTGCCGATCAGGAAACCGAATACAGCTACGAGACCACCCTGCTGCACGCCGTCGGCATTGCGGCGGCGCTACGCGCCAAAGGGGTGAGCTATAACGACTGCCTTGGCCTGTTTATCGATGCCTCGGCCGACCTGGCGCTGGCAACGTGGGGCATCCTGTTTGCCGGGGCGGCGTACCTGCCGCTGGCAACCGACTACCCGCAAGACCGCCTGAGCTATATGGTGAGCGATGCCAGGGTCAAGCTGGTGCTCACCAACAATCGCAGCCGCGAGCGCCTGGCTGGCGTGCTGTTGCCGGGCGTCAGCCTGCTCAATATCGACGATGTCGCCCCGGCAAGCATTACCGAGGTCGACCAGGTGCTGACCGAGCTGCTCGAACAGGATGGCGAAGACCTGGCGTACGTGATCTACACCTCCGGCACCACCGGCAAGCCCAAAGGCGTGGCCATCTCGCAGCAGGCCATTGCCAATCAACTGGCGTGGCTCACGCACGAAGGCTATCTGCTGCCGGGTCACCGCATTCTGCAGAAAACCCCGGTCAGCTTCGACGCCGCGCAGTGGGAGCTGCTGGGCATGTGCTGCGGCGCCCGCGTGGTCATGGGGCAGCCGGGTGTCTACCGTGACCCGGAGGCGCTGATCCGCCAGGTCCAGCAACACGGCATTACCACGCTGCAAGGCGTGCCGACCCTGCTGCAAGCCTTGAGCGAGCTGCCCGCCTTTGCCGATTGCGACTCCCTGCACAGCCTGTTCAGCGGTGGCGAAGGGCTGTCGCGCAAGCTGGCCAGCAAGCTGCTGCAAACCCTGCCGGACTGCAGGCTGGTCAACCTGTACGGACCGACCGAATGCACCATCAATGCCACGCACTATCGCATCGACCAGCGCAGCCTGAGCCAGGAGTGGGAGATCGCGCCGATCGGCCTGCCGGTGGCCGGGCTGCATTGCCGGGTGCTGGATCCGCAGCTGGCACCGGTGGCATCCGGGCAGACCGGCGAGCTGTTCATCGGCGGCGCCCAGCTGGCAAATGGCTACCTGTTCCGCGCCGAGCAGACCGAGGAGAAATTCCCTACGCTGCCGCTGGATGCGGCATCCCCGCCGCTCAGGATGTACCGTACCGGCGACCTGGTCCGGGTCGATCCGGACGGCGTGCTGCACTTTGTCGGCCGTACCGACAATCAGGTCAAGTTCCGCGGCTACCGTATCGAGTTGGACGAAATCCGCCTCGCCATCGAGAACCATGACTGGGTGAAATCGGCCGCCGTCTTCATCAAGGAAAACGCCCGCAGCGGTCATGCCCAGCTGATCGGTGCGGTGGAGCTGAACCCGAACGAGGCCAAGCTGATGGATCAGGGTGCGGCCGAGTCGCATCACCAGACCAAGGCCAGCCGTCATCAGATCAAGGCCCAGCTGTCCGGGCGCGGCTTCCGCAGCGACGCCAGCCTGGCGGGCAGACAGCAGATCGCGCTGCCGGGGCAGCAGGAAACCGCCGCCCAGCGCGAACGCGTGTTCGCCCGCAAGACGTACCGCTTTTTCCACGGTGGTCCGGTTGCCGCAACCGACATCCTGCAGCTGCTGGCGGCGCAGCCGGAAGCGGCGCCATCGGCCCGGCTGGCGGATCTGGACGCGAGCAGGCTGGGTGAGATGCTGCGCTATCTGGGGCAGTTCAGCAGCGAAGAGCGGCTATTGCCCAAGTTCGGCTACGCCTCCCCCGGCGCGCTGTACGCCACCCAGGTGTATCTCGAGCTGAACCAGGTCGCCGGCCTGCCCGCCGGGTACTACTACTACCACCCGCTGCAGCATCGCCTGTACCTGCTGGCCGCCAGCAGTGCGACCGAACCCTGCCTGCGGCTGCACTTTGTCGGCAAGATCCCCGCCGTGCGCGAGGTCTACAAGAACAACATCTTGGAAGTGCTGGAAATGGAAAGCGGCCACATCCTGGGCATGCTGGATCATGTGCTGCCGGGCTACGGCTACGGTCTGGGCCAGGGCCGGCATACGCCGGAGGTGCTGGCCCGGCTGGATTGCCCGGAGGAGCACGACTACCTCGGCAGTTACGACATCGTTGCGCTGGCCGAACGTATTGATGACCTGGCCGTCGACATCTACGTCCAGGCCCAGCAAGGCCGGATCCACGATCTGGCCGACGGTAACTACCTGTACCGTCAGGGTCGGCTGGACAAGGTCTCCGGCCACCTGATCGAGCAGCGCCATGTCATTGCCATCAACCAGCAGGTCTACCAGCGCGCCAGTGGCGGCCTCTCCTTCGTCAGCCAGAGCCAGGCGCCGTGGCGGCAATACATCGACCTGGGACGCAGCCTGCAGCGGGTACAGATGAACCGCCTCGGCGTGGGCACCATGTCGTCCGGCTACAGCTCCAAGAGCGGCAACAACCTCGCCACCGCCCTGCGCCTGAACGACATTGTCGGCGATGCCGGCCGCGAGGCCGGCCCAAGCTACTTCTGCCTGTTCGGCAAGGTCAGTGCGGCGCAGCTCAGTCATCAGGGCATGGATGAAGACGCGGTGCACATGAAAGGCCCAGCCGAGCTGATTCGTGCCGACCTGCTCAACAGCCTGCCGGACTACATGGTTCCCGGACGCATTGCCATCATCAACCAGATGCCGCATACCACCTCGGGCAAGGTGGATGTGCAGGCGCTGAAACAGTGTGCCGATTTCCAGCTGGCGGATCAGGAGCAGCCGCATGTCGCCGCCCGTACCGCGACAGAGCAGGCGATCAGCCAGATCTGGTGCCACATCCTGCAACTGGAAGAGGTCTCGGTGATGGACGACTTCTTCGCCTTGGGCGGCAACTCCATCCAGGCGGTGGCCATTGCCCGTGCCATCAACCGCCAGTTTGCGGCCAAGGTGCCGATCCAGCTGCTCTTCAGCGCGCCGACCATCGATAAACTGGCGCAGGCGGTCAGTGGCGGTGACATGCAAACCGCCAGCCGCGCCGTTGCGCTGGCCGGCCACGACGGCCCCCTCGCGACCTTCTGCTGGCCGGGACTGGGCGGCTACCCGATGAACCTGCGCCTGCTGGGCGAAGCCGTGGCCGGTGAGCGCCGTTTCTATGGCATCCAGGCTCACGGCATCAATGCCGGCGAAACCGCTTTCGACAGTATCGAGGCGATGGCGCGCGAAGACGTGCAGCTGCTGCGCAGCCTGCAGCCGCAGGGCCCCTACACGCTGTGGGGCTACTCTTTCGGTTCCCGGGTCGCGTACGAGGTGGCCTACCAGCTGGAACAGCAAGGTGAAACCGTCAGCCAGCTGGTATTGCTGGCGCCGGGCTCGCCCCGTCTGTCCCATGCCGAACCGGTCAGCCGCGACGAGCGCGAGCTGTTTGCCAACCCGGCATTCCTGACCATTCTGCTGTCGGTCTTCGCTCACGACATCGACCCTGCCCTGAACGCGGACTGCCTGCTGCGCGTCGACAGCCGTGCGGCCTTCATCCGCTTTGCGGCGGAGAAATTCCCCGCGATCGACCGCACCCTGATCGACGCCATTGCCAATGTCGTGGCCGTGACCTACTCGCCGGACTACCAGATCGCACTGACCGACAAGCCCTTGCGCTGCCCGATCTCGGTGTGGCGGGCCCGCGGTGACGGACCGTCCTTCATCGCCGATGGCGAGCAGACCGGTCTGGACATCCGCTGGCACGATCTGGATGTCGGCCACTACGCGGTGCTGAAAGCGGAAGGCATCGCCGCGATGCAAGCCGCCGTGTTGGCCTGAACGGGAGCGCTTCCATGCCGCATGTCGTTATTCATTACTTCCAGGCCGAACTTTCCGCCGCCGCGCTGGCGCGCGTTCAGCAATCGCTGGTGCAGCTACTGCAACAGGAGCTGTCGTGCCCCGCCGGGGCGGTGTCGATCGATCTGCAGCCGGTCGCGCCGGCGCAGTGGCAGCCGCAGGTCTACCAGCCGCTGATCGTGCCGCGCATGGCCGCGCTGCTGCGCCGTCCGGACTACCGCTATTGATTCACCCTGCCCGGCGGCCCCGTGCCGCCGGGCGCCTCACCCACCGTTCAAACAGGAATTGTCATGACTCAACACACCAAGCCGGCAGGCATCCTGCTGCTGCTGGCCATCCTGCTGCTGTCGCTTAACCTGCGGCCGGCCATCGCCGCCATCGGCCCGCTGATCCAGTCCATCAGCCACGACGCCGGCGTCAGATCGGTCGGCATCAGTCTGCTGACCACCATCCCGGTGCTGATGATGGGGCTGGGCGCCATCTACGCCGCGCGCATCCGCCAGGCGCTGGGCGAGCGTGGCGGCATCACCGCCGGCAGTGCCCTCATCGCCGTCGCCTGCCTGATGCGGCTGTGGGCGGACGACCGCAATGGCCTGTTCCTCAGCGCCGCGCTGGTGGGGCTGGGCATCGCCGTGATCCAGGCGTTGTTGCCGGGCTTCATCAAGCGCAACTTCGGCGCGCGCACCAGCAGCGTGATCGCCCTCTACTCCACCGGCATTGTCGCCGGTGCCGCCATCGGCTCCGGCACCGCCTCGTGGCTGGAAGACCAGCTCGGCTGGCTGTCCACCCTGGCCAGCTGGTCGCTGCCCGCAGCGCTGGCCACCGTGTTCTGGCTGCTGGCCTCGCTTGGCAGCCAGCACGAAGGCCGCAGCAACGTGCAGGCCGCGGCGCGCAGCGTGCCGTTCTGGCGCATCGGCCGTTGCTGGTCGCTGCTGCTGTTCTTCGGCATCGGCACCGGCGCCTTCATGCTGGCGATGGCGTGGATCTCGCCGTTCTACATCGGCCTGGGGCTGGGCAAGGCGACCGCCGGCCTGCTGCTGTCGGTGCTGACCGTGGTCGAGGCGCTGACCGCGCTGTGGCTGTCGTTTGCCATCGGCCGCTTCCCCGACCGCCGCGGCCTGCTGCTGACCTCGCTGCTGCTGGTCGCGGCCGGCTTCCTGCTACTGATCGTGGCGCCGCTGCTGGCCCCCTACTTTGCCGTGTCGCTGCTGGGCGTCGGCATCGGCATCCTGTTCCCGCTGTCCATCATCGTGGCCATGGATCACCTGAAAGACCCGACGCTGGCCGGCAATTTCACCGCCTTTGTCCAGGGCGGCGGCTTCATCATCGCCAGTCTGGTGCCGCTGACCGCCGGCAGCCTGCGCGACGTGTTCAACGACCTGTCCTACATCTGGCTGCTGATGAGCATCGCCAGCCTGGGCATGCTGGTGCTGGCGGTACGCTTCTCGCCGGCCAGCTACCAGCAATTCCAGCAGGACCTGGCCGAGCTGCAGGCCGGCGAGCTGAAGCCGGCCTGATCCCGCACGGCCGCCTGACGGCACCTGCAGCAAACGACAACGCCAGCGTCCCGACGCTGGCGTTGTTTTTGCCCGGACGGCCAAGGTTGGCCGCTTGCCGCGGGCACACTGCGCGGGCAGAGGCAACTGCTATAACTCAGTTACCAACAAGAAGAAAACCATCTCTGCAGCCGGGGTGTCGCCAGTGGCTGGCGGACACGTCCCGAGGGGCGAAGGAGCCATCATGGCCAGGAAACTCATCGACTGCCGCGAACACAGCGGCAGCCCACCACAATGCACCGTCTCGATAGCAGCCGACAGTGAAGACGAACTGCTCGCCGCCGCCGTACAGCATGCGGTCACGGTACACGGCTATCCGGACACACCGGAAATGCGCGAGCAATTGCGCCAGATGTTCAAGGACGAGCCCGCCGCGCACTGACACCCCGCCGGCACGTCAAACCACAAGCAACGGCTCCCGCGGGAGCCGTTGTCATGTCTGACGGCGGCGGTTCAGCGGCCCCAAAAAAGGTTGGCCGCAAGCCTGCGATGGCTTGCGGCCAACCTTTGTGTTCATCCGCGGTAAACGTTGGGCCTCCGAGTGGGCTGACTCCCCGGATGCGCCTGCGGCTTATCCGGGCTACGCAGCTGATTTTTGCCACGGAAGCACACGGAAAGACACGGACAAAGGCAAAAGCGGCTCTAGCTGCGAAACCCGCGACAAGGAATGAAAAACAAGGTTGGCCGCAAGCCCGTGACGGCTTGCGGCCAACCTTTGTCATTCATACGCGGTGAACGTTGGGCTTCGCTGCGCTCAACCCAACCTACGGGCTACGCATCTACGCAACCCGACTTGCCGAGGTTGACCCGTCAGATACCACCGAACCGGCGCGCCCCGCTCCCGTTGGTGGCGGCCGTAAAAACGGCCGCCAGCCCGGAAACAAGCCGCCCCCTTTTGAGCGCAGCGTATGGGCGGCGCCGGGCTGGTGACCGTTTTTGCGGGAATTCCGGCGACCTTCGGGTCGCCTTTTCTTTGCTTCCTTTCTTTTTGGCGAAGCAAAAGAAAGGGAGCCGCCGCCGCGCGGAAAGCGGCAGATAAAAACCTCCGCGCAGCGGAGTCGCCAGATAGAAACAAGGTTGGCCGCAAACCTGTGACGGTTTTCGGCCAAGCTTAGTGTTGCACGGAGAGTGTTGGGCTTCGCTGCGCTCAACCCAACCTACGTGCTGACCCGTCAGCCGGCACCGAACCGGCGCGCCCCGCTCCCGTTGGTGCCGGCCGTAAAAACGGCCACCAGCCCGGAAACAAGCCGCCCTCTTTTGAGCGAAGCGTATGGGCGGCGCCGGGCTGGTGACCGTTTTTTCGGGAATTCCGGCGACCTTCGGGTCGCCTTTTCTTTGCTTCCTTTCGTTTTGGCGAAGCAAAAGAAAGGGAGCCGCCGCCGCGCGGAAAGCGGCAGATAAAAACATCCGCGCAGCGGAGTCACCAGACAAAACAAGGTTGGCCGCAAACCCGTGACGGCTTGTGGCCAACCTTTGTTGCTGTGCGGTGAATGTTGGGTTTCTCAAGCTCAGCACTAGCCGATATACCCGACTTACCGCGTTTAACCTAAAATATGAGTTTGACAAATCTATTGTGCTGTTTTGTAGGTGATTTTTCCATCAGCATCGCCATATGCTCCAAACAAAACATCTTCTTCAATCTCTTCCCATGGTTGTATTATTGAAAAATGTTCAAATCCAAGGCTTTTGGCCATTATAAGGATTTCGCGTCTTAATTCATCTGGCAAATTTGTCGAAATGGCAACTTTCATGCCATCTGGCTGGTCAGAATTTTCGCCAAATTCGCGCACGGCGCCAACCCCAATATTGAATAATGAGGATTCAATTTCTTCTTGATTTGAAAGGTTGACATTAATCCCGAAAGATAATTTTGATAGAGGAGATCCACTTTTTTGACCAAGGTGAATTGTTTGTCTTTTTTCTATGGATTCTAGTCTCCCATTTATATCCTCAAAAAAAGCTTCTCTTTTTGATATTTTTACTAACTCGTTAGTTTTACTATTCAAGTATGTTGAATAATATGAATCTTCTTGTAATTCTGGTCTAAATTTTGTTTGTAATAAAAACAGTGCCACGATAAACAAGGGAACATTGGCGATTGCTGCGATAGTTAGTGCTGTTGATTGCCATGAGGCAGTACCCATACTAGATGCTGCAAATAAAAAAGATGCATCAATTGCTAGTAATCCAACAAGCCAAGCTCCTAATAACTGAATTGGTTTTGTGATTTTTTCTGGGTTTATTTGTTGTTTTTCCATTGTGGAGTCCTATGTGCTAGTAAGCTACAACTTTCATAATTTATATTGATGATGGGAAAATATTTATTTCGATAAACGATACATCATTTTTTATGTTTTATCAATAAATGAAGTCAACTTTAGATGCGATATCTGCATATAATAATTATTATTCCGTTCGCCAAAATAATTGAGATACTCTCAAACTCGGGTTACACCACCCCTTATCACCATGCCGCCAGAGCATGACAAAAGGGCAAGCCCTCATCAGGCTTGCCCTTGCTCACATCCCCCTGCGGCCAACCTTGGCCGCAAGCTCACCCCACCCTTACAGCGACGGCAGCAGCCCGTCGATGGCGAAGCGGTTGTACTCGGCGCGCTGGATCAGTGCGCAGGCCTTTTCGATGTCCGGCGCGAAGTAGCGGTCCTTGTCGTAGAACGAGACTTCGGCGCGCAGCATGGCCTTGGCGCTTTCCAGCTGCTCGGCGGCCTTGTTCGGGGCGCGGAAGTCCACGCCCTGGCAGGCGGCCAGCAGCTCGACGGCCAGGATGCCGGCGGTGTTGTCGGCCATGTCGCGCAGGCGGCGGCCGGCGAAGGTTGCCATCGACACGTGGTCTTCCTGGTTGGCGGAGGTCGGCAGGCTGTCCACGGAGGCCGGGTGGGCCAGCGACTTGTTCTCGGACGCCAGTGCCGCGCCGGTGACCTGGGCGATCATGAAGCCGGAGTTCACGCCGCCGTTGTTGACCAGGAACGGTGGCAGCTTGGACAGGTTGCTGTCGATCAAGAGCGCCATGCGGCGTTCGGACAGCGAGCCGATTTCGGCAATCGCCAGCGCCAGGTTGTCGGCGGCGAAGGCCACCGGCTCGGCGTGGAAGTTGCCGCCGGACAGGATGTCATTGTCGTCGGCGAATACCAGCGGGTTGTCGGAAACGGAGTTGGCTTCCACCAGCAGCACTTCGGAGGACTGGCGGATCTGGGTCAGGCAGGCGCCCATCACCTGCGGCTGGCAGCGCAGCGAGTACGGGTCCTGCACCTTGCCGCAGTTGGCGTGCGAGTCGGCGATCTCGGAACCGGCGCCCAGCAGCGCGCGGTATTGCGCGGCGGCGTCGATCTGGCCTTTATGGCCGCGTACCTGATGGATGCGGTCGTCGAACGGGGTGCGGCTGCCCTGCGCGGCTTCCACTGACATGGCGCCGGCCACGGAGGCGGCCACGTACAGGTCTTCGGCGGCGAACAGGCCTTCCAGTGCGAAAGCGGTGGAGGCCTGGGTGCCGTTCAGCAGCGCGAGGCCCTCTTTCGGGGCCAGCACGATCGGTTCCAGACCGGCGGCGCGCATCGCGTCACCACCGTGTACGCGGTCGCCGTTCACGAAGGCTTCGCCTTCGCCGATCAGCACCGCGCTCATGTGCGACAGCGGGGCCAGGTCGCCGGAGGCGCCGACGGAGCCCTTCTGCGGGATCACCGGGTAGATGCCCTTGTTGAACAGGGTGATCATCGCTTCCAGCACCAGACGGCGGATGCCGGAGAAGCCGCGCGACAGCGAGTTGATCTTCAGCGCCATGATCAGGCGTACGGTGGAATCCTTCATCGGCTGGCCGATGCCGGCGGCGTGCGACAGCACGATGGAGCGCTGCAGCAGTTCCAGCTCGTCGGCGGCGATCTTGGTGTTGGCCAGCAGGCCGAAACCGGTGTTGATGCCGTACACGGTGCGGTTCTCGGCCAGTACGCGCGCCACGGTGGCGGCGGAGGCGTCGATGCCGGCGTGGGCGGCCGGGTCCAGCGCCAGTTGCACGGAGGCGTCACGGGCGATCAGGCGCAGTTGGGCCAGTGTCAGCTTGCCCGGGGTGATGGTGATGGTGGTCATGATGGTCCTTCCTTTGCGCGGCGGCAGTTTGGCCGCGACAGATGTGTCGGTGCTGCGGCCAACCTTGTGGGCTGGCCGCACGCGGATTTACTTGATCATCGGCAGCTTGAGGCCAAAGCGCTTGGCGGCGGCAATCGCCTGCTCGTAGCCGGCGTCGGCGTGGCGCATCACGCCGGAGCCGCAGTCGTTGACCAGCACGCGCGCCAGGCGCTCGGCGGCGGCGTCGGTGCCGTCAGCCACGATCACCATGCCGGAGTGCTGCGAGTAGCCCATGCCCACGCCGCCGCCGTGGTGCAGCGATACCCAGCTGGCGCCGCCGGCGGTGTTCAGCAGCGCGTTCAGCAGCGGCCAGTCGGACACGGCGTCGGTGCCATCCTTCATCGCTTCGGTTTCGCGGTTCGGGCTGGCCACCGAGCCGGTGTCCAGGTGGTCGCGGCCGATCACGATCGGCGCCTTCAGCTCGCCGTTCTTCACCATTTCGTTGAAGGCCAGACCGGCGATGTGGCGCTCGCCCAGACCCAGCCAGCAGATGCGTGCCGGCAGACCCTGGAAGCTGATGCGCTCGCGCGCCATGTCCAGCCAGCGGTGGGTGTGCTTGTTGTCCGGGAACAGTTCCTTGATCTTGGCGTCGGTCTTGTAGATGTCTTCCGGATCGCCGGACAGCGCCACCCAGCGGAACGGGCCCTTGCCATCGCAGAACAGCGGACGGATGTAGGCCGGTACGAAGCCCGGGAAGTCGAAGGCGTTCTTCACGCCCTTGTCGAAGGCGACCTGGCGGATGTTGTTGCCGTAGTCGACGGTCGGGATGCCCATCGCCTGGAAGTCCAGCATCGCCTGTACGTGCACGGCGCAGCTCTGTGCGGCTTCGTCGGTCAGGCGGGCGTGCAGTTCCGGCTGGCGCTGCGCGTCTTTCCACTGTTCCACCGTCCAGCCGATCGGCAGGTAGCCGTTGATCAGGTCGTGGGCGGAGGTCTGGTCGGTGACCAGATCCGGCTTGATGCTGCCGGCCTGGGCGCGTTTCACCAGCTCCGGCAGCACCTCGGCGGCGTTGCCCAAGAGCGCGATGGACACGGCTTCCTTGCGTCCAGTGTGTTCCTTGATCAGTTCCAGCGCGTGGTCGATGTCGCGCGCCTGCTTGTCGACGTAGCGGGTGCGCAGACGGAAGTCGATGCTGCTCTGCTGGCATTCGATGTTCAGCGAGCAGGCACCGGCCAGCGTCGCGGCCAGCGGCTGTGCGCCACCCATGCCGCCGAGGCCAGCGGTGAGGATCCACTTGCCCGACAGGTCGTTGTTGTAGTGCTGGCGACCGGCTTCGACGAAGGTTTCAAACGTACCCTGCACGATGCCCTGTGAGCCGATGTAGATCCAGCTGCCGGCGGTCATCTGGCCGTACATGAACAGGCCCTTGCGGTCCAGCTCGTTGAAGTGTTCCCAGTTGGCCCACTTCGGCACCAGGTTGGAGTTGGCCAGCAGCACGCGCGGGGCGTTGGCGTGGGTCTTGAACACGCCGACCGGCTTGCCGGACTGCACCAGCAGGGTTTCGTCTTCGTTGAGGTCTTTCAGCGACGCCAGGATCTGGTCGTAGCACTCCCAGTTGCGCGCGGCACGGCCGATGCCACCGTACACCACCAGCGCCTGCGGGTTCTCGGCAACGTCCGGGTCGAGGTTGTTCTGGATCATGCGGTAGGCCGCTTCGGCGATCCAGTTCTTGCAGTGCAGTTCGGTGCCGTGCGGGGCACGGATTACGCGGCTAGCGTCAAAACGCGGGTCAGTCATGGGAGTTGCTCCTAATGGTCTTGCTCTGTCGGGTGTTGTTCACTACGTAAGCCGCCGCCGGTTTGCGCCGCACAGCGGAATGCTGTCAGCGCCGCAGTTGGCGCGTGATCGACCATGCCAGTCGCGCGGCGGCCTTGGCGCCGTGGCTGTCCTGGTCAAAATTGGGGTTGAATTCCACCAGATCGGCACCGACCAGCTTGCCGCTCTTGGCGATCTTGCCGACCAGCGCTTCCACCACGCTGATGTCGACGCCGTAGCCGGCCGGGGCCGATACCGCCGGCATCTGCGCCGCCGGCAATACGTCCAGGTCGATGGTCAGGTACACCGCGTCGACGCTGTCGATGAACTCGGCCAGCTGGTGGCGGGCATCGGCCAGCTGCCAGGCGGTCATGTCGCTGTCCAGCCGCCACTCGGCGCCAAGGTTGGCCGCAGCGTCGAACAGCGCGCGGGTGTTGGCGGTTTCGGCGACGCCCAGGCACAGGTAGCGGAAGTGCTGGCCGCGTTTCGCGCATTCGGCGGCGATCTGCGCGAACGGGGTGCCGCTGGTGGCTTCGTCGGCGGTGCGCAGGTCGAAGTGGGCGTCGAAGTTGACGATGCCGATACGCTTGTCCTGATGCGCGTCGGCAAGGCCCAACCAGTGGCCGAAGGCGGTCTCGTGGCCGCCGCCCAGCACCAGCGGCAGGTGGCCGGCGTAGACGATGGCGCTGACGCGTGCGGCCAACCTTTGGTGCGCGGCGTCGAGGTCGCCGTCGTCGCAGCTGATGGTGCCGGCGTCGTACAGCGGCAGCGTCGGGTGATACGCCAGATTGGCCAAGGCGCGGCGCAAGGCCTGCGGGCCGGCGACGGCGCCGGTGCGGCCCTGGTTGCGGCGCACGCCTTCGTCGCAGGCAAAGCCGAGGATGGCGATGCCGGGCGCGGCGCCGGCGGCCAGCGGCTGCACCACCTGATGCCAGCGGCGCGCCGCGTCGCCTTCGGCGGCGTCAATGCGGCCGGTCCACATGCTCATGTCGATAGTCATGGTTTATCCCTCGTGCTGCACCACGCCACGGAACACGCGGCGGGTGAGCGGGTTGGTGCCGAGGCCGTACACGATCTCGGCCGGATGGTCGATGTCCCACAGCAGCAGGTCGGCGACAAAGCCGGCAGCCAGCTGGCCGTGCGTGGCGCCGCGACCCAGTGCCTGTGCCGCGTGGCGGGTGGTGCCGCGCAGCGCCTCTTCCGGCGTCAGGCCGAACAGCACGCAGGCCTGGTTCATCGCGAGGCGAATGGAGGCAAACGGGCTGGTGCCGGGGTTCAGGTCGGTGGACACCGCCATCGCCACCTTGGCCGCACGCAGTTTCTCCACCGGCGGTTTCTGCGTCTCGCGCAGGAAGTAGTAGGCGCCGGGCAGCAGTACGGCCACGGTGCCGGATGCCGCCAGCGCGGCCACGCCGGCGTCGTCCAGATATTCGATATGGTCGGCGGACAGGCCGCCGAACTCGGCCACCAGCGCGGCGCCATGCAGGTTGGACAGTTGCTCGACGTGACCTTTCACTTTCAGGCCGTGGGCGCGGGCGGCCTCGAACACTTGGCGGGTCTGCGCCGGGGAAAAGCCGACGCCTTCGCAGAACACGTCCACCGCCTCGGCCAGCCCTTCCTGCGCCGCGGCGGGGATGATCACCTCGCACACGTGGCGGATGTAGCCGTCGGCGTCGCTGGCGAATTCCGGCGGCAGCGCGTGCGCCGACAGCAGCGTGGTGGCCACTTCCACCGGCAGCGCCGCTTCCAGCCGGCGCGCGGCGCGCAGCTGCTTCAGCTCGTCGGCCAGCGTCAGGCCGTAGCCGGACTTCATCTCGATGGTGGTGACGCCTTCCTTCATCAGCGCCTTCAGCCGCGGCAGGCTCACCAGCGCCAGCTCGTCCTCGTCCAGGCCACGGGTGGCGCGCACGGTGGAGATGATGCCGCCGCCTTCGGCCGCGATCTGCTGGTAGGGCACGCCGGTGAGGCGCTTTTCCCATTCCGCGGCGCGGTTGCCGCCGTACACCAGGTGGGTGTGGCAGTCGATGAAGCCGGGGGTGATCCACGCACCCTTGGCGTCACGCACCTCGCCGCCGCCGAACGCGGCCAGTGCCTCGCCTTGCGGCAGCACGGCGTGGATGCGGCCGTCACGCAGCCACAGCGCGTGACCGTCCAGCGCGCCGTACGGCGCAAGGTTGGCCGCGTCGAAGGTGGCGAGACGGGCGTTGATCCACAGGGTGTCGGGGCTGCTGCTCATGGTGGTATCCGCTGTTTTGCGATTAATTGTATATACATTTAGTTGATCGCAAGGCGGGCGTCAAGATTTTTCTGCGACGGGATTGTTGGCGGCGTGCGACGCGACTGGCCGTTAATACGGCAAAAAAGCCAATAAAAACAAAAGGCCACGCGCTGGCGTGGCCTGTTTCCAGTTGTTGCGTAAATGTATATACATTTACTATTTGCGTACCCGCGTCTGCGAGCGCAGCTTGTAGCCGGCGCCGGGGTGCAGCAGCCGCGCGAAGCTGACCAGGTGCTTGCCGGACCAGGTGCGGCGCAGCACGCGCAGGCAGGGTTCGCTGGCCTGCAGCCCCAGCAGGCTCTGCGCCTGCGCATCCGGCAGCACCGCCTCGACGGTGTGCTCGACATCGGTCAGCGGGCAGGCGCGCATCAGGTAGGCGTTCGGCGTCTCGCGCTGGAACTGCTGCGCCAGGTAGTCCGGCGCCCATTGCGGATTGATGTAGCGGTCTTCGAGCTGGATCGGGGTGTCATCCTCGAAGTGCACGATCAGCGAGTGGAACACCGGCATGCCGACGCCCAGCGCCAGTCGCAGCGCCACTTCCTCGCTGGCGGCTTCCTCGCGCACGAAGTGCACCTCGGCGCGGTAGGCGTGGCCGCGGCTGGCGATCTCCTCGGCGATGTTGTTCACATCCAGCAGCGGCGATTCCGCCTTGCGCTCGGCGACATAGGTGCCGTCGCCGGCGTAGCGCAGCAGCACGCCGGCCTCGGCCAGATCGCGGATCGCCTTGTTGACGGTCATGCGCGACACGCCGAACTGCTTCGCCAGCTCCACCTCGGGCGGGATCTTGGCGCCGGGGGCGAAGCTGCGGCTCTTGATACCGTCTAGAATGAAATCGCGGATGCGCAGGTAGTGCGGCTTGGAGGCGGGTTTGGGCGTGCTCATGCGGCGATTGTAAGCTGAAACGGACGGAAAAAGGCGCGGCCGCCGGCGGGCGACCGCGCGTGGTGCCTCAGTCGAGGTGGGCGGCGAGAAATTGCAGGCTGCGGCCGTGCGCCAGCGCCGCGGCACGCTGGTCGTACATCGGCCGGCCCCAGCAGTTGAAGCCGTGGTCGACGCCGGCGTAGTCGTGGAATACCGCGTTCGGCTTGCCGGCAAACGCCGCCTTCACCGCCGCCACCATGTCCTGGCTGATGTGGCCGTCCTGTTGCGCGTAGTGGAACAGGATAGGCATGCCGATGTCGGCGGCCACGTCCAGGTGCTGCTGGATGCCGCCGCCGTAGTAGCACACCGCCGCGTCGGCCTGGCTCAGCGCCGCGGCGCGATAGGCCAGCTGGCCGCCCAGACAAAAGCCCAGCGTCGCCACCTTGCCGCTGACTTGCGGTAGCTGGCGCAGCGTGGCCACCGCCGCCGCCACGTCGCTGGCCGCCAGCGCGGTATCTACCCGCTGGTAGTAGCCGAAGGCCTGCTGCGTGCCGGCGTCGTCGTAGGCGAGGTCCACGCGCGGGCTCAGCCGCCAGAACACGTCTGGCGCCAGCACCACGTAGCCGTCCAGTGCGTACTGCTCGGCCACGGCGCGGATGTGTTCGTTGACGCCCCAGATCTCCTGCACCAGCACGATGCCGGGGCCGCTGCCGGTCGGCGGTAGCGTCAGGTAGCCGGAGAAGGTTTCGCCTTGTGCGGTTTGAATGTCGATCCAGCGTGAATTCACGGCATCACTCCTTATGGGGTTGGAACGCAGAACGCCGGCGGCATGGCGCGCTTGGCAAGCCGGCAGAAACTGTTGCATTGTAGCCGTCACACCGCTACTACGCCTGCAAGGATGTCATCATGACCCACCCTGTCCATCCCGACTTGCTGCCCGCCGGCGTGCGTGCCATCGAACTGGCCCCCGGCATGCCCGGCCTCGCCTTCAGCCACCCGGATTTCAGCGCCGTGTTCAGCCTGTATGGCGGCCAGCTGCTCGATTTCATCCCCGCCGGCGGCCAGCCGCTGCTGTACCTGTCGCCGCAAGCGCAGCTGCAGCCGGGCAAGGCCATCCGCGGCGGCATCCCGCTGTGCTGGCCGTGGTTCGGCCCCCACCCCGGCGACAGCCGCCGCCCGCAGCACGGCGTGGCGC
>Ga0209172_10001621_pt1 | contig 45914 bp, 47 predicted proteins | sample LarsenN4metaG_FD_184113 | JGI IMG/M metagenome (GOLD analysis project Ga0209172, IMG submission 184113) | Hot spring sediment bacterial and archeal communities from British Columbia, Canada, to study Microbial Dark Matter (Phase II) - Larsen... ... | reverse complement strand
CAGTTCCGTCGCGGCTTCGGAGTGGCGTGAGGGGCGGCGATGATCCTCGGATACCTCGATGCGGAGGACCGCGCGTACGATCTGAACTTCGCGACCCTCCGGATGAAGATCCGAATCGGGCCCGTGGCACCCTCCCGCGAATCGCAGGTCGTGTTTGCGCCAACCGGAGGGGCCGAGCGGTCGTATCGTCTGCTCGGCGAGGCCGAAGCGACTGCCTCCGTTTCGATGGACCACGATGGCCACCTGGTGCCCCTGCTCCGGCCCGTGGAGGGCCGCCTGCATCGGCACGAGCGGGGACTGCTGTTCATCGCCGCCCCGCCGAAGCGGGATCCGGAGGACCCGAGCTATTTCCTCGTGAGGCTGCGCGCGATGCCGAGCGCGGTGAAGTACTTCTTCGAGGATCAGGAGGGGACCGAGATTGTCTCGATTCCCGCGGATGAGATCCTCCGGATCGCGGAGGCCGGCGAATCCCTCAGGATCCACGTCAGCGCCGCGAACATCGCGCTCCCGAAGGAGAAACTCGCCTACGCGGTCGACCTAGGTCCCGCGACCCGCATGCGCCCACTCCTCGAGGGGATGCCGTTGTCTCTTTCCCGCTGACGAAACGCTTATTACGCGCGCCCAGGTTCGCACCGCGAGGGCCTCGATGTCCTACGACCTCGGCGTCTTGAACCTGAAGGGCGGCGAGAGAAAGAAGAAGAACACCTATCTGTACGTCGGCCTTGCCGCCGTCATCGTGGTCGTCGTCGCGATCGCGGTCTGGTACTTCGTCTTGTGACGCGGCCTGCCGGCATATGCGGTGGAAGGCGACGGCCCGGACCGTGGGAATCACGGATGATAGGGACAGCGCAAGGCTCATCCCTCGCGTCGCCGAGAAACGCATACCGAGCATGAAGGTCCGGCTCGATCCGGCAGCGAAACGCATCCTCCTCGCGATGCTCGCGAGCCCGAAGACTCCTCAGGAGATCAGTCGCATCTACGGCATCCCGATCACCGTGGTCTGGCAGAAGATCCACTGGCTGCAGGAGCTAGGCGTCGTGCGCGAGACGTTGACGTTCGTCGATTCCTCCGGGGACCTCCGCCGGTACTACGAGGCGGTGCTGCCCATCGACACGTCGGACGAGGAGCTGGTCATCGAGGCGTAGGATGTCCTCGAAGGACGCGGGGTCGGACGAGGGTTCATTCGCGTCCTCCGGATCTGGAGAGGACGCTGGCTTCTGGCATCGAGCGGTCCGCTTCGGCCGCGGACCGCTCCTCTCGAGGTTCGCGGTCGCGGTCGTCGCGGCCGTCCTTGTCGGCGGCGGCCTGCTCGCGTACCTTGTCCTCACCGCGCCGGTGGACCGATCTCCGCCGTCCCAGGTTACCGGACTTTCCGTCATCGACCACTTCGACGGGGAGCTGGAGGTGCGATGGTCCCCTGCCCTCGACGACGTCGGCGTGGCCTTCTACCGTGTGTATCGGGACGCGCGCCTCCTGGCCACGCTGCCGGGATTCGACCGAAGCTATTTCGATCGCGGACTGCCCATCGATGTGACGTTCGAGTACCGCGTGAACGCCGTCGACACGGCCGGGAACGAAGGGCCCCTGTCTGCCCGCGTGCTCGCGGATTCCGCTCCCTCGCCGCCCGACGTTTCGATCGTCGCCGCGCAATCTGGGCCGGACGAATGGCGGTTGCTCGTGACGAATGTCTCCCGCTCGATCGCCCTCGGTCGATTCCAAGCGACGGTCGTCGCGACGGACGCCTCGGAGGTGGTCCTGCCGCCGACCTCCTTGTCCGACCTTCCGACGAGCCGAGAGAACGTCAGCCTCGGCTTGACCGACGTTGGCTCGGACGGCCGATTGGACTCGGGGGACGCCTTCCTGCTCGACGGGCTCCGGCCGGGGACGCGATACACGTTCCACCTGCTCTACGTTCCCGCCTCGGCGATCCTCGAGGCCGTGGTCCTGGGCGCTTGACTCGCCGCCTCGCAGGTCCGGAAGGGGGCGGCACGGGGGCCTCCCGCCCAGATGGGCCGTGGGGGCGGGGGAGCGAGCTATCGGACTCGGGATGGAACGACTCAGTGCTCAAGATTTATATAGTGCGACCCGTATGCTTTGCCTGTCATTTTCGACAGTTTTCAACGGAAGTGTGCCAATGGCAGGTGTTTCCAAGGAAGTCGAGACCGGGACCACGACCGTCGGGATTGCATGCAAGGACGGAGTCGTCCTCGCAGCGGACCGCCGGGCGACCGCAGGCACCCTCATCGCGCACAAGAAGACGAAGAAGGTCTATCGCCTCGATGAGAACCTCGGCCTCACGACTGCCGGGCTCGTGGGCGACCTGCAGGTGCTCGCGCGGTACATCACCGCCGAGGTCGAGTTGTACAAGCTGAAGCGGAACGTGCCCATGCCCGTGGAGGCCTGCGCCACCCTAACCGCGAACATCCTTTCCGGCAGCCGGTATTTCCCCTACTGGGTGCAGCTCGTGATCGGCGGTTGGGACCGCGACGGCTCCCACGTCTTCTCCCTCGACGCGGCCGGCGGCTCGATCCCGGACAAGTACGTCTCGAGCGGATCCGGCAGCCCTTTCGTGTACGGCGTCCTGGAGGACCACTGGAAGGAGGACCTGCCCGTCAGCGAGGGCGTCGATTTGGCGATCCGCGCGATCACGTCCGCGCTGAAGCGGGACGCGTTCTCCGGCGAAGGGATGGATGTTGCGGTCATCACGAAGGAAGGATACAAACACCTGGATGACAAGGAAATCGAGAAGCGCAAGGCAGCGATGAAGCTGACCTAGGTCGCCTCAATGGGGCCTTCAGGGCCCACGTGAGTTCAATGAGCATCGAGGACATTCTGAACGACGCGAGGAGCGTCGTCAAGAAAGTGGTCCCAGACCATGTGGAGATCACCAACATCGACTTCGAAGGCCCCACGATCGTGATCTACACGAAGAACATGGAGGTCTTCGCGGAGTCGAACGAGCTCGTGCGCCAGATCGCACAGCAGCTCCGACGCCGGATCATCGTCCGACCCGATCCGACCCTGCTCGCGTCCCAGGAGGACGCGGAGAAGGTGATCCGCGAAGTGATCCCTGCGGAGGCGCAGATCACCGGGATCTTCTTCGAGCCGGAGACCGGCGAGGTAACGATCGAGGCCCTGTCCCCCGGGATGGTCATTGGCCGCCACGGCCAGGTCCTGAACGAGATCAAGCGGAAGATCGGCTGGGCCCCGAAGGTCGTTCGGACGCCTCCGATCCCCTCGAAGACCGTCGACGAGATCCGACAGTACCTCCGGACGATCCAAGACGAGCGGATGGCCTTCCTGAAGCAGGTCGGTCGGAAGCTCGCCCGCGAGACGCCCGCCGGGGAGAACTACGTGCGCATCACGGCCCTCGGTGGCTTCCGCCAGGTCGGCCGCTCCGCGGCGCTGCTCTCCACCCGCGAATCGAAAGTCCTCATCGACTGCGGCGTCCTGATTTCCGAGGACAACGGGTCGCCCTACCTCAACGCCCCGGAGGTCTCCCCCCTCAGCTCGATCGACGCGGTCGTGATCACCCACGCCCACCTCGACCACTCGGGGCTCGTGCCGGTCCTGTACAAGTATGGGTACGAGGGGCCGATCTACTGCACGCCGCCGACGCGGGACCTCATGTCCCTGCTGCAGCTCGACTTCATCAAGGTCGCGATGGGCGAGGCCCGGAAGTCGCCGTACGAATCCTCACACATCCGCCGCGCGGTCGCGAACACGATCCCGCTGAAATACGGTGAGACGACGGACATCGCGCCGGACATCCGCCTGACGTTCCAGAACGCGGGCCACATCCTCGGCTCGTCCATCGCCCACTTCCACATCGGGGACGGCCTGTACAACGTCGCGATGTCGGGGGACATCAAGTTCGAGAAGACCTGGCTCTTCAACCCGGCGGTGAACAAGTTCCCGCGTCTGGAGACCCTCGTCCTCGAGTCCACGTACGGCGGCTACCACGACGTGCAGCCGTCCCGCCATGACGCGGCCGTCCAGATCAAGGAGGTCGTGCGCCGCGTGCTGAACCGCGGCGGCAAGGTCCTCGTCCCCGTGTTCGCCGTGGGCCGATCCCAGGAGGTCATGCTCGTCCTCGAGGAAGCGATGCGGAACCACCAGATCCCCGAGGTGCCGATCTACCTGGACGGGATGATCTGGGAGGCGACCGCGATCCACACCGCGTACCCGGAGTACCTGAACAGCCAGCTCCGGACGGAGATCTTCCAGACCGGGGAGAATCCCTTCCTGTCGACGTACTTCAAGCGCGTCGAGACCGCGGACATGCGCGCGAACATCGTCGACGATGTGGAGCCGTGTATCGTCTTGGCGACGTCGGGCATGATGTCCGGCGGGCCCGTCCTGGAGTACTTCAAGGGATGGGCGGACAACCCGCTCCACGCCCTTCTCTTCGTCGGATTCCAGTCGGAGGGGTCCCTCGGCCGCCGGATCCAGCGCGAGGCGCGCGAGGTGACGCTGATGGACCGCGGACAGCCGCTCACCCTCCCGATCAAGATGGACCTCGAGACGATCGATGGGTTCTCGGGCCATTCGGACCGCCTCCAGCTCCTCAATTTCGTCGGGACGATGGAGCCGCGGCCGGAACGGATCATCGTGAATCATGGGGAGGAGTACAAGTGCTCCGACCTCGCTTCCGGGCTATACAAGAAGTTCGGCCTTGAGACCCGCGCCCCGATGAACCTCGAGACGATCCGACTCAAGTGAGGCGCCGTCGATGCGGAGCGTCGCGGCCGCGCCGACCTGGTCGCGGCTCACGGACGCGCGGCCGGTCTTCGGGTTCCTCGCCCTCTCCGGGGGCCTCTGGCTCGGGGCCCTCGTGGCCTGGCAACTCGGACGGTGGGACCTCGCGGTGGTCCTCACGGGCCTAGGAGCCGCGGTCCCAATCCTGTGGATGGTCGCCCACTTGTACTGGCGGCCCGCGACTTGGGTGCTGCGGGTTCCGGTGGATCCATCGACCGTCGAGATCGAAGTGCTGCACGCACTTCGAGAGCACCACGCGACCGCGGTGGTGGACTCCGCCCCTTCCGGAGATGGACTCCTCCGCGGCTGCGAGAAGGTGCTGCGCGTCTCAAGCCCCGCGTGCATCGTGAGGTGGCGGGCGGCGACGAAGGGGACGGTACGGGTCGGATCCGCGCTGTATCTCGTCACCGGGCCGAGAGACGCCGCTGCAGTCCATCCGCTCCGTGAGGCGATCTCGAGCCGATTCCAGGGTGCGTCGCCCGGAGCAGCCTAGTCCGACACCGCATCCATCCACGCCTGGAGCGCGTCGTGGGCCGCGGCGAGGTCGATCCGTCGTTCCTCACGTCCGTCGCACACCACGAAGGACTCCAGGATCGCTCGATCGCCTACCTTACGGAAAGCGAGGCGCAGGCACGGAAGGTCATGGCGGTCCGGCGATTCCAGGAATCCGGGCTCGAAGGCCAGGGAGACCCGGCGGCCTTCTTCCTCGATGCAGCATCCGTGCATCCGAGAGAGGCCCTCGAGGAATCGGCCGTAGGGAGCCGTGATGGCCTCCACCGGCATCGCCGCCGCAGGTGTCCGGCGGGGCGAAGAATCCTCTGCAATTACCGTTCACACAGGCCCTCCGTAGAGCAAACCTTTTCCCCGCCACCGCGTTGGCGTGCCCCGTGCGTCGTCCGCGCTACGAGATGGTGAAGGACCTGCTGTCCCCAGAGGCGTTCGACGCCCAAGTCGAGGCCGCCATTGCCGAATGGGGAGGGCTCCTCGATCGCGATGCGGCCTCGATGGTTGTCGTCGAGCGCCTTGGGCGGAGCGTCGCCTCCTTCACCCGGATCGCGGACCTGCAGGAAGGGATGGAGGCGAGCCTCCGAGCGGAGGTCGTCGGCCTCTCCCCGATCCGAGAGTTTGCGCGCCAGGACGGCACGGGAGGCCGGGTCGTGAACCTCGAGCTGCGGGACGAGAGCGGCTTCTGTCGCTTTGTCCTTTGGGACGACGACGTGAACTTGGTCGAGCGAAAGGGCGTCGCCGTGGGCAGGACCGTCCGCGCCCTCGACTGCTTCGTGCGGCGGACGAACTTCGGTCTCGAGGTGACGAAGGGAAAGTTCGGGAGCCTGACCGTCGAGGGAGATTGAGATGGCGGCGTCGTCCGACGGGTGGTCCTACGCGGACAACTGGCGCACCTTATTCGCATTCCTCGGCGCGTCCATGGTCCTCATCGGGATTGGAGACCTGGCCGTCGCAACGATGGGCGAGAGCGTGAAGGACGCGGCCACGGTCCTCCTCGCCCTCTCGGTCTTCTTCATGATCTTTGCGCTGCTCCTCCTCTTCCCGCGCCTCCGACGCCGGGGCGTGCGGAGCTTCGGCCGGGTCGTGGACCGGCCGATCGAGGAGATTGAGGCCATCGTGCGCGACGCCCTCGAAGGCGCGGGTCGGACCGTCCATGTGGAGCGGATGGCCGCTCGCTCCCGACGGCCCGCGGCGATCGTGAAGATCGACGGCTCAAGAACACACTTCGTGCTGGAACCGTTCGCGGGGGCGCCGCGTTCCGCAACGGCGCCTGCCCGCACCGAGATCGTCCAGATCGGGATCTCGGACGAGTCGGACGACGCGGCGAGGCGTCTGCGCGATGCGATCGAGGCGCGGCTGTTCATGGAGGAAAGGGGGCCGGCGTGACCGGGATTACATCCCGGGCATGCCGCCCATTCCACCCATGCCGCCGGGGCCATGATCTCCGCCGCCCGGCGGGGGCGGCGGGGTCTTCTTCGATGCGATGATGTCGTCGATCCGCAGGATCATGCTCGCGACGTCCGTCGCGGACTCGATGGCCTGCGTCTTCACCCGCAGCGGTTCGATTACGCTCACCTTGAGCATGTCCTGGGGCTCCCCGGTGAGGATGTTCACTCCCATCGGCTTCCCCGTCTTCTTGCCATGCTCCGCGCGGAGCTTGATTAGGACGTCGATCGCGTCGAGGCCGGCGTTCTCCCCGAGGATCCTCGGGATGACCTCGAGGGCGCTGGCGAACGCCTCGATCGCGAGCTGCTCGCGTCCGCCGATGCTCGAGGCATAGTCCCGCAGGCGCAGGGAGAGCTCGATCTCGGAGGCGCCGCCTCCGGGCACGGCCTTCCCATCTTCGATGGCCACGCTGACGACGCGCAGAGCGTCGTGGAGGATCCGCTCGACCTCGTCCACGACGTGCTCCGTTCCGCCTCGGACGAGGACCGTGACGGCCCGGGCCCTCTTGCAGCCCGTGACGAACGTCATATCGTCGCTCCCGACCTTGCGCTCCTCCACCAGGTCCGCGTGGCCGAGCTCCTTCGGAGTCAGGTCGTCCAGGTTCGTGACGATCCGGCCGCCGGTGGCCTTGGCGAGCTTCTTCATGTCGCTTTCCTTGACCCGCCGCACCGCGTAGATCCCCGCCTTCGCGAGGTAGTGCTGCACGAGGTCGTCAATGCCCTTCTGGCACAGGACCACGTCTGCCCCGGACTTCTGGATCTTGTCGACCAGCGTCTTGAGGGACTTCTCTTCCTCCGCGAGGAACGCCTGGAGCTTCGAGGGATCCCGGATGCGGATCTCCTCGCTCACCTCCGTCTTCTTCACCTCGAGGGCGCGGTTGATCAGCGCGATCTTCGCGTCGCGGACGAACTTCGGCATACGCGTATGGACGCGCTCCTTGTCGAGGACGATGCCCTCAATCAGCTCCGTGTCGCGGACGCTTCCGCCGTGCTTCTTCTGCACGAGGATGTTGTCCACGTCCGCTCGAAGCTTGCCCGCGACCTCCTCGAGGATGGCGCGCACGGCGCGGACGGCGATCTCGGCGAGGAACTCTCCACTGTCTCCGACGCTCCGGCCGGACATCGCGGTGGATGCGATTGCCCGGAGGGCCTTCTCGTCGTCCCGCTTCACCGGGAATGCGATGTCCTGGAGATCTCTGATCGCCTCGGCGCATGCCATCCGGTATCCGCTCACCACGATCGTCGGGTGGACCTCCTGCTCGAGGAGCGACTCCGCTTGCTTGAGGAGCTCTCCCGCGATGACGACCGCGGACGTCGTGCCGTCTCCGACCTCGTCGTCCTGCGTCTTCGCGACCTCGACGAGCATCTTCGCCGCGGGATGCTCGACATCGATTTCCTTGAGGATTGTCACCCCATCGTTCGTGATGGTGACGTCCCCGAGGCTGTCCACGAGCATCTTGTCCATGCCCTTCGGGCCCAGAGTCGACTTCACCGCGTCCGCAACCGCACGTGCGGCGGCGATGTTGTTCGTGGCCGCGCCCCGGCCCTTCTCCCGCTCGGTCCCTTCTTTGAGGATGATCACCGGCTGCCCCGTCATCATAAATATCCCGTCGGCCTATGATAGGGCTTCTATATAAACCATCCGGGTTCCATGGGATGTTTGCGCCTCGCAGAATCGTCCCGAGTTCTCCATGCGGGGCAAGTGTTCCAAAAACGAAAAGGCGCCTCAGATTGCTTGCGGGCAACGTGGCGTCAGAGACCACGACACCCTTCGGAATTGCGGCGCGCCTGACGGCCCTACTCCTCGTCCTCATCGCACTTCTTGGAATCGCGACGAGCGTGGCGACCGTGGATCCGCACGGATTGTCGGGAGCACCGCAGTTGTCGGCGGGGGACTTCTCCCGTCTCGAGCCTCTGTACGGGCTCGCGATGACTGGCGAGGAGACACTCGACTGGCATCCTGACGGGAGCCGGATTGCTTCGGGCGGCTGGTACTTCAGCGGAGTCTACGTGACGGACGCTCGGACGGGACAGTTCCTCCTCAATTTGCCCGTCGATGGCTTCGTGAACGACGTGAGATGGTCTCCCAACGGTCGATGGATCGCGGTTGCGGCCGACCGCGGGTTTCTGGACGGTCCTGGCTGGGTGCATCTGTTCGATACCGTGGGCAACCGAATTCGTTCCTGGGAGGCTCATTCAAGGTCCATCGGAGGCTTGGACTGGTCGCCTGACGGCTCGCGCATCGCGACGGTGGCAGTCGGCGCGTATTCCGTCTGGGATCGAGAGACGGGGACGGCGATTTACCGAGTCGAGCCCGCTGAGGCGCAAGGGCTCAGCATCGGGTGGTCTCCCGACGGGGAAAGCATCGCGCCTGGACGGTCTGGGAATCCTTTCATATACGATGCGGGCACGGGCCGTCTACAGGTGTCGACGACGCTTGTCGGTGATCTAGGAGCCGTTCGGCTCGCGTGGTCCCACCGAGGGGATCGCGTCGCCGAAGGCACCCTCGGCGGGTGCGCTCTCGTCTATACGTCGGCCGGCGAACTCCGCTGGAGAGAGCACTACTCGACCGATTCGTGTCAGACGCCCCATGCTCGCGGGGTCACCTGGAGTCCCGACGACTCGGTACTCGCTCTCGCAAGTAGCCAAGGAGTCCTCCTGATTGATTCGTCGTCCGGGCGGCTTCTCAGATCCCTCGCCTTCCCGGTAGAGCGCTTCGCGCCGAGTCGCCTCGCCGGAAATTATGGCGCCGGCGAATCGGAAGACATCGATGTCGCGTGGTCGCCAAAGGGAGAGTCGATTGCCGCCACGGGAGCCTTCTCATCTCCATCCCTTCGTCTGTGGGGGATCCGCCGAAGCACGGTTGCCATCTGGACCGTCGCGTTCGAGACGGCTATCCTCCTGGGGCTTCCTTTGGCGATTGGTCGCGAAATCGTGCCTATCCCGAGGACATCCGAGGGGGGAGGCCCGCGAGCTGAGTCGTTCATTGCCTCGTCTGGAGTCGGCTTTCCCTTGTTCTTCTGCGCCTTCCTCATGACTGTCCTCCAGACGATTTCGCAGGGATTGCTCCACCGAACGTACGATGGCTTCGTCGTCCCACCACGAACTTGGGTTATCCTGAGCGGCGTTGTCACACTCCTCTTCGCCGCCTTCGCGACGGTTGCGGGAGTCGCTGCTTTCCGTCTCGCCATGTGGCCGAACGAGCCCGGGCGGCTCTCCCTGCCGGCCGTCTCTGGGATTCTCGGCCGAGCGGCGATGCCGATCCTCTGGAGTGTCGCACTCGCCCTCGCCGTATCCGTATTGGTCGTAGCAATCGGGCTTTCGCCATCCGCGAGCCTCGCCTCCGGGCTGATTGTGGCGTCCGTCGCCGCCGCCCTCATCATCTCCGCCCCCGGACTCTCGGCCCTCGCGAAGGTCTCCCCGCGCAGGCTCCTCATCGGGCTCCTGACGTCGGCTCTCACGTCCATCACCGCCTTTATTTTCATCGGATACGCGGTCGTATTCGTCCTCAACGCGCTACAGGTAGAGCCACCGACTCTCGTCGCCGAATACGGGATCTCCATTGGACTCATGTTCGGACTCGTGCCCTTCGTTTCCGCCATTGCCTCCCTGATTGTCGCGGGCGCCGTCGCGGTTCTCCTCAGTGAGGCGCGGTTCCTCGGGCCGCTATACTCGCGCCTCACCCGTTCCGAGGTCATCGAGCTCGCTTCAAGGCGGCGCGTCCTCGCATACCTCGAGGCCCACCCAGGGTCCTACTTCCGCGAAATGCTGCGCGCGCTCCCGATCGGGAGCGGGGCCCTTCACTATCACCTCTCCGTCCTCGAGCGGGAGGGCCTCGTCCGCGCGCGGCGTGAAGGCATGTACCTCCGTTTCTTCCTCGCGGAACGTCGGCCAGGACGTTGACCCATCCGTCCCCAGACCTGAACTTTATATTGGACCGTCCTGTAACCGGCCCACAGGTGGCGGAGGATGGCCGATCATCCGATTCACGTGACGGATGCGGACTTCGACAGGGTGGTCAAGGAGAACCCCTACGTCGTCGTGGACTTCTGGGCAGATTGGTGTGCGCCCTGCCGCGCGATCGCTCCCACGATCGAGGACCTTGCAAAGAGATACGCGGGTCAGGTCACGTTTGCCAAGATCAACAGCGACGAGAACCCCAAGAAGGTCACGGAATACATGATCATGGGCATCCCGACGATCCTGTTCTTCCGTGATGGGAAGCTCGTGGACCAGGTCATCGGCGCGATGCCCCGGCACATGTTCGAGGAACGCGTCAAGAAGCATCTCGCATGACATCATTTAGATATACCGAAACCGCACGTAGCGGGGACGGGGAGTCCATGGGCACGCTGATCGAGATGCTTGCGACGAAGCGGAAACCCGCGGAACCGTCCGCCGCGGATGGACCCACGTCGCTCCGGGTTTTCCGTGAGGAGCACGAGGGCCAGGGCGGCGACGGGTGCGGGTGCGGTGGCGACGAGGGCAGCTGTTGCGGCGGCTGATTCCCTCCGGGCGGATTGCGCCGCGGCGTATTCTCCAAGATGAGAATCACACGGGATAACCGACTCCCGCCGCTTATATACCAACCTACCCCCTCGATTCCTTAGAAAGAGGAGGTAGCGACACGGACCCCTTGGAAGCTTCGCGGCTCGTGACGGACGAGTACTCCGCGAAAATCCTCGTTGCCACGTTCAAGAAGCCGCGATCCGCGATCGATCTCAGCCGGGAGTACGGGATCCCCATCGCCGCATGCTACCGGCGCATCCACGCGCTCGAGCGCGCGGGCCTGATCCGCTGCACGGAGCGCGCGCTGACTCAGAAGGGGAAGCGGATCTCCCTCTACATGTCCCAGCTCAAGAACGCCTACATCTTCTTCGAGAACGGCCGGCTGCGCGTTCGCTTCCAGCTCGCGACCGGCATCACGAAGGACTTCGGCGGAGACTGGAAAGCGGTCGACGTCGTCGAACCGGACGTATCCCACTGAACCCCTCCTCCACAACCCACAGGCAGGACCGAGAACCCCTCGTCCTGCCTCTTTTATTCTCCCTTTGCGCAAATTCTCGGCACAGCCCTGTCCCGCGCGGCAGGTCTCCACGCGCGTGCGCGACCCCTCGGCTTGACAAACGCCTCCATGCCGCCAACGTCCGACGCCGGCGTGGTCCCTCTCACCGTTGAGACGTTTGACAATGTTGATTTATATCCGCGGCTCCGATGAGACGGGTCACCATGGACCGCGAGAGGCTCAAGTACCTCTTCAAGGAAGTCCTCGGCGTCGACGTCGACCAAGTCGTCAAGCAGGTCGTCGCGACGATCGCCGTGGAGCGGGCCAAGCAGGCCCAGTCGAACACCCGCGATTGGAAGCGGTACATGGAGGCCGAGGGCGGGATCGTCATCCTGCCGGCCAACGTCACCCAGTTGGGGAAGAAAGGTTCGAAGCGCTGAGGGGAGGAAAGCCGCGGTCTCTCGTCGCGGTCCTCTCCGTTTTCTCACGGCCCCGCGCGTTTTAAATCGCACCTACGGATATCCGGCGCGATGTCGAGCTTCCGGGGGAGGGACGTCCTGTCCATCCGCGAGTTCTCGCGGGCGGACATCGAGCGGGTTTTGAGGGCCGCGCGGAAGATGGTGCCCATCGCCCTCGGGAAGAAGGTCTCTCGGTCGCTGGAAGGGAAGATCCTCGGCACGTTGTTCTATGAGCCGTCTACCCGGACGCGGCTCTCCTTCGAGAGCGCGATGATTCGTCTCGGAGGTCGGGCCCTGGGCTTCAGCGGCGCAGAGGGGACGAGCGTCCAGAAGGGGGAGAGCCTCGCGGACACGATCCGGATGGTGGAGGCGTACAGCGACGGGATCGTGCTGCGGCATCCCCAGGAGGGGGCCGCGCGGCTCGCCGCCGAATTCTCCGAGAAGCCCGTGATCAATGCGGGTGACGGTGCGGGACAGCATCCGACCCAGACCTTGCTGGACCTCTACACGATCTGGGACGAGAAGGGCGGCATCGAGGGGCGGAACGTCGCGCTCGTGGGCGATCTGAAGTACGGTCGCACGGTGCACTCCCTGGCCTACGCGCTCGCGGAACTCGGGGCGACCCTGGCGTTCGTGAGCCCACCGACCCTCGAGATGCCTCGCGAGATCGTGGAGCACGTGAAGGAGCGAGGCCTGGCGGTCCGGATGACCCATCATCTCGAGGAGGTCATCCACGACGCGGATGTCCTCTACGTCACGCGAATCCAGAAGGAGCGGTTCCCGGATCCCCAGGAGTACGAGAAGGTCGCCGGCACCTATCGGATCGACACGGCCCTCCTGCGGGACGCGAAGCGCGATCTGATCATCATGCATCCGCTCCCGAGGATCACGGAGATCGCTCCCGAGGTGGATCGCACGAGGCACGCGCTGTACTTCAAACAGGCCTTCAACGGAGTGCCGGTCCGCATGGCACTCCTCGACCTGGTCCTGGGAGGCGGGGAATGAGGGAACTCCGCGTCACGCCGATCAAGAACGGAACCGTGATCGACCATATCCCCGCAGGGATGGCCCTCAAGGTCCTCAAGATCCTCAGGATCGGAGACGCCGTCGCGTCGACGGTCACCGTCGCGATGCACGTCCCAAGCCGGGCGATGGGTTGGAAGGACATCGTGAAGGTCGAGGACCGCGAGCTCGGGGTCCGGGAGGTCGAGAAGATTGCTCTCATCGCACCAACGGCTACGGTCAACGTGATCCGAAACTACAACGTCGCGGAGAAGCGGCGCGTGACGCTGCCGGACCGCGCGGTCGGCATCCTGCGTTGTGCAAACCCGAACTGCATCACGAACGCCCGAGAGCCGGTGGACACCGAATTCGTCGTGAAATCGAAGGCGCCGCTGCGCGTCTTCTGCAAGTATTGCGACCGGGAACTCGAAGACGTCGCGGCGCACATCGTTTGATGTCGGCGGTCTCGAAGGCTACGGCGTGTAGAACGAGGCCGATGCGATGGTGGTGCCATCGCGCCAGAGCAGGTAGAAGGTGAACGCGCTCGACCCGGGTAGAGTTCCGTAGGCGTCGCTGATTCGGAAGTAGTCTCCGCCGTTCAGCAGGCCGTCGTACCCGATATCGGCCCACGTGATCTGGTAGTAAGTCCCTGACACATCGATGCCGGTGGGGCCGTATTGCTGCATGGGGACAGCCGAGCCGAGGACTCCGTTGACGGCGAGGTTGAGCTGGAAGTTTGTCGGGGCGTACGCGGTCGATGCAGACGTCACGGAAACGACCGCACCGTAGACCCCGACGTCGGCCGTTGCGAAGGTGATGACGGGCTTTCCGGCCGAGATCGCTTGGCCCATCACCCACGCGGTGTACCAGGAGAGTCCGAGGACGGAGAGGAGGACGATCGCGGCGCCGACGGAGAAGGCGAGGAGCGAGAGGCCCTGGCTAGGGCTCGGCCGGTGGACGGCGGCGGTCGCGCCCGGGGATGCAACCGTGACGCGCATGTCCGCCGGAGGCGGGCTCGGTCCAGACATTGTGACTATATCAGGGGCGCCTCCGTTAAGCTTTGCGGGCTGACGGTTCGGCCCGCTGCGGGAGCGATCCGGTTGGCCTACGGAATCGCGAACGCCCGGAACACGATCTCGGCTCCGTCCGCTTTCCAGAGGACATGGAGGATGTAGTCTCCGCTGCCGAGGGGCACGCTATCGCCGGTGATGAGGAAGGAGTCTCCTCCGTTGACGAAACGATCGTCCGCGAGGTCCGTCCAGTAGACGCGGTAGGATGCGGAGGACACCGTGAACGTGCTCCAGGAGGGCTCCGCATTGATCGCGACCGGCGAAGAGGTAGTCCCGTTCACCGAGAGAGCGAGGAGGTAGAACGTCCGGTCGTAGAGTTCCGACGCTGCGGCAACGGACAACGATACGTTTCCGGAGGCGAACGTTGTTCCTCCGAAGGTAATAAGGGGGCGGACCGTGGGACTCGTGGTCCACTGGGCCGTGCCGACCACCGCCTGGTCGGTCCAGAGCAGAGAGAACGTGAAGCTGCTGCTCGGAGGCAGTCCTCCTGCCCGGCTCACCTGGAATCGGTCGCCCACGCTCACACCATTGTCCGCGTCGGCGTCCGTGTACCCCACGGCATAGGTGTCCGTCCCGATGACGATGCTGACGGCCGTGAAGAGGGACTCTGGCATCCCGCTCGCGCCGTTCACCTGGAGGTTCACCAGGAAGAAGAGAGGACTCCATTCGGCGGAGATCGTGAGCACGGAGAAGGAGGCGACACCGTTGGCAACCTGAACGTTCGTGAACGTCGCGGACGGTCGCGTCGTGATCACGCGAAGCGGGGCCAGGACGAAGAAGTAGACGGCAGCCGCGATGAGCACAATCGCGACGGCGATTGCGATTACGACGACGAGGATGAGGGCGTAGTCCTTCTTTGGGGGCGGATATGGCGGATACGTCGAGGAAGGCGGCGGGTACGCGGGGGGCGCCGATGGCGGAACGCCCGGGCCCGGACCCGGGGGAGGTTGGGCCATGGAAACGGCAAGGAGCGCGGGCGTAAGAGGCTTGTGCGGCCGCGATGGGGCCGGAGCGGCCCGCGCCGGGCGAGCACCGAAGCGTTTAAGAACGGTACCCCAGATACGAGGCCCCAGAAGGGATGGTGACTCTTTGCTCGAAGAGATCTCCGAAATCATCGGGCTCCAGGTCTACACGAACAATGGCGTGTTCCTGGGAAATGTGAACAACCTCGTCGTGGATGTTGACAACGGGTCCGTCGACGGCCTCTTTGTGGGGGAGACGAATCCGCTCCTCGTGGAAGGGAGCCGAGCGGTCAGCGTGCCGTACCGCTGGGTGCAGAGCGTCGGCGACATCGTCGTCCTGCGCTACTTCCCCAAGCGCGTGTCCCTGAAGAAGACGCCCACGCCGGCCCCTGCAACACGATAGACGATGGGACTCTACTTCCAACAGTTTTATTCGCCCCATGAGGAATAGTCCTCCAACATGGCCCGTTCGGATTCGGCCTCGCGCACGACGACCTCCGCGAGATTCGAACTTCTGGACGTGAACCTCCTCCATTGTCACGAGGAAATCCAGGAAGGCCTTCTGGAACAGACGCTCGAGGAGATCAAGCGCGACGGGTACCTGAAGAAACCCATCCTCGTCGCGGACCACGACTACGTGATCCTCGACGGCCATCACCGCTTCCAAGCGCTAAAGGTCCTCGGCTGCCGACGCATCCCCGCATACGTGATCGACTACTTCTCGGACATCGTACAGCTCGGCACATGGCCCGATGCGGTCGTGAAAGACGTAGCGAAGGAGGAAGTCATCCAGCGCGGCCTGGCCGACGATCCATTCCCGCCGAAGACAACCCGGCACGTGATGCGCGTCCCGCTCCCTGAGGTCTTCACGGACCTCGAGGACCTCATGTGACTACGGTGCGGGCGGATGGCCCGGGTTCCGTCGCCTCTTGCGTCGCTTCCGAAGAGCGAGGACCGCCGTGGCGCCCGCGGCGGTCGCAATTGTGATGAGGACAATCGCCCATTGGTCGAGCGTGAGGCCGAAGATCCGCGTCGGCTCGAGCGCCTGATAGCGGTATGCGATGAGGTCCGCTTGGCCGAGGCGTACTCCGGTGGCGTTGTACACCTCGCGGCGCGCGTCGTTTCCCGCGGCCGGCGCATACCATCGGATTTCATAGCTGCCATCCGGCCAGTCTTCTCGGATACGATAGACCTCGAACGTCCCCGCGCGCGTCGCCATCGTGGACGCGGAGAGCATGGAGTACGAGAGGGTGAGGTTCCCGGAGCCTCGGGACTGTGTGCGGTTGTCGACGAGCCCGTACTCGATGCGGACGTCTTCCACGGATTCGTACCGGGACGTCACGGCTCCCGCGTCGCCGACGTCGAGAGGGAAGCGCCAGGTATCCCCCAAGATTGTGTACGTGGTCGTGTTCTGGAAACGGAAGCTGAAGGACTGCGGCAGCGGGTCCGAGTGAATCGTCCCCTCCACGAAGAGGTCCAGGAGGCTCGAGACGACTTTCAGGCCTGCGGTCTCGAGCGCCTCTACCCCCGTCAGGGTCCACTCGCCGGTGACCGGAAAGTCCCCGATCGGCGTCTCGAACGTCCCCGTCGCGTTCCCCCTCCCGCTTGCGGTTACGCTGAACACCTCTAACGTCTCGTCGACAATCCTTGCAGGACCGCGCGAGGAGACCGCGAACGTGAGTTCGCCCACGAGGTTGAATCCCGCCGCGGCGGTCGTGTTCGTCGAGTACGCCCAGATGTCGCCGACGGTCGGCCGGGACGCATCGACGGCCCGCGCCGTCGGCGCCGCGGCGAGGGCGGTAAGCGCGAGGATCATCGTCCACGCCACGGTCCGCGACGAGCGCATGCGTTTCGCATTCGAGGGCGGAGGCCTTAAACCTTGTCTCTCGATCGCCCTGTTTCCACGACGTCTTTGCCGCGCGCACTCGGGCGGATCATGAGGCGCCCCCGAAACTCCCGATGGAGTCCCTGTCCTCCAAGGAGACGGTCGAGGAACACGGCGAGGGCCGCGACCTCGGAGTGAGGCTGGCTGCCGACCGCGACGTTCCAGTCCACGAGGCGGAACACCTCCGTAGGGACCTTCTCCGCTCCGACGACGACGAGGAGGTCCTCTCGGGGGATCGCCGCCACGAGCTCGTCGAGCGGGAGTCCATACATCGTGAGGTGGACCTTCGGGCCGGGCCACGCCCGGAGGACGGAGCGCCATGCCACGCCGGTCTCGATCTCGAAAGGGCCGCCGAATCGCCGGACCACCTCGCGCACCGTCCGCTCCAGGGCCGGGTCGCGCGTCGCCACGAGGATGCGATCCGCACCGAACGCGCGCGCGGTGAGCGCCACGTGGGTCGTCACCCGTTTGTCCCGCGCGGGCCGATGGCCCAGGCGGAGGATCGTGATCACGGATTAGTCCTCGAACCGCATGATCCGGTGGCCCCGGAAGTCGAGTCGCGTCGATCGCTTCACGAGCGCCTTGAGCAGCGTCTGCGAGACCTTTAGGGCGTCGGAGACGTCGCCCGCGAACTTCCCGTCGGACCCGACCATGTCGAAGACCTCCTGCTCGAGCTTCGCGTAGTCGTTCTCCGGCATCATCGCGGCGTACAGGACGTCGGAGATCTCCTGGACCGGGGTGGTCGCATTGATATGGAAGGACGAGTAGAACGCATGGTACGCCTTCTCCGGCGAGGCGCTCGCGCTCGTCTGCCATTTCGTCTCGACGAGCTTCATCTTCTCGAAGAACCGAAGGGCTTCGAGCCCGTCGGCGCCGAACTTGTCCTCGATCTGCTTCGCCGTCCTCCACTCTGCGGTGACCTCTTTGAAGACCTGCCGCTTGAGTTCGGTATCCACCGCGCGGAGGATGGGGACGAGCTCTGCTATCTCGCTCACGACCTTGATCCGATTCACACTACCGACTCACGCGGTATCGGGTTCAGTCGTAATAAGTCTTTATTCCGTCGCGAAAAAGAACATCGCCGGAATGGTTCGACCTCAGGGGAACCACCTCTCCTTCTCCTGCGCGTGCGATGTGTTCCCCGAGTCCGGCCCTCCGGCGAAGCCGTGCGGGCGAGGCACGCGACGTGGCGGAAATCTTTATTGTCGTCGCCGCACTTGGTCGGGGAGATCGGATGAAGGTGAAGGACCTGAGGCCCGAAAGCAAAGTCGACGTACTCGAGCTCACGGTCCGAGAGAAGGGCGCGGTCCGAGAGTTCACGAGCCGCACGGGTGGGTCCGGCAAGGTCTGCGACGCGAAGGCGGTCGATGACGAGGGCCTCGAGGTCTCGGTGAGCCTGTGGAACGAGGAGATCGAGCGGGTCCAACCGAACGACCGGATCCGGATCACGAATGGGTGGGCTCGGGAGTGGCGCGGGAACCTGCAGGTGAGCGCAGGCCGCTTCGGGAAGCTCGAGGTCCTACGCTAACGCCGTCGTCGGCAGGAAGGCCACGCCGACGACCAAGACCGCGAGCGGCACGACCTGCATGAGGAAGTCGTCGTCCACCTGCGGGAGGCGGGGTCCCTCCACCGCCGTAGCGGCGATCGTCGCGAGGGCCGCGAGGGCGAAGCGCGTCGGCCAGGGGAACGCGTCCATGACGGTCTCGGTCCCCAGGAACAGCCCGAAGTACGCCAGGGCGGGGATCACGATGGATTGTCGCCGCTTGCGCACGAACGCGGCGAGCGGGTCGATCCATGCCATCCCTAGGACGACCGGTACCACGAGGTTCGCTTCCTGGACGAGGAACAGCCCGATCGCGAGGCCCACCGCGCCTTGCGCGTATGCGGACACCCGTTGCCCCTCGTACGCTCTCATGCCGAAGAGATTGATGCCGAGCGCGATTCGCGCGATTTCGACGCACATCGCGACGCCGAAGACGAGCAGCGCCACCGCGGTTCGTGTGATGCCCCCACCGAGGTTCTCCGGGAGGAGGTAGTATCCGAGGAAAATAGGGGACGCCAGGTGGAACGCTCGGCGGAACATCGAGGCGCTGTCCATGGGAATCCGCATGCGCAGCCTACTCACCGAACTCCGTGCCGCGCCACTTCGCCTCAATGCCCTTGAGCAAGAAATAGGTTCCCGAGCCGAGGACGAAGAGCAGGAGCGCAATCCCTGCGGCCGCCAACGCGAGGTTTTGGTCGATCGTGAAAGAGAGGATCGTGAGACCGAAATCGGGGACCATCGAGAGGACCGTGAACCGCGCAAGGACCGCGGGATCGAACAGGAAGGAGTTCGTCCGCAGCCCGGTGAGGTACGCGGTCATGGCGACCATGTAGACCGACGTGACCATCGCGACGGGGGCCGCAAGCCAGAGCAGGCGGAGATCGTTGTTCAGCCACGAGATGAGGACGACGAATGTGATCGTGATCCACGACGTAATGAGAAGGAAGGCCAGGAGCTTCGTGCGGATCACCTGCGGCACGGAGACCGGGACCGTCGCCAGGTAGTCCATCCCGTCTACGTTGTTCAGCCAGTTGTACAGCATGACGCCGAAGAAGCCCACCATCGCTGCGTAGAAGACGCTGTTGAAGCCCACGGGAACATCGAGACCATACCGGACGAACCACGCGACGAAGGACAGGAGCAGGAGCGGGGTGACGAACGAAAAGGACATCTTCACAACGGTCCCGCTCCTCTTGAGATCCACGAGTTCCTTCGCCAGGAGGGGCCCATACCTCGGAAGACCGCGGAACCGCGCATCAATGCGGGGGAGTTCCTCTCGCACGGCGGTAGCCCTCGGTTCGTACCGGTCGGGCACCAAGAGGACGGAGGCGAGGACCAAGAAGGCAACCGTCGCGATGCCCACGCCGATCGCCGCGGCCGCGCCCTCGAAGCTCGGCGGGAACGGCGGAAGCCAATAGTGGGCCGCGAGCCCGGGCAGGATCCAAGCCATAGGGATCGTCCGGAGCAATCCCGACGCGCCGAAGAGGACGGCGACCGCCGCCACCGACGCACCGAAGCCCGCGCGGGACCGGAGGTACACGGTGGACACAAAGAAGCTGAGGGACATCCCGAGGAGGAACGAGAGGAGGGCAGCGGCGAACAGGATGCCGATGCTCGACAGGCGGAAGCGCGTTACGGGCACCGACAGCGCGAGACCGACGGTCGCGGGGGCGAGCAGCAGGAGGACGTAGAAGATCGCGTCCCGGACGTACATCCCGAGGAACGTGGATCGCATCCGCATGGGGAGGAGGCCCGGCATCGTCACGAGGTAATTGCGAGTCCCGTTCCGCCGCTCGAGGTACTGGTGGCCGAGGAATCCGAAGGCACCGACGCTGAGCCCATACAGGAACACGCTCACGTGGAGCACCAGGACCGCATCCGTCAGCGGGGTGTACGCTAGGAGCCTCTCGCTCGTCACCGCGATGCCGAAAGCGAAGAGCGCGACGAGGAACGGGAAGGAGAGGAACATCGCGGGGCTGGAGTAGCTCGCGTGGAGCCGGAACTCCTCTTTGAGCATGAGGCGAAGGAGCCAGGTCATGGCCCCGCCCCGACGAGGCGAAGGAACGCGCTCTCCAGATCCTTCTCGCCTCCGCGGACCTCCTCCATGGTCCCGGAGGCGACGATCGAACCGTCCTGAATCACTGCGACCCTGTCGCAGAGGCGCTGGGCGATGTCGAGTAGGTGGGACGCCATGAAGACGGTTCCGCCTCCGTCCACGTATTTCTCGAGATAGTCCCGCAACTTCCTCTGGTAGATTGGATCGAGGTTGATGAACGGCTCGTCGAGGAACACGAGCTCGGGGTCGTGGAAGAACGCCGCCGCGAGCATGAGCTTCTGCCGCGTCCCCTTCGATAGGTCCTTGCAGAGGGCGTCGCGCTCGGGGCCCAAGTCGTAGAATTCGAGCCATCGCTCGATGCGACGCGGGATTGCTTCGATCGCGCGCACGCGGCCGACGAAATACAGGTACTCGCGGGCCGTCAGGTACGACGGTGGCGACTCGACCTCCGGGACGATGCCGACGAGGGCCTTCACCCGCAGCGGTTCCCGGACGACATCGATCCCGAGGACGTTCGCCTCCCCGGCCGTGGGCCGAAGCTGGCCGGTTAGGATCCGGAGCATCGTGGTCTTGCCCGCGCCATTGGGCCCGAAGAGGCCAAAGAACTCTCCCCGCTCGATTCGGAGGTCGATGCCCTTGAGGGCCTGAACCTGGCCGTAGCTCTTCGAGAGTCGAGAGGCCAGAACCGCAGGCACGAAGCGGCTCGACGTGGACTGCGTTATATAGGATTTGGCTCTTGGTTATCGAGCCCAGGAGACCTCGGACGCAGAAGGCTCTTATCGCCCGGGGAGCCTTCCCGATTGCGATGCGCGTCGTCCTGTTCGTCTGCGTGGAAAACACGTTCCGAAGCGTGCTCTCCGAGGCGCTCTTCAACGCGAATGCGCCGCCGGGGTGGCGCGCGGAAAGTGCGGGCGTGCAAGCGGCCGCGTCGATCAATCCGGTCGTTGTCGATTTGCTGCGCGAGGTCGGCATCGAGCTCGGGCCGAAGACCCCGCGGACCGTTACGCCGGAGATGATCGCCCAGGCGTCTCGGGTCGTCACGTTCGGCTGCCTCGATCGCTGTCCAATCGGCGCGGCGGGGAAGGGAGAGGACTGGCTCATGCCGGGCGCGGCGGGCAAGAGCCCCGACGAGCTGCGCGAGATCCGCGATGAGCTGCGACGACGGATCGACGGACTCATCCGGGAAATTCGCGCGCACGAGGGCTGAGCTGGCCGGATCGAGGAAACCTTGAAGAATCGCGCTCGTCTCCCCGGGACCGTGCGGCCGATCCTCGTCACGCATTGCGGCGCGGGCTCCGACGCGTCCGTCCAAGATGCCGCGGACATTGCCGGAGCGCAGGGGCTCGCCGTGCTGCGGCGCGGCGGTCGCGCCCTCGATGGCGTCGTCGCGTCGATCGTGGTCCTCGAAGACGACCCGCGGCTGAACGCGGGCACCGGCTCGCGGATGCGGATCGACGGTCGGATCCAGATGGACGCAGCCCTGATGGACTGGGACCTCGAGGCGGGCGCCGTGGCCGCGATCGAGAACGTGAGGAATCCAATCCTCGTCGCGAAGGACGTTCTGCGAACGCCGCACGTCCTCCTCGTGGGTTCGGACGCCGTCGCCTTCGCTCGGTCGCAGGGCCACGCGCCGTACGATCCCGTGACGCCGGAGTCTCGACGGAAGCTCGACGAGTCCCTCGCGAAGATCCGAGAGGGCCGACTGCCGCCGTACGCACGCAAGTGGCGGGACATCGATCTGCACGGGACCGTGGGTGCGGTCGCGAGGGACCGCCGTGGGCATTTCGCGGCGGGGTCCTCGACGGGCGGCACATCGTTCATGATGCCGGGCCGCGTCGGCGACACGCCGATCCTCGGGTCCGGTCTGTACGCGGGCCCGCACGGCGCCGTGTCCGTCACGGGGATCGGAGAGGAAATCATGAAGCGGATCCTCGCGAAGTTCGCCTACGACCGCATGGCGGAGGGCGTCCATCCGCAATCCGCGGTCGATGGGGCGGTCGCGCAGATGCCCCGCGGCGTGTCGATCGGAGCGATCGCCGTCGGCCGGCGAGGCTGGGGCGAGGCTTCCGATGCCCGGATGGCCTTCTACTCGTCCGCGAGGCGACGAACTCTTTAAGATTTCAAGTGCTATCATGGGCCATGGCAAGTTTTCGCGGAGGGAGGAGAGGATGAGTCGGCGGAGCGCCCTGACGAGCAAGATCGAGGCGGAGGTCAGACTCCTGCAGCGACACGTCGCGATGCTGAAGGCGATCATGGAGAACCAGCCGATCGGAATCATCCGCTTGTCGGAGCTGCTCAGCTTCCCGCAGCACAAGGTCCGCTACTCCCTCAGGATCCTCGAGCAGGAGGGGCTGATCAAGCCGTCCTCGGAGGGCGCGGTCACGACGGATAAGCTCGAGGAGTTCCTCGATTATCTGAAGGGAGTCCTGGACGGGATGTCGACGACCGTCCAGGACCTCAGGAAGACCCTTGAGTGATCCTCCCTTGGGACGCGGAACAAACTATTTGAGCCACCCGTTTGTATCGCGACGCGAGCCGTCGTAGCTCAGTCTGGTAGAGCTCCTGACTGTTAATCAGGTGGTCTCCGGTTCAAATCCGGACGACGGCGCTCTATTCCGTGCGGATCGCGTCCCGTCAGCGGGCCGGCGGAGGGGTCGTCCTCCGAGCGGGGGACTGCCCCGAGCTTCACGGATTGCACGATTGTGGAACAGGCAAAGGGGCTACGGATCGACAGGATTGCGACCTTCGACGCGGCGCTGGATCCGCGGTGAGCCCGAGTCGGGTGGACCTGGTGCATTGGCCCTGTAGGCCACGGTATGGACCAAGAGATGCGTACAATGTGTGCGTGTCTGAAATAGCCCTCGTGGACATACCCGATCCTCAGCGACGGAGGTCGGGCCGGGATGGCGCGGGCACGTATTCGGTTTCTCGAGCGAGATGAAGAGGACCTCATTCACGAGGGGTGCCTGGAGATCCTAGAGAAGATCGGCGTCCGCGTTCACAGTCCCTCCGTTTCGGCCATGCTGCAAGCCGCAGGAGCGGAGGTGGATCGCCACAAAGGCGTCGTCCGAATACCGAAAGGGATGGTCGACGAAGCGATACGCCGTGCCCCCAAGGGGCTTCGACTCTGTTCTCGCGACGGCCGGCATGACCTAGACGTGCCCGTGGAAGAGTATCCGTTCATCTCCACGGACGGTCTCTCCATCTACATGACGGACCTTGAGACAGGCGAGAAGAGGCCGACGACCCGCTCGGACCTGGCCATGTTCGCGAAACTTGCGGACGCTCTCGATCCGGTGAGTTTCTTTTGGCCGCAAGTGACCGCCTCAGACGTACCTCCCGCGGCGCACGCCGTCCATGAGATGTGGGTATCTCTGCTGCACACCGCGAAGCACGTCCAGGGCGACGCCGTCAACGCGGGGGACGCGCGTACGATCGTGAGACTTGCGTCCCTGATCGTCGGCGGAGAAGAAACGCTCCGGAAACGGCCGATCGTCTCGTGCACGCTGTGCCCGATCGCTCCGCTATCCTTCGAGAAAGGCGCCGTGGAAGCGCAAGTCGAGTTCGCGAAGGCGGGCATCCCGGTGTCCTCCATGTCGATGTCCCTCTCCGGCGTCTCCTCTCCGGTGACAATCGCCGGGACGATTGCGAATGCGAACGCGGAGAATCTGGCGAGCCTTGTGATCACCGAGACCGCCGCGCCGGGCGCCCCTCACATCTACAGCTCGGAATCGACGCCGATGGATCCCGCGCTCGGCAAGATCAACTACTTCGCTCCCGAGGTCCCGCTCATTGCGGCCGGGCTGGCGCAGATGGCACGCCGCTACGGTCTCCCGTCGATGATCGGCCAATGGGGGGTGAACGGCACGACGCCGGGGATGCCCGTGTCGTTCAGCGAGCTCTACAGCGTCGCCGTGACGACGATGGCCGGCGGCGACATGTGCTCGGGGATGGGAGGGCTCGAGGATGCAAAGGGTGGCTCCCTGGAGCAGATGGTGATCGACGCCGCCCTATGGGAGCATGCACGCGCCCTGATGCGGAGGTTCGAGGTCACGCCAGAGACGATCGCGACGGACGTCCTGGAGAGCGTGGGTCACGGGAACACCTTCCTAGGCCATCCGCACACTCGGAAGCATTTCCGGAAGGAGCTCTTCTTCCGGGACCGCCAGCGGCTTGCGTGGGAAGCGACCCAGTCGGGTCGGATGGTCCCGGAAGCGAGGGCGGTCGTGAAGCGACTGCTGCGAGAGCATGAGGTCCCCTCGGTGGATCCGGACATCGTCCGCCAGGGGGACGAACTCCTCGCGTCGTTCGAGAAGCGGGTCCTTGCGGCGTGAGACCTGCGGACGTCCAGGGGCCATCGAGCGTTTCCCGAACGCTTAAGTAACGATCGGTGGTTCGCTGCCTTGAGGGCCCGTAGCTTAGTCTGGTGGAGCGTCTGGCTCATAACCAGATGGTCGTCGGTTCAAAGGGTTCCGCGCAGGCGCGCGAGACCGGGAAATCCGGCCGGGCCCACTTTTCTCACGCGGACTTTGCGACGGCCTTGATGTGCCGTCCGTTCGGCTTCAAGAGGATGTCTCGAATCGCGTCGCGCGCGCCGACGACCTTGTCCATGTCCCCGTCCCACTTCTCGAGGACGGGTCGGTACGTGGTCTCGATGTGATCGAGGACTCCGCGGACTTTCTTCCTGAGGGACGCAGATTCGTTGCCGGAGTACACGACCGCCAGGTACACGAGCTTCCCGCGCTCGATCAAGATCCGGTAGTCGCCGAAGTCGAGCTGATGCAGCTCCCGGTGCTCGCCGTACCGGAACGCGTCGCGGACGAACTCCTGCACCGCGGTGAGCATGCCGCTGAGGACGTCCTCGTCCTTGTCCTGCACGAGGCTTCGGGAGAGGTGGTACATCAGGACGCCGTCGCGGTAGACCAGGAACGCCTCCTCGATCTCGATGTGCATCCGGCGCCGGACGATAACGACGGCCACGACGCCGAGCGCCGAGCCGATGCCCAGGATGTACGGCAGGAGGGAGAGATCGGGCAGGATGGTCATGGTGACGGGCGCCGAGCGGGCGTAGCCGATGACGACGCCCACGCTGTTCGTGTATGCCGCCTCGAGGACGTTCGAGATGAGCGTACGGGCGGGCAGGCCCTCCCGTACCCGCACGACGAGCGTGAACTCCTCGACCTGTCCGGGCGCGAAGTCGACGTAGGTCCAGTTGAGGCTCTGATCTCCCGAGGCCGCCACGCTCGAGTTGAACGACACGATCTCGAGTCGTTCGTCAACGGAGTCGAGGAGCCAGACGGTGGCCGCGGTCGCGCTGCCGCTGTTCCGGATGCGGAGGTTGTACGAGACCGGGCTGCCCGCCGGGACCTGGGACCGGTCCGCGCGAAGCTCGAGCTCGATCACGGGCGCGCTGAAGGTCGCTTGGGCGATGACCGTCGCACCGTTCCGCCAGTTGCCGTTCTCGTCCGTGTATTCCGAACGGAACGTCAGATTCGCGGTCGAGCCGTCCGCGACGCTCGTCTTTACGAAGAGCCGCAGACTGAAGGACTTCGGGCCCGGGTCAAGGTTCCGCCAGTGCCACGTATACTCGGAACCTGCGACGGTCCGTTCGCCATCGGAGTCATCCGAGACATAAACAAGGCTCGCGGGGAGCGAGAGATTGAGCCAGACGTCGCCTGCCGTCCCACTCCCCGCGTTAGCGTGATTCACGCTGTACGTGACCTCCGTGCCCGCCTCGATGGTGGCTAACAACGGCGATACGCTGAGCGCCATCATTGGGGCGATCGCCTCCACGTACCGTGGAGCGATCTGACGGACTGGGAGGATGTTCCCGATCGCGTCCGCGTACGTGAGGATTCCATCGATCTGCATCGCGTACCGCGAGGGCACCGAGGTCGACACGGTCAAGTTGAAGTAGAGGTGCTGAGCCCCCGTGCCAACGTTCCTGCTCCAGAAGCTCAGCGATTGGCTCGATATTGCTGGAGAGACGCTTCCGTTGTAGAACGCGAGGTGCGAATCCATCGTGATGTTGATCCAGACGTCCGAAGCGGCCTCGTTCCCGACGTTCGAGTAGTCCACCACTCCCCACACGATCTCGCCGGGCTTCGCGGTGAAGGATCCCATGGTGAGGAACACGGACGGGACATACGGGGCGTAGAGGGTGAGGGTCGTGCTCACGATTTCCGGCGGCATGAAGAAGCCGCCGCTGTTCGTGTAGTTCAAGCCCGCCGTGTTCAGGAGTGCGAGGCCGTACGGGAGATCCGCGCCCGTGCGAGCGGTCATCGAGAACGACAGGGACGTGGTCGCCGCGATCCCGGGGATGTAGAAGTGCACGACGTTCCCCGCGACGGTGGAGGTTCCGCTGATGAAGGCGACCGTGTCCGACACGCGCGTCATCGCGGAGGGCAGCGTATGGTTGAGCCACAGGCCCGTCGCCGCCTCGCCCGTGTTCGTCAGGGTGTACGTGAACGTGACCTCCTCCTCGGAATGGATTTGAGACTTCGAACTCGCGAGCGTCAGGTCGATTACCGGGCTGCGGAACGCGACCGAGGAGGTTGTGATTGCCGCCGGCCACAAGTAGCCCTTCTCGTCTGAGTAGTTCACCGAGACGGTGTTCGTAAAGTAGGGGACCGCAGAGATCCCGCCCCGTACCTGGACGGTCAAATCAAAGACGAGGCTCCGACCGACGTCCACGGAAGTGTAGGTCCACGTCACCAGATTCCCCGTCTGGTTGCCCGCGGGATTCGATCCGAGGAGATTGACCTCCGCCGGCAGCGTGTCGTTGATCCAGACCGTCGCGGCAGCTGCGCTGCTCGGCGAGGTGTTGTTGACCCAGATCAGGTAGTCGTACCGGTCCCCGCTCCGCACGTTCTGCATCGTAGCGATTTTCCGGACTGTCAAGGACGGTGCGCGGACGGTCGCGGATTGCGCGGCGAAGTCGAAAGCGCCGGAGCCTTCGACGGCCACGACCTCCGCCACGTAAGTCCCGTTCGCGAGGGCTGGGCCGTATGTGTATTCGAAGCTCTTCCGGAGCGAGTCCTGCCCGACGAGGGTCATCGCGGCGTTGTTCACGACCAGCGCACCGCCGGGCGCCGTGATGTTCACCCGCGAGGCGGCAATCTCCGTGCTCCCGAACGGGTCGGAGACGTTCACGACGACCCGCAGCGGGTCCTTCGGGGACCAGATGGAGGCGGGGCCCACGCGGTCCTGGAGAACAAGGGTGTCCACCTGGACATATGTGGGCGTGAGCAGATCCAGGTGGGAGTCGGCGAACGTGCTGTTGAACGCGAGGACTGCGTGATCCGTGCTGTTCGCGTAGTTTGAGATCCTCAGGCGGATCTGGTGGCCGGAGGGGAACGTCCAGTCGAAGGGGCTGAAGACGAACGTGACCTTCTGGAAGTCGCGCAGGTTGTTCGTCGTGAACACCTTCCAGAGGCTCGCGACGGGGACGTAGCTCACCCCGTTCCAATCGACGAGGGCCAAGTCCATGCTCAAGGTCTCGGTCGTGCCTTGGTCGGAGTCGAGGTAGAGCGTGACGGTCAGGTTGAGGACCCGGAAGTCCAGGAAGAGGGGCGGTTCTAGATCGAAATCGTAGGTCGTCCCGCCCTTCAGCAAGGTGAGGTTTACCTGATCCGCCACCGTGCCGGTTGGTCGGATTGGCGTGAGTCTCTCTGCCGGCCCGGCGTCCGGTGCGAGATACAGCGGTTTCGTGGCCAGGCCCACCGTCACCGCCGCCTGGGATGCGGTGGACGGGCGAACAGCCCAGGTCGAGTCCGCGAACGTCACGTCCACGCGGGTCGTGAGGACGGTGCCCGGCGTCGTGCCAATGTCCGCGCGCACCGTCAGCACGAAGTACCGGATCCCATTCGCGACGTCATCGAACGTGAATCGGGGCCACAGCGTGGAGGAGTTCGCGGACGCGTTGTCCGAGACCCGAGTCAAGCCGGCGGGCAACGTCACGTTCACCCACACGCGCCGCGCGGCGTTGGCGCCCGAGTTGTTGTGATAGATCGTGAACGTCAGGAGGTCCTTTGGCGTAACCATCGGCCGGGTCGCCGCTATTCCGGCAGTGACGTTGGCCTCCGCCTCCCACGCAAACGTGAGGAAGTATAGGTCCGTGGCGGGCGTGACTGCCGTCCAGCCTGCGCCCGAGACGTTCACCGAGGCCCAACCGTTCGGATAGGAGTCCGAGTTCGCATGGTACCACCGATAGGCGCGCGTGCTGTCCGCGGTGCTGCTGACTACAATCCAATAGCGGGATCCTTGCGCGAGGACCGGTGGCGACGTGAACGGGATGCTCACCCATCCGACAGTGCCCGGGCCCGTGATTTGGTTCGACGCGAGGACGACATAGGACGGCGCGCCAGCGGCGTCGGGACGGACGGAAACCTCGATGGCGAAGCTCCCGGGGTTCGAGATTCTCAGGCTGACGTTGAGCAGGCGATAGGTCTGTGTCGCGACAAACGACTGTGCCGCGCTCTGCAGGTTATAGACGAGGACCGGGGCCGTCGTGCTCGTCCCTTGGTTCCATTCGTACGGCCGTTCCCCGTACGCGGACGCGGCCGGCGCGAGAAGGGGGACGACGAGGGAGCCTGCTAGGAAGGAGATTACGAGCACTATCGAGGAGGCGGGCAGGCGACGCCTCATTCTGGGGGCCTCTGAAAGAGCGTTCCCAAGAGAGTAGAAAGCCCCACCGCCGCAGTTATCCGTCGTGATAAGTTTTTCGTCGGGCAGCTTTTTGTCCTTCCACCCGTTCAAGTCGGCCGATGGACAGCCTCGAGTTGGACCCGCGGATCCTCGGCGCCCTCCGGGAACTCGGGATCGAGGAGTTCACGGAACCCCAGGTCCGTGCGATTCCGCGAATCCTCGCGGGGGCAAGCCTCCTCCTCGTGGCTCCGACGGGCGTGGGCAAGACCGAGGCCGCAGTCCTTCCGATCTTGCACCGGATCCTCGCGGAGAGGCCGCCGCCGGTGAGTTGTCTGTACATCACCCCCCTCCGCGCACTGAACCGCGACATGCTCCGCCGCATGACGTTCTTCGCAGAGCGCCTCGGAGTTCGGGTGGCGGTCCGGCATGGCGACACCCCGCCCGCCGAGCGGGCGCGCATCACGAAGGAGGCGCCGGACATCCTGATCACAACCCCCGAGACGTTCCAAATTCTCTTCACCGGGCGGATCCTGCGGGACCAGCTGCGATCCGTGCGCTGGGTCGTGGTCGACGAGATCCACGAGCTCGCTTCCGACGAGCGCGGCGCGCAGCTCGCGGTCGGCCTTGAGCGGCTCCAAGATCTCGTGGGCCATGAGGTGCAGCGGATCGGCCTGTCCGCCACGGTCGGCGCCCCGGAGGAGGTCGCGCGATTCCTCGGCGGTGTCGATCGGCCCGTCGAGGTAACTAAGATCCGTCTGCCGAAAGGCATGCGGATTCGCGTGGAGATGCCGGAGACCGCGCGGGAGGACGCGGAGATCGCGGATCGGCTGCGCGTCCAGCGGATCCAGGCATCCGCGCTCCGCCGGTGCTACGAGCTGATCCGGGAGCACGCGTCGACTCTCTTCTTCGTGAACACGCGGGACACTGCGGAGTTCCTGTCGTCGCGGCTCGTCGCCTGGTACCAGGATCCGACGATCGGAGTGCACCACGGGAGCCTGTCCAAGGAGGTCCGTGTCCAGATGGAGGACGACTTCAAGTCGGAGCGGTTGAAGGCCCTCATCTGCACGTCTTCGCTCGAGCTCGGGATCGACGTGGGCAGCGCAGACTTCGTCCTTCAGTACAACTCGCCGCGGGAGGTCGCGCGCCTCGTGCAGCGGATCGGCCGATCCGGGCACGGGGTCGGCGAGGTCTCCGACGGCGTGATGGTCACCACGAACGAGGACGATCTCGCGGAGGCCTGTGCGATCGCACGACGGGCGCTCGGCGAGGAGATCGAACCTCTTGTCGTGCGCCGGAACAACCGGAGCGTGCTCGCGAACCAGCTCGTCGCGATGGCCGTGGCCGAGCGGTTCGTGTCCGCGGATCGAGCCTTCGAGACGATCCGGAGGAGCTGGCCGTTCCGAGACCTCCCGCGACCCGAATTCGAGGACGTCCTGAAGCAGCTCGCGGAGATCCGCGTGCTCTGGTCCCGCGAGGGCCGATTCGGTCGCAGCGGCCAGTCGCTCCAGTACTTCTTCGAGAACATCTCCATGATCCCCGACGTCAAGACGTACCGAGTCGTCGACCTGAGCTCGCGCCGCGTGATCGGCACGCTCGATGAATGGTTCGTCGCGGAGAATGCGAAGCTGGGCGGCAGCTTCATCATGCGGGGGACCGCCTGGCGGTTCGTCGACATCAAGCCGGACCACGTCCTCGTCGAGCCCGTCCGCGAGATCGGCGACGTGCCTTCGTGGGTCGGAGAGGACATCCCAGTCCCCTTCGAGGTGGCCCAAGAGGTCGGGCGGATCCGCCGTGAGCGCGACCTCTCCGGGTATCCGGTGGACCCACACGGGACCGAGTGCCTCTTGGAGTACCTGCGGTCCGCAGGCGACGTGCCCATCGCGACGGATCGGCGGATCACGGTCGAGGCCTCGCACGAGTTGATCGTCGTGAACGCGTGCCTGGGATCGAAGGTGAACGAGACCTTGGGCCAGCTCATCTCCTCGCTCGTGTCCGCGCGCTTCGGTCAGTCCGTCGGCGTGCAGACCGATCCGTATCGCATCGTTCTCGAGGTCCCGAGGTCCTTGGACCCACAGCGAGTCGTGGAGATCCTGCGACCCGAGGATCCGGAGGCGCTCGAACCGCTTCTCCGCGTGATCTTGAAGAATTCCTCGTTCCTCCGGTGGTCCTTCGTGCATGTGGCGAAGAAGTTCGGCGCACTCCGCCGCGAGGTGGACTGGGAGAGCGTCTCGATCCCGCGGCTCCTGAAGACCTTCGAGAATACGCCGCTCTTCGAAGAGGTCCTGGACAAGGTCTTCTGGGAGCGGATGGACCTTCCGCGGACCGTCGAGGTCCTCCATGCGATCAAGTCCGGGCAGATCGACGTAATCGTGACGAAGCTCACGCCGATCGGACGGGCGGGCCTCGATGCCGGCAGGCTGCTCGTCGTCCCGCAGCGGGCCGACCACGCGACCCTGATGGCTGTGAAGGCACGGCTGGAGAAGGAGACCGCGACCCTGTTGTGCCTCAACTGCCGCATGTCCTGGCGGAGCCCGGTCGCCGACCTTCCGGTGGCGCTGAAGTGCCCCAAGTGCTCAGGTCGAATGATCGCGGTGGTCGCGCCGTACGAGAAGGAGCGGGTGGCGAAGCTCGACCTCCAGGCGGCGGACAAGGAGGGCCGCGCACTCGTGAAACGGCTGTACACGAACGCGAGCCTCGTGATGGCCCACGGGCGCAAGGCGGTCCTCGCATTGACGGGTCGCGGAATTGGGGAGGACACGGCCGCCCGGATCCTTCGAGGATACCATGAGACGGAGGAGGACTTCCTCCGAGAGATCCTCGCGGCCGAGGTCACCTACGCGCGCACGAAGCGGTTCTGGGATTGACCTCGCTAGAAGGAAGGGGGAGTTCGGGGGCCGCGAGGAGGGTCGCCGCGCCGCCTCCGGCGCTCGGTGACGGTCATCTCTGGGGATCGAGCGGAAGGGGGCGGGATGTGGGCGGGGCCTCCACGGACGCCTTTCCCCGGGTCGGATTCGTCGGGGGACTCCCTCGCGGACGCCCGCCCGCGTGGTTTCAAACGCGAAACGAGGGTCGCAACGTTTATTGGCTCGTAGCCCGCGTCGTTTCCTTGGTCATCTCTTTGCCGGAAGCGACGACGGTCGCGTGCCCCGTCTGTGGCACGGCGAACCCAGCCTCTGCGTCCCACTGCACATCCTGCGGGGTCGCCCTCGCCCGGCCGAGGGCGATCTCCCACGTGGACGACCTGCTCAAGGACCTTCTCGAGCCGACGGCGGAGGCCCCCGCACCGGCGGAGGACACCTTGGACCTCGACGCGGAGATCGTGGACGAGCTGCTCGACTCGATTGTCGTCGAGGAGAAGTTGGCCCCGCCCGCCGCCCCCCGCGCGGAGGAGGCGGCGGAGCCCGCCGCCGAGGAGGCCGTTGAGGTGCGGGTGGAGTGCCCCCTCTGCGGGCACGAGGTGGCCGAGGACGCTCGCCGATGCGAAAACTGCGGGACGGGGTTCGAGGAGGTCGTCTTGGAGGCCCAGCCCGCGCCGGCGGCTCCGACGCACGTCCCCGCCGGGGAAGGGACTCCCGTGGAGATCCCCGTGGCTGCGGCGACCACGGAGTCGCAGGAGAAGCAGATTCACGCATTCCTCGCCGGACGGTCGATCGACCTGGTCGTCATGGGGACCGTCGCGGGTCTCGCCGCAGTCTTCCTCGGGTTCCGCATGTACTCCTGGTCCTCCTTCGCGTCCGACCTCACGCCCGTCTATGCGTTCCTCGGCGTCGGCATAGCGGGAATGGCCGCTGGGCTCTTGCTGTTCCGGATGTCCATATCGGCCCTCGCCCAGGGCGATCGTCTCGTGAAGTCCGGCCGATACCAGGAGGCCCTCTCCCACTACGACCGCGCCATCCGCATGGGCCATCGACCCTCGAACGCATGGACGTCCCGAGGGGTCGCCTTGAAGCGGCTCGGGCGCCTCGAAGAGGCCCTCCGTTGCCAAGAGATGGCCGTCCGCCTGGATCCGGACAATGAGATCGCTTGGTGCAACCAGGGCGACCTGCACTTCCGCCTCGGCGATTTTGCGAAGGCGATGGAGTCCTACGAGAGGGCGATCAAGATTCGGCCGAAGTACGCGATCGCGTGGAACAACAAGGGCGCGGCCCTCGCCCGGATGAACCGGTTCGAGGAGGCGAAGGAGTGCCATGACCAGGCGGTGCGGCTGCAGCCGAAGTACGTGGCCGCTTGGCTGAACCGTGGGGAGGTCCTCGCACGGCTCGGCTACCGAGCCGAGGCCCAGAAGTGCCTCGAGCGGGCCCGCGCGCTTGGCGCCTGAGCCCACGGACTCCGGATCCCGTGGGCGCGGAAAGGATCCCGATCCGCCAGACGCATCCCTTGCGGGCTCGGGGGTCACGTCAGGTGCGTGAAGATCCCGTGACGGTCGCGGGCCGCGCGCTCGGTCAGCGCGGTGATGGATTCCAGGTCCGGGCGAAAGCCCTCGTAGAGTGATTCGTCGTCTCCGTGCCATGCCGGAGCCTACGTGCGTCAGAGCCGTCCCCGCGCGAGGACGTATACCTCCGCGCTCGTTCCGGACGACGCCGGCGGTTTCGCGACTTTTGCTCCCTCGAAGGATTGCCGCGTCCGGTCGAGGAATTGCCGGAAGCCTTCGCCCTGGAACACCTTCACGAGGAACGTGCCGCCCGGCCTGAGCGCGCGTTCGGCGAAGGCGAGGGCGACATCCGCAAGCTCGAGAGCCCGGGCGACGTCGTACGGCCGGTTCCCGCTCAAGCGGGGAGCCATGTCACTCATCACGACATCTGCCGGCTCTCCGAGGATCTCGAAGAGGCGTGCCTGGACATCCGGGTGGACGAAATCCCCGCGGAGAAGCTCAACGCCTTCGATCGGAGACATGGAGGCGAGGTCCACCGCAATCACGCGGCCGCGCGGCCCGATGCGCTCGCGCGCGACCTGGGACCAGCCGCCGGGCGCGGCACCGAGGTCCACGACGACGTCTCCTTCGCGGAAGACCCCGTACCGGTCGTCTATCTGCGAAAGCTTGATCGCCGCTCGAGAGCGGTAGCCTTCGCGCTTCGCCGCCCGGTAGTACCGATCGTGCTTACGCGCCTTGACCCAGGCCCGGCCCACGGATGCAACGTACAGGCCCCGCGGACTTAATGGTTTGGCCCGAGGGCCACGGCGTGGATGGTCAGCCCGGCGCCGCTCGGCGCTTTCTCGCGGGTTTCGCTTTCCCTGCAGCGAGGCGGGCCCGGTCCAGGATCTCGAGGTCGCGGGCGACAAGCGAGTGCGCGTAGGGATCTCAGAATGCATCGCTGACGTTCCGTCTCGCGGGCACCGCTCTCGCGTCCTCGCCTCTCGGATTCAGACCGCTCCCCCCGGTGACCGCCCGGATGGATCGGGACCCCGCGATCGTCAAGTCTGCGACGACGGGCTCGATCCGAGGCGAGAACCACTTCTTCGGTGGGGTGCTCTTCCATCGGAGATCGACGTTCGCTTCGACTACGAGGCGCTGCGACTCGTTTCGGGGGACCGGCCCCGCCCGTCCCGCGCCTAGAGGCACCCAGTTCACCGGCCCTCGCTCGGGGTCGCTGCCCACCGTGTCCAGCGCGCCCGGCGGCAACGATTGAAATACATCGGGCCCGCTTCCGCCTCTGTGGTCCCATGGTGAAGACCTACGCCGAGGCGGGCGTCGACCAGGACGAGAAGGGCGCCCACATCGCGGCGCTCATCTCGCAGCTCGCGTTCAAGCGCCGTGGCGCCGGTCGGCCCATGACGAGAATCGGACACTTCACGGGTCTCGTCGACATGGGCTCCTATGCCCTCTCCCTGTGCACGGATGGGGTCGGCACGAAGCTCCTCGTGGCCAACGAGATGCGGAGATGGGACACCGTCGGCATCGACTGTGTCGCAATGAACGTGAACGATACGATCTGCATCGGAGCGGAGCCGATCGCCTTCGTGGACTACATGGCGATCGAGGACTACGACCGCGAGGTCGCGCGACAGATCGGCATCGGCCTGAATCGAGGAGCGGCCACCGCGAACGTGACGGTGATCGGCGGAGAGATCGCAGTTCTCCCGGAGATCGTGCGCGGATTCGATCTAGCGGGCACCTGTTTCGGAATCGTCAAGAAGAAGGACATCGTGGATGGACGATCGATACGCCCGGGAGATGCGATCGTCGGGCTCCCGAGCTCGGGCATTCATTCGAACGGGCTCACCCTCGCGCGCCGCATCCTTCGGGACGCGAACCTGACGGTGTTCGACCGGGTCGGCGGCGTCGGTGAACCCTGGGGCCCGACCCTCCTGGAGCCGACGCGGATCTACGTGAGGCCGGTTCTGCGGGCCCTCAAGCGAACTCGGATTCACGGGATGGCTCACATCACCGGCGGCGGAGTCCGGAACCTCGTGCGCCTGAAGCCGAGGGTCGAGTTCCGCGTCACCGATCCGATCGGGCCGCCCCTCGTGTTCCGCGAGCTCCAAGCCCTCGGTGGGATCGAAGATCGGGAGATGTATCAGACCTTCAACATGGGCATGGGCTTCGCGATGGTGGGTCCGGAGGACGAGGCGAAGGACCTCGTTCGCGCCTTGCGGCCCGACGTGTCTGCGAAGGTCGTCGGCGAGGTGACGAAGGGGCGCGGCGTCACGATACCCTCGCTCGACCTCTCGTGGGAGTCGTACTGAGACGGGAGTGGTCGTCTGCCCCTCGCCCTCCTGTTCGATCTGGACGGCACCCTCGTCGAGACGATCGACGCGATCGTCGCCTCGATGAACGCGGCGCTCGCAGAGTTTCGGGAAAGCCCGCTCACGCAGGACGAGCTTCGGCCGTTGGTCGGGATGCCCGTGCGGCGCCAGCTGGACATCCTTCGGGGGATGTCGGACCCCGTCGTGGACAAGATTGCGGACCGCTACTATGTTCACTTCATGGGATTTGTCGACCGAGGTCTGCCGCTCTATCCCGGCGTGGTGGAGACCTTTCCCCACCTTGCGGGGCGCGCGATCGGCACGATGACGACGCGACGCCGTGACGGCGCGAAGCGGATGCTTGAGGTCGCCGGCCTGCTGCCGTACTTCCGGACCGTCGTCGGCGGGGACGAGGTCGCCCGGCCGAAGCCGTTTCCGGACCTGCCACTGCACAGTGCCGCGGCCCTCGGCGTCCGGCCGGAGGCGTGCGCGATCATCGGGGACAGCCCCGTGGACATTCTCGCGGGTCGTGCCGCACGGATGTGGACGATTGCCGTGACGTACGGCTACGGCGACCCGGGAGCGCTGCGGGAGGCAAAACCCCACGAGTTCCTCTCTCGGTTCGAGGACCTCCCGAGAGTCCTCGAGGATCTCGACGCTCGCGCGGCCGATCCGAGCGGATGACGAAGGGCAATCCCTTATCCCTCAACGCGCTTCCCGCGGGCGGGGTCGAACGAATGCCCGGACTGCTCGACGGAATCCGCGTCCTCGATGTCTCGCGCGTGCTGACCGGACCGTACTGTTCTCTCATGCTCGCGGACCTCGGGGCGGAGGTGATCAAGATCGAGCTCCCGGGCCGCGGGGACGACACCCGGCACTGGGGGCCTCCGTTCCTCGGCGGGGAGAGCGCGTACTTCCTCTGCGTGAATCGAAATAAGAAGAGCGTGGCGGTCAACCTCAAGTCGCCGGAGGGCCGGGAGATCGTGCTCAAGCTCGCGGAGCGGTCCGACGTGTTCCTGGAGAACTTCGCCCCCGGGACCGTGGAGCGGCTCGGCCTCGGCTACGACATCGTCCGGGCGGCAAACCCGCGGATCGTCTACTGTTCGATCTCCGGGTTTGGCCAGGACGGACCGTATCGAGATTGGCCCGCGTACGATCTGGTCCTCCAGGGCATGGGGGGCCTTCAGGCGATCACGGGCGAGCCGGATCGACCGCCCGTGCGGATCGGCGTGGCCGTCGCGGACATCGCCGGGGGCATGTTCGCCGCATATGCGATCGCCGCCGCGCTCGTGCGTCGGGAACGGACGAACCAGGGGGAGTACATCGACGTGTCCCTGCTCGAGGGCCAGCTGGCCTGGCTCACGTACATGGCGGCGTATTACTTCGCGACCGGAAAGGAGCCGGAGCGGGCCGGGTCCCGACACCCGACGATCGTGCCCTACCAGTCGTTCAAGACGTCCGACGGATACCTGAACGTCTCCGCGGGGAACGACGACATCTTCCAGCGATTCTGTGAGGGGATTGGGCACCCGGAACTCGCGGCGGACGCGCGCTTCCTTACGAATCCGGATCGGGTGAGGCACCGGTCCGAGCTGGAGCCGCTCCTCGAGGGCATCCTGAGGACGAGGACCACCGAGGACTGGCTGCGGGCACTCCGCGACCATGACGTGCCTGCGGGTCCCGTCTACCGGATCGGCGAGATCGTGCAGGATCCCCAGGTGCGGGCCCGCGGGATGGTCCTGTCCCTGCAGCATCCGACCGCCGGGGTGATCCGGCAGTTCGGGCCTCCGTTCAAACCGAGAAATGGGCGGAGCCCACACACGCCGCCGCCTCGCCTGGGAGAGCACACGGACGAGGTGCTCCGCGATTTCGGCTACTCGGAGGAACGGATCGCGGAACTGCGCCGCGCGGGTGTCCTCTGAGTCCAACGCGGAAGCCTTATCCCCGCGTGGCCCGTTCCAGCGCGCCATGGCCGAGTCCGAGGTCCACGACAAGCTCATGCCCCTGGCCGAGGCCGTCCAGAAGTTGATCCCCGACGGGTGTCGCCTGCGCTCCTGCGGCATCGCGCTCCGCAAGCCCATGGCGGTGCTCTACGAGGTGATGCGACAGCGCAGGCGGGACCTGACGTTCCTGATGAGCGGCTGGACGGAGGATGCGGACCTGCTCATCGGCGCGGGCTGCGTCGAGAAGCTCGAGGGGTCGTACCTCGGACTCGAGGCGTTCGGCCTCGCCTACTGCTACCGACGCGCGATTGAGAAGGGCATCCCTCGGAAGATCCTGATCGAGGAGTACAGCAACTTCGGCATGACAATGCGGTTCCTGGCCGCCGCGATGGGCCTGCCGTTTGCCCCGATCCGATCGAACCTCGGGTCGGACCTGCTCCGGGTCGAAGCGTTCCTGCACCCGAAGGCGCATGTCCTCGAGGACCCCTTCGGCAGCGGAGACAAGGTCGCGCTCTTGCCCGCGTGCCCCGCGGACGTGAGCCTGCTCCACGCGCAGCGATGCGACGCGGACGGAAACGCGCAGGTGTGGGGTCAGATCGGCGATGACCTCTGGGGCACGTTCGCGGGGAAGAAGATCCTCGTGACCGTGGAGGAGATCGTCCCAACGAAGGTGATCCGGAGGGATCCGAACCGGACGATCGTCCCGGGATTCCGCGTGGACGGGATCGTCCACGTGCCTTTCGGGGGCCACCCGTACCAGGTCCAGGGCTACTACGACATCGACGTCCCGTTCCGCAAGGACTACGCGGAGCGGAGCGTGACCCTGGAAGGATGGGAGGCCTGGGCGGACGAATGGGTGTACAGCCTGGAGGACCATGAGGCGTACCTCGCGAAGCTCGGAGAGGAACGACTCCGCAGGCTCCGCGCGAAGCGGATGATGAGCGGGCAGGTGAACTATGGCTACTGACGTGCCCCCCGCCGCGCCGCCGCGCGAGTACAAGCTCACGGAGCTCATGGCGATTTGTGCCGCGCGGGAGATCAGGGACGGCGAGATTGCGTTCATCGGGACGGGACTCCCAATGCTCGGCGGCATGCTCGCGAAGTACACGACCGCGCCGCACTGCATCATGATCTTCGAATCCGGGGTCGTGGACGCGCGGCCGAAGCGTACGCCGCTCTCGATCGGTGATGCATGCCTCGTGCCGGGGAGCGTGATGCTCGGCGGTCTCACAGAGGTCTTCGGATTGATCATGCAGCCGGGCTACGTCGACGTGGGCTTCATCGGTGCCGCGCAGATCGATCGATTCGGCAATCTGAACACAACCGTGATCGGCGACTACTTTGCGCCGAAGGCGCGCCTGCCCGGCTCGGGGGGCGCGAACGACATCGGTTCCCTTGCGAAGCGATTCATCGTGATGTTGAAGCAGGACGCGCGGAAGTTTGTCGAGCGGGTCGACTACGTCACGACGCCCGGATACCTCGATGGACCTGGCGGCCGGGCGCACGCCGGGTTGCCCCGCGGCGGGCCGGCTGCCGTGATCACGGACCTCGGGCTCTACCGCTTCGATTCGGAGACGAAGGAGATGTTCCTCGAGTCGTTCCATCCCGGGCTGAGCGTGGAGGAGGTCCGCGCGAACGTGTCCTGGGACCTCAAGGTTTCCCCGAAGGTCCGGTCAACGAAGCCGCCGACGAAGCGGGAGTTGCGTATCCTGCGCACGAAGTGCGATCCCGAGGGGATTTTCCTGGGAGGGTGACGATGGCCGTGCGGAAGGGCAGGCGGGGCGCGGCGAAGGGCGCGGCGCTGACGCCCCCTGGGACGAAATCGGAACCGAAGGCGAAGGGCCGCACCCTCGGCGGTCAGCCGGTCGACGTGGTGATCCCGATGCGGGAGGACGACATTCGGCACTACCTGGAGACTATCGGGTTCCCCGGAGAGCCACCCTTCACCCGGGGCGTTCGGCCGACGATGTACCGCGGGCGGCTGTGGACGATGCGCGAATACGCGGGCTTCGGGACCGCGGAGGAGACGAACCAGCGCTTCCGGTATCTCATCGATCAAGGGAACACGGGCCTGAGCGTGGCCTTCGATCTGCCGACGCAGATGGGATACGACTCGGACTCCCCGATGGCCCGCGGCGAAGTGGGCCGTGTCGGCGTCGCGGTCAGCACGATCGACGACATGACCGTCCTCTTCAAAGGCATCCCCCTCGACGGCGTCAGCACGTCGATGACCATCAACGCGACCGCGCCGATCCTCCTCGCGATGTACGTTGCAACGGCGGAGGCCGCCGGCGTTCGTCGCCGCGCGCTGCGCGGGACCGTCCAGAACGACATCCTGAAAGAGTACATCGCCCGCTCGACGTACATCTATCCGCCCGCCGCGTCGGTCCGGCTCGCCCTCGATGTGATCGAGTTCTGTTCGCGGGAGGTCCCGAAGTGGAATGCGATGAGCGTGAGCGGATACCATATCCGCGAGGCTGGCTCGACCGCGGCGCAGGAAATTGCCTTCACCTTGGGCGACGCGATCGCGTATTTCGAGGCGGCCGTCGATCGGCGTATGGACGTGGACCGCATCGCGCCGCAGATCTCCTTCTTCTTCAACGCCCACATCGACCTCTTTGAGGAGATCGCGAAGTTCCGCGCGGCCCGTCGGATGTGGTCGAAGATCATGTCGGATCGGTTCGGCGCGAAGAAGCCGGAGTCTCTCGCCCTTCGCTTCCATGCGCAGACCGCGGGCGTCGCCCTCACGGCGCAGCAACCGGAGAACAACGCGGTCCGCGTCGCGATTCAGGCTCTCGCGGCCGTCCTCGGTGGCGCGCAGTCCGTCCACACGAACAGCATGGACGAGGCGCTGTCCCTGCCTTCGGAGAAAGCCGTGCGACTCGCCCTCCGGACGCAACAAATCCTGGCCCACGAGAGCGGCGTGGCGAACACCGTGGATCCGGCCGGCGGATCCGCTTACGTCGAGCATCTCACGGATCGCCTCGAGGCGGAGGCGTGGTCCATCCTGAAGGAGATCGACCGACGGGGTGGGATGCTCGAGGCGATCGAGTCCGGCTGGGTGAGCCGCCAGATCAGCGAGGCCGCCTACCGATATCAGCTCGAGCTGGAGCGGGGCGAGCGGCTCGTCGTCGGGGTGAATGCATTCGTCGAGGGCGAGGGCGGGCTCCCCGTCCGCCCCGCGAGCCCGGAGGCCGAGTCGCGGCAGATCGAGCGGGTCAAGGCCTTCCGCCGCGGCCGGGATGAGTGGCGCGCGGGCCGGGCGGTTCAGCGGGTGGCGAAGGCCGCGGCGTCCACCGAGAACGTGACGGGCCCAATCCTCGACGCGGTCAAGCAGCACGCGACGCTCGGGGAAATTAGCGACATCCTCCGCGAGGTGTTTGGCGTGTACCGGCCGAGGGAGGGGCTGTGATCGGGCCCGCCCACCACATCGGCATCGCCGTGCGCGACCTCGATGCAGCCATGGAGCGCTATCGTGCCTTCGGCCTCTCGCCCGGGACGGTGGAAATCGTGCCTTCCGAGGGGGTGCGCCTCGCGTTCCTCGAGACGGGCGGCGTGCGTATCGAGCTGCTCGAGAGCCTGCAGCCGGACGGGGTGATCGCGAGATTCCTGGAGACGCGGGGCGAGGGGATCCATCACGTCGCCTTCGCGACGCAGGACATCGTTGCGGAGATGGCCCGACTTCGAGACGCCGGCTTTGAACTTGTGGACAGGGAGCCCCGAGAAGGCTCCCACGGGCGTCGCGTCGCGTTCATCCATCCGCGGTCGGCCCATGGCGTGCTCTTGGAACTCGTCGAGGAGCCCGTTCAGCATCGTTAGGATGAGCCGTACAACATACGTTTAATATCGAGGAATCGGTCGCGCCCGCTCGTGAGCGTGGAAGGCGCGGGGCTCTCGCTCGCGGCGGGCCTGATTAGCGTTGGGTTCACCGCCCTTGTGTTCAACCAGTACCTCTCGCGGCGCAAGCCGTACCAGCTCGCGTGGTCCATCGGTCTTGGGATGTACGCGGTCGCGGCGCTCACGCAGTTTTGGGCGGAGGCCTACGGCTGGGATGCGGGTATCTACAAGCTCTACTATCTCGTGGCCGCGCCCCTCGTCGCGGTCCTCGGCGTCGGATCAACGCTCCTGGTCCACCGGCGGGCGGGTCTGGGATTTGCCGTCTACACCGCGTTCCTCTTCGTCGGCTTCGTGATTGCGATCGCAGGAGCCACCGTGAACGCCGCGTTCCTGAGCGCTCCGATCCCCGCCGGAGAGGCGATGCCGTCGTCCGTGCGGATCTGGTCGCCGCTTTTCACCGTCCCGGGGAGCATCGCTCTGATTGGGATCGCGCTGTATTCGTTCTGGCGCACGCGGTTGCGGTTCAACCTCTGGATTGGCGTCGGCGCCGCGGTCGTCGCGTCGGGGGGCACCCTGGCCCGTTTCAATCTGCCGGCCGCCCTCTACGCGGCGGAGCTCCTCGGCATCGCGCTCATGTTCTGGGGATTCCTCGCGAGCCAGGACCTCGCGAAGGTCCCGCGAGCCGTTCGGGCGGAGTCGCCGTCGTCGTGACCCCGCCAACGTTGATATACGCGACTCGGTCTCGGTCGCCCGTTGAACCGAAAGGAGATCGTCGCCTCGCATCGCGCGAGGATCGGCCGCACGGTTTGGCACTACGATGCGGTGGAATCCACGAACGACACGGCGAAGGAACTCCTTGAGGAGGACGTCCCGGAGGGGGTCGTCGTCTGGGCGGATCGACAGGTGGCAGGCCGCGGCCGTCACGGCCGCGCATGGGCCTCACCCCTGGGCGGCTTGTACTTCTCAATCGTCCTGAAGCCGAAGGAGCCCCACGCCCATGTCCTCGGTTTGTTCATGGGCCTGCCGCTCATCAAGTCACTCCGCCATTTCGGCGTCCTCGCGGGCCTGAAGTGGCCCAATGACGCGATGTTTCAGGAGAGGAAGATCGCAGGGATTCTCTCCGAAGGCGTCTATCGAAGGGACACATACCATGTGATCGTGGGCATCGGTGTCAACACGAACCTCGATCTCGAGCAGTTGCCGCCCGAGGTGCGGCCGAAGGCCACGACGCTGAAGCGGGAGGTTCCCCTGTTCGTCTCCCACGAGGAGTTCCTGGAGTACTTCTTCAAGGAGGCGGAACTGCTGTACTCAAGGTATACGAACACGCCGCTCGAGTTGATGATGCGCGACTACCGTGGGCAGTGCATCACGATCGGCAGGCGGGTTTCCGTGACCACGTCGAAAGGGATCGTCGTCGGTCGGGGATATGATCTCTCGCCGCAGGGCGCGTTGGTGGTCCTCGACGATGCGGGCGGGAAACACGAGATCGCGGACGGAACCGTCGAGCATCTGAACTAGGCCGGGGTGCGAGCGCTCCCATGCCGCTTCCCCCTGGCAGATCGCCTTCCTCGCGGGGTTCGTCGCGGGCATGCTGTCCCTGCGGGCCCTCCGGGGTTTCCTCGGCGGGGCCCTCGGCGTCGCGATCGCGTGGGCGGCCTACAGGGTCGTCCTCCTCGCCGTCTCGCCCGCGCAGCCCCTCGCCGCGCTCTTCACGCACATCCTGGGAGTGGGACCGAGCGGCCGGTGCCACTTGCCCCTCCTGACGATCCGACCGGGCCTCCTCCTCGGGGGTCGGCGACCTCGTCGGCCAGACTTCCGCGAGGGTCTTCCTGTGGACTGAGGCCTCGTCGGGCGAAGAGACCCCGAAGGCTTAATCCGTCTCCTCCGTGTTCGACGCGACCATGGCGGTGGACGATCGCATCGAGGAGCTCCGCCGACGGAAGGCCAAGGCCCAGGAGGGGGGCGGGCGAGAGCGGATCGAGGCGCAGCACGCGAAGGGCAAGCTGACCGCGCGCGAGCGGGTCGACGCTCTCTTGGATCCGGGATCCTTCGTCGAGATGGACCCGTTCGTGGAGCACCGTACGACGGACTTCGGGATGGACAAGAGGAGGATCCCCGGCGACGGCGTCGTGACCGGATACGGCGCAATCGATGGCCGCACGGTCTTCGTGTTCTCCCAGGATTTCACGGTCTTCGGCGGCAGCCTCGGGGAGATGCACGCGAACAAGATCGTGAAGATCATGGACTCGGCGATGAAGGTCGGCGCACCCGTCATCGGGCTGAACGACAGCGGCGGCGCGCGGATCCAGGAGGGCGTGATCAGTCTCGGCGGCTATGCGGAGATCTTCTTCCGGAACGTGCTCGCGTCCGGCGTGGTCCCGCAGATCAGCGCGATCCTCGGTCCCTGCGCGGGCGGCGCCGTCTACAGCCCCGCGATGACGGACTTCATCATCATGGCGAAGGCGACCTCGTACATGTTCATCACGGGCCCCGAGGTGATCAAGACGGTGACGGGAGAGGACGTCACGTTCGAGCAGCTCGGAGGGGCCATGGCGCACAACGAGAAGTCCGGGGTCGCGCACTTCGCGGCGGAGGACGAACGGGCCGCGCTGCGCCTGATCCGCAGGCTCCTCAGCTACATGCCGTCGAACAACGTCGAGGACCCGCCGGTCCTGGCCACCGAGGACGATCCGAACCGGCGAGACGAGGCGCTGGCGACGATCGTTCCGCGGGAACCGGACAAACCGTACGACATGCGCGACGTGATCACACGGACGGTGGATCGGGGCTCCTGGCTCGAGGTCCAGGAGCACTGGGCCCAGAACATCGTGGTGGGCTTCGCGCGCCTCGACGGTCATGCGGTCGGCGTCGTCGGAAACCAGCCGAAGGTCCTTGCGGGCACGCTCGACATCAACTCCTCGACGAAGGCGGCCCGCTTCGTCCGCTTCTGCGACTGCTTCAACATCCCACTCCTCACCTTCGTCGACGTCCCGGGGTTCCTCCCGGGCACCGCCCAGGAATTCGGCGGGATCATCCGCAACGGCGCGAAACTCCTCTTCGCCTTCAGCGAGGCCACGGTCCCGAAGGTGACCGTGATCACGCGCAAGGCCTACGGCGGGGCCTACGACGTCATGTGTTCGAAGCACATCCGCGGGGACTTCAACTTCGCCTGGCCATCGGCGGAGCTGGCCGTCATGGGCCCCGAGGGCGCGGTCCAGATTATCTTCCGGAAGGAGATCGACGCCGCCCCGGACCCGAAGAAGCGGGAGGCGGAATTGGTGGAGGAGTACCGCGGCAAGTTCGCGAACCCTTACATCGCAGCCCAGATGGGCTACTTGGACGACATCATCGAGCCGCAGGATACCCGCCCGCGGGTGATCGACGCGTTCCGTGTGCTGCGGAGCAAGAGGGAGGTGCGCCCCTCGAAGAAGCACAGCAACATTCCTCTGTAACGGAGGCGGCCCATGATCCGACGGCTCCTCATCGCGAATCGCGGGGAGATCGCAATCCGCATCGCGAGGACCGCGCGGGAAATGGGCATCCGCGTCATCGGTGTGAACTCCGAAGCGGATCGGGACGCGCTCTTCCGCCGGGCCATGGACGAGACCATGGAGATCGGCGGGTCCACTCCCATTGAGTCCTATCTGAACATGGACCGAATCCTCGCGGCCGCGAGGGGGGCGCGTGTGGATGCGATCCATCCGGGGTACGGCTTTCTCGCGGAGAATCCGCGGTTCGCGACCCGCTGCGCCGAGGAAGGGTTCCTCTTCGTTGGTCCTCCGCCGAAGGCGATGGCCCTCACGGGGGACAAGATCGCTTCGCGGAAGGCAATGGCTCGCGCGGGCGTTCCCGTGACGGAGGGCGTGGACCGGGTGCTGAGCTCCGCAGCGGAAGCGCAGGAGGTGGCCGATCGGATCGGATATCCCGTGATGTTCAAGGCGACCGCGGGCGGCGGGGGGATCGGTATGTCCCGCGTGGACAGCCCCTCGAAGATCGCGAAGGCGTACGAGGCCGCGCGGGCCGTGGCCATGGCCAACTTCGGCAATCCGGGGCTCTTCCTCGAGAAGTTCATCCCCAAGGCACGGCACATCGAGGTCCAAGTCCTCCTCGCGC
>Ga0209172_10001618_pt1 | contig 45929 bp, 40 predicted proteins | sample LarsenN4metaG_FD_184113 | JGI IMG/M metagenome (GOLD analysis project Ga0209172, IMG submission 184113) | Hot spring sediment bacterial and archeal communities from British Columbia, Canada, to study Microbial Dark Matter (Phase II) - Larsen... ... | reverse complement strand
TCGTCTGAAGCAATTCCGTCGCATTGCCACCCGCTATGAGAAGAAAGCTGAAAACTACCTTGCCATGCTGACTATAGCCTCTATCATGATGTGGCTATAGTTTTAAAACAGGCCCTAGACTCAAACAAACATTGATCTGTGCGATCGCACAGCTATGTCAGCGAATTAAATAATTTCACCCGTACCTTCAATCGGTTCTAAATAACAGCCATTAATCTTCCAGGTGCCATCGACTTGCTTTTCCATGAGGTAGATGGCTCGCTCTAAATTACCGTCGGGAGCCAGCAGCAGCACTGCTTGCGCCACCATGCCATCCACTTCTTTAAGTTGCTCAAACATGACAGAGCGGGGGCGATAAACCGCAGGGTAAGCACTCTTCACCATTTGCATGAAAACTTCCGGCGTGCCAAACTTACCGCGAATCTCAGGACTGGCAAACGAAAAAGCGGTGCGTGCATCATCTTGTTGAAACGCACGAATCTGCTGCTCAATCACTGAGCGAATGGCTTGGCGATCGCGGTCAGTGTCTTTCATAGATTGAGAACGAACAGGCAAAGTCAACAACAACAAACTGAGGCAAATGTAAGTTAACTTGCGTGGCAACTTCGTCGCCCGAAAAAGCTGTTTCATAACACCGCACTTTAATCACAATTTGCCACCCTACTATGACCGCAACACTTCTTTACAGTCTGTTCGCTGGGTTACGTCTGTAAAATTTTGAAAACTTATGGTGCAGATCGGGCGATCGCTGTTGTGATCAAATCACAAAATCTTACAAGCATTTGATTTAGAGACATAATAGCTGCAAGCTTTCAATCTCAGTCCTGACTTAATTTCCTCTGGCACAACCTATGAAACCGCAACCTGTCATTTTCTTGACCCTTTTGGCAAGCTTGAGCGTTACAACTCCAGTGCGGGCAGAAAATCAAGATCACCTCCAAAAGTTATTGTCAACGCGTCAGTGCGTGGAGTGTGATTTGAGTCAGGCGGGTTTAACCTTTGCCAATTTGCCTGGGGCAAACCTCAGTCGGGCCAACTTGCAAGGTGCCAATTTGAGTCGGGCCAACTTGCAAGGTGCCGACCTGCGAGGAGCCAACTTGACTGGTGCCAGTTTGCATGGTGCCAATTTGTTTGGTGCCAAACTCGATGGCGCGCAATTGACCTACGCTGACCTACGCGAAGTGAATCTCACAGCGGCATCTTTAGAAGGCACTGTCTTAGAAGGCGCATTGTTGCAGCAGGCGATCGGGTTGCCTACAGCGCAGGGCAAAGCCGAAGATTTTTATCGGTGGGCACTCGAAGAAGTGCAGCGCAAAAACCATCCGCGTGCGGTCGAAAACTTCACCCAAACTTTAATTCGCGTGCCTGACTTTGCACCAGCCTATTTAGGGCGCGGCATCTCGCGTCTGCAAACGGGCGATCGCGAAGGGGCAATGGCAGATGCCCAAAGGGCTGAAGCCCTTTTCAATGCCAAGGGCGATTTTGAAAGCGCTAAGTACGCCCAAGAATTTATTGCAGCAATGAATGTAGAACCTCCCAAGCCAGAAAAAGCAGGCAATGGGATTGGCATCGCTGTGCTGGGTGTTTTAAGTGGGATTTTACAGTTTCTCCCGATGTTCCTGTTCTAAGTGCCAGCTTAGGCTTATAGGCTAAATCAATTCGATGTCTGATAGGGGATGCCGTTCAATCTATTGCAGGGTATAGATTGGTCTGCTAAACCCGCTCATACAATTTGCGGCTTGCTTCAATTCTTGCTTTCTAGAGAAATTAAAAACTGTCGTTTCCAGGTGTCTTCAAGGATTGCAGGCAAATTTGACGAATCTGCTGCCGTCGTTTAGCGGCTTACTCAAAATCGTTATGACTATGATAAATTCGTAACTGATGTCAGCTTGGCTGCAAGCAAAATCTTGGTTTCGCTTGTCAGCAATTAGAGACGCTAATTTAGGAGGCTACAATCGCATGAGTTTGGAAGGATGCCTGCGGGTTGGGCAAACTGCCCCCGATTTCACGGCAACCGCTGTTGTCGATCAGGAATTCAAGACCATCAAACTGTCTGACTACCGTGGCAAATATGTGGTGCTGTTCTTCTACCCGCTGGACTTCACCTTTGTTTGCCCCACTGAAATCACAGCCTTCAGCGATCGCTACGAAGAATTCAAGAGCTTGAACACCGAAGTTTTGGGTATCTCGGTTGACAGCGAATTCTCTCACCTCGCTTGGATTCAAACCGACCGTAAGAGCGGTGGGGTTGGCGACCTGAACTATCCCCTGGTTTCTGATATCAAGAAAGAAATCAGCACTGCTTATAACGTGCTTACCGAAGAAGGCATTGCTCTTAGAGGTCTATTCCTGATTGATAAGGATGGTGTGATTCAGCACGCAACCATCAATAACCTCGCCTTTGGCCGCAGCGTCGATGAAACCCTCCGCACTCTGCAAGCCATTCAGTACGTGCAAACTCACCCCGATGAAGTTTGCCCCGCTGGTTGGAAGCCCGGTGATGCAACGATGAATCCTGACCCTGTGAAGTCTAAGGAATTCTTTGCAGCCGTTTAATCGCGTCTTTGCAAAGGATTTGTGACTAGAAGTTGTGAGCGGCTTTCTCGAAGCATTGCTCACACTTTCACTCGAATGGCTACATGGTCGTAACCAAAAGGGGTTCGACCGATACACATGGTTATGTCTGAATTGTGAATCAAGCAAGAAGGGGGACAACTCCCTTCTTTTTTTGGCCTGACATCTTTGTGCCACAGATAATTAAGTAGTACACTTTTACTCAACTGGTGGACGTTATTAAAAGTTCAACGTCACCTAGTAAATCGGAAGTGCAGATCTCAAGTGAGATGGTTGAACTGACGCGATCGCCGCAGAAAAACATCCGTTTCTCACACACTGACAATCGCACCCTAGATTTGCAGCACCCGCGATCGACAGATACCACGCTGAGCCACTCAGCAAAAGCAACGGAATGACATGGAGAAACGTATTCTTGGGTTAGATCCGGGATTGGCGACGCTGGGTTTTGGGGCGATCGCGGTTCATCCCACTAACGGGGTTAAGGTGTGTGACTACGGTGTTGTGCAAACTCCGGCAGATATGGTGATTGGTCAGCGCCTTCAAATGATCTACGAAGACTTGCACACTGTGTTGGAGCAATGTCAGCCTGATTTAGTGGCGATCGAAAAGTTATTTTTCTATCGCATGGGCAATACAATTTCAGTGGCGCAAGCCAGAGGCGTGGTTCTGCTCGTTCTAGCCCAACGTCAGATGCCCCTGATTGAGTTCACCCCAGCGCAGATCAAACAAGCCCTCACAGGCTACGGCAATGCCAAAAAGATCGACGTGCAAGAAGCAGTTGCCCGTGAGTTAAATCTTACGACGATTCCTAAACCGGATGATGCGGCGGATGGTTTGGCCGTTGCTCTGACTGCCTGGTTTCAGTATGAAGGCTAAAACTGCTGCTGCGTCCTGGACTCAGGCCCAATGACCAATGGCTGAGTCATGCTCAACCCGGCACAGTTCTTTTGGTGAACTACTAGACTGCGTTGGCAATTAAGCGTGCAAATACCTGAAATTGACGTACAACGGTTAGGGAAACTCGCAGGCGAATCTAACACCTTAATGCTGACTTGTTAAGTATTGGTGATAACCTGTTTTGCGGGGCGATCGCATTTGCAGATCGGTTATCCTTTTGTTCCTGGTCCACCCGTTGATGGAAAGCTGCTTCAACTTGGGCGTATCTATCAATGCAGCCGCACGAGGTTAGAGAAAACACTGTGATGGAATGGCATGTCACTGATGCACAAAGCTTAGCTGTAATTGACCGCGAGATAGGCGAACACGCTTTTTCTCCTGCCGAGTATGAAATTGTGCGCCGAGTGATTTATGCCACCGCCGATTTTGACTACAAATCTTTGATTCGGTTCTCAGATCTAGCACTTCAGTCGGGGGCGGCGGCACTCGCGGCTCGCACAACCATCGTGGTGGATGTGCCGATGGTGCAAGTTGGGATTGCGCCGACGATTCAAAACACGTTTGCGAATCCGGTTTATTGCAGCATGGAGGCAATTACCCGCCCCCAACGCGAGAAAACTCAAGTGGCCTGGGGCATTGAAACGTTAGCCCGTCGCTATCCAGAAGGTATTTTTGTGGTTGGGCAAGCGCAAACAGCGTTGACCTCCCTGGTCGAGTTAATCGAAGCAGAGGAAATCAAACCTGCCCTCGTGATTGGCACCCCCGCTGGCTTTGTGGATGTAGATGTCGCGAAAGATCGACTGGCAGACTCGCTGGTGCCCCACATTCGGATTAACGGACGCAAGGGCGGCGCAGTTGTTGCTGCCGCGATCGTCAGCGGCCTGGTTGAGTTGGCGTGGCAAGCCTACGGGCAAGACCGTAATCGAGTTGGTTAATCTTCCCAACGCGGGCGACGGGGCGATCGCTTGCGACTGACAATTTCACCCCGGCGATCGCTGCCCGATGAGCGGGGTCTGGGTTCATCATCGTTAGAGCGGCGACGGCGGCGACGGGGTTCTTCCTCTGGCCGAATTTGGCGGCTGATTTCAACAAAGCTGTCCCGCTGCACGTAGGGGTAGTCGCTCACCCAAATATTGTTGGCTGGGATGTAAATGTCAGAGGTCTGAGCAATGCGGCCCAGATCGCGACGATTTGAGAGAACCAGCATCTCCGCTACATCACCTGGCAAAATTCCCTGGTGGTTGCGTTGTAGTGGCACCTGTAACTGTGTCGAAAAGCCCGTTTCGTCACCCACTTCTAAGTTGAGGAAACGTTCGCGGTCTTCAACCACAACCAGTTCGCCCCGTTTGTTAACGTTTTCTTCTTTGCTAACAATTTCATCAGAAATGTAAACATCCAGCACTTCACCACGCCAGAAACCCGCATAGGAGTATTTGCGACACTCAATGTTACGCAGGCTGGCCAACACTGCTGGCCCCCAAAGCCAATAGAGGCCCACAATAATGCCTAAAAAGAAGCGGAAGAAGCCAAAGCTTTCACCCAAGAGGCTGCTGACAAACAGCAAAATGATGGCGACCCCAACCACAGAAATCAGCAACCGCCGCAACAACTCAGGAAACTTGCCCCAACAGTAGACAAATTGGGCACCCGTTGCTACGCGCGGCACCAGCATGTTGAACGTTTCACGAGTCAGGGGAACCAGCATAGCAAATCAAGAGATAGGACTAGGGTTGCGATCGCCAATCTAGCACGCCATTTAAGGATTACCAACGAAGATTTGCCTAATCGTGCAAATCCGCTTCCCAGACGGCGATATAGATTCGGTTTTGAGCGTTGCGCTCAACCACCCCTTTCAGATTATCGCGCTCAAACGTAAATTTGTTGGTCTGCCGCTGCTGCACCTGCTCTAACCCTTGCAAAATTCGACTATTGGCGCGTCCGTCTAGCATATTATTGAGTGCAACTTTCATTTGCAGAGGTTCGGCTGACGACGCAAACGACACTTCTGATTGGCGCACCCGATTTGTTGTGCGATCGTAGATGTAACCCAGCATTGCCTCTTTTTGATTCAATTCGTAGAGCGCTGTCCGAGTGTTAGGCCAAAATCCCTTAGATTCGCGCGTGGGGGCACCCAGGCGATTTACAATCTCGACCTCTGAAGTACCCGGCGGGATACCCGGCACAACCGCCACTGTTTGAGAATTATCGGGAGCATCCGTTGCATCTCCCGGCTCTGGGGTTGGGCCAGGTAAAGGGGCAGTGGTTGCCTCTGGAGCGGGACTGGGAGAAGGAGAGGGTTTGGGCTTGGGTGCGACGGGTTCTGGTTCCGGCGTAGCTTCCTCAGTGGGAGCGGGGGAAGGCGTTACGGTTTCGCTGGGACTGGGAGAGACAGCGGTGTCTGGTTCTTGTCGAGATCGCAGGTAGAGCGCCCCTGCCGTTACACCCAGCAGCGTCAAGGCCGATAAACCAATCAGCCAACCCAAAATTTGTTTGCCACCGCCTCGCCGTGTCTCAATTCGTGCGGCAGCCTGTACGGGAGCCTGTGACGCAAGCGCAACGGTTGCTGCTGTTTTGGCCTGAGTCGGAACGGGCGTGCCCCCACTGGCTGCATCGGGTAACAGGGCAAGCCACTCATCTACCGATTGGGGACGGTGCTGAGCATCCATCGCCATCCCACGCACAATAGCCTGATTCGTAGCAGCGCTCAAACTGGGATTGAGGTTGCGAGGCTCGATGAGGGGTTCGCGATCGCGCAAAATTGAGGCGACAGGCGCTTTAGCAGTGACCAGGCTATACAGCGTTGCAGCTAACCCATAGACGTCCATCGCAGGGGTACGCTTTTCTTCAGTGAAATACTGTTCAATCGGCGCATAACCCGAAGAAACCATGCTGGTGTGAAATTGAGTGGTGCCAAGGGCAAACTCGCGAGCCGTCCCAAAATCAATCAACACAACATTGTTTTGACCCTGACGCAGCATAATGTTCTGCGGCTTGACATCACGGTGCAACAATCCATTTTGGTGAACGATTTTGAGCGCATCCCCCACCTGCCGAATATAGTGAATCGCCGTTGCTTCCGGTAGCGGATTGTTGGGGAAGACGACTTCATCCAGCCCCATACCATCGATGTAATCCATCACCATGTAAGCGCGATTATCTTCTGTAAAAAAGTCACTCACCCGCACAATGTGGGGATGCAGACACATGGCTAACCGCCGCGCTTCATCCTGAAACTTGCGTTGAAAGTCAGCATAATTAGAATCTTGATAAATTTCTTCGTTGAGAGTTTTGATAACAACGGCTTGCCCTAGCAGGTGGTGAGTGGCCTTAAACGTGATGCCAAATCCACCTCGTCCTAGCTCCTGGTCGAGTGAGTATTTGCCGCTTTGTAAGGTTTTTCCGAGCAGTGAAGTCATAGCTTTCAAGAATTCACATTCCATCTATTCTCAACGATTTCGCTCCGTTCTTGACTGGGATTAGATTAAACGGACGGTTGCAATTGAAGTCAGTAGCCGAACTCAATGATCAATCGTCACCTCAACGGGATGATGAAATGGGCCTAATCGCTGAGCTACGTTTCTAATTCGAAATCGCTTACACTTTAGATTGAGTTGGTACATCACCCGTCACATTGCCAAACAATTTAAAGATGGGCGAATCAGTTACAGACAAATTAGTCACTCTCATCAGGCAATCGGATCGATCACCCTTACACCAGGTGCGCAGGCCGCGTGACCGTGTAAAAGCGGAAGCACCCGCAAGTGGGATAAGTTAAGCTTGGCAAAGTCATCAATTTGATCAGTCAAAAACGTGAGCCGCAGCTATGAGCGCATCTCCCTCTCCGATTAAACTGGCGCAGCAAGGTGACCCAACCGCGATCGCCCAGTTATTAAACCAGGCACTCCAGGCCCACCAGGTTGCGGCAAAAGTCATTCGCAAAGATGGGATGCTCCGCATTTTGCTCGAAGCGGCACACGTTCCCGATCAAATCAAGCTCGTTCCCTATCTAGAACACAACTTTAAGAAGTTAGCCATTCCTTCAATTCACACAATTGAGCTGCAAGCCAAGCAAGCAAGTGCCGCTAAAATTGCCTGGAACCAAAAAATTATCTTGAGAGACGCGACTGAGTCGTCCCTCGCTCCAGCGACCGCTCCAGCGACCCCGCAACGAAGCAAGTCGGCTACCGCTCCAAGCAAGGCTGCAACCCAGCCTAAGTCACCACAAAGAACTTATCAAATTGCTATTTCGGCGGTTGCGGCTGTAACGCTCGTGCTGTTAGGGGCGAGTATTCAGTCAGCATTTCGACCTGCGACGCGGGCGGCTCGCACAAATGTGACCGTCCCTGCGACCCCAAACCCAACGGGGGTTTATACCGCTCCGATTGTGGGGCGGGTTTCAGGCATTCCAGTGATTATGGTGCGATTTAACGGACTGCAAGAGTTTCCCATGATGGTCGATACGGGGGCGAGTGGCACGCTGATTACGCCAGCCATGGCTTCTGCGTTGGCTATTACGCCAGTGCAGCAAATTGAAGTGCAAACTCCCAGCGGCTTCAGCCAATTAGATGTGGGTTACATCACATCAATGGAAGTGGATGGCGTCAAAATTGAAAATCAACAAGTGGCGATCGGGCTTCCTCATATGGAGTTGGGGTTATTAGGGCATGACTTTTTTGGCAATTTGGATGTGACGGTGCGGCAAGAGGTTGTAGAGTTTCGCTTGCGAGAATAGAAACGAGAGCTGGCTTTGCCTGAATGCCACTAATTTAAGAGGTGCTGCTGGCAGAAGGCGATCGCCGTTGAAATATCGCTGACCTGCTCAGGATATTGAATCGGTGGACGGTCAATTATCACCAGTTGCACGCCTAACTCTGCGGCCACTTGGCGTTTGACATCTTCGCCCCCTGCTACACCAGAGGCTTTTGTCACGACGACCGAAATATTCCACTGTTGCCAGAGGGCGCACTCCAGTTGAGCCGAGATCGGTGGACGCAGAGCAATCAGGCGATCGGGAGTAAAGCCGGACGCGATCGCGGCTTCCAACGCGACGGGTGAGGGCAAGATCCGCGCATAGAGCGTTGCCTGGGTTTGCCACGGTTGAAACAACGGCAAATAGCGATAACCCAGTGTCAACAAAACGTGCTGGCCTGTTAGAAGAGGTGTTTTTAGCAACTCTGAAAGATGGTTGAAGACGATAGGCCGAGGCGCATCCTGATCATCGGTCTGGCTGTCAGTGGTCGGCAATGGTGCTGGCTCGATTGAAGCACGCTCAAAGCGCAAGTAAGAAATGCCAGTCGTTGTTGCAGCCGCGATCGCGAATTGCGAGATTTCGACCGCAAACGGATGCGAGGCGTCTAAAATCACCTGAATTTCGTATTGCCTGAGAAAAGCGGTGATTGTTGCTTGAGTGAGTTGCCCAACCCAAACGGTCAGGAGCAGTGAACTGGGGTAAAGCGATCGCGCTGAATCGGTCGTGACTGATACAACACAAGGCAAATTAGCCTGCACGAGCGATCGCGCTAAGCTTGCACTTTCTTGAGTTCCGCCAATCATCCAAACGCGGCCCACGCGGTTTTTGCTCCATTGTGATGGGTTAAAGGGGGTAAGCGAGATCCGCCTGAATTGTGAAAGAGCGTCTGAAGAAAACCTTTGCAGAACATCTCCCCCTTTTCACAAATCATTTAGAACGGCTGCAGTCGCTTCAGGTATCGGAAAAGGACAAGAGGTCAGGAGATCGAAGCAGGAGAATCGGGGCAATTTATGTAGTGAAACCCCTACTTAACCCTGGCAGGTGGCTTCACTAGAATAAGATTACAATTATGCGTTGCCGAGAACCATCGACGCGATCGCCTTCTAAATAGATGCAATTTTGTTCAGCAGCGAGCCATGGGATTTTTTGATTCGGAAATTGTACAACAAGAGGCCAAGCAGCTCTTTGAAGATTATCAGAACCTCGTTAATCTGGGAGCGGATTACGGTAAGTTTGACCGTGAAGGCAAAAAGATCTTTATTGAACAGATGGAAGCCATCATGGATCGCTATCGCGTGTTCATGAAGCGGTTTGAGCTGTCTGAAGATTTTATGGCGCAAATGACAGTAGAGCAACTGAAAACACAGCTCAACCAATTTGGTATGACTCCGCAGCAGATGTTTGATCAGATGCAAGTAACGCTCGATCGCATGCGAGCTGAAATCGATAAAAGTTAACAGCTAGAGTGATAAGCGTCTGACATGTTGAGATAGAGCTTAATGAACTCACTACTTTTAAGAAAGGCAGCTACATCTACGTCATGGGCTGCCTTTTTTGTCTTTTCTCCTCAAGATTTTTTGGCAAAGGGCTAAAGATACGGTGAAAGTATTTAGGCAATCCTGTTTAGAATGCATTGCTGAGTCAACTGGTTGAGTTAAGAAAAGTCGGGCGATCGCGAGATGATGGGCTTCACAAAAGCCTGGGTAAGTCAGCGAAAACCTGCTTTGCGCCCTTTTCCTATCCTTATTTCCACATCGACTTTGATCCAGTGATGGTGTCACGCGCGGTATACAGTCTATTTCTGCGTGTCCTTCTGCTTCAGTCGCAAGTAGTTTTATCTAGTCAAGCTAGTGGTCTGCCAAGCCAACTTTGCCAGGTAGAGAAGATGAATAACCAATGATCAATAACTAATGACCAATAGCTCAGTCATTATCGGCCCGGCACAGTTCTTTTGATGAACTACTAGAGTGTTCCTATCTAAATCTTGAAGCGGTTGCCTGCAGCAGCTTTGCATACACAGCTCCTATGTCATCAAGCATTTGGGACTGTTATTGTGCGCGCTGGGTTGAGCCGAGCCAGGGAGTTTGAGAAGCCGCAGACGCTAACCATCCAGGTAACCCATGCTCGGCTGGGGGGGGGCTGAAATCTCACGGCCTCTAAGTTGGGCAAAATAAGGAGACGATGACAAGCTAACTCGGCTTAGAACGGTTAGCTTGTCATAACATTTCCATAAATGTGAATACTTTAACTTGCTCTCTACCATCCTAGAAGTACCTTTTAGGGGTGTACTTGCACCACTTGCAACTGACAGAAAAGGATCTAGAGGAAGTTATAGATTGGTTGATCTGGCGAGGGTGGGTTAGGGGTGATCAAAAGATCTGACTGCGAAACTTTGCTCAACAAATGAAAAACATTAGGTATGTGATTCCAACGATTTAGGGCAAGATTTCTTAAATAAATGCAGCAGACTAAAAAAAGAGCGTTCTATCTACCAATTTTGTGACTAAAATAAACAAGTTCTGTTTTTATTAAATTACCAATGGCACCTAGCACTACAAGAAAGTCCCGTGCAACGCTGGTTACACCAGAGTCAGTTGAACAAGCAAAGGAGTTCTTACAAACCCTGCCTGAAAAAGCAAAAGATGATTTTTCGTTAAAAGAAGCGGTTGGTCGTCTACACGATTCTCTGAAAGACGCTCTCAGCAAAGGTTATACCTATGATGAGTTGGCAGCGATGCTGACTAAGCAAGGTATGAAAATCAGTGCGTTTACCTTAAAGAGCTACATCCCTCTTGGCAAACGCTCCTCTACGAGTGGCAAGGGTCGCCGAAGCAGCAAGTCTAAAGACGCCGTTGAGCAATTAGAGCTGTCTGAAATCGCGCCTGACACCTCTCCAGCCACTTCAGATGAATCAGCTCCAGCAGAAGCTCCTAAGCGTGGCAGAAGACCAAAAGCTGCTTCGACAGCGCCAGCAACACGCGCAGCTGCTAAAAAGACAACTGCAACAAAGACGGCTGCTAAAACCCCTTCAACCAGAAAGCGGCAGTAATTGAGCCTCATCCTCCAGGCTTGAGGGAATTGAGTTGAGGACCCTCTCTCGTTTGGGTGGTGCTTGGTTACGTCTTAACCGTTAATTGACTGCTAAGACGAGACCCTTCAAGTATCGTCCTTCAGGATGATAGATACTGGTTGGGTGATCTGCTGGTTGATCAAGATGATACAAAACTCGTGTTTCTCGGCCTGCATCGATCGCCCCAGCCGTAACAGCCCCAGTAAAATGCTCAGTACCAACAACCTGAGAACAAGAGAAGGTAAATAAAATCCCTCCTTTTTTGAGCTTTGAAAAAGCTTGTAAATTGAGGCGTCGGTAAGCCTGCATCGCTTGATGTCGCGCCGATAAGCTTTTGGCAAATGCAGGCGGATCAAGCACAATCACGTCATAGTCACTATCGCAGTCTTTTAAGAAGGTAAACACGTCTTCTGCGTAGGTGATGTGTTGCGTGTCGGTTGCAGGATTGAGCTGGAGATTTGTTTCTAGCCCTTCGATCGCACGAGTTGAGCTATCAACCGAATGCACAACCTTGGCATTAGCGGCGATCGCATAGACCGAGAACCCGCCTGAGTAACAGAAAGCATTTAGCACTTTTTTATCGGCTGCAAAATGACCCAGCAGCTTTCGATTTTCGCGCTGATCAAGGAAAAATCCCGTTTTCTGTCCCGTCTCCCAATCGACTAAAAAACGGTGGTCATTTTCTAAAACAATCCCTTCTGTTTTAGCACCATACAAATACTCGTTTTGTACTTCAGTCCGGGCTTTTTTACCAAGCGTAGCAGCGCTCTTGTCATACACGGCTTTTAGGTCACTGCCATAGACCTGTTGTAACCCATCAATAATCGCGTCGCGCAGTTGATAGATGCCCAGCGCGTGAGCTTGTAAAACGGCTGTGCCATTGTACCAGTCGATAATTAACCCTGGCAGTTGATCGCCTTCAGAGTTAACGAGACGATAGCAGTTGGTGCTGCCCTCTTGAGTGAAACCCAGCCGCTCTCGTAAGGCATACGCTTGCTGGATGCGCTCAACAATCAGGGTGCGAACGTCGTGAACTTTCTCAAACGACAGAATTTTAATGGCAATGCTACCAGTTGTATAAAAGCCAGTTGCCAAATATTCACCCGCTTGGCTATAGGCTTCGACAACAGCGCCATCCGGTAAATCATCAGGTTGTGTCTTTAAAGCACCCGAAAAAATCCAGGGGTGAAACCGTTTGATAGCATCAATTTTTTTCTGATGAATCACGATGGAAGGGTAATTGGGCATCGGTTTGGCAATAACGTACAAGTAATTACAATAGGCTGAAAAGACAGCGACAGAGAAGCGTAGAGAGAGCCAACTCTTGATAGAGCAACCCTACCTGAATTTTGAAGCGGCTTTTGTAGGAAAAGGATGACAAGAGCATCATATCCCCCCGTCATCCCGTGATCGACTAACCTAGTTGTTTGAAGTTATCTAGCGGTTGATACTTTACAAATTCATGTAGAAGAGCAGTCTTTGTGTCTGAATCCAACAAGTCACTTGTCGTCATACATTCAAGTATAAAATCACCCAGTTGAACTCCTACTAAGCCTCACCCAGGATTTGATTGTAGGTCGTCAACAAGAATTTATGGTTCATTTGCGTCATTAAATACCCAACATAAATCAATAGCGCCGCAACCAGCGTAATTGGTAACGCTAGTGGAAGATACAACATATGTCGCGGGTTGTTGATGAGCATTTTCTGGACACGATCGCGAAAAACGCCTAACTTGCTTTCTGCACCCGGAACCTTCACACGCTTTGACGGAGCCTTTCGCGCAGAACGTGCAGGAGTGTAGCGATCGCGCAGAATCTCTTTTTGCCAGTAGTAGTCATAACCGATTAACAAAAATCGCCACAGAAAGTGCGAAAAGCCATTTGGAGGAGCATGCAACGTCTTTGCAAGGGGTTGTTTCCAAATGGTGTAACCCTGATGCGTCAAGTCATGCGCATGAACGACGCAATTGCCCCGGTAAAGCGGTAAATCGGTCGGAATTGGGTGACGCAGTAAGAGATCACGTCTAAACGCAACGTTATTGAGAAAGTAGTGTCGAGTGGTTGTTAGCTCAGTCTCGTGGGTGAATTGAGGAAAGATGTAGACGAGTGACATTGCGGTACCATAAGGGCCCCTGCCAAGCGTCATTGTCTCGCCTGCCACAATTTGAATCTCATTCCCCAAGGTGAAAGGTTGAAGGATTAAGGAGAGCCAATTATCGTTATATAAGCAATCAGAGTCGTAGTAGACGATAACTTCACCCGTTGCCTGCTCAGCGCCTACCATCTTTGCCTGATAGTACGTGGTGCCAGGTCGCACCGTTAACACTTGCAGCCAATCAAACTTCTGGCAGAGTATCTTGAGTAGCTCACGCGGCGTATCACCACTATCGATCAAAAAGACTTCATTAGCGTTAGTCGGTGCAGGGGTTTGTCGGGCTAAGCAATTGAGCGATCGCTCCAAGCCTCGAATGTCAGCATTTGTTAGGTTTTCTGTCTCAAGAATAATTGAAAATGTGGGGAAGATAGACCCCACTTCTCGATCAATCGTCATTTCACATCCTCAAAACAACCATACTTAGAGCCGCTAGAGGAGAAGTTTGAGCGATCTTTGAGTCGTTGCGAGAGAACGACGACGCCTCCCTACCTTGAGCGCACTCCTTGGTAAATTGAATCAGGTGATGAGCCCCTAAGCCAACGTGGATTACACGATCAATTTCCCTGTTTAGAGAGCAGGTTTAGCAATTTCCCCAAAAGGCTGTCGATAATTGCTAAAAAACCTACTTTCAACAAAATTCGACTCAGCATCGCTAACCGCTCCATTCCCTCAGTCGGCGTAGTTTAATTGTACCCAGCTACTTATATTGACGCGCGAAGCGCAAGTAGCGCTATTGGTTATTTGAATGCGGTAAGACCCAACTCAAACTTGTTATATATCAGCATAGAAAACCAGGTTTAAGAGGACTTTTAGATTAACAAACTAGAGTTCGACAAAGGGCGCTCTCAAAGTTAATCGGAATATTTGATTAGACGATTCATCGCATCACCAGGTTCCTTAGTTCAGACAATATCAATATCTATATCCAATCACAGACTATGCCAGCGCAAAAATGGATAGCATACGCTCGTTTTCAAGAAGAAATAAGGGGCTAACAGCAACCTCTGATAAGACGGCAACCCCATAAGAAAACGATAGCTTTTACTCTCACCCATTTTTGTCCTTTAGGTACAGCTTCAATTGCTGTTAAATTCATTGAAACTTTGAATTAATTCACCTTCTCCAGGCTCTTTCAAGTATTAAAGGATCTCTTAAAAGTTAAGAAATTCAGTCCTAAACTAGATCTTCACTCTCACAAGAGAGACTTTAAGTTACAGTTCTGCGATGGAGAAAATTTGAGGGAAGCCTCCAGAATCTACAACACTTCTCAGATACTTTGTCACTCACCTAAGCGGTCACCATGGAACAAATGCAAACCACTACAAAAACTCCCCAGAATCTTTAAGATTCTGAGGAGCTAAAACATTTACTTCAGTAACTTTTGGATGTTGTGAATGAGTTACTTATTTAGATTCAACCAACTTCACTTTGGTAGCTAAACCGAGCATCTGCAACAGACGAATCATCATCCAGGTCATGTCAATTTCCCACCACTTCAAGCCATGTCGGGCTGAGTATTGAAACGCATGGTGGTTATTGTGCCAACCTTCACCATAAGCCAGTAGAGCGACCCACCAGCAGTTTGTAGACCGATCGCCTGACTCATAGGTGCGGTAGCCAAACTTGTGGGTGGCACTGTTAACTAACCAGGTGCAGTGGTAAACCGCAACCAGACGCACAAAAACGCCCCACAGTACAAATGACCAACCACCAATCAGGTAAAGCACGACAGCCAACGCAACCTGAATGCCTAAAAAATAATCATCAAAAAACTTGTAAACTGGGTCGTTTTCAATATCTTTTGTAAAGCGATCGATTTCATGTTCGGCAGGTACGTCGCGCATCATCCAGCCCATGTGGCTCCACCAGAAACCTTTATTAGAATCATGATGGTCATTGTTCTGGTCAGAGTAGAGGTGATGATGGCGGTGCAAACCCACCCACCAAATTGGGCCTCCCTGCATCGACAACGTGCCACAAAATACCAGGAGGTACTCTAACCATTTGGGGGTTTGAAAGCTGCGGTGACTCACCAAACGGTGCCAACCGAGCGTGATCCCCAAGCCGCCTGTCACCCAGTGTAAAAACAGGGCCAAAAATACAGCCGACCAACTAAAGTTACCTGGTAAAAATGCCAGCAAGGCAATCAGGTGAATTGCGGTCATGAAAATTATGACCGACCAGTCGAGTGGAAGAGTTTTATGGGTTGCAGTAGTCATTCATTCATCTCAATGTGGATCAGAGTGCCTGTTCTAAGCGACAATACACATTCGCTCAGTCAGCGGTTTCGAGTGAGAACCCTTGAAACCTAAGTGAGCACCCATGCGCCCTACGCCCTAAACGACAACAGATGGAAAGTAATCGCTTAATTGAGCAAGCAGAGCAGGCACTATCTCAAATTTTTTCTGGTATTGATACTCAGGTCAAGGAGAATCTTAGCCGAGTTTTAACAGCTTTCCGCAATCACCGGGTTGGAACGCACCATTTTGCCGGGGTTTCTGGCTATGGGCATAGTGATTTGGGGCGGCAAGTTTTAGACCAAGTTTTTGCAGAAATTGTAGGAGCCGAAGCAGCTGCAGTACGAGTGCAATTTGTTTCAGGAACGCATGCGATCGCCTGTGCACTGTATGGGGTGCTGCGTCCGGGTGACGAGCTATTGGCAGTCGTTGGTTCCCCCTACGATACATTAGAAGAAGTGATTGGTAAGCGCGGAAGTAATCAAGGCTCTTTAAGAGACTTTGGCATCCGTTATCGCGAACTTGCTCTTTCACATTCTGACACAGTGGACTGGCACTTGTTAGCAACTGCTGTGAAACCCGAAACGCGCATGGTGCTGATTCAACGCTCCTGTGGCTATTCCTGGCGGTCAAGTTTAGCGATCGCAGATATCCAAAAAATCATCCATTTGGTCAAGCAACAAAATCCAGATACAGTTTGCTTTGTCGATAATTGTTATGGCGAGTTTGTTGAAACGTTAGAACCAACAGCTGTCGGAGCTGATTTAATGGCCGGTTCATTGATTAAAAATCCAGGTGGGACGATCGCCACCGCTGGGGGATATGTGGCAGGCCGCGAAGATCTGGTCGAGTTGGCAACCTGTCGGCTCACCGCTCCTGGAATTGGCAGTTCCGGGGGGGCAACCTTCGATCAGAATCGGTTGCTGTTTCAGGGCTTGTTTTTGGCCCCACAGATGGTCGGGGAAGCGAAGAAGGGAAACCATCTCACCGCCTATGTGTTTGAGCAGTTGGGGTATCCCGTCAATCCAGCACCGATGGATCCTCGCCGTGATGTGATTCAGGCGATCAAGCTGGGTAGCCCTGAGAAAATCATTGCGTTTTGCAAGGCGATTCAGCAGCATTCTCCGATTGGGTCTTACCTGGAGCCGATACCCGCCGAGATGCCAGGGTATGAAAGCGAGTTGGTGATGGCAGGCGGCACTTTCATTGATGGCAGCACCTCTGAGTTTTCTGCCGATGGCCCCCTGCGCGAACCCTACGTCGTCTTCTGTCAGGGTGGGACGCATTGGACGCATGTAGCGATCGCATTGGAAGCCGCGATCGCGGCAGTTGGTGTAGCTTGATGTTGTTATGGCGGATTCAACAAAGCAGATCGATTCTCTGATCATTGAGAGACTGCCTGTTTGACCAGATGAACCAGCTTTTGGGCAGCTCCGGGAGTACCTCTGGCTTGGCGCAGGCGAGATCTCATGGCTTCCAATTGTTTAGGTTGGTTGAGGTAGGTCACGATCTGATCTGCAACTTCTTTGGGGTCGAGTTCGCCAACCAGTTCGGGCACGATTTCGCTGTTTGCCCAAATATTTGGCCAAGCCAATAAGCCTCGTTTTGCCAAAAAGCGCCGGTTGATCATTTTGGCGAAGGTTGAACCCACTCCCGGCAAGTTTGCCAGCAGGCCCGGAATGCCATCCCACGCCCGCATCACATCTAACTGCTGCGTCGGCAAAATCACAAACATTGGCACCCCCAGAGAGCCTAACTCGGCTGTATTTGCCCCCACGGTTGTCAGACAAAAAGTACAGTCAGACAACCGCGCATAAGCTGGAAACTCGCGCCACAAGTCAACGTGCAAGCCCTTGCCTGTTTTGAGGTAGGCATCCGCCCCTGTCGGTTTGACCAACTCAACCTCTGCCCAGCCGAACTTGCGAATGATGGCATTCTGTGCGGGATTGCCGTATGCGGCCAGAGCCTCGAAAGAAAGAGCGGGTGCAACCGGAATCGCAAACCGTGCGTTGGGATAAGCCGCCTTGATATGCTCCGCGATCGCCAAAAAGAGTGGCATCCCTAAGACCAGCTTCATCGCTTTAGAACCGGGAAGAATGCCGATCAGGGGCGCATCATTGTGCGCTGTTTTCTCACCATCGGCCACCTGCCCTGCCTCGGCCATCAAGTCACCCACCACCGCAAACTTATGCCGCAACTCCGGCTTAACATGGTTGATTACCTGGTCATTCATCACACCAAAGTGGTCTACCCAGCGATGCCAACGGGCTTCCCACTCAGCATAAATGACTGTGCGATAGCCCAGCCGTTTGCCAATCACAACCGGAAAAAACTGATCACCGCCTAAAAACAAAACCACGCCTTGACTGCGCCAATCCCAATTGTCAGCCGTTTTGCCCCACACCAAAAAGGGAAAGAAATCACTCGCGGCCTGCACCCGATCCACTTCGGGGTAACTTTGTGCGATCGCCGCTTCTCGACCGCTGGCATTAGCACAGGGAGATAGCACCACAGAGATGCGAACCTGAGTGCGATCGTCGCCCAACTGCTGACGCAACTCACGCACTACAGGCTTGACCCAGGTTGCTAACTCACCTGGCCCATTCGACAAAATGAGAATATCAATCGGCTGTTGCATGACTCCGATTTTTGCATAGTGTGGATACAATACAATCGCCGCCAGTATGATCCGGCTTGATTCTCGTATTCCCCTTTTTTGCGTATGAGTTCGCTGATTCAATCGATCCAAAACCAAGATTTAGCAAGTTTAGAATCTGAACTGAAAGCTGGCAGTAACCCCAACGCAGTCGATGCAGACGGTCAGCTTGCCCTGATTTTCGCGGCTGAAACGGGTAATTTGCCAGCGATTAACCAGCTTCTAGTACATGGTGCAGACCCTGATGGCACCGATGCCGACGGTTGGACACCCTTGATGGAGGCCGCTGCTGCCAACCAAACCGAAATTTTGCAAGCCCTCCTGGCCAATGGAGCGAACCTCAACGCCACAACCCAATTTGGTCTGACAGCACTGATGGCCGCCGCTGCTAAAGGTGCGATCGCAACCGCCACCCTGCTGCTAGAACATGGCGCAGACCTCAACGCTAAAGACCAAAACAACTGGACAGCCTTGATCTGGGCCGCCGATAACAAGCAGACCGAGATGGTCGAGTTACTCAAACAGGCTCGCACCTAGACCTCTGCTTAGTAACTCAACTCCTAATCTTTTCCTTCTACTTCTCTTCCCCCTGCCCATAGGAAAACCCGCGCCGCTCTTGCCGTTGGGTCGCGTAACTCACCTCAAACCGTACCGTATCGGTTACATCTCCCTGCTTAACCTGCAACGTCCAGATGCCGGGGCTTGGGTTCCACATTAAGCTGGAGTGCGCCTGAGTCGCGATCGCCCGTCCGTTGAGCTGCCATTCAATCGGTTGCTGAGTTGCAGCCACCAGTCGAAACTCCAGCTTTTGGGCAGAGTTGCGCGTACCTTGAGTCGGTTCGAGCAAAAAGATATCGCCATTCCGGGGGGAAAGAATCTGGAGCGCGCGATCGCCCGTCTGATCTGGCTGTTGCGCTAACCATTCTGCATACTCGGCAGGCAAGGTCAGACGCTGAGTCGTGCCACCATTGCCATCCGCGACAATGGGATAGAACGGATCTGCCTGGGTTTCGTAAGCGGCTAAATCTTTTTGAAACACATATTCTTCGACGACGGTTGGGCAAGCCGGAGTTGGACGCGCACCCGAAATCGCACAAATCGGACGTTTGACCAGCTCAGCAGGCAGCGGAAAAGCACTGGGTTCCTCACCTTCATGCAAATGGATCATAATCCGGTTCCAGAGGGGAGCAGAACCTGTCACACCCGAAACTTGCCGCATTGGGGAACCGTCAAAATTCCCCACCCAAACAGCAACCGTATAGTCTTTGGTAAAGCCGATTGTCCAGGTATCGCGAAAATCCGAAGAAGTGCCCGTCTTGACCGCCGCCGGAAATGGCAAGCTGAGGAGAGAATTCACACCAAAGGCTTTGGCCCGCGCATAGGGATCACTGAGCATGTCTGTGACCAATGCCCAACTCGCCGCCGAAAACTCAGAATGGCCTGGTTGTGTGGCTTGCTGAACGGCAATTGCGCGATCGCCCCCGCACCGCACAACCGTTACTTGACAAGCCGAATCTTTAGGTTCTGCCCAGGCAACATAGGGGGCGATCGCGGATCCTTGACGAGCCATTGTTTGATAGGCGTGAGCAATTTCCCACAGGCTCACTTCACCACTGCCCAACGCCAACCCTAAGCCGTAGTGATCAGCTGACTGGTCAAGATGGGCAAACCCTAGCTGATGTAATCTTTCCAAGAAAGCGGCAACTCCAACTTGCTCTAACACTCGCACCGCCGGAATATTGAGCGAATTCGCCAGAGCTACCCGCACCCGTACTGGCCCCTGAAATTTCTCGTTATAGTCGGCTGGCGTGTACAACTTTGCCCCCGGAATCGCGTAACGGGTTGGCACGTCCGCCAGAATTGTGGTGGGCTGAATCGACCGATTTGCGATCGCCAGTTGATAGAGAAACGGTTTCAACGCCGAACCTGGTTGGCGGAGTGCCTGCACACCATCGTTGCGCCCCAGTTGGTCATCAGCAAAATAGTCAGGCGAACCAACATAGGCCAGCACATCGCCCGTGTGGTTATCCAGCACGATCGCAGCTCCGTGTTGCACATTTTGCGGCGCTAATCGGGCTAACACCTGCTTCATTTGCGCTTCGACAAACTGTTGCAGGGGACGATCTAAAGTCGTGCGGAGCGACGTGGTGCTGCCGGGGAGTTTTCCTGCTAACCAAAACAACAGATGGGGTGCGGCAAAAATACCCTGTTGTCGCGGCTGCAAAGTAATGGTTTCTTGCTCTGCTTGGTGTGCTTGGGTCTGTGTGAGGTAGCCATCCTTAACCATCTCTGACAGCACATAAGTCTGTCGTTCTCGGCTGGCTAACCAACTGGTGTATGGGTTGAGCCGATTAGGATCGTTGGGCACTCCGGCTAAGAGGCTGGCCTGGCCCACACTTAAATCACTGGCAGGCACTCCAAAGTAGATCCGAGCGGCCGCTTCAATCCCATAAATATTGCTGCCCATCGGTAGGCGGTTGCTGTAGGCCGCAAGGATTTCGGGTTTGGTCATGCCCGCCGCTAATCGCCAGGCAGTCCAGATTTCACGCAGCTTACCCGTCAGAGTGCGGGGGGCGGGGTCAATCATCCGGGCCAGTTGCATCGTGATGGTTGAAGCTCCGCTCATCACCTGCTTGGCGACGATCGCTTCCTTTAAAGAGCGGGCGATCGCCCACAGATCTAACGCCCCATGCTGATAAAACCGACCATCTTCAGCGGCAATGATGGCGTTTTGAAAGTGCGGCGAAATTTGGCTCAGCGGGACTGAAACTGCATGTTCTTGGTCGCTGGTTAGAATCGTGCCAAGTGGTAGACCACTGCGGTCTACAAACGCGATCGCCTGTTGGTTTCGTGCTAAATCACTGGCTCGAATCGGTACCAGGTAAGGCAAGCCCCGCACAATGAGACACACGCCGAGGATCAGGGCGATCGCGCGAATGACGCGATGCTGCCAAACCCGTCGCATCCCTGCTCGAAATTGATGCGTTAGTTGAGCAAAAATGGTCGCCCCTGTGTTGCTACGCTGCCGCTGTTTCCCCATAGGTCTTCATCCACCACTGACCAAAACAGATCAGCCCGTTTTTTTGGGGGGTAGAACCCGCTTTAAAACAAATGTGACTGACTCCAGGGTAACTACAGAGACCTATTCTGCGACTCCAGATCGGGTTAGAATCTCGTCAATATTCCAGCAAGCCGCTTTAGTCTTTGTTACGGAAGTCAAGACTCTGAACCTGAGCAAAAGTTTCGAGCTGAAGTTTGCCCGGTTGAATTTGTAGCCTCAGCACCCGTGCCAAAATGCCAGACTTTTCTAGCTTTTGTAAGTTCGTCCGCTCAGGTAAGCCATTGGTCAGGGTTTCAACCACTTCTTTAGACACGGGATCCCCATTTACCCACACTTGGGGGTTAACGAGTCGAAACTGCCTCCCGTTATCAACGGCTAATCCAGTTTCAACGCTGATATCAAGGCGAGCCGGGTCATCCGCCTCTTGTAAGGAAATTTGAAAGCGCAAGCGATCGCCCTGAAACTGCACCTTTGGCGTCAGAAATTGAAACCGCTGGGCACGTCGAGCATTGCGATCGCCGACAACCACCCGACTGCCCACTTGTCGCAACCAGTTTGTCACTGTTGGAGACGCGAGTGCCCGATTGAGATCCGCTTCGGTCAACACAACCCGACTCGCTACGTTGAGTGGGCGTGCCAGTTTCACTCTGCCCTTGCGGCGAAAATCAACGTCAATCGGGTCTGTTTCGATTTGCAGTTCGTCAATCCTAATTTCCTTGAGGGGAAACAAGCCTTTGCCAGCAATCCGAATGCGATCGACGCGACCTTGCAAAAACTGGTGTACAGGCGCGTTATCGATGCGGACTTGTAACGCTTCAACTTCGGCAAATTGCGATCGGATAGTGCGCTGTGCAACTTGATCAGCAACGGTGCCAGTTGGTGAGATTAGTGTCATGAGGCTGGCAACAAAAATGGTAAAAAATTCCATTGCACTGGGCGTGAAGGGCAGACCTAACCTAACATGGGTAACACTTCGGAGCCAGGTCTTTGAGCAATTTAGAGAAGAGAGTTTAAGGCTAATTTTCTGCTCTGAATTATCCTCTGACGCGACCTTTTTGATTGCGCGATCGCGCTTCAGCAAATGGGTAGATCTGAGAAAATGAGGGAACCCTAACAAGGGCCGGATAAAGAGAGAGTAAGAACGGATAAGTAGTCAAGCGGGCATACTGCTTCGCTCTCATCTCAATCACCCACTATCTTTTCTGAATTACGACGGTTGCAATCAGAATTTGTCGCCAATTAACAGTGAGTGACAAATAAGTTGTACGATTGCTGTCCGGTAATATTTTTCATCTTGCACTTTTAACGACTCAATCATGGCGCGCAAACAAAAATTTCCTCATCTCGTTGGCTCAAAATGGACGGCCTGCCAAAAAATTGATGGCTGGCGCCACTTTCAAGTCGTAAACCGCAAAAACAAAGGAAACTGGGTTTTTGCTGAAATTGTGGCAGCTTGCGATCCCGAAGTGCGTTTGTGGATCAATGCCAAATTACTGAAGGATCAGGAGATTTGGGCCGCTGGCTGGCAATCCCTTCAGGAACAAGAACTTTCTAGGGTGTAGCCTTCTGTCAGTGACAGTGATCAATGGCGCGATCTCAGAAGTATCACATGTGAAACGCCTCAAGATCACGCTAAAACCCTCTAAAAATCACGGTTTTTGCTTGAAAATATCACCCCTGGCACCCATCAAAATCGGCATAGTAGGAGGTGTGGGCTCTGACCCCGCAATACCCCCCTTAATCGGTGGAGGAGGAAGCCTCTATGTTTAATGCAACCGAAATTTTGATTGATGCCTTTGTGCAACAGCTTAAAGCCGGGTATCACCGCACCTATGGCAACCTCAAAGCCGACTATGCTGATATCATTGCCTGGGCAGGCAGCATGGCATTGGAGAATATCGCCAATAGTGATGCGTTATACCACGATATTGAACACACAATCTTAGTTGTGCTTGTTGGGCAAGAGGTTTTGCGCGGCAAACACATTCGTGAAGGGGGCGTTAGCCCTGACGACTGGCTGCACTTTATTATCTCGCTGGCCTGTCATGATATTGGCTATGTGCGGGGTGTTTGCCGCGAAGACCGGGGCAATATTTGTGCTACCGGGGTAGGTGGAGAAAAAGTGAGCTTACCACCTGGGGCGACGGATGCAGCCTTGACGGTTTACCATGTCGATCGCGGCAAACTCTTTATCGACGAGCGGTTTTATGGGCACAAACTGATCGATACCGAAGTCATCAAGAAGAATATTGAGTTAACTCGGTTTCCCATTCCTGCGAAGGAAGATCACCAGGATATTACAAACTATCCTGGGCTAGTGCGTGCCTCTGACCTGATCGGACAAATGAGCGATCCTCGCTACTTAAGAAAAATTTCGGCCCTGTTCTATGAGTTTGAAGAAACAGGCACCAATCGCGTTTTGGGATATCGCAATCCAGGTGATTTGCGGCGCAGCTATGCCCAATTTTTCTGGAAGAGTGTCTACCCCTACATCTTGCCGGCGTTGAAATATCTATCTCTGACGCAACAAGGTCAGCAGGTCACGGCGAGCCTTTACGCCAACGTGTTCAAGGTTGAGCATGATGCCGCGTAAACTCCTGCGATCGCTGATGGTAGGTGTTCTTTTGGCGGTGCTGTTAATCTTTTCAGCCTGCCAAGAATTGCCTCCCCAGCTTTCAATGCCAATGGCTCAGCAAACACCCAGTCCTGCACCTTCCACGACGGTGGTGATGCCAATTGCTCCAAAAGTGTCTCAACCAGAGCTGCTGCGTCATTTAGAAGCTTTGAGCTTTGAGCGCCATACTGATCGCGATCGCCAACAAGCGAGAGACTATCTCACCCAGGCGCTCAAAAGTTATGGCTGGCAGACGCAAACGCAAGCCTTCGGCAAAAGCGGCGTAAATCTGATTGCAACTCGACCGGGTGCTGATCCCACGGCGCAAAAAATTCTCGTTGTGGCCCATTACGACTCCTTTTTAGGCAGTCCCGGTGCCGATGACAACGCGACAGGGGTTGCCGCAGCACTTGAAATTGCCCGCTTATTTGCCACGTCAACGACGCGCCGTACGCTTGAAATCGTCTTTTTTGACCAGGAGGAGCGGGGTTTGTTGGGCAGCATTGCCTTTACTGCCCAAGCTGACCGAGTGAAAGCGATCGCGGGGGTGATCAATTTAGAAATGATAGGTTACACCTGCAACCAACCCGGCTGTCAAAAATATCCAGAGGGGATTCCCGTTAGCATGCTGAGCGATCGCGGCGATTTTCTGGCCGTTGTTGGCGATCAAGAGCATCCTGAGTTGCTCCAGGCGTTTGCCAATTTGCCCAATCAACCCTTTGTTTTGACGGTGCCGATCCCCTACAAGGGGTTGCTAACGCCCGATGTGCTGCGCAGCGACCACGCGCCGTTTTGGGCACAAAACATTGGGGCAGTGATGGTAACAGATACGTCCTACCTGCGTAATCCTCACTATCATCGAGCGACAGATACGGCTGACACGATTAACCCCACTTTTTTTAGTGGCTCTGCGCAACAGGTGGTGCAGGCTTTGACACGGTTGCTGAGCCAGGGTTGATGATAGACAGCAAGGGTTTTGGCTCTCATCGGAAAGTTGAATTTTGTCTGACTGGAAGAAAGCGATCACAAGTGGGCAACCTAAAAATATCTGGAAACTACACCCGATTTTTAGCAAGGGGGAACTAAGATGTCGGCAAGTAACGCTGTTTCCTGGAGATAAGTTCAGCAATTGGGCCGTTGTTCAGTTATGTGACTTCACTCACCCAGCTTTGCCGAAAATGTCACACCTTTTGGTCATTATCAGTCACCTAATATCCAGGGCGATCGCGGGATACTAACAGTGTCGAGTTCCCCCACTCACCTATGGAAAGCCCAACCTTAACCAGCTGTTCTTCTCTCAAAGACGTTGTCGATCACATCCTCGTTTCTCGCAAAATTACTCGCCAAGATCAACGCTTGCTCTTAACTTTAACGACTAACAACGCAGAAGAAATGGGGTTGATCCGTGTCGTGTTTGACCGTCTGCGCCAAGGATTATTAAGGGTTGTAGATTAATGAATTCAAACTGGCAGCCAATCAAGTTTCTAATTGAAGTGATTACGCTCCAAATCCTCATCATTGGAATGGCAGTCAGTTTAGCAACCATTATTTTTTATTAGATTGATAGAGATAAAGACAAAGCCCAGTCTATTTGGCTTACATCGTATTGAGTGCTTAATGTCAAAGCCATGATATTAGGATCTCAACAGACCCTATATAAGCCGAAAGACATGATTGGTAGAAGTTCAGAATATAAAAATAGAGGGATATAGATGCTATACCCCTCCTTTCAGGAATCTCTACTACAAAAGAATTAAGCTAAAGCTGAATTAAGCCCAACCGCCCTGGTTCATCAGGTTTAATGCGACTTCGTTGTTTTTACCAAAGATAGAAGCATTGACTTGATCTTCCTTGAAGTTAGTGCCATAGCTAGCCAGGGTTTCGTCTAGCTTTGCCCCCTTCAACACAGGATATTCGTAGTTACTACCTGCAAAGATGGCTTGCGCTTCAGGGCTAATCAGATGCTCAAGAAACTTAACCGCTAAATCGGGATTCTTAGAGGTCTTAACAACGCCCCCACCGCTAACATTAACGTGGACTCCGCGACCTAACTTCCCTGCGCCTGTTTGGTTGGGGAAGAAGATGCCAACTTTCTTAGCCACTTCCTGGTCTTCGGGCTTGTCTGACTTGGCAAGGCGAATGACATAGTAGGTGTTTACAAATGTCACATCGGCAACTCCCGCAGCAACCGCTTTAATCTGGGCTGTGTCATTCCCTTCGGGTTTGCGGGCAAAGTTAGCGACTAAGCCCTTGATCCACTCTTCAGTCTGGTCTTCGCCGTGTGCAGCTAAAACCGAGCCTGTGAGTGACTGGTTATAGACACTGCTGGAGGAGCGAGAAATCACCCGACCTTTCCAAGCGGGAGTGGCTAACGCTTCATAGGTTGACAAGTCGCTGGGCTTGACTTTGTCTTTGTTATAGACGATGACTCGTGCCCGTTTTGAGAACGAGAACCAATGTCCCCCTGGCTCCCGCAGATTGGCAGGGATATCTCGTCGCAAAATAGCAGAGTTGGTGACGGGCAACAAAATACCAGCTTCCTGGGCACGTGCCAAGCGGCCTGCATCGACCGTGATCAGCACATCCGCAGGGCTATTGGCTCCTTCACTCTTGATCCGTTCGATTAGCTTGTCAGCTTCGGCTTCGATCAGACGAATTTTAACGCCTGTTTTCTTTTCAAAGCTTTCGTAGAGCGCATTGTCGCTATCGTAGTGACGAGCCGAATACAGATTTAGAACTCTTGATTGAGAAAAGACGGAGGATTGCTTTGTCAACTCGTGGAGGGCGATCGCAGCAGTAGCCGCACCAGAGCCGAGAAAAACGCGACGAGAAATTTTCATTGCTGTCAGTGTGACTCCTATTCCTAAGCATCAAAAAAGGCGAGCGAAAGGCGATCGCCCCCTTCGTTATTGAAATTCATTACTAATAAGGAAGTTAGTGGAACTGAGAACTCTTGTCAAGCACTTAAGCCTTAACCGCAGCTTGAGACTTTGCTATTGACAAACGGCTGCTTTTTTGGAGGGCACTAAAAGACTTGACAGCGCGCTGCTAGAGGATGACGATGAAAGGTGAGTGATCTTATTTTTCTGCAAAGCAAACGTAAAAACTTAAGACCGCAGTTCACTTCTTTTGAAAATAGGTAGCAAATATATTTGATAAGGGCATGCAAGTAGAACCTCTCAACCGCCTGTTTACGACTCAGAGGGATTTGCAGCCAAAAAAGAGGCCAACACGATCACGTACTGATCCGGGGCAAACACCCGCACCAACAAGAATTAATCAACCAAGTTAATACACTTCTACTAACAAGGCATAGCTCTCAGGCTGTTCAGCGGTCAACTCAATCACATAATCCCCATCTTGAGGTAAAGCGCCCTGCCATTCGGTCAGGTTTGGCTTCTCTTGATTAATTGGCTGACCAGAAGGCGCGATCGCTGTGATTTGGGCCTTGCCTTCTAACAGTTTGACGCGCATCAGTTGTCCCCGTTTGGCACGGACCAGATACCGCTGAATCTGAGCGGCATTGAGTTGCCCCGTCACGGTTGTGCCATTGCGTCCCTGTGTCAGCTGAATCCGCTGCGTTTGTTCTTGGCTGGGGCGGTTAAACGGTGTGACTGTCACTTCGAGTACGTATTGCCCCTTGCCATTCACCTGAATCGTGTAATCGTCGGTCGCAGGGATCTGACCAGTCCAATTTTGGGTTTGAGTCGCGGCATTATCCACTGGCTGCTGGTTTGAGCGAAGCAGGTTCATCGATACATGCTCACCCTCTAAACTCACAGTTGCAATCTGCCCCTGGTTGATGCGCAGCAAATATGGCTGCGCTTGCCCCTCCGCCAGGTTGCCCTGCACGTTGGTTGAGACACGCTCTGCTGGAATCTCTAACACTTGCGCTGGTAACACAACCACTGGCCCCGTTCGAGACTTCAACGCTGCTCGACTTTGTGGGGTTTGCGAGTCAATAATGCGAGAGATTTCAGAGCGGGGAACTCTCTGACCTGATATCCAGACTGCATCGCCGCTATCTGGCAACGGTGATAGCAGTCGCCAAACCACGGGAACAGCTGCCCCTACGATCGCCAAACTAGCCGCGATCACCCCTAACCGCCAGGGCGATGAACGGCGACCTGAGTAAGGTTGCTTAGACGGTGGTTCATTGCTGCTTTTGGGCTGCGAGACACGTTGGTCTGACCTGCGGGGCGTCGCTCGATTGGAACCGATCACAGACGGCTTAGCAATGACAGGCCTGACGGGTTGGTGAACCGTTTCCAGCAACGGCTGTAGATCAGCTAAGACGGCATCCGCCGCAGGGTAGCGATCGCCCGGATAAACGGCCAGCATCCGATTCAGCAACATGATCACCTCATCTCGGACGCCACGGCACGCATCCCAACGCCAATTCAGCGTTTCACCGTCAATGAGCTTACGCGGTTCTTGCCCCGTTAATAGCACTAAACAGGTCGCCCCCAGCGAGTATAAATCACTGCTAGGCGTTACCATCCCAGTCTGGAGTTGCTCCGGTGGGGCATAGCCAACCTTCCCAACCCGAGTAGTCATTGAGGCAAGAAACCAGTGGTTCGTTGCTTCTTTAACCGCGCCAAAATCAATCAGGACTGGGATCTCAGATTGAAGCTGCGTGGTCGGAGTTGTTTTTGTCTGAGCAATGTGGCGAATGATGTTTTCGGGTGTGATGTCTCGATGCACCACCTTCAAACTGTGGATATAGCTCAGCACTGGCAACAATTGATTGAGCAGGTGCAACACCTCCATTTCTGAAAAGGTGCGACCGTGCTTGAGGCGATCGCTGAGCAACTGCCGATAGGTTTGCCCCTCGATGTAACTTTGCACTAAGAAGAACCGATTTTCATCTTCAAAAGCAGCCCAAAAACGGGGGATTTGAGGATGATCAATTTGATAGAGAGTACTCGCTTCTCGGTGAAACAGCGCTTTGGACTTAGCAATCATTGCTTCATCATGATAAGGAATAGTGAGTTCCTTAATCACGCACAGTTCATTAAACCGTTCTTGATCGATTGCCAGGTAGGTTCGTCCAAAACCTCCTTGACCCAGCAGTTGCTGAATCACATATTTCTGCCGAAGAAGGGTTCCTGAAGGAAGTGGCGCAACCATGAAGTAAAGTTAATTCGTAACAAGGGTAGATACACGAACCCATACTAAGAATTATCCCCCAGGTGTTTAAAAAACCAGTATGGTGCCCGACCCCTCAGAGGCTTCTCTCAAAGGTCGGACATCCGATTAGGTCGCAAATTAGCTCTCTAAAAAAATTTTAGAAAACAGGACGCATTTTCTTAAACTTGCCCAAAGAAGCTTGGCCCTCAAGCATAAATTGCGGCATTACTGCTTTAACTCCTCCTCTAGCCATAAAGTGGCAAGCAAGCCCCTCTTATCGAACAAACTTAGGCATTACTTCTGCGGCTGTAAAAATGCCATAGATGCCACGCCGATGCAGTTCCATCCCGGCTTTGAGATAGCCAAAAGCCGGACCACAGACATTCGCGGCCATGCTCGTCTCATCTCCCAAGGTGAAAGTATGAGTTGAAATCTTGCCTTCAAAGGTGCGGCCTGTGACTTGCACATTGGTGCTGAGTGGCTTTTTCGGATTGCGCGTATCAACGACCCCACCGACTGTCACCCGATCGCGATCGCAGATACCAGCCAACTCCAGCATAATGTCGTCAGCATGTTCCATATTCTCTAAGGTGAGGATCCCGTCGGTGCGATCCAGTAATGCCTCAACCTCTGCATCCGTCATGGCACGTGCCATCTCAACGGTGTAGCCAGGCAGATGACCAATATCTTCGCGAATTGTGGCGCGGTAGGCTTCCCAGTTAGCAATGCCCACCCCAAACGTAATCTTGACATTGTGGATCTCGGCGTAGCTCTGCGCGGCGATCGCAGCGGCAGCAGTCAACAACCCCGGAGTGGCACCACAGCCTGTCATGTAGGTAATGCCAGCAGCAGCCAAGTCTTTTTGCATTGCTAATAACTGCTCAACCGCACTGGTTCGCTTAATTGCATCGACCAGTACCCCACGCCAACCCGACTCAATAAATTGTTGGGCAACCGACGCCATGAAGGTGTTGGGCAAGTTGGGCAAGGCCAGGAAATAGCCATCAACTGTTGCCGAACGAATTAATGCGGGAATGCTGTCCTGGCTGAGTGCCCCATCCGTCTCTAAGTAACCCAGACTTCCCTCAGCTTGATAGGTTGCGACACAGCTTGTTAGATCTAGCCCGTTTGGATTAGCCGCAAAACCCTTGTGATCAGCGGCAGCCACCCAGCGCATCTCTTGCTTTTGGGAAAGAACACGAGCGGCTGCTTGCCCCAAGCCACCAAAACCAAGCACGCCCACACGGTAAGGAGTCACAGAAGAGAGGGTGGTAGAAGGTACAGGTTGATTTTGAGTAAGAGCCATTTGCAATTGTTCCAAATCTAAAAGCAGGAGATTATTATCGCTGTAAACCTACCCTGAGGACGCAACTAAAATTCTTAAGATTCGACCGTTTGACATTTGTAACACCCCTATTTTTCATCGATTGTTTTAGAAGATTGCATTTGAATCTCTCTATTAATAGATGCCTATAACTCCTGGACTCAAAGAAAAATGGGCTGCATGCGCCTTTAGTAAAGTTCTGTAACGATTAAACCTATGCCCTTCTCAGCTTGACTGCCTTAGCAAGTTAAGCGAAACTGACAAATAACTGAGTTGTCACCCAAGCCTCTCCATACTTTCGTAACGAAGTTGTTACGATTTTGTCAGGTTTATCAACTTTCGGTAAGCTAAACAGGTAAGGCGCATCAGAATCATTTTGAGACTGTTGAATTGGTTGACGTATCATCTCGTCGTTCACTAGCGATCGCGAAAGCATGGAAACGTTAGAGTTCATTATTCATCCGGATGGTCGCGTTGAGGAGAAGGTGACTGGCATTGTCGGTTCTTCGTGTACGGAGGTGACAGCCGCGATCGAGGCGCAGTTGGGCCGCGTCGTCAGTCAAGAATCAACATCTGAATATTTTGCTCAAGAAGCTCATCAAACTTCTGTTGTTCAAACCCGTGCTACTTACAGCGAGTGGTAGCTTTTACTCCTTTTGTCCTCTGATTGTGTAAAAACTGCTATGTCCCATTTCAGCCAGATAAAAACTCAAATTCGTAACCTTACTTCTTTACAAGCCGCTCTTACTGACCTTGGTGTTGATTGGAAGTCGGGTCCCCGTGAAGTTCGGGGTTACCAAGGGTTAACTCAAACGGCAGATGTCGCGATTGAGCAAGATAACGGATACGACATCGGCTTCCGGTGGAACGGCACTGAATATGAGCTAGTTGCTGATCTGCAATATTGGAAGCAAACCTGGAATGTTGACCGCTTTCTCAGCAAAGTCACTCAACGGTATGCTTACCACACCGTGTTGACCGAGACGACTCAGCAGGGTTTCCAAGTCTCTGAACAGCAACAAAACGCAGATGGTTCCATTCGCCTGGTGCTGCAACGCTGGAGTGCGTAATGTCTGATTTTGTAAATTCTCATGAGGCTGCTTCTAACGAATTGGGGGAGGCAGCCTCCTTTCGTTCAGGTCTAGAGCCTGAGTTAGGCTCCTTTTTGCGCGATGCCCCTGAGCGTTCCGGGTTTGAGCCAGAGCTGGGTGGTGTGTTTCGGCAGAAAGGGGTGTATGTCGATGAGATTACCTGCATCGGCTGCAAGCATTGCGCCCACGTTGCGCGAAACACTTTCTACATGGAGCCAGACAATGGCCGATCGCGGGTTGTGCGCCAAGACGGTGACACCGAAGAGGTGATTCAAGAGGCGATCGACACCTGTCCGGTTGACTGCATCCACTGGGTCGATTACACCGAACTCAAACGGCTCGAAGAAGAACGCCGATTCCAGGTTGTGCCTGTGGCGGGTTTTCCGGTTGAGCAAGCATTAGTCCGAGCGGCTCAACGCAAGCGCATGGCGAAAGCCAAGCAGAAGAAAAACAGTCAGACCGACCAGTAAAGCAGCAGCACCGCCTGTGTGCCTCTCATGCTCTTCTGCTGCCCTTAGCCCGCTTACTCCACCTTTTGAATTGGGGTGACTTTGGGGTCAATAATTTTTTGAGTCACACCTGCAAATTTAGCAGCGAAGCAGATCTTGTCGCCTTTACCAAAGATGTGAGTAATTTGCCCAATTCCGTGGGCTGGGTGGATGACGCGATCGCCCACATTCCAGTCATCCTCATGGGTGCCAGGGCGATTCATGCCCTCTGTTGTGTTGCGCTTGCGAAACTCCCCCGCGGGCGTTGTCCACTTGGTCGGTAAAGCGCCCGCCACATTACTCTTTAATAGCTCTTTCGGTAGCTCGGCTAAGAACAAAGATGCACTGGCGGGTTCCCGATTGCCATAGAGCCTGCGTTCCCGCGCATAGGAGATGAACAAGCGATCCTTGGCACGAGTGATACCCACATAGCAGAGTCGCCGTTCTTCTTCGATCGCGGCTGGGTCTTCGAGCGATCGAAAGTTGGGGAATAGACCTTGCTCTAGACCAACCAGAAAGACAATTGGAAACTCCAATCCTTTTGAGGAGTGAAGCGTCATCAGCGAAACTTTTTGCTCGCCTTCTTCCAGGTTGTCGAGGTCAGAAGACAGGGAGGCGTTGGCCAAAAATCCGGTCAGGCTCTGGTCATCTGCGTTCTCTTCTTGAAACTGAAGAATCGCGTTGTAAAGCTCACCCACGTTTTCTAAGCGTTCTTCGGCTTCATCCGTACTTTGCGCCTTCAGATCTTCGACGTAGCCTGTGTCATCCAGCACGCCCTGCAAAATTTCATTGGCAGGGGTATTTTCTAGCTGTTCACGCCAGCGTTGAATAATCTGAGCAAAACTCATCACACTTTTAGCCGCGCGACCACTCACGCTTTTCACCAGCGTGTCGTCGGTAATCACTTCCCAGAGTGGCTGATTTAACTCTTGCGCCGCTTTTAACAATGATTCAATAGTGGTTTTGCCAATGCCGCGCCGTGGTGTGTTGATCACCCGCATCAAGCTCACCGTGTCAGCCGGATTCGCGATCGCCCGTAGATAAGCCAACACATCCTTAATTTCTTTGCGATCGTAGAAACGCAAGCCGCCCACAATTTTGTAAGGGATGTTGCGCCGCCGAATCGATTCTTCTAACGCACGCGACTGGGCGTTGGTGCGATACAACACAGCAAACTTGCCCCAATCGAGTTCGGGGTGCTTTTGCGACAACCATTGCATCTGGTCGGCAACAAACTCGGCTTCGGCCACCTCATCTTCAGCCCGATGCAGCTCAATCGTTTCTCCCTCGCCGCGTGTCGGCTTCAGCACCTTGTCAATGCGCTCAGTGTTGTTGTCGATCAGCGCGTTCGCCGCTTCCAAAATGTTTGCAGTCGAGCGATAGTTTTCCTCTAACTTCACCATGCTGCGGGTGTCGTCATCCGGTAGGCGATCGCCAAAATCGGTCTGAAAATCCATCAAGATCGTGAAGTCAGCCGCCCGGAACGAGTAAATGGATTGATCCGCATCGCCCACCACAAACACCGAGCGATACTCCCACTTATCAAACTTGCGGGTGTCTTCTCCATTCGTCACCAATAGCCGAATCAAGTCGTACTGAGTCCGGTTTGTGTCTTGATATTCATCTACCAGCACATGGCGGAAACGGTTGTGCCAGTAAGCCCGCACCTGCTCGTTTTGTTGAAACAGTTGGACTGGTTTAAGAATCAGGTCGTCAAAATCAAGCGCATTGTTTGCGGCTAGAGCGTCTTGATACATGGCGTAGACGTTGCTAATCACCCGACCGCGATAGTTGGGTTGCTCCCGTTCTAAATCGGCGGGCGACCAGCCCTGGTTCTTAGCATTGCTAATCGCATAACGGACTGAGCGCGGGTCAAACTTCTTGTCATCCAGGTTGAGCTGGTTGACCACAATATCCTTCACCAGACTTTGCACGTCTGATTCGTCAAAAATCGAGAAACTACGCGTCCATTTGCGACCATTCGCATCCTCATACTTCTCAATGTCAAAGCGGAGGATGCGGGCACAAAGCGCGTGAAACGTGCCAATCCAAAGGTCTTTGGTGTAAGACTTATACGCTTGCGATCGCAGCTTGGTCTGCTCAACGGCTGGCAACAGATCCAGCGATTTGCCATGTTTTATTTGCGCTTGCTGCTCGGCAAAGATTTTCTCAATCCGCTCTTTCATCTCACGGGCCGCTTTGTTGGTAAACGTCACCGCCAGAATGTTCTCAGGATCGACGCGGTGAGTTAAAACCAGGTTGGCAATCCGAAAAGTGAGCGCTCGTGTCTTGCCCGACCCTGCCCCAGCCACAACTAATAGAGGCCCACAGTAGTGCTCAACAGCACGCCGTTGAGAAGAGTTGAGTTTGCTAAGAAAGTCAATCGTTTGAGACATAGGAAAGGCTGACACGCATGGTCACTTAGTATATCGCGGCAGGTAAAGGTATTGGTGTACTACCATTGCCTGCTCAGTATCGGACGTGGCTGGGTCGCTCACACGCCAGGGGATGTCAAGAGTTAAGCACTTTGAATCCACTTAACCGTGCTTGGCTAAACCTACGATCGCCCTAGCAGTTTATCGCGCAAATGTTTGATGCGATCGCGGTACTTCGCCGCTTCCTCAAAATCAAGCTTTTTGGCGGATTCTTTCATCTGAGCTTCGAGCTGAGTGATCAGTTGAGGGATGTCTTCTAGGGACAAGTCTTCGGAATGCTCATAGGCTTTGTCTAATTCCTGTGAGTTGAGGCGACGAGAAACCTCCAAAAAGGAAAGAATCGAGTTGCTCGACTTTTTGATGATCGGTTGGGGCACAATTCCGTGTTTTTCGTTGTACTCCATCTGGATCTTGCGGCGGCGCTCTGTCTCGGAGATCGCTTTCGCCATACTGTCTGTCATGTTGTCGGCATAGAGAATCGCTTGCCCGTTGATGTGACGAGCCGCCCGACCAATCGTTTGAATTAGCGATCGCACCGCTCGCAAATACCCTTCCTTATCCGCATCTAAAATGGCAACGAGTGACACCTCGGGCAAGTCAAGTCCTTCTCGCAACAGGTTGACACCGACTAACACATCAAAGCTGCCTTCGCGCAGGTCTTGCAAAATCTCAATCCGTTCAATTGAGTTGATCTCAGAGTGCAAATAGCGAACTCGCACCCCCCGATCTTGAAAGTACTCGGTCAAATCTTCGGCCATCCGTTTTGTCAAGGTGGTCACAAGAACCCGTTCTTGCCGCTGCACCCGTTCTTGAATTTCACCCAACAGATCATCAACCTGACCTTGAGTGGGGCGCACAAACACTTCCGGGTCGAGCACCCCCGTCGGGCGAATCACCTGCTCAACCACATTTTTCTCAGAAATCTCCATTTCCCAGTCGCCCGGAGTCGCTGAAACGAAGACGCACTGGTTCACCTTGTCCCAAAATTCCTCGGCTTTGAGGGGACGGTTGTCAGCGGCGCTGGGTAAGCGAAACCCGTGGTCAATCAAGACCCGCTTGCGCGATTGGTCACCGTTATACATGCCGCGTAACTGAGGAATCGTAACGTGAGACTCGTCAATTACCAGCAACCAATCTTTCGGGAAGTAATCTAACAAACATTCTGGTGGGGCACCTGCTTCTCGCCCTGCGAGATGCCGAGAATAGTTTTCAACGCCATTACAGAAGCCGACCTCGCGTAACACTTCCAGGTCATAGCGGGTGCGTTGCTCTAAGCGTTGGGCTTCGAGCAGCTTGCCTTCGCTTTCCAGGACTTTGAGTTGATCTTTAAGTTCAGCCTCGATCGCATCGCAGGCGACAAGCAACCGCTCCTCTGGGGTGACAAAGTGCCGCGCCGGATAAACGTTCACCGCATCCATACTTTGCAGCGTGCCGCCCGTAACCGGGTCAATGTAGCGGATCGCCTCAATCTCTTCGCCAAAAAACTCAACCCGAATAATCCGGTCTTCGTAGGCTGGCCCAATCTCCAGCACATCGCCCTTGATACGAAACTTGCCGCGTCCGAGATCGAGGTCATTGCGTGTGTACTGCACCGAGACCAGATCGCGAATGATTTGGCGCGGGTCTTTTTCTTCGCCCACCCGCAAGGGAATTGAAGCCTTGAGATACTCTGACGGAATCCCCAAACCGTAAATACAGCTGATTGAGGCGACGACAATCACATCCCGCCGCTCAAACAGCGATCGCGTGGCAGAGTGGCGCAGCATGTCAATCTCATCGTTGATCGAGGCTGTTTTCGCGATGTAGGTATCCGTAACGGGAATGTAGGCCTCTGGCTGGTAGTAATCGTAATAACTGATGAAGTACTCAACCGCATTATTTGGGAAGAATTCGCGCAACTCGTTACATAACTGGGCTGCCAGGGTTTTGTTGTGTGCCAGCAGCAGCGTTGGCCGACCGAGTTTTTCAATCGTACGGGCGATCGTGTGAGTTTTTCCCGTTCCGGTTGCACCGAGAAGGGTCTGGTAGCGGTTACCCGCGTTAATGCTTTTAATCAACCCTTTAATGGCCTTGGGTTGATCACCTGTTGGCTGAAAGGGTGCCTGGATGTCAAATTGATGCGCCATAGGTGAAGAAAAGTTCAGAGGGGCAGAAGAAGATCGAACTCTCTTTTAGTGTAGCGAGCCAGCAGGGTTCAACAAGTGCTGATTTCAACAGTTGCGGAGGAATGGCTCAAGGGTTTACTTTTTGAGCTGAAACCGTGTGACTGCTTTTTTATTCTTTGTCAGATTTGAAAAAACCAGAACGGGTTGTGTCATTAAGCATTTAACACCAATGCCGAAACCTTCGACGAAAACGGGGGTTAAGGACAGGGCTAATCTAGGGTCAGAAGAGGAAATCTGTAGTCCTTTAGGCAGTATTGGAGTTGGAAAAAACTTTTCTAAAAAAAGGGCTTTTGATTGGAGTGAAGCGGAGATCTGGGGGCGGCGGAGCCGCCGGAGCGGGGGACTTCCCCCCGCACCCCCGCTTGTAGGGGCCTTACTCCCCTACAACCCCCGCAAGGTGGTGTGGGTGGGTGTTGAATGGGTAGCTAGCCAAACGGTACGGGTTGTAAGTTTGACGCTTCGATCTCGGACAGAAAGTACGGGTGGGGTGAGGCGACGGTTACAAAGGCGATCGCCTATGGACGTGAGTCTGACCTTTTCTAGCGATCGGTACTGGCAGTGGCTACGCCGCCAGGGGCAAACGTTGAAAGCTACGGCAAGGTTTACAGGTTTACAGGTGAATCAGCGGCACAATGCCGGGGCGGGTTGGTAAGCCAAGGTCGTATTGCAGCATCAATGGCAGACGATTGGGCGGCACCGTCACAAACCCTAGCCGTTTATAGAACGGGAGTCGGGCTGGTAATGCAGCCAGATAAAGTGGTTTAGTTGCGACTTGTGCCAGATGCTGTACGAGGTAGGAACCTAAGCCTCGACCCCGCCACACAGGGTTCACATACACGTCATACAAAACCGAGTAGTCACTCTGGCGATTGAGCTTGGCACAGGCAATCAACTTGCCCTCTAATTCAATCACCCAGTAGCGTTTCCAGTCTGTTTGCAGGGTGTAGTAGACTGCCGCTGTGACACCAACGCCCACAATCAGGGTTGGCGCTGCCAGCAATCGCAGAGCAGATCGCAGACCTGGCACGATCGCCCCATAACCACCCGCCAACGCAATCACCCCAAACGCGATCGCCCAACCGACCCAGGCTGAGTTTTCAACCATCGGTGAAAGCTCTCGTTCAAGATTCCTTAACATTTTATGAATCATCGGTCGGTCATCAGCTTGAGCGGCTCGCAGGTGGCATCCTAAAGGCAGGGAGAACAGATCGGACATGGAAAGTCTAGGCAGTAAGTGTCAGAATCAAGGGTGGAACGGCACATTGCTATTGCATTTTAGTGTTCCCAGTCAAGTCTAAACATATAAAAGGGCTAATGGTTTCTACGCTTCTCACTCCACACACGCTTGATTTATCCCGCATTCGTCCAGTCATTCGGGCCTTACAGCCTGACCTTGTGCAATGGCGGAGGCAACTTCACCAACAGCCAGAGCTAGGTTTTCACGAAGAAGCCACAGCCGCTTTCATCCACCAAAAGCTGAGTGAGTGGAAGATTGAGCATCAAACCGAAATTGCCAAAACTGGGGTTGTGGCTATCTTGCCTGGAAATCGACCCGGTAAGACATTGGCGATTCGAGCTGATATGGATGCGCTGCCAATCCAAGAAGAAAACGAGGTGCCCTACAAGTCGCAACACGACGGACACATGCACGCGTGTGGGCACGATGGTCACACCGCGATCGCCCTTGGCCTTGCTTACTACTTATCTCAGCACCGTGATTACGCAGGCACCGTCAAAATTATCTTCCAACCCGCGGAAGAAGGGCCAGGTGGGGCAAAACCCATGATCGAGGCAGGCGTACTCAAGCAACCGGATGTTGATGCGATTATTGGCTTGCACCTATGGAATTATTTGCCAGTTGGGACGGTTGGCGTGCGATCGGGAGCTTTGATGGCAGCGGTTGAATGTTTTCGCTGCACGATTTTGGGCAAAGGCGGGCATGGTGCCATTCCCCAAACAACGATTGACTCGGTGCTGGTTAGCTCTCAAATCGTGACGATGCTGCAAAGCATTGTGGCGCGGAATGTCGATCCGCTAGAGTCGGCTGTCGTCACCGTAGGCGAGTTACACGCAGGCACGGCTGAAAACGTGATTGCTGACACCGCTCGGATGCGGGGCACGGTTCGATATTTCAACCCGCAGTACCGGGGCTACTTTCACAAGCGCTTGGAAGAAGTGATTCGGGGTATATGTGAAGCCCACGGAGCGCGCTACGACTTGGATTACTGGCAACTCTATCCCCCTGTGGTGAATGATGCCGCGATCGCGGATCTGGTCCGTTCAGTTGCAGAAGCAGTGGTGGAAACCCCTGCTGGCGTTGTACCGAAGTGCCAGACAATGGGTGGCGAAGATATGTCTTTCTTCTTGCAAGAAGTGCCGGGATGTTACTTCTTCCTCGGTTCTGCTAACGCTCAACTCAACTTTACCTATCCTCATCATCATCCCAAGTTTGATTTTGATGAAACCGTTTTACAGATTGGGGTTGAGATGTTTGCTCGCTGTGTCGAAACGTTTTTACGTGACAAACAGTAGTAAACAGCAAGCCTAGGAAGGCGGCAAAGCGGTGCTGGGCTGTCCCTGACGCAGTTTATTGATTTCAGCTTCGGCTCTTTGTTGCATCGCTGTATTTCTTTGCTGACCATACAACTCAGCCGCTCGTGTCAGGTTGTTAATCGCGGCAGTCGTGTCACCTTTTTTAGCATTGGCTAACCCGAGATTAAAGTGAGCATCGGCGTAATTTGGCGCAAGCTGAACAGCTTGATTTTGATCCGCAAGTGCCCGTTCAATCTGATTCAGAAGTAAATACGCATTCCCCCGATTGGTATGGGCACGCGCCGCTACTTCTTGCGGCAAACTACGCTCGGCTGCGCTGTTAATCGCCTTCGTATAGTCCGCGATCGCAGCCGTGTAGGTTTGTGTACTCGGTGTCAGTTTAACTTGGGCATTTGCACGATTGATCAGCGCCTCTGGCATCGTTGGGTTGCGAGCAATCACCGTGTTAGCATCCGTTAATGCCTGAGTATAGTTACCCTGATCAAAATAAGCATGACTGCGATTACTCAAGGCAATATCTTCTTGTGCTGTATTCGCCCCCAGTTGAATCGCACGGTCATAGTCCGCGATCGCATTCGGCAAGTCGCCGAGTTGATGGTGAACATAACCACGATTGATATAAGCTTCTGTAAATTCAGGGTTGAGTTGAATTGCCCGATTGTAAGCCGCGATCGCATCGGTGTATTCGTTTGTAGAAGTCTTTTGTAAACCTAACCGAAACGCTTCATTCGGGTTATTAATTTGATTGGCCGCAACACTTGAGCCTTGAGGAAGTTGAGGTAAGCGCAAACTTTGTAAATTTGGCAAGAGTACCGCCGCCAGGGTGCCTGCAATCCCCGCAATCAGCAGCAAGGGCAACAACCAATCCACAACAAAGGGACGATCGGGGGGACGATGGCGTGGCGTTCGCTCAATCGGAGGAATTGGCTCTGGCTCTGGCTCAACTCCTGGCGGTGTTTGAATCACCGTTGTTTCGGGTGCCACTGGAGTCTCTGGCGTCATTTGAATCACAACATTTTGCGTCGTGCCTTCGTTTTGCAGAGCCGTGCGCTCCAGATGTTCGAGCATGCGCTCAAGATTGGGGTTCGCCGGGGGAACTGTTTCACTCGCAGGCGGTTGCACCTGAACCGTCTCAATTGGCACCTCTTCGGGGGGGATGGGGTCGATCGGCACGTCATCATCAGCGCGTCCCTGTGCCAACTGCTGAATCCGCGATAGGATGTTGCGCTCAGCTATCTCAACATCATCATTCCGCAAACCCAAGATCGCCTGCAGCTGGTTTAACCCTTCGCGATCGCTCTCAGAAATGGGATACTGTCGCAGCAAGGCTGCTAAAAAAGCCTGCTCATAGCGAGCCAGGTTCTCTTGATAGGTTTCACGCTTTTGCTGTTCTTCTTCCACAAACGGTGCCACATCAATCACGGCAGTATGCCTTTCAGTCAGATACAGAGCCTGCTGTAAGGTCTTCGTGGCCTGCTCCATACCTTCTAAAGTCTCGGTCTGAGCAGCCAGGTTTGAGAGGTGGTAGCTGTAGATTCGTAATCGCTGCCAAAACTCCCAAAGGGGGCGGAGAATATCAAATTCAATCTGCTCTGCCTGCTGGGATGATAGCTCAAAAATTCGCTGCATGTCGTCTAAAAAAACGCGGCCCGTTAACACGCGGCGATTTTCGTGATCAATCTCAGCCTGACTTTGCATACGCTCAATCAAGTGGGCATATTGCACCGCCGATCGCGCTGTAGGAAATCGCGTTAATGGGATATCCAGTGCCGCAGACGTGCCCATCATAACGGGTTCTAAACTGGGAGCCGCTTGCCGCAATTTGCGCTGAGCATAGCTGTGCAGCTCCTTAATCGTGATCACGCCATTACGATTTGTATCGGCATAACCGCGCCGCAAACCTTCCGTCAAATACTGCAAGTAGCCCCACAACACCGGAGTTTGAAACGCAGGCGGAACGTGGTGCGTCAACGTATGGGCCGTCAAAACGATGCGATCGTGCCCCCTGCGTCGGCTTGCGTTTCCCAGCCGATCTTGTGGTTCCAGGGTGCCTAAGAGCTGTTGAAAGTTGACTGGCTGCTCAACGCTTGTGGTGTGCCGGAGATGTCGCCGAAAGATACAATCCAAAATCACGAGTTGGTAGCGAGCCGGACTGCTATCCATCACTTCACGCAAAAACGCCGCTGATAACATGCTGTTGATCCACACTTTGCCAGAGCCGTCGGCGTGGCTATCCGTCTGCAAAAAGTAGAGGTTGCCATTGTCTTCTAGGGCATACCCCGTTAAAACTAAAATCACCAGATCATCGGGTTGGCGCTTCCGAAATAGAGCCTCTACCTGTTCTTGTAAGTCGAGCCGCGGCAAGTTGTAGAGCAAAAAACTTTCAAACGGTGGGTTCGTTTGTTGCAGAGCTGCATGAAAATCAGTCAGACCTTGATCTAAATCGTCTAACCCTAAATCTGTTTGGTAGTGACTCGCCCCGACTAACAGTGCCACCTTATTCATGGCAGTTGGTATTACCGATGCAATGGGAGATTGAGCTGCCGAACCGCGTCATTTGTAAGAGTGTCTCAACCAATCGTGGTAATGATGCTCAAACAACGATCTGATACGTCTTTGTAAGGATACTGAATTCAACCGCAGTTGGCACAGAAATTCCTCTCCTCACACAATGGAGGTTTACCTGAGTAACATCTGTTCCGTATGATGGTGTGAATGACTTGATCGCATACTTAAGGACTGACGGAAGGATTATGCCAGCTCGTATTCAATTTTCTCGGGGAGTAGACGAAGATGTGGTGCCAGATGTAAGAATCACGCGATCGCGAGATGGCAGCAATGGTTCCGCAACCTTCTACTTCCAAAATCCTAGCGCTTTATCGAATAACGCTGAAGTGACAGGGATGTACCTGATCGATGAAGAGGGCGAGATCTCGACCCGTGAAGTGAAAGCAAAGTTTGTCAACGGTCAGCCAGAGGCGATTGAGGCAGTCTACATCATGCGATCACCGAGTGACTTTGATCGGTTTATTCGGTTTATGAATCGCTACGCCGAAGAAAACGGACTGGGCTTAAACAAGTCGTAGCTACCTGGTCAGCTTAAAATCGCTGCGATCGCCGATTGGGTTAGAGCAACACAACCACCACGCTTTACGTTTTGTGATGGTTGTCAAAGCACGCAGCGAGATCAGCTCAACGCGGCTGACAGCTACATTACGAATGATTTTTAAAGGGGGGCTTCATGAGAAGCCCCCTTGATGTAGAGAAGCGTCAAGATCTGGTTTTAACACGACGAGTTCGTCAACCAATTCTTTAAAGAGTCGAACCCCAATTCTCTACCAACCGCTTTCGGCCTGCTGTAACACGTAGGTCGAAACATCCTCAATTTGCTTCGTTGATAAACGATTAGCAAAGGCGGGCATGGCATTTTTTCCCTTCGCTATCTGAGTCTTAATTGCCTCTAAAGAGTACATGCCATACTTCTCAAGAGCTTCTTTTTTAAGAGTCTTATTGGCCATTACGACATTTCTACCACCAATATGACAGGCAGAGCAGTTGGCATTAAATACCTTTGCTCCATTTGAGATATCGGCTGCCCAACCCGGCGCAACCCAGATACCGACCCAAATAGAAATTATTAAAGATGCGATCGCGATCAGCCTGGTCAAATTGATTCTCCTAGAGTTATTTCAAGCAAACTCGACGACTAAAATCAAATTTATAACTACCTAGAGTCTGACGTTTTAGCTTCCTTTGGTCAAATGATTTTGTCTTATCTCCTTAATAAACAGAGCTTGGGCAAAATCTGCTGATACTTTTCCAACAATTCTGACTAAATCTATTGGTATGCTGGGATTTGCAGCACAATTTGATGGCATTCATGGTTGGATTGAGTACCCCCACCACTCCCGTTGCCTTTCCTTTAGCAGCGGTGGTTGGTCAAGAAGCAATTAAACTGGCACTCCTCCTCACGGCGATCGACCCTGGCCTAGGTGGGGTTGTGATTGCTGGTCGGCGAGGAACTGCTAAATCGGTGATGGCACGAGCCGTACATGCACTCTTACCCCCCATCGAAATTGTCGAAGGGTCGCTCAATTGCAATCCGGTTGACCCTGGCGAATGGGATGACGACACCCTCGAAAGGTTGGGTAACGCCACTGAAATTCCCACACAGGTCATTCCGGCTCCATTTGTGCAGATTCCGCTAGGGGTGACTGAAGATCGGTTGCTAGGCTCAGTTGACGTGAGCCAGTCCATCAAACAGGGGGAAACCGTGTTTCAGCCTGGGCTGTTAGCCGAAGCCCATCGCGGGGTGCTGTACATCGACGAGATGAACTTGTTGGATGACCAAACCGCCAATTTGCTGCTGGCAGCACTCACCGAAGGCCGCAACTTGATTGAGCGCGAAGGCATTAGCTTTCAACATCCCTGCAAACCGTTGTTGATTGCCACCTACAACCCCGAAGAAGGCGACCTGCGCAATCATTTGCTGGATCGAATTGCGATCGCCCTTTCGGCAGATCAGGTGTTGGGGCTAGACGATCGCGTTCAAGCGGTTGAGCAAGCTACAAACTACGCCAACTCCCCCCAAGCTTTCTTAGCTCAGTATGCCGAAGACATTGAAGACCTCAAAACCCAAATCATTCTGGCGCGAGAATGGCTGAAAGAAGTTCGGATTAATCCAGAGCAGATCGAATATCTCGTCACAGAATCCCTGCGGGGGGGCGTGCAAGGGCATCGTGCCGAACTGTTTGCCGTGCGAGTGGCAAAAGCCCATGCAGCATTAGAAGGACGCAATGAAGTTACGCCTGACGATCTGCGGAAAGCGGTTGAATTGGTGATTGTGCCGCGATCGATCTTTATTGAGCCGCCACCTGACGAGCAGCAACCACCGCCGCCACCGCCACCGCCACAAGACCAGTCTGAGCAAGAGCAAGACGACGAAGACGAAAAAGAAGACCCCGAAGATGAAGACCAAAACGAACCGGAGCCACCCAGCATCCCTGAAGAGTTTGTGTTCGACCCAGAAGGGGTGATTCTCGATCCAGAGGTGCTGTACTTCGCTCAGATGGCAACGCGGCAGGGCAAATCTGGGAGCCGCACCCTCATCTTGTCTGAAGATCGAGGCCGCTACATCAAACCCATGCTGCCGCGTGGCAAAGTCCGTCGGATTGCCGTAGATGCAACCTTAAGAGCAGCCGCCCCTTACCAGAGAGCGCGGAAGCAACGCTCAAGTGAACTTGCCCAAGCAACGACATCCGGTCGCAAGCGCGTATTTGTTGAGCAATCTGACATTCGAGCCAAGCGACTCGCGCGTAAAGCTGGGGCGCTGGTCATCTTTGTGGTAGATGCCTCTGGCTCCATGGCTCTCAACCGTATGAACTCCGCCAAAGGGGCAGTGATGCGGCTGCTCACTGAAGCTTACCAGAGCCGTGATCAGGTATCTCTAATTCCATTTCGGGGCGAGCAAGCGGAGGTGTTATTGCCACCTACCCGCTCGATCGAAGCTGCGAAACGTCGCCTCGATCGCCTGCCTTGTGGTGGTGGGTCACCCTTAGCGCATGGTTTAACCCAGGCCGTTCGCGTTGGCATGAATGCCAAGCAGTCGGGTGATGTTGGGCAGGTGGTGATTGTCGCCATTACCGATGGACGCGGTAACATTCCTCTCTCGCGATCGCTGGGTGAACCAACCCCTGAAGGCGAAAAACCGGATATTAAAGGCGAGTTGCTCGACATTGCGACTAAAATTCGAGCGACGGGCTTCAAACTGCTAGTCATCGATACCGAAAATAAGTTCGTTTCAACCGGATTTGCCAAAGAGCTAGCCAAGCAAGCAGGCGGTAAATACCACCACTTGCCAAAAGCAACCGACCAGGCGATCGCTGGGGTGGCGAGAAGCGCTATCTCCGACATTAAAACGAACTAGCCCGTTATCTAACGTTGAATCCATTGAGGAGATTTTCATGCGCGGATTTCAAAATCCATTAGTGCTGGTGCTGTTGAGTGTCGTTACAGCCTTAGGAATTTTTTGGGGTTGGCTACAAAGCGCAGAGGCAACCGCACCCCAACCCCCTCAGCTTGTCAAAGCAAAGCTCAACGGTCAACCTATCTCCGTTCTATATGTCACTCGTAGTAGCGACACCGTTTTAATGCGCTGCTATCCAGGTCAAACCCCGTCATTGACACTCAGAAACTATGGTGATCAGGATACTCAGGAAGGGGTTTTGACGTGTAAGTAACTGATTGCAGCAAAACAAGAGCAATGTTCTTTCCTCATTTTGCTCAGTTGTCCAACGCCAAGATCCCTGTAATCTCACAGATTTCGGGGATCTTTTCGCTTTGTGATGCCCAACACAATGAGCACGTGTTCTCCGTCATTTTTTACAGAGAGGAAAGACACACATTCCCAAAGGGATGAATCACCGAGTCATGTGGGGGTTCAAAGCATGATTAAGACATCAGCCAAACGGCTCTCACACTCGTCACTAAGGAAAAGCCCCCATGCGAATGATTCAACGCTTCCCCCATGAAACCACTCCTCAATCTCTACCCGAGAACAAGCCTCCACGGGGTTTGTCAATGAGTTGGCAGATAACGCAGCAATTCTCAGTATGAGAATAATTCTCACAAAAATATTCATTTTGAACAGCTATCAATGGCTGGAATACCCATTCTGCCGTTCATAAAATTGAGCGCACAAGCCTTTAGAGGCTCTGACTTCAGT
>Ga0209172_10001617_pt1 | contig 45938 bp, 24 predicted proteins | sample LarsenN4metaG_FD_184113 | JGI IMG/M metagenome (GOLD analysis project Ga0209172, IMG submission 184113) | Hot spring sediment bacterial and archeal communities from British Columbia, Canada, to study Microbial Dark Matter (Phase II) - Larsen... ... | reverse complement strand
TCCTCCCCATCCTCCCCATCCTCCCCATCCTCCCCATCTCCCCTGCCCCCCTGCCCCCCTGCCCCCCTGCCCCCCGGTCGGTGAGCTTGCCCTGAGCGAAGTCGAAGGGCGAAGCCGAACCGCGTCTCCCCGTCTCCCCGTCCCAAGTGGCGGCTATGGACATAGCATAAAAATTGGGATTTGTCAAGACTGATGGGAACATCAAGGGAAATTTGGGGATTGACTGAGATACTGAGAGAGAAAAAGCGGGGAAATAAAAATTTGGCGCAAAATGTAACGGATTGTAAAATACAATCGGAAAGGGAAACATTACAAGCAAAGTAATATCAAGGGCAACACCATCAAATGCGAGTCGCAATCGCCGGAGCTGGGTTAGCAGGACTTGCCTGCGCCAAATATCTCACAGACTTAGGTCACACCCCCATCGTCTTAGAGCGGCGGGACGTACTTGGGGGCAAGGTGGCAGCTTGGCAAGACGAAGAGGGGGACTGGTACGAAACCGGTCTGCATATCTTCTTCGGGGCCTATCCCAATCTGCTACAGCTATTTAAAGAGCTGGGCATCGAAGATAGGCTGCAGTGGAAAGAACATACGATGATTTTCAACCAGCCGGAGCAACCGGGCACCTACTCCCGGTTTGATTTTCCCGACCTCCCGGCGCCTTTTAATGGCGTCGCCGCGATTCTGGGCAATAACGATATGCTCACTTGGGGGGAAAAAATTAGTTTCGGGATCGGGTTAATCCCGGCGATGCTCCAGGGGCAGAAGTACGTGGAGGAAATGGATAAGTATTCATTTTCCCAGTGGCTGCAAAAGCAAAACGTGCCGCCTCGGGTGGAAAAAGAAGTGTTTATCGCCATGTCTAAGGCGTTGAATTTCATCAACCCGGACGAAATCTCCGCCACGGTGGTGCTGACGGCGCTTAACCGGTTTCTGCAGGAGAAAAATGGCTCGAAAATGGCGTTTCTCGACGGTTCCCCCACGGAAAGACTCTGCCAGCCGGTGGTAGATTATATTACTGCCCGGGGTGGTGAAGTGCGGTTAAGGGCGCCGGTGCAGGAATTTTTGCTGGAAGCTGATGGGCGGGTACGGGGTTTCCAGCTCCAGCAGTTACCGGGAGTCGCTGAGGAAGTGATTACGGCGGATGTTTATGTGTCCGCGATGCCGGTGGATCCGCTGAAACTGATGCTGCCTCCAGCTTGGCGGGAGTTGGATTATTTCCAGCAGCTTGATGGGTTGGAAGGGGTGCCGGTAGTTAATTTGCACCTGTGGTTTGACCGGAAACTGACGGATATTGACCATTTGCTGTTTTCTCGATCGCCCCTGCTCTCGGTTTACGCCGATATGAGCAACACTTGCAGGGGTTATGAAGACCCGAACCGCTCGATGCTAGAGCTGGTGCTGGCTCCGGCGAAAGATTGGATCGGCAAGTCCGATGAAGAAATCGTAGCAGCGACGCTAGTGGAACTGGAAAAATTGTTTCCCCAGCACTTTGGCGGCGAAAACCGGGCACAATTACGGAAATATCATGTGGTGAAAACGCCGCGATCGGTTTATAAAGCCACTCCGGGTCGCCAGCAACACCGCCCCTCCCAAGTAACGCCGATTCCTAATTTTTATTTAACCGGCGATTTCACCATGCAACGCTACCTAGCGAGTATGGAAGGGGCGACACTTTCTGGTAAGCTGACAGCGCAGGCTATTGCGAGCAATCAGTCTGCCGCTGCCAGCGCTCAGCCGTCAGCGGCGATGAATCAATCGATCGCGCCCGGGGTTTCCGGGGTCGGCTAGAAACCGGGTTTCCAATCCCCTAACCCGTTTCTAACCGAGATTCTCAGATTGAGAAACCCGGTTTCTTGAAAACAATAGCTGATAGCCTCCACCTTCCAGCCTGCAATGATGCTGCAACTGTCTGAACTCCCTCGCATGAAAAAGCTGGCTTCCGTAGAGGATGCCTACGAGCTCTGCCGCCAGGTGACGGCGACCTACGCCAAAACCTTTTATCTGGGCACGCTGTTGATGTCAGCGCCAAAACGGCGAGCAATTTGGGCAATTTACGCTTGGTGCCGTCGCACGGATGAATTGGTGGACGGTCCTAGAGCGCGCTTGACGACGCCGGAAACCCTCGACCAATGGGAACGCCAGCTCGAGTCTATTTTTGCTGGGCACCCCATCGACGATGTGGATGTGGCCTTGGTCGATACCTTGGCGCGATTCTCCCTAGATATCCAGCCGTTTCGGGATATGATTGCGGGTCAGCGTATGGACCTGTACCGCAGCCGTTACGAAACGTTTGAGGAATTGAATCTCTACTGTTACCGGGTAGCTGGGACTGTGGGGTTAATGACTCTGCCGGTGATGGGGGTGGCCCAACTGCCCCACCGTTCTCCCTGGCAGGCTTTGCAACCCCAGCCAGACCCGGCATCGGAAGCAGTAGCCCTTGGTGTTGCCAACCAGCTCACTAACATCCTTCGGGATGTGGGTGAAGATGCCCGCCGAGGCCGGATTTACCTGCCTTTAGATGAGCTGGCTTTGTTTGACTATACTGAGGCGGACTTGTTCAACGGTGTGGTGGACGATCGCTGGCAAGCCTTGATGCGCTTTCAAATCCAGCGCGCCCGCAAGTTCTACGCTGAGGCGGAAAAGGGCATTAGTGCCCTCAGCCCCGATGCTCGCTTGCCGGTGTGGGCCGCCACGGTCCTTTACAGCCAGATTTTAGACGCGATCGAGCGCAATCAATACGATGTATTTCGCCAGCGCGCCTTTGTCTCCACCCCGCGCAAGTTGATTTCCCTTCCCGTGGCTTGGCTCCGTGCCCAAGTTCTCTAATCTGATTTGTCATTTGTCATTTGCGATGCCCTTTTTTTATCTGAGAAATCCAAATGACTGATGACAAATCACCACACCCCGGCCATTCTCCCAGAGCTTTTTGGCCCAGCTCGTTTTATGATATGTAAAGTAAACGTTACATATCGCAACAATTCGCAATGGAACTCTTAGTATCACCTCCAAGGCCCCTCGGTCAAGAGTTGCGCCAGCTCATCGTCCAACCTCCGGACGAAGAAACCAGCACCTATCTGGTGGGCTGCGGATTTCAGCCGGTGCCCGCCTTGCCCCAACTCTACTACAAGCCGGTGACCCCACCCCAGCTCGTAGCAATATTCACTAAACTGAGCGAAACTCTCGACGAAACTATCCAAGCAGCTTCCCGATTTTTGCTTACCTCGAAACCTTTGGAGGCAGGGGAATTACTCCTGGAGTTTTTAAGGGCGCAACCCCTCATTGCTCTGACCCGATCGGTGAAATATGCTTGGTTTTATCGCATCTTAATCCGGTTGGGACTGTTTTTTAAGTACCAACCGATTTTCGATTTAGCATCGGGGGAAGTCGCCGCCTATGAATGCTTAGCTCGCGCCAAGGATGATGAGGGCCAGTGCATCAGCGGCGGACAGCTCATCGATGCGGCGATTTCAACTAAACTCACTTGTGAGTTTGACGAACTGGCTCGGACTACTTGTCTGGCGTCGATTGCGGGGATGAAGGCTGAGCAAAAGTTTTTTATCAACCTGATTCCTAATGCGATCGTCCGCAATCCCCAATCTCTCGAGCAAAACTTACAGCAAATTCTGGAACTGGGATTGCAGCCCGAGCAAATCGTCTTTGAACTCACCGAAGTGGAGGTTTTATCTCAAACGCCGGACCTACTCAAGCAAATCCAGCGCCTGCGTAATTGGGGATTTGGCATTGCTGTAGATGATTTATGTGGCTGCGTTTCCGTTGACCATTACCTGATGGAATTTCGCCCGGACATCATCAAACTTGACCGGCGTCTCGTTCATGGTTGCAGTAAATTTACCCTCAAACAGACATTAATCGAAAGTCTGCTCAGTTCCGCACACCGTGAAGGCATTCTCGTCCTTTCAGAAGGATTAGAAATGATGGAAGATATAGAATTTTGCCGCAACTTAGGTATAGACTATGGTCAGGGATTTGGTCTGGCATTGCCAGAAACATCTTTGCAACAAACTGCCTTAAATTATCGGGCGCTTTGACCGTTTTAATCCTAGTTAAAGTTGCCTAATTTATGGGGGCATCACCACCTATCAAAATTTCCACCAAACCGTCTTGCTTTTGGATTAAGGATAGCTAGATTGTAGTCAGCCGGTTTTTGGTGGTTTTTACATTTTTGAAGATTTTTGTTAAATCAAGTAAATTAAATAAAATCAGACCGGATATTAACTAAACAATCCTAAACTCCTGAATATCATTAGTGTGCCAACTGCCTATGTGGTTGAGTCAAACCCATGTAATGATAAGATCATGGGGATAAATAGAGTTGGCTAATTAAAAAAATGGAGAAAACCGCTTTAGTGCCAGAGATGGAGAAAGCCGCTTTAGTGCCAGACGCTGAAATTAAATTGCTGGTACTGGATATCGATGGAACGATCGCTGGGGAGTCCAACCAAGTCAGCCCGGAAGTAAAAGAGGCGATCGCGGCGGTGAGAAAACGCGGGGTGCCTGTAGCGATCGCCACCGGTAGAATGTACCAATCAGCTTTCCGCTTCTATCAGGATGTGGGTTCTAACTTGCCCCTCATTGCCTACCAAGGCGCATATATCAAAGACCCCGCCGACGAAAAACTCCACTGGCATCAACCCGTAGGCGCGGAAATTGCCCGGGAACTGCTCGCATACTTCCAAGAGTTGGAAATCAGCAGCGAAATTTCCATCAACTACTACAGTAATGACCAACTCTATGTGCGGGAACTAACTCCCGGCGTGCGTGCTTACGGCAATCGTACCGGCGTTACCCCCATGACCATTAGCGATATGCACGCCTTCGCCGCTCACAGCGCCCCCACCAAAATCCTGGCTCTGAGCGAAGACCCCGAGGCGCTCGATCGGCTCTTCGGTGAATTCCGCAGGCGGTTCACCCCAGACCAACTTTACCTCACCAAATCCCACACCAACTTTTTAGAAGCCCTCCACCCCAGCGTTAACAAAGGCGTAGCGGTTCGCTATCTCGCCGAAGAAGTCCTGGGTATCACCGCCGCCGAAGTCATGGCGATCGGCGACAACTACAACGATCTAGAAATGCTCGAATATGCGGGGCTCTCTGTGGCGATGGGCAACGCCCCCGAAGCCGTCAAAGCCAAAGCCCACTGGATTGCTCCCTCAGTAGAAGCCCACGGCGCCGCCGCCGCCATTGCAGAATTTCTGCTCTAACGCCGCTGTCATCAAACCCGACGCGGACCCTTTCAAAACCTTGAGATCAGAAAGGGCACCGACGACTGGCCGTGTTTCGTCTCGGTGCCCTAACTGGTTCGCTCCTCACACTGGAGATACTATAACTGACTCTCACCAGATTTGTCACCCCCTTTGGAAAAAATTTTATCCAAATTTGATGACAAATTTTTATCTCCACACTCTAAGACGCCAGTTATTCCCTATAGTTCCAGAGGTGCCAAAACTCCCAAACCTTTTTCCAGCAATAGTTTCAGCGTTTGTCTCGCTGCCATCACCAAACCCAATCGCGCCCGAGCCAAAGCCAGATTTTTCTTTTTCACCTCGCCCCAAATCCTACAGCCAGCGTAAAATTTCAGCCAATCCTCACTCAAAGCAACCGCCAATGGGAGAACCGAGGCGCTTTTTCCCCCTAGCTGCATATCCCAGAAACCATCCCAAGACCCCGCGAGCTGGGAAATCACCGCCATTTCCGCCGGATGGCTTAACCGCAAATTCCCCTCCTCATCCAACCAGGGAAATGTTTCTTCTGTGGTCCAGTCAGCAGTACCCACCACATCCACAGACATCAACCCCTCTCGATGTGCCAACCGCAATAAAGAACAGCAGCGAGCATGGGCATACTGCAGTTGAAATAGTCGGGGTAACAAATCTTTCCCTCCTACCCATCCCCTCCCATCTCCCCCGCTCTCTGTGGTTTTTTGGGCTAAAGCCCAACTACGAACATCCCCCTGTGCCTCCCATTCCCCATTCCTCTGTAAACACAAACCCTGTAACCAGTGAGCAATACCCGTGGGGGTGAGCTGGAGATGAATCCCACCAGTGGGGGAGACAGTAATTGTGAAATCGGGGTTTGTTACCACTGCAGCGGCGAGGGGAGAGGCAATCTCGATCGCCCCTTGTCCCCAAACTTTCTCTAATTTCAGAGCCAAAGCCGAAATATAGGTGACACCATACCCCCCCTTCACCCGATGCAGGGGAATATCCCTCTGTGCCAAGGTTTTCTGGTGTGGTAGAGTCCTTTGGGAAGACTCGCAGTACAGCTTTAGCCCCAGCTCCAGTTCATGGCAGAACTTTTCTTTGATGGAGCGAAAGCCCGCAGCGTCACTCCAGGTATCTATGTGCAGAGTGCCTCTGTGGTTCACATCCAATCACCGATCGCTCCCTGCATCTCTTCATGTAGAGGCAAAGAAATCGTGAAGCTGGAGCCACTATTGGGATGAGATTCTACGGTAATCTCGCCCCCGTGCAGTTCCACCAGTTTGCGGGTGATTGCCAGACCTAAACCTGTACCCTGATAATGGCGGGATAGTTTCCCATCCATTTGGGCAAAGGCGGCAAACAAACGGGATTTTTCCCGTTCGTCCATCCCAATACCCGTATCCCACACCACGAAGTTAACCATATCCTGACGCCCGTGGTTGGCTCTGTTGGCGTAAACTTTCAGCCCGATCGTGCCTTCGCGGGTGAACTTGATGGCATTAGCGAGCAAGTTGAGCAGCATTTGTTTGAGGCGGCGAGGGTCGGCCACCATATATTCTAAATCCGGCTCTACTTCTACTTCTAGGTTTAAACCGTGGTTGACTACTCGCTCTTGAATCAAGCTGATGACACCGGCGCAAATGTCGTTGATGAATACGAGCTGGGGTTGCAGTTCCAGCCGCTGACCCTCAATGCGCGAGAGGTCGAGGATATCATCGATTAATTCTAGTAAGTGCTGGCCACTGCCGTAAATCCGCTCAATATATTCTTTTTGCTTCGGGTTCAGCATCCCAAATGCTTCTTGCTGCAAAACACTGGAAAACCCCAGGATTGCGGTTAAAGGGGTACGCAGTTCGTGAGAAGTGGTGGCGATGAATTCTTCTTTCATCCGATTGATGGCAGTTAATTCCTCATTATGAGCTTGTAGTTGTTGATAATGCAGCCGGATTTCGGTAATATCTTTGCTGACACTAATCACCCGCCGAATGGTGCCATTGGCATCGGCAATGGGGGTGTAGGTGCTGTCAAAGGTTCTGGTGCCCGCTGGATAGGAGATAGAGTGAGCCACCGCTATGGCTTCGCCGCTTTCGAGTACCTGCCTGAGCAGAGATTCGATCGCCTCTGCACCCTCACCGAGCAATTCCTGATTGGTGTGGCCGATAATTTCGGCTTCTGGATGTTGCAGAAATCTGGCTCCGGCTGGGTTGATGCTCAGGTAGCGCAGTTGTGGGTCATATTCGGCAAAAATATCGGTAGATTGTTGTAAAAACGATCGGAAATATTCGGCACTGACCCGGGAGAAGTGTTCTTGGCGGGCTAACCGTAAGGTGCGGATGGCTTGGGCACAATCGCGAGTTAGATGCTCGATCGCCTTAATTTCCTCTAGTGCTAACTCCTGGCCTTTTTCTGGAAACAAACATAAAGCCCCAATCAATCCCTCTTTATCCCATAAGGGATACACAGGGATATTCTGAGATGAAGCTGGAATCCTGCCGCGCTGTTTCTCCAGAGAATCCACCGTTGGTTCTGCAGTGAGCAACTCATAAGGCATCAAGCAGATTTCCCCGCGTTTTAGTGGTTCCAAGCATTGATTCAGAGAGAATTTCTTGCCCATCAAAGAGCCTACCCCAGAACCATCGGGCGGTGTCGTTTCGCAACTGACCTCAAATACTTGAGTTTCCTCATCGTAGAGGCCCGCCCAGCCACAGCTTAACCCCAGAGTCCCCACTAAACCGGACATTGCAGTTTTCAGTACCGTCAGCTCATCTGGGGCAGTTTGGATTTTTTCGCTCCAGTGGCGGTAGTCTCGTTCTAATTGTAGGGCGCGCTCCCAGTCTCGGGTGCGCTGGCTAATTCTTTCTTGCAGTTCCCGATCTCTTTCTTGCAGGTTTTGCACCAAGTACGCCTGCTCGATCGCGATCGCCATTGGATTCACCACCGCCTGCAGCAGCTCTCGCTCATCATTAGTCCACATCCGGGGCGCCTTACAGTGGTGAACTATTAATAATCCCCAAATCTTTTTCGCTGCTTTGGCTCCAGATGCCGAGCTGCCCATGTCCAAACAGTTGATGCCCACGGCCATCATACTGCGAGCATGCAAGCTGTCGAGCATTTTTTGGTGACAGCGGGCTAAAAGTTCTGAGCGTACATCGTCGGCACTCCACACACGACCATTTTGATATGCTTCCAGATAGGGAGGCGGAATACATTCGGCACTGAAAGATTGACCCTTCACAGAGGGATACAGCAGATTTACTTCCTCGGCAATGCAGATACCCGAGCCATCTGGTTGGAGCTGATACACCATGACCCGATCGGCATCCAACGCCCAGCGTAACCGCTTCACCACTAATTCCACAATTGCCGATAGTTCCAGAGTGGCGCGGATTTCGCCATTGATTTCCCGCAGAAACGTTTCCCGCTCTTTCTGACGCTGTAGCTGTTCTTCCGCCTTCGCCCGATCGGATCCATCCTGCACAAACGTCAGCAAATACCCATCCTCCGGTTCCTCTCCCACCAAAGTCACCGTCACCTCTGCCCAAAACAAAGCCCCACTGCGACAGATATATCGCTTGCGCCAAGATTCCCGCCGCCATCCTTGTGCCAGCATTTGCTGAATCACCCGCACCTCTCGGGCGAAATCTTCTGGGTGGGAAATCCGGCCCCGATCGAGCTGACGCAACTGTGATTCCCCATAACCAGTCATCTGGCAAAACGCCGGATTGGCACTCAATATCCCCCCATCCAAACTTTCGCACACAATCCCAAATGGGGCATCTTGAAACAAATGCCGAGCGATATCTGGCGATAAATTCACCAACTCAGCCTCCCTCTTTTGCAACACAGGCTCTTTCTCCTCCGCGATTTCCTCCACCTGCACTTTCCCTGTCAGCACCTGCTGTAATTGCAGCCACAACCGCCGCACCAAATGCTCATCACTCTTTAAATCCTCAGCTTCCAAGTGAGCTACATCGGGAGCCCCAGCAGCCACAGCCGGATTTCTGAGGCAATCCGCCAAAGTTGTCGCGTCAAACGTCAGCCACCCTCGCACCTTCAAATCTGAGCGCTCATTTCCCAGAGCTAATGCCAGGTAGCCCCATGTCTGAAGCACCTCAGCGCATAACTCCAGCTCTAACCAAAAGTTGAAATGAGAAGAAATCCCGATCAAACCAGCTTTCACCCCAGGCAGAATAATTCTGTCTCCACCCGGGGTGAAACAACTGCCCCGAAGTAGGGGTTTGGTAGTCCAACCCCTACCAACCGTTTCTTGACGCAGTGGCGGCGCGGCGATGATGTCACCATTCCCACCCTCCCCGGGACGATGTGAAATGTCCCCGAACCATAAATCTCCCACCGGATAAGGAAAATCATGGTGATTGACTCCCCCATCCACCGCCCCCAATCCCTCAGAAACCGGCTCCCTGGGATAACCCCGGTTATTCCAACTACGAGTATCTCCTGGTAAATCCCTGTCAGGGAGAGCAAGATTATTACCCAATACCTCCTCTAATATTTTCACATTTACCCGACTATCATTCCCCATCTCCCGCTCAAATCGAGCATTAGCTCTGTCCGCTTCTGTTCCCACCAATCTCAAATCTTTATTGTTGCCCTCTCCCCACGACCTGTATCCTTGTTGTGGGAGTAAGCTGCCCGCTTCTGCCCAAAGCTGCGCCAAATTTTCACACACAGCGGGATTTTCCCCCATCACCAATATCGATCGGAGCCAGCTACTGCTATCAAAAATATGGCGCAATTGTTGTAACAAATACAACATTTTTGTGGGGCTTAACTGTCCTACACTCCTTTTTTCTCTAATGAGATGTGTCATTGTATTTGTCATCTCCCCCTTTTTGTTGGTCACGATTTATTCCCCTCAATCCAATTTGGCGAATTTATCCAACCGAATAATTATTATTTTTACTTACTTTATTGAAAATCTTTGGTTAACTCTGAACTGATTAAAAAAATTAGTCCCGATAATATAAAATTTTTTATAAAAAAACATCCCCACCCAATCCCAAATTTTCCTAGGAAAAAATCCCAGAACCAGTCAAATATTGACAATATTTTATTGGAACAAGCAGGGGATTTATCAAAAAAAATCAATTGGAGGCAGATAAATTAAGGCAAATATGATATATTGAATATCCATCGGCGCTAATTTTTGCCCCCAAGGGGCCAGATGGGAGGCTGAGTATCTGCTACAACCAAACACCTGTATTTATCAACATATTATCTTGATTATTTCCCAGGCACAATCAACCTGACACCAATTGTATCACCATTCAGGAAGAGCGATCGCTCTATTATGTAATCGAGAAAACAATTGGCAAACCAACCGAGAAATACCACACTAATTTCTCGAAAATCTTAATGATTTCTTTATATTTAATTTTCCCTCTCCCGTACCGCCCCCCAACTCCCACCCTCTCCTAACGAGGCGGCGCAATACTGATCAACCCCGCTTTTGCCAAAGCCGCCTGACCTTGAGCCGTGAGCAACAACCGCCCATAAGCAAATCCCGCTACCTCATCTATCTGCCCATTTTGCTTCACCACCACAAACAACCGCCGCGTCAGGGGATAATCTCCCCGGGCAAACGCCGCCGTATTCATTACATTACGCTGCTGTGGGCAATCCTGGGGCAGCACCAAAGGACCCAGATAAGGAGGCACCAACCGAGAAGAGTCTAAACCGAGAGGCAAAGTTTTTACCTGACACTGAGGCACCAACTGGGGCGCTGACGCAAAATAAATCGCCCCTCGTTCCGCCGCCACCGCCCGTAAAGCTAAAGTTGTCGTGGGTAAAAACTCCACTTCCGAGCCAAAATCCTCCCCATTCAGCACATGCTCGATAAAAAACTGAATCGTCCCACTATCTTCCCCACGACGGGAATAAGCCCTAATCGGCAAATCCGGTCCCCCCACTTCCTGCCAATTCCTAATCTTGCCCCGGTAAATATCTCGCAGCTGCATCACCGTCAAACCCGGTACATCTAACTCCGGGTTCACCGCCACGGCAATGCTATCAATTGCCACCGGTATTTCCCTAAGTATAAACCCCTTCTCTCTGGCCTGTGCATGTTCCGCCGCCGTCAGGGACCGACAAGACTGCACAAAAGTCAACTGGTCATCGAGCAACATCCCTATGCCCGTACCCGAACCCGGAGGCTCCGTCGGATGCTGCACATAGCGCAACTGAAAATCCGGCCAGACAACTTGGATCAGCGGGTCAAGCGACCCTCGCACCGGCGCCCAAGTCGTACTCCCACCATAATTAAACACCCCCGACGGCACCCCCGTCACCCCCGCAAAACTGCGCACCTGCTCCGGGGCAACCACAGGAGGATTGTCCCTACTGCTCCTCTGCTCCTCGGCTCCCTTGCCCCCCTGCCACAGAGACAGCAAACCCCCACCCACCAACACCCCCACGGCGAGCAGGCTCAGAATCATGGCACTAATTTCCCTTTTTTGCTCCATCGGTTTAGATTGACTAATATTAATAACGCTGTGCTACTACAATTATATTTGTTCGATGATTTTCATATAACCATATAACTATGTGGGGGTGGGCACAACATCATCAACCGATCGGGTTCACGACCCCATAAACCAGGTTTTTCCTCCACCTTGCCCCTACATTATGTCAACTCGTGGGGGGGGCACGGCGTCATTAATTCCTCGTTTCGATGACCAATATTAATGATGCTGTGCTACTCCAATTATATTTGTTCGGGAATTTTCAGATAACTATATAATGATGATGTAGGGGAACGGCATCATCAAACCCTCGGCGAGACGAAAAATCTTAATGACGCCATGCCCACCCCCACGAAACATCAAAATTATCAAATTTTTGTCGTGATGACCAATCGCGATCGTCCCCACCCCAACCCAACATATAATCAGGTAGGGGGACGGCATCATCAAACCCTCGGTGGGACGAAAAATCTTAATGACGCCCTGTTTCGTCCCCCGCTCCACAAGTCCTCTAGACCTACAACATTAAAAATTTACAAAAACTTCACAAGAAAACCCAAACCCACATCTTGACAATCCCCCCAATCCGGGGATAAAGTGGGAATACTTGCAATTTTTCAACTAGCAAAGAAAAAGCCCAACAGGATAATACCACAAACTGGTCTAACTGTCAAGCATATTGGGCGCATGTACATATGTACAATTTAGCCCCTAGCGAGCCAGGGAGAAGGTTGCTCAATTTGGCATCAATTATCAATTATCAATTATCAATTATCAATTATCAAACATGAACACCAAACCCACCATCCTCCTGGTCATCGACCCCCAAGTACAAGACTACCAACAGCTAATCTCGGACATTCAACCGGGCGTCCAACTCCTCATCCTCGACCCGAACCGAGACGGCATCGAGCAAATCACCGAAATTCTCTCCTCTTCTCATCCCACTCCCAAAAAGGGAGAGGAAATGGGGGCGAGGCACTCCCTCCACATCATCTCCCACGGCTCCCCCGGAACCCTCTACCTGGGCAACACCACCCTCAACCCAGAAAACCTGGAACAATACAGCCCCCAAATCCAACAATGGGGCAAATATCTCACCGAAAAAGCCGAGATCCTTCTCTATGGATGCGATGTAGCCGCCAGAGAAACCGGACTTGGCTTTATTCAACACCTCAGTAGCCTCACTGGTGCCAATATCGCCGCTTCCACCAACAAAACCGGCAACATTGCATTAGGGGGAGACTGGGAACTAGAAGCCCAAACCGGTAACATTGAAACCCCCATCGCCATCACACCCAGGGTTCAGCAAACCTACCAGGGCATCCTGTCGGGAGATTTGGTCTGGGCCAAAGGTATGGGCGGCAGTGATTTCGACTATGGCAAAAGCATCGCCATCGATAGTAGTGGCAACATTTACACCACTGGGTATTTCAGAGGTACAGCCGACTTTGACCCCGGTCCGGGAGTAGCCAACCTCACCTCTGCTGGCAGCAATGACATCTTCATCAGCAAACTCGACGCCAACGGCAACTACCTCTGGGCAAAACAATTCGGTGGCAGCAATGGCTATGACATTGGCTATAGCATCGCCGTGGATAGCAGTGGCAACACTTACACCACTGGCAGTTTCAGTGATACTGTGGACTTTGACCCCGGTGCAGGAACTGCTAACCTCACTTCTGCTGGTGGTGAAGACATCTTCATCAGCAAACTCGACGCCAATGGCAACTACCTCTGGGCAAAAAACCTCGGTGGTGGTAGTGACGATGAAGGCAATAGCATCGCTGTAGATAGCAGCGGCAACACCTACATCACTGGCAAGTTCTATGGCACAGCAGATTTTGACCCTGGTGCAGGTGTTGTCAACCTAGCTTCTGCTGGGCACTGGGACATCTTCATCACCAAACTCGATGTCAACGGCAACTACGTCTGGGCGAAGAACCTCGGCGGCGGTAATTATGACTGGGGCAACAGCATCGCCGTAGATAGTAGCGGCAACACATACACCACTGGCTATTTCGAGGGAACAGCAGATTTTGACCCTGGTTCTGGCACCGTCAACCTCACTTCAGTGGGAAGCTCTGACATCTTCATCAGCAAGCTGAATGCTGATGGCACCCTCGCCTGGGCCAAGCAAATTGGGGGGAGTGCTGGCGATGATGGCAGGAGTATAGCCGTTGACAGTAGTGGCAACACTTACACCACTGGCATTTTCAATGGCATTGTTGACTTTGACCCTGGTGCTGGCACCTTCAGCCTCGGTTCAGTGGGAGCCTGGGACATCTTCATCAGCAAGCTGAACGCTGATGGCACCTTTGCCTGGGCCAAGCAAATGGGGGGGAATGCTGGCGACGATGGTAATGGCATCGCCTTAGATAGTAGTGGCAACATTTACGCTACAGGGTATTTTGATGCTACTGCCGACTTTGACCCCGGTCCGGGAGTAGCCAGCTTCACCTCTGCTGGGAGCATTGACACCTTCATAACTAAACTCGACACCAATGGCAACTACATCTGGGCAAAAAACCCTCGTGGTAGTAGCGGCGATGCTGGCAATAGCATCGCCGTAGATAGTAGCGGCAACATCTACACCACAGGCTATTTCGAGGGCACCGTTGACTTTGACCCCAACACCGGTGTTACCAACCTAACTTCTGCTGGGTTCTCTGACATCTTCATCGTCAAACTGAGCGAAAGTCCCACCGTCACCAACATCACCTCCACCACCACCAACGGCACCTACGGTATTGGCACAGTCATCCCCATTACTGTCACCTTCTCAGAAACAGTCACGGTAATAGGCGCTCCCACCCTCACCTTAAACAACGGTGCCAACGCCACCTACGCTTCCGGCAGTGGCACCAACACCCTCACCTTCAACTACACCGTAGCTGCCGGTAACAACACCGCCGACCTCGACTATAGCAGCACCACAGCCCTAGCTCTCAATGGTGGCACCATCAGAAACACAGGCAACACCACTGATGCCACCCTCACCCTCCCCACTCCCGGAGCCACCAACTCCCTTGGTGCCAATAAAAACCTCATTATTGATGGCATCGCTCCCACCGTCACCATCAACCAAGCCGTCGGACAAACCGACCCCGCCACCACCTCCCCCATCAACTACACCGTCACCTTCTCAGAAGCCGTTACAGGCTTTAACGCCGCTGACATCAGCTTCACCGGTAGTACCGCATCCGGCACCTTAACCCCCACCATCACCGGTAGCGGCACCACCTATAATGTAGCCGTCAGCGGCATGACCAGCAGCGGCACAGTAGTCCCCACCATCATCGCCAACGCCGCCACCGACACCGCAGGCAACAACAATACCGCCAGTACCAGCACAGATAACACAGTCACCTACAACACCATCCCCACCGTCAGCAACATCAGCAAAACCGGCAACGAAGACAGTAACATCACCTTCACCGCCGCCGACTTCACCGCTGTTTTCAGTGATGTTGATAACGACAGCCTCAACAAAATTAAAATTACCACTCTTCCCGCTAACGGCACATTACAACTCAGCGGCACAAACGTCACCTTAAACCAAGAAATACTCCTCGCGAGTATTCCCAACCTCACCTTTACCCCCACCGCCGACTACAACGGGAGTAGCAGTTTCACTTGGAACGGCTCTGATGGCAGTAACTACGCCACCAGCAACGCCACAGCCAACCTTACTATTAACTCAGTCAACGACCAACCCAGTTTCACCGCCACCACTCCCCCCACAGTCAACGAAGACGCCGCAGCTATAACCCTCACCAACTGGGCAACTTTCAACCCCGGTCCCGCCAACGAAGCCAGCCAAACCGCCACCTACACCGTCAGCAGCATCAGCAACCCAGGGTTATTCGCCACCGCTCCCACAGTAAATAGTAGCGGAACACTCACCTACACCCCCGCCACCGACGCCAACGGCACATCCACCTTTAATGTAGTAGTACAAGACAACGGCGGGACTGCTAACAGTGGTGTTGACACCTCCACCGTCCAAACCTTCACCATTACCGTTGACCCCATCAACGACGCTCCCAGCTTCACCAACGCCGGAAACCAAACCCTCACAACTTGGACAAATACCGCTCAAACCGTCTCTGGTTGGGCAAATAACTTTGTTGTCGGTCCAACTAATGAAAACACCCAAGCAGTAGCCGACTTCCTCGTAACAGTCACATCTGGTAATACCTTATTTACCACCTTACCAGACATTGACAATAACGGCACACTCACCTACACCCCCACGGGAGAAACAGGTACAGCCACTGTACAAGTCCAACTAAAAGATGATGGCGGTATAGCTAATGGTGGTATTGACACATCTATAGCAGCTACCTTTACCATTAATATCCCACCACCCACAGTCGAACTATCAGTTAACACCACCACAGGAACAGAAGCCGGAACCACCGCCATCACCCTTACCGCCACCGCACAAGGAGCAGTATTTGGCAACCAAACCCTAAACTTAGCCTTAACTGGTACAGCTTCTAATAGTGACTTCAGCAGCACTATTCCCGCCCAAATCACTATAGCCGATGGTAGCAACAGCGGACAAGTCACCCTTACCGTCGCCAACGACTTCATCGACGAAGACGACGAAACCGCCACTTTCACCATCAGCAACCCTTCTGGGGGTATTCAGTTAGGAACCACCACCGCTCAAACAGTCACCATCACTGATGACGACACCGCCGGATATGATATCACCACCATCAGCGGTGACACCAGCGAGTTTGCCTCCCTCGCCACCTTTGATATTTCTCTCACCAGTCAACCAACTGCACCCGTTACCCTCAACTTCGCTAGTAGCGACACCACCGAAGGCACAGTTATCCCATCTGTCACCTTCGACGCCACCAACTGGAATATACCCCAAACCGTCACCATCACCGGTGTTGACGACTTGGTGGCTGATAACAACATCACCTACAACATCACCAGTACAGCCACCAGCAGTGACCCCAAATATAACAATAATAACCCACCTTCTGTCACCGTCATCAACACCGACAACGACATCCCCGGAGTCACAGTAATTCAAAGTAGCGGTAACACTGAACTAACCGAAGGTGGCATCACCGACAGCTATACTATCCAACTAAATACCCTTCCCACTGGCAATGTCCAAATAACCGCCACTGCTGACCCTCAAACCGAGATAAGTTTAGATGGGGTCAACTTCGCTCCTACCCAAAACCTCACCTTTACGAACGTTAATGGCACCACCCCACAAACCGTCACCGTCCGAGCCATTAACGACACCACCCCAGAAGACTATCACAGCGGTAACATTACCCACACTATCAGTAACAGTGCTGATGCCAACTATCCCACCACCATGACCGTGGGGGATGTGAACCCCAATATCACCGATAATGATATCAGCTACACCCTAACTGGTAGTAGTCCCACTGTCACCGAAGGCAACAGCGGCACCCAACAAATCACCTATAATATTACCAGAGCTGGCGCCATCAATGAAACCAGTAATGTAGATTTTAACTTCAGTGGCACAGGTGCCAATACTATTGATTATAATCTCATATCCATCACCGGTATAGGCGTCACCACTTCTGGCAGTACCATCGCTTTTGCTGCCAATGCCACCCAGTCAACCATCACCGTAGAAGTAGTGGGAGACCAAATAGATGAAGATGAAGAAACCCTAGAAATAAACCTAGTTAACCCCACCGCCAGTGGGACGGCTAGCGTCACTGGTTCCCCCGCCACCACTACCATCACTGATGATGACACCGCCGGAGTCACCATCACTCCCACCAGCGGTTTAACCACCACAGAAGCTGGGGGAACCAGCAGTTTTGATGTTCACCTCACCAGCCAACCAACTGCTAATGTCACCATTAATCTTAGCAGCAGTAATACCGCCGAGGGAACCATCGATAAACCTAGCCTCACCTTCACAGCGGCTAACTGGAATACACCCCAAACCGTCACAGTGAATGGCGTCGATGAATTAGTAGATGATGGCAATATCGCTTACAATATCATCACCGCTGCTGCCACCAGTGCCGATGCCAAATATAATGGCATGAATGCGGATGATATCGCCGTCACCAACATCGATGATGACACCGCCGGAGTAACTATTACCCAAACTGGCGGTACTACCCAACTCACCGAAGGCAGTATTACCGACACCTACACCATAGCTTTAGATACCCTCCCCACGGGTAACGTGCAAATAACCGCCACCGCTGATGCACAAACTCAAGTTAGCTTAGACGGGGTAAACTTCGCTGCTAGTCAAACCCTAACATTTACTCCCACCAATGGCATGATGGCACAAACCGTCACCGTGCGTGCCATTAATGACAATACCACAGAAAACCTCCACAGTGGCACAATTACCAATGCCATCACTACCAGTGCTGATACCAATTATGCCACCACAATGACATTGGATGGCATCACTGGCAATATCACTGATAATGATATCAGTTACACCCTCACTGGCAGCACTACCACCATCACCGAAGGCAACAGCGGCACACAGCAACTCACCTATAATATTACCAGAGCTGGGGCGCTGAATGAAACCAGCACCGTAGATTTTAACTTCAGCGGTACTGCCACCAACATCGCTGATTATAAACTGGTTTCCATCACCGGCACAGGCGTCAGCACTACTAATAGTACCATCACATTTGCTCCTAATGCTACCAGTGCCACTGTGACAGTAGAAATAGTGGGAGACCAAATAGATGAAGATGACGAAACCCTAGAAATCAACCTAGTTAACCCCAGAGCTACGGGGACTGCTACGGTTATCGGTTCTCCAGTTACTACTACCATAACCGATGATGATACTGCTGGCTTCACTGTCACTCCTACCAGCGGTTTAACCACTACGGAAGCGGGAGGAACTGCCACATTTACTGTAGCTCTCAATAGTCAACCTACAGCAGATATCACAATTAACCTTAGCAGTGATAATATGGCTGAGGGCATATTCGATAAACCCAGTTTAACCTTTAATGCGGCCACCTGGAATACTGCCCAAACCGTGACAGTGATGGGAGTTGATGACTTGGGGAATGATGGGGATATTTTTTATAATATCATCACGGCTGCTGCTACTAGCACTGATACCAAGTATAACGGCATTAACCCCGTAGATGTAGCTGTCACTAACACCGACAATGACACGGCTGGGGTATCCTTATCTACTGAGAGCTTGTCAGTATATGAAGGGGGAAATGCCGGTTATAGCATCGTTCTCACTAGCGCTCCCACGGCACCGGTGACGATTAATTTTAACACGGATAGTCAGCTAATTGCACCGCCGCCAATCACATTTGACATTTATAACTGGAACCAACCCCAAACTGTGACGGTGACGGCGGTGGATGATGTAGTAGCTGCGGGAAATCCCGCCAGTATTATTACTCATACTATCACCAGTGCTGATGCCAGTTATAATGGCGTCAATGTGGGGACGGTAGCGGCGAATATTACCGATAATGATACGGCGGGGTTGCTGGTTGTTTTGCCGGTGGGGAGTGGCGATGTTATTGAAGGTGGGGGGGAGGATATTTATAAGCTGCTCCTGACACAACCACCCACAGCGGATGTGGTCGTGAGTATTAGTGGGGATAGTCAAGTGATGGTAAATACTCCCAGCCTCACGTTTACGCCATCAAACTGGAACCAAGCGCAAGTGTGGCGATCGGCGGCGGTGGATGATGGTATAGTAGAAGGGGGTCATCAGGGGAATATTAGTTTTGCCATTACCAGTGGGGATGGTATCTATAATCAGGTGGCTGTGGCGCCTTTAAGCATCAATATCGCGGATAATGATAATGTGGGGATGGAGACATCTTTACCTACAGCATCTGGTGTGGCTGGCACGGATGCAGATGATAAGATTGTGGGGTCAGCGGGGGCAGATTTGGTGTATGGTCGAGGGGGTACTAATCAGTTAAATGGTGGTGCTGGTGATGATATCCTTTATGGGGGGAATGGTGCGGATGATATTACGGGGGGAGTGGGTTTAGACCAGATTTTTGGAGATTTTGGGGCAGATTATTTGGCTGGTGATGGGGATGATGATGTGATTTTCGGTGGTGGGGGGAATGATAGAATATTTGGGGGGAGTGGGAATGATTTGCTCTCTGGGGATGAGGGTAATGATTATTTGTTTGGGGATGCGGGTGTAGATACGCTGACTGGGGGAACGGGACGGGATGCTTTTGCTGTGGGTAATGGTTCTGGGGGGATGATGATGGAGATGGCGGATGTGATTACTGATTTTGTTTCTGGTGAGGATGTGATTGATTTGATGTCGTCGTTGGGGTTTGCGGATTTAAGTGTGGTGCAAAATGGGGCTGATGCGGTGATGCAAAATCGGGTAACTGGTGAGTTTTTGGCTCTGGTTCAGGGTGTGGATACGGCTAGTTTGACTCAGGCGGATTTTGGGTAGAAGGTTCGTAGTTGGGCTTCAGCCCAAATTCCGGAGGGCTAAAGCCCAACTACAAACCAAAAATATAGTTTTTGGCTCGTTTACAGGGTGTCGATGCGGCTAGTTTGAGTGCGGTTGATTTTGGTTAGAAGGTTCGTAGTTGGGCTTCAGCCCAAATTCCGGAGGGCTAAAGCCCAACTACAAACCTCGACCAAGGACAAATTCTCGATGGTGATTTGGGTGAAAATTATGTGGACATCAACTCAGGGATTAGTTTGGTCGAAATTGTCGGCAATTATGGGGGGATTATTGCTGATATTGGGATTGCCTCAGTTGGCGAAAGCTGAGGATAAAACCTTGGTGGCGCAAGTGATTCCGGCTGCGGATGGTACGGGGACTGTGGTGGAGGTTCAGGGGAATAGATATGAGATTACTGGGGGGAAAACTTCGGCTGATGGGGCTAATTTATTCCACAGTTTGCAGGAGTTTGGGCTGAGTCAAGGGCAAATTGCTGATTTTATGTCTTCTCCCGATATCCGCAATATTTTGGGACGGGTGTCTGGTGGTAATGCTTCGATTATTGATGGGTTGATTCAGGTTAGTGGTGGTAATGCTAATCTGTTTTTGATGAACCCGGCGGGGATTGTGTTTGGACAGAATGCGAGTTTAAATGTCCCTGGTTCGTTTACTGCTACTACCGCCACGGGTATCGGGTTTGATTCCGGGTGGTTTGAGGCGTTTGGCAATAATGATTATGGGGCGTTGGTGGGGAATCCTACTGCTTTTAGTTTTAGGTTTTACCAGGCGGGTAGCATTATTAATGCTGCGAATTTGACTGTGGGAAATGGTGATTTAAGTTTAATTGGGGGAACTGTAATTAATAGCGGGTCGCTGATGGCTCCGGGTGGGGATATTATGGTGGCTGCGGTGCCTGGTAGTCATCTGGTGCGGATTTCTCAACCTGGTCATTTGCTGAGTTTAGAGCTGTCTCCCTCTAGTTCTGGGTTTTCTCCGGTTTCGCTCCCGCAGTTGTTGACTGGGAGCGAGATTCATCATGCAACTTCTGTGATGGTGACTGACTCTGGGACGGTGATTCTGAGTGGTTCTGGGTTGTCGGTTAGTGATGGGGATGTGGTGGTTGCTGCGCCACAACAGCAACCAAGAATCGAGGGGGAAAATGTTAATTTGACCGCTCACAATTATCTCACATTAGTGTCAAACAAAATCGGCACTGATGGGGATATGCAGCTAAACGCGGCTGGTGTTGTGACTGTGCGGGATGGCAGTTTTACAGCGGGCGGTAATTTGAGAATTCAAGGGGATTTAGGTATTGATATTTTGGCGATTCCTGGCTCGGTGGCGGCGCCGTTCCAATCCGGGGAAAATGTTACCTTAGTGAGTAATGGCCAGATTTATACAGATTCTCATTTTAGTGCTGGCGGTGATTTCTCAATCCAGAACCTGGGGGGAGATGCGGCGACTCTGATTAGTCGGTATGACCCAATTATTACTGTACAGGGTAATGCCAGTTTTGGGGATTATACGGGGGTATCGCTGAAGGTGGAGGCGACGGGAAGTATTACCAGTGGTAATATCACGATTACGGGGCCGGATACGACTTTGGCGGCTTCATCGGATCCAGATGCGGCGATTTTGGGAAATAGTCCGGCGTTGATTCTGCGATCGGGTGTGGAAAGTCTGGCGAATGCGGCGAATATTCCACCTAACAGCAATGTGGCTGGGACTTTGTTTGCGGCGAATTCGATTCCTGGTAATAATGGGATTACGGTAGGGAGTGTTTCTACTCCTGGCGGTCCGGTGATTTTAGATGCGGTGGGGGAAATTCGCTTAGATAGTATCAATACGGCTGGGGGAGAAGTTAATCTGAATGCGGGGGGTAATATTACGGCTTTTGGTCCAATTATTTCTGGTAGCAGTAATGGTACTGGTGGTAATATAACCCTGAATTCTGGGAGTGATATCACAATTTCATATATTGATGCGCAAGGTGGCGGGGTAGTGGATATTACTGCGGGTAATTTTTTCCGCGCTGGGGGCAGTTTTATTGACCGTAATGGTGTAGATGCGAGTATTTCTACGGCGGCTGATAGTGGGAATGGTGGTGATATTACGATTCGCCATGCTGGCGGGACTACTACTCCTTTTGTGATTGGGGATGGTGCGATAAATGGGACGGCGGGAGCAATTACGAGTGGGTTTGAAACTCTGACACCACCTTTCCCAGTTCCTGTACCACCGCGAGTCTATAACCGGCGCAATATTACGATTATTACTGACGCTACGGAAGGGGAACCGGGACCGGCACCATCTTTAGAGTTTGCAATAACTAGCACTTCCGAGGAGGAAAGCAGCAGCGAAGATGGGGAAACTACTGCTGAGGAGCAAGTAACTGAGGAGGAAACTACTGCGACTGAGGAGCAAGTAACTGAGCAGGAAACTGCTCCCGTGCAGGAGCAAGTAACTGCCACCACGGCAGTGGAACCGATAACTACTACTTCAGAAGTAATTATATCGGAACAGGTAACGACGACGGAAACGACGATATCAGAAACGACGATATCGGAAACGACGACGACGGAAACGACTACGACGGAAACGACTACGACGGAAACGACGATATCGGAACAGATAACGGCTGCGGAAAACAGTGGAGAAACGGCGGTCATTGCTGAGGCGGAAACTGTGGTGGAAGCGGAGGTGGTTGCTGAGGCGGAAACTGCTGCGGAAGCGGAAGTAGTGGCGGAGGCGGAGGCAACACCTGCTAGGGATTTGCTGAATAATATCGAATTTGGACTAAATCTGCCAGCGGCAACGGTGGAAAATATCATTGCGACAGATTTGCAAGCTGGGGGGAATAGTACGAGTATTTCTATGGGAGCTATTAGTAATGCTACGGCGATGACTGTGGATGCGGGTGGTGGTGCCACATCTTTGTCCGTTGACTCTAGCATCCAACCCCAGGGGGTGGCGTCTGCTGGTGGCGGTGGTGGTGCTGGTGGTGCCAGTGCTGGTGGTGCCAGTGCTGGTGGTGCCAGTGCTGGTGCCAGTGGTGGTGCCAGTGGTAGTGGCGGCGGTGGTGATGGTGGCGGTGGTGATGGTGGTGGTGATGGTGGCGGTGGTGCGGCTGGTGGTGATGAGGCGGCGGCGGCGAGTGAGTCTGGTTCAAGTGATGATTCGGGTTCGGATGATGGCGGTGCTGATGCGAAAATGGATGGGATTTTTTCCGGTGGTGGTAGTGTGGTGGGTACGGTATGGCAGGTGGAGCAACAGCGAAATCAGGAATATGAGGAGTATTTGGGGGTAAAGGCGTCTCTAGAACGCCAGGATGTGGCGATTTCTAAGTTTAGAAATGTGCTGACGGAGTTGGAATCGACAACTGGTGAGGCGGCGGGGATTACTTATATGGTGATCCGGCAGGAGCAGTTGGAAATTATTGTGTTTACGGCGGCGGGAGACCCGGTGCGGGTGAGCGTGCCTGCGGCAAATCGGGAAACTTTATTGCCGCTAATTAGGCGGTTTCGCAGTGAAGTGACGAATCCCCGCAAGCGCAACAGTAATGATTATTTGCCTCTGGCACAAGAACTGTATAAGTTGCTGATTACACCTATAGAAGAAGCGTTGAATGGACAGGAACTGGATACGCTGGTGTTTTCTATGGATTCAGATTTGCGCTCTTTGCCTATAGCAGCTTTGCATGATGGTAAGCAATTTTTGGCGGAAAAGTATAATGTGGCGCTGATTCCGAGTTTTGCTTTGGTGGATACAACTTATAACTCGTTGCAAAATGCGAAAGTCTTGGCAATGGGGGCAAGTCAATTTACGGATAATAATCCATTGCCTGCGGTGCCTACTGAGCTGAAGACGATTACAGAGGAGTTTGGCACACCTCAATTTTTTATGAATGAAGATTTTACGCGGGAAAATCTCTCTAAGCAAAGAGCGGCTGATTCTTATCAAATTATCCATTTGGCGACTCACGCGGATTTTCAGCCAGGAGGGTTGGCGAATTCTTATATTCAGTTGTGGAATGATAGGCTGACTTTGGCGGAGATTCCCCAATTGGCTTGGAGCAACCCACCGATCGATTTATTGGTGATTTCGGGTTGTCGTAGTGCTTTGGGTAATAAAGAGGCGGAGTTGGGGTTTGCGGGTTTGGCGGTGAAAAGTGGAGTGAGAACTGCTATTGCTAGTTTGTGGTCCGTGAGTGATGAAGGCACTTTAGCGCTGATGAGCGAGTTTTACCGCCAACTGAAGACTGCTCCCACGAAAGCGGAAGCGCTACGGATGGCGCAGGTGGCGATGATTCGGGGTGAAATTACGGTGGAGAATGGGACTTTGCGGGGGGTAAATCGGGGTGCGGCGATCGAGCTGCCCCCAGAACTGGCTGGTTTGACGAAGGAAAGTTTATCTCATCCTTATTATTGGTCGGCTTTTATGGTGATTGGTAGTCCTTGGTAGTGGGTGACGAATATCAGGGGAAATTGCCGGATTTCGCGGGACAAATAGGGTGGTTTGAGACATTTAGATGAAATGGGATATGATGCTGTAGATGAGGCGAAAAATGGCGGTAGCGAGGATAGTGGCTAAGCCAGCACTGGCGGATGATAGCAGCACTACGGACCAGGGGAGGGGGGTGATGCTCATCGCAAGGCCGATCGAGAGGGTGGCAATAATTACTAAATGGCGGGTTGTCAGCCACCGCTGATATTGCACCCAAATTAAACTGCCTAATATTAACACCCAACATAGGGTGCCCACAGCGGGGTTAGGGATAATCATCTCGAGAGAGATAAGGAGCAAACATCCTTCAAACCCAATAAAACCGGCTCCGGTTAACAGTTCGTTGGTGGAGAAGGGGCGTTTAGAGATGGTGGTAGGAGGTAGGGGAGGGGGAGATGGGGAGACGGGGGGACTGGGGGATCCGGAAATGGGGAGCTTTGGAGGCGTGGGAGGAGCAGATAGGGCGGTGAGGACTTGGGTGGCGGTGGCAAACCGATCGCTTGGGGTGGGCAATAGCATTCGATCCAAAACTGCCGCCAAGGAGTCAGAAACAGTGGTGTGAGAGCGCCATTGCCACTGGTTGCGGTAGGCGTCGAATAGGTCTTTGGGTAGTTTACCTGTTAAGAGAACGATACAAGTGACGGCGAGGGCGTAAAGGTCTGTGGAGGGAAAAACGCTGCGTCCGGCCATTTGTTCGGGGGGGGCAAAACCGGAAGAATAAATGGTGGTGGACTTGCCGCTAACGGCTCCCGTTACCAGTTTGACAGCGCCAAAGTCTAAGAGATAAAGACGCCCTGACTGAGAAACTGTTTGAGAGCGAGAGCGCATAATATTGGAGGGTTTGATATCCCGGTGGATGGTATCATTTTCGTGGATAAATTGCAGTACCGGGAGGAGTTCTTGCAGTAATTGCAAGACTTCAGTTTCAGAAAATTTGCCTTTTTGCTGGAGTTCTTGTTCTAGGTTTTGGCCGTCGATGAATTCCTGAACGATGTAAAAGTATTGCTTTTCCGGTTGGGGTTGAGGCCAACCGGGGGTTTGGAGGGCGAAATAGGCGAGTAAATCGGGGATTTGAGGATGTTGGGAGCCGAGTTTTTCTAGGACGATCGCCTCTCGGTCAAATAAACTTTGGGCGATCGCCTGTTGCTGGGGGTTGAGGGTGCCTTCGGGCTGAAACAGCTTCACCACACAAGGGCGCTGGGTGGGGGTGCGCCGATCGTGCGCCAAGAACGCCGCGCCAAACCCCCCCTTGCCCAGCAGCTTGTCTGGGAGATACCGACCATCAAGGATCAGGGGCATCCCGCAGGTAATGCAATACTTTTGCTGCACCGTCAGGAGGGTAGGACGATCGTCTAGTTCAGCAAAATGGTTTTCTGGACGGTGGCACCCAGGGCGTGTGCAGTAAATCTTCATAAATGTAATTGGTCGTCAGGTCATTGGTGATTGGTCTCCCAGAAACCGGGGGATAGAAACCGGGGGACAGAAACCGGGTTTCTCAAACGATATAGTCATTTCAAATAAGAATGGGATTGACTCCGCCCTCACCCCCGTCCCCTCTCCATCCCCCCTACCCCCCTTTGAAAGGGGGGGAGAGAGAAAAGGAGATGGGGGTGAGGGCAATATCGAGTGTTTCATTTATATTTGAAATGACTATATATCTCGTACCTGGAGGAAGATTCTGGGCAAGAAACCCGGTTTCTCGGCTCGTACTTGGAGGGAGATTCGACGCAGAAACCGGGTTTCTACGACAATCTTTGCATCATAGCTAAGTCTTGGTTAAGAAACCCGGTTTCTCCTCCAAATGACAAGTGGCCAATGACAAAGTATCTTAAGGATCTGGGGATATAGCATCAGCCATAACTTCTGCTTCAAAGTCAGTGGGAGTTTCCAGGGTTGGTGCTAAATCTTCCGTCCATTGTTCCGTAGCGAATTTCGGCAAAATTTCTCGTGTAAACGCTTCCGCCGCCTTAGAACGATAGCGGTTGGGATTAAAAATCACCGAGAGCATCCTCTTCACTACTACGCCTTCTATAGGAGCCCGATGTAATACCGCCATCTCTAGTTCTTTTTCAATCGCCGAGATGGAAACAAACGCCGCCCCCAAGCCTGCTTGCACGGCATTTTTAATCGCTTCAATCGAGTTTAATTCCATCTCCACTTTCAGGCGACGGGTATCGATATCACAGCGACTTAGCACTTGGTCGATGACTTTGCGAATCGTAGATTGAGAATCCAGGGTGATAAAGTTCAGTTTATAAAGGTCTTCTTTTTGGATGGTTGCCTGCTCCGCGAGGGAGTGAAAGACAGGAATAATCAAAGCCAGTTCATCTTGGGCATAGGGTTTGATTTCCAGGGACTCTTGCAGCTCGCTGGGGACTTCACCGCCGACGATCGCCAAGTCGATCTGACCATTAGCCACACTCCAAGCCGTGCGACGAGTAGAGTGGACGTGCAACTGCACTGCCACATCGGGATACTTGTGTCGGAACAAGCCGATGAGGCGGGGGAGCAGGTAGGTGCCAGTAGTTTGAGATGCGCCAACAATGAGAGTGCCGCCTTGGAGATTTTGCAAGTCCTCGATCGCGCGGCAAGTTTCCTGACACAGACTGAGGATTTTTTCCCCATAGCTGAGGAGGAGGTGTCCCGCTTCAGTAAGCTGGGCTCGCCGTCCGCCGCGATCGAACAGAGGTACATCTAACTGCCGCTCCAAGTTTTGCACCTGGAGACTGATGGCAGGTTGGGAGACGTATAGACTATCAGCGGCCCGCTTGAAACTTCCCTCGGCGGCGATCGCCTTGAGAATGCGTAACTGATCCAGTGTGAAAGGAAGGTCGGACATACTGCTAAACCTGAAAGGGGCAAGGAGCGTGTAGCTCGGCATCCTTGCCGAGCGTCAGAAACATTGGGCTCAAACTGGATCAGGAAGCGCTACCAAGGGAGGGAGGCAATTGTGAAAAAGCCCCTGTAAGAGTCAACCACGCTGCCCTTACACCATAGGTAACACCCGATCGCCAGTTAGCCCAAAATCATTAATGCCAGTCGTTGTATGCAGTTTACCAATAACCTGACACCATCCGGGGCATCCTCCCGCAGCCCATTCCCGAAACCCCATTCCTAGCCCCCACATTTCTCACCTTTGATAGCACCGCTGAGTTCGGAGGTTCCCCCCCAAAAAACCGTAGGGGCGCTTCGCGAAGCGCCCCTACTCAAGTGAGAATATAGGCTCACATCACTAAAATAAGAAAAATCTCAGTAACTTTTGTGAAAAAAGCTAGGATTTGGATTTGAGTGACAGGGCGATCGCGGACATCAGGTCATTTTCACTCAAAGAAGTGACAATAAATACCTCTTGCACCGTCTTGCCCTGTCTGGCAATTAATTTATAACCCCCACGAATTGGTACAGAGACCTTTAACTTTAGTTGGGGGGAATGGCCTTTGGAGCGACCGAGGGCACCAGGAGTGACAGTTTGAATACCATCGTAACCCGTGAGCCGTTCTAAAACAGCGATTAAACCGGGAATGTGGGTCGAGTGATTTAAAACCAAGCGACCACCGTCAGGCTTGCCCATAGATTTGTCCCCCATTCAAGATAAATTAGCTCATAGAACTGCTTTTGCTAGAGGCATCTCGGGCTGATACTCCTCTCCCGGAGGGCGGTGGTGCTACGGTTCTGGGAGAAAGAACTCACGCCGCCTCTAAAGGCGCCATCGTCAAACCAGCGCGGCTAAGCTGCTGGTGGTAAAGTTCCGCTGGTTCGAGCGGTCCAGTCCAGACGATCGCTTGGCCTTCAAAGTGAACCATATTGGTAAGTTCCCAAGCCCGATCGCTCGTCATCCCAGGGATGTATTTCATCAAGCACTTAGCCACATGTTCAAAGGTGTTCACATCATCATTAAGGACGATGACTTTGTAATTAGGATAAGGTTTGCGAGTGACTTGCCCAACCCGATCGGGAGTGACAGTGGGAGCTGTAGCCATAGAATACACAGTAACTAAAAATACCCCAGTCATAAACCAGTTATTATCACATTAGCAGACCAACCATCCCCCAGTTCATAGTTGGGCTTCAGCCCATCCCCCCTAGGGGGCTCACTGACATACCGGCAACTTCGATCGGGCAGCGGCATGGCCTGCCAAATAATCCCCAAGCCAGTCACAACCCCGCTGCAGCAGCAATTGCACATCACCATCACTCGGTAAAGGCAAATCTTCGAGCCGCCACAACTTGACACTTTTCTCCGCCGCCGCCGTCGCCAGGAGCTTCCCATCAGAAGAGAAACTAACCCCATTCACCATCCGATCGATTTTCAGCGTCGCCAGCAATTCCCCCCGACGGCTCCAAATCTTCACAGATTTATCCCAACTAGCACTAGCCAGATACCGGCCATCGGGACTGAAGCTCACCCCCACCACCTTATTTTTATGCCCTTGCAGAGTCTTGAGCAAAGTCCCATCGGCTCGCCAGAGCAAAATTTTCCGGTCATCCCCCGCCGTAGCGAGCAGTTCGCCATCAGGACTGAAAACAACCATATTCACATCATCCGAATGCCCAGAGAGGGTTGTCACTTCCGCGCCATCAAGACGCCAGAGCTTTACCGTATCATCAGCACTAGCAGTAGCAATAATTTGGCCATCAGGGCTAAATGCTGCCCACCATACCCAGTCCCGATGTCCGCTTAATGTCCTCACAGGCGTACCGTCCGGGTGCCATAACTTCACCGTCCGATCGTTGCTGGTAGTAGCAATCAATTGCCCCGAAGGGCTGAAGTTGACACTATTAACCTCATCACTATGACCAGTGAGATTGTGCATCAAAGTGCCATTGCGAGCCCACAGCTTCGCCGTTTTATCCTGACTAGCTGTAGCAATCATCTGGCCGTCAGGACTAAAGCTGACCCCTGTCACCCAACCCTGATGACCTAGAAAAGTTTGCAAGATCGTCCCATCCAGACGCCAGAGTTTCGCCGTATTGTCCCGACTCGCAGAAGCGATCGACTGCCCATCCGAACTAAAACTAACCCGATTAATCCAATTTTGATGCCCCGAGAGAGTCAAAGCCAGAGGACTACCGCGCCAGATTCTCACCATACCATCAGCCGTGGCCGTGGCGATGCTGGCGCGACGCTTCCGCCCATCGGGGCTAAAACTGACACTATAAACCGCACTGTTGTAACCCTTGAACGTATCAAACGAGATCCCGTCCTCAGACCAGAGTTTTACCGTACCATCAGAACTGGCAGTGGCGATCGTGGGAGACAATGACACACCATCCTGCGGGCTAAAACTAGCTTTCCAAACTACATCCTCGTGACTGGGGAGCTTAGACAATGGCGCCATCTCTGCTACTCTGGACAGAGGCACCTCTAGACCAGCCGATCGCCGCACCTCTCGCCGAGGATACTGGGCGAATAAATACTGACCCTCATCTGAGCTTCCCCCACTCACCGTCTCACCCACTTGAGACCAGAGCTGAGTTCTGCCATTAGTGGTGGTAGTAGCGATAAATTTGCCATCAGTGCTGAAACTCGCATGGGTGACACCATGTGTATATCCAGACAGGGTTTGTACCAGGACACCCTTCACGTTCCACAACTTGACAGTTTTATCTTCACTCGCACTGGCCAGCAGTGAGCCATCAGGACTAAAACTGACACTATAAGTCGCGTCATTGTGAGCTTTAATAGTTTTAATGAGCTGACCATCCCGACGCCACAGAGTAATAATGCCATCTTTGCTCGCAGCAGCGATAATCTCTCCTTGGGGGTGAAAACTAACACTAAAAAGGCTTTCTGCTTGCCCGGTAAAAGTTTTCAGCAGCTTGCCTTCTAGATTCCAGAGTTTCACCGCCTTTTCCTGGGAAGCCGTAGCGATGAGTGAGCCATCAGGACTAAAGTCCAGACCATATACCCGATCGGCGTGAGTCAAAGTCGCCCGTAACTCACCTTTGCGGCTCCAGATTTTTACCGTATTATCTTCACTAGCCGTAGCCAGTAATTCACCATCAGGGCTAAAACGCACCTCCCAAATTGCCCGATCGTGAGCTTGCCACTGGTTCTGCTCCCGCACTTCCGCGAGCCGCTCTTGGAGATTCGCCACAGTTTCGTCCCGAATCATTGGGGGTATTCCGCCCTCCAGTAAATTGCTCGTAGCAATGAGGGCTGCCATCAAAGACTCTAACTCATTCCCCACATCCTGCAGCGCCGTGGCCGCTGAATTCATCGATTTGATTTCCGCAATTTTTGCCTCTTTTAAGTCTGATTTCGCTTCCCCGATCGTCCATAAAGCCCCAGAGACGATCGCCCCCAATCCCACCAAAGCCACACCAATAATCTGGCGAGCTGTATGTTGCGCCTTCCTCAGATTCGCATTCGCATCCGCTTGCGCCTTTCTCAGAGTCTCATTAGCATTAGCTAAAATCCGAGACTCCTCCTTTTCCGTATCTAAAGCCCGCTGAAATTCTCGCTTTTCCAACGCTTGACTAGCATCTAAAAACCGCTCATCTTCCTCACTCAAACTTTTCCCCGCTTTCCACGCCAGAGCATCTTGCAATGCCTGACCCCGCAGCAGCCGTGATTCATCCCCACAGTTCGAGTCTAACCAAGCATTAATTGCCTCCGCATATGGTCGCAGACCTTGCAGTTCCTGCCTCACCCATACTTGGTCGAAAACCTGCTCATAAATCCGATTATACGCCCTCAGCCTTCCCCCCTGCTTTACCGCCAACCCCGCCAGCCGCAATTCCGTTTGGTCTTCCCCATCATCCGCTGGGACAAATCCACACTGTAAAATCTCCTGATATAGTCCCAGCAATCGCCCCGCCCGTTTTTCCCGACTCAAAAGCCGATTTTTAATCGTCTTCAAATGTTCTGGTTCATCCTGATATTCCCAATTTTCTACAATCTGCTTTCTCACCAAATCCGCTACTACCACCGGATGTTCCCCATCCGTCATATTGCAAACAATCTGGCATAACTTTTGGCTGAGAAAGGGTTGTCCCCCCGTCCATTCTAGAATCTCCGCCAGCACCATTTCCGGCTCAGGCACAGATTCAGTCAATCCCCCTAATAGCCCCGACTTCGCCTCAGCCAAAGTAAAACCAGTCAACTCAATCGAACGTCCAATATTAAAAGGCGTCCGCAGTTTATCCTTAATTAAATCTGATGGTGTCGCCACCCCCAGCAAGCAAAAGGTCAGACGACTGTAGGCGGTATTGTCTGAGCGTCGGTCATAACAAGAGCGGATGCAAGCAAAAAAATCATCACCAAAATTTAAACTAAGAATACTATCAATTTCATCAATAAAAATTACCAAATTATCCCCAATTTTCAGCAGCAATACCTCCTCAATAAATTGGCTAAATCTATCTACCGCCGAAAGCGCCTCTCGCTCCCGCCACCACTGGCGATATTCAAACTTCACCCCCAAATCCAGACTTTTCACCAACCTTCTAATAATGCCCAAATACCACTTTTCAGGAGTGACATCATAAGTACCAATTTCCGTCAAATCAATGACCGCGCATTTAATCCCCACTTGCGTCAATCTGGCCATCGCCTGCACCCGCAAGCTGGACTTACCCATCTGCCTAGAGTTTAGCACATAGCAAAAATCACCCCGACATAAACTCTCATGCAGTTCCACATCAGCGCGCCGCTGCACATAAGTGGGGTGCTGGTAATCTAAACTACTGCCTACTTTATATTTGTATGGCGCCATAAATTTTGCCCTGGTTAAAAATCATGTCTCAGTTTATCGAGAAAATATCGCCGGTACAGTTCGCAAGAGGGTTCCACCCCGTTGGCCAACCGTTTTACCAAACCCATCCCTACCAGTTTAAAAGTGGTACGTAGCTCTAAAGGCACCGGTTTGGTTCCCAAAACCGCCTGCTTGAGCGCAATTTTTAATTCGGGATGCTCTTGAATTGTCGCCCAATATCCCTCTAAATGCTGGCGGTAAATGCCCAAATCTGTACTCGCTTTCGCCAGTAGTTCTTCCCAGTCCACATCTTGACGGCGCAAGTGATAAAATGCCAACCGGATGAGATAGGGGTGCCCTCCCACCATACCCTGCAAGGCGGAAAGGCGCTGGGTGGTCAATTCTGGGGACATTTCTAGTTCGTAGCGGCGGGCTAAATCTTCCACTTGAGCGGGGGTGAATTCAGGCAGTTTCACGGGTAAACCCACATTAAAGGGAGATTTGTTCACATCTAAATCGATATAAACTTCCGTGGAATGGGCGATGACTAAGCTGAGTTTTTTCCAAATGCCATTTTCTTTGGCCGATTCATGCCAAAAGCGGAGTAAGCTCAAAAAGTCCGAGGCAATTTGTGGATGGGCGAAAACTCGGTCAACTTCATCGATACCGAGGATGAGCTGGCCTTCTATTTCGGTGAGCAGGTATTCTTCAAAGTAATCGGTGCAGTTGGTATTGCTGCTGAAGATATCTTCGTCCCAGTATTCGTCTAATTTGTTTTCCAGTTGCAGTTCTCGGGTGATGCGCTGGCAAAACCAGCGTAAAAAGAGGTCGAGGTTTTTTAAAATTCCTCTTTCCGCGAGTAAGAGGTTGAGGTTGACGGTGCGGATACCGGGGGCTGTGACCCGATCGAGAATCCGATTTAACAGGGAGGTTTTGCCCATATGTCTGGGTGCTTTGATGCTGACCAGTCCCCCCGGTTGTAAAATTGCCAAGCAACAATCGGATTCTATGGGGGGCCGCTCGATGTAAAAGGGGGAATCGAGGGCTACTGGTCCTTCGGGAAATTCTAGCTCGGTGGCTATGGGAGACCAGGTTTGTTGTAGGGGCGATTCGCGAATCGCCCCTTCCGCCCCAAAAAACGACTGTTGCGCTGGCAACCGGCGGTACTGGCGGGACCCCTGAAGGCGTTCCAGTGCGGTGCGAAAATTAGTTTTCTTTACCTCTTCTCCCAGGACCTCCGACAACAACACCCACAGTTTGGGTCCAGCGGTGCGCTGCAGGTAATTGGCGGCGTAATCAGAATTTTCTGCCATCTCTGGATAGGTCTGATTTTGCCAAGAACCACGCAGGATAATCATTTCCACATCGGTTAGGTGTCGTCCCTTACTGGCAAAAACCGCTGCATCAGCTACTTCGATCGCATCTTCAAAACTGAGATTCGGATCTTCCATATCGCGTGAAATTTTCCCGCCTTCTCTACGGCTACTTCCTGGTATCCATTTTACGACTCATACCTAAACTAGATGAAGTTTAAAAGTTATCTTACTCCTCCCTCATCGTAGTGGCAAAGTCTGGGATTTAGATGGCTGTGACTTTTCCTCATCTAAGTTTTTTTTATGTTTTGTATATAAATTACAGTATTTCCTGTTTTAATCATTGTTTTGACTAATATTATATATATTATGTATAAAATACTAATTATCCGGATCTGGCACTGGGCAATCAGGACGGATGGAGGTCCGGGAGACGGGGGGACTTGGAGACGGGGAGACGCGGTTCGGCTTCGCTCACCGACCGGGGAGACGGGGAGACGGGGAGACGGGGAGACGGGGAGACTTGGAGACGGGGAGACGGGGGTGAGCCCTCTATCCCCCAACCCCTTTCTCCCAAAAAGGGAGAAAGGGGAGTAAGACGGGGAGACGGGGAGACGGGGAAAAAAAATACGTCAAAATAAGACTTTTTGTCCTGAAAGGCCAGAAATAGGCTGTAAGTAGCAAAAAGTAACGCACCGGATGGCTGGTAATGGTGGAGTATAGCTTGAGAGTGAGACTCACCCTTGAAGCGGTGAATTTCTCAGCGAGCGAAAACAAACGGTCAATATGTTAGGAGATACATTGGGATTATGAAGCTATCCTACCCTGGAAGTGGTTCGCACCGAAGCTCGCGTCGCGCTCTTCTCACTTCCGTCCGTAAAATCAACTCACCACTGAAAGCCGTAGCTGGCGATCGCCTTCAGGTGTCGGCGTCGCATCGTCCCCAAACCGCTTCAGCGGTAAAGTCCCTGCGGTGGGGGGAAGAACCACCTAGAATTCTGTTCGAGCCATCCGCATCGCCGCCTGATTCTAAATTGGGGTTTTTGGTGCGGGTTTTGCAGGCTACTTGGCACAGTTGCGGCTCATTGCGGTTGGTGTACCCGCTCTTGGTAGAGCAGGTAGATACCCTAGATTCTGACTTAATCTATGTGCTGCATAGCTGGACTAAGCTCACATTGTGTAAGCTGCCAGCATTGGAACGGGCGAAAGTAGCTGGGGCGCTAGTAGATTTTGCTGGGATCTTGCGGGCGCTGCCCGATGGGGACCAAGAAATGAATTTGGAGATTGCGATTGTTTGTTGTGAAATGGCGCTGCTGCTGTATGAACCAGAAGCCTTTCCCTGGGAATGGGGAACGGTGCATAATAATTTGGCCATAGCGTACAGCGATCGGGCTTTTGGCGATGGCGTAGAAAATACCTGCAACGCTTACACCCACTACTACCAAGCCAAGCAAATTTTCACCAGGCAAGGTTTTCCCCAAAAATGGATTGCCATCCAGACGCGCCGAACACCGACGCTTCGCAGACCGATCGGTTTAGGCATGGCGTTAACATTACGGCGTTTCCGCATCAGATGACACAGAGTTTCCCGGAGCAGCATGGTCAAGCACCGAGCCTATCCGCCATTGCTGTTACCCCAGCATCATAGCAAAACCTCCCCTGGGTCCGTTGGGGGAGGTTTTTTCATCATCGCGATCGACTTGCTTTGTGCCAATCCAAGATACGATGATGGTCAAGTTTGTTTAAGGTCGCTTTTCCAACCATGCCCATAAAGCAATATTTATCCCGCCTATTAGCCTTCGTCTTAGTAGTTGCCATTGGCTTAGCGGGTTGTTCCTCTGGCGGCACTCTCAGCGGCAACTATCGCCAAGACACCCTATCCTTGGTTAACAGCTTGAGAACCGCCATCGAATTGCCAGAAGGTGCCCCCGAAAAAGCCACAGCGCAGGCTGAGGCGCGCCTGGTGATCAATGAATATTCCGCTCGCTATGCTCGCGATCCCGCCCTGGCCAAACTACCCTCATTCACCACCATGCGCACTGCCTTAAGCGGTCTGGCCGGTCATTACAATTATTACCCCAACCGTCCCGTACCCACCAAGCTGAAAACACGTCTGGAAGAAGAATTCAAGCAAGTAGAAGCGGCTCTGCAACGAGGCGCATAGACATCTTGTCCTTTGTCACTTGTCAAAAGTGCAATGTCATTTGTCCTTTAACCAAGGGATAAATGACATTAGACTTTTGACCAATGACTGCTGAAAATAGCCCGTGCGATTGAATAGAATAAAAAATACATCCATCCATATCAGTTTTGTAGCTTCTGGTTTTACTCCCTCACATCTAATTTGATTATGAGACTTGGGCAACACCTAAAATCGGCCACCAACGGGAACACCAAAAATGTCTTCAGCCACCAAACTCCCCCGTGGCATCGTTTCGCGGGGATGGCGATGCTGACGCGACGCTTGGCAGTGTCCGCCGCAATAGCCGCTGCCACATTCAGTCCTTTAATGGCAAGTTTGCCCGCGATCGGCACAGGAGCTGCTACCTGCCTAGTACCGGAAGCAGCTAGGGCGGAAAAAAACCAACTGCGAGAAGCGGCCCTCAAAGGTGACGCTGCCGCACAGCAGCGCTACCAACAGCTCATCGCCTCGGAAGCCAAACGGTTGCAGGAGTGTCGCAGTAAAAATTGGCCGCAAACCCAAGCAATTTGGCTGCGCTTGTATCCCTGCGATGCCCAACCAGGAGCATTAGAAGCTGTTTTAGACCGCATCGTTGACAAGGGCTATAACGAAGTTTACGTGGAAGTGTTCTACGATGGCCAGGTTTTGCTCCCAGCGGCTAGCAATCCCACCCCCTGGCCTTCCGTATTGCGTAACCCCGGACAAGAAAATATCGACTTATTGGCAGAGGTGCTGCCCAAAGGTCGTCAGCGGGGGCTGAAAATGTACGCCTGGATGTTTACGATGAACTTTGGCTATAACTACTCCCAAAGAGCCGATCGCCAAGAAGCCCTCGCCCGCAATAGCCAAGGCAAAACCACTCTCAATGTCACCGAAGAAAGTGGCGTCCATGACACCGGCGGCAGTTCTTCTCATACTTTCATCGACCCCTACAGTCCGATCGCCCGCCGAGATTACGCCACCATCCTCAACGCTATCCTCCAGCGCAAACCCGATGGCGTCCTATTTGACTACGTGCGTTATCATCGCGGGATTGGTGCCGCTTCCGTAGTTGGTGACGTAAAAGATTTATGGATCTACGGCGAAGCATCCAAGCAAACCCTCTACCAACGCGGGCTCAACGAAAAAGGCCGAGAACTGATTCGCCGGTTTGTGAATACTGGCTTCATCACCGCCCAAGACATCGAAGCCATAGATAAACTCTATCCCACTGAAGCCGAGCCCCTCTGGCAGGGACGCCGCCCCGGTTCCACCCCAGTCGCCACCAGCGCCTCTCAACGGCAACCCTTGCTCCAGTGGGAACTTTGGTATCTCAGTGTTGCCCATGCCGTCCAAGGGGTCCTAGATTTCGTCAGCCTTGCCAGCGATCGGGTGCAAAAAGAAGGTATCCCATCGGGAGCTGTATTTTTCCCTGGCGGCAACCGCCCCGTCGGTCAATGGGGCTATGATTCTCGCTTGCAGGCTTGGGACCGGTTCGGTGAAGATATGGAATGGCACCCCATGTCTTATGCCAACTGCGGCAACCCCCGCTGTATTATGGAAGAGGTGCAGCGGGTCATCGATATGGCAGCCCCAGAAACGAAAATCGTCCCAGCTCTGGCTGGGTATTGGGGCAGCTCTACGGCAGAACGCCCCTCCCTAGAATCGCAAATGGAAGCCCTCCGGGGGTTCGCGCCCCGGATCAACGCTGTCAGTCATTTTGCTTATTCTTGGCAAGAGCCAGAGTCTGACAAACAGCGCAAATTCTGCCAAAGCCAGTAATCGGTTTATCCCCGGTAGATAGGGATTTAACCGAACCAAAATCAAATAGCGCGTCCAGCCTAAAACGAGGGGTAGTTGTTCTCTGTTGGAGACAATGCCTGTGGTAGTGGATGAATCACTATGACAACCCACGATTTTAGTCTGGATGTGCTATTGCTTTTTTCTTAAGTTTGATAAATTTTTCCTTAAAAAATCATGCAGCTCCCAGGCCGCGATCGTCCAGCCAGCTACAATTATTCTCAGTGCCGTCCCTATCCATCCCAGATCGCCCCTACCAGTAACGACCTCAATTATCCCTCTCTTACATGGGATTGTTTCTGATTCGTCTTTGAGATTGCTAATCAACCTAATCCAACTCTAATTGGATTGGGCAGACTTAGGGTGAAGGAGATATGTTATGTTTCGCAAAATGAACTTGCAAACCAAGCTAAATGGCTCATTTTTAATCATGGGTTTGCTGGTGTTTTTCTTGGTTTTAGTTGGCTGGCTGGCCAATTATCGGTTAAGTCAGCATATTAAAACCCTCAGCTACAATACTGTACCCAGTATTATGGGTTTATGGAAAATCAATGAAGGTCAAACTCAAATAAATGTCTTAGATAGATTGTTGTTGAACTCCTTCTTGGTCGAAAATTATTATCAAGATGTAATGCCAAGATTAGATAAGGCAAAATCTCAAATTAAAGAAGGATTTGATTTGTATGAAATAGCCTTAAAAACCCCTGATGAAGAAGTTTTATATCGGCGGTTGTTAGAGGAATGGAATACATGGGAAGTGACTCATAATGAATTTTTACAAAATGCCATCAGTTTTTATCAAATAGGACAGAAAAATCCCTGGGCAAAACAAGTAGAGTTGCTGGCTCAAGGGAAGGGTAATTCTCCAGAAATGGCTGAGGTAAAAAAAGCGATCGCGTTATATGAGAAGATGGCCGATTATCGCGGCACGAGAAAAGTGATGCGGGATGCGGTGGTCAACTCGATCGTAGAACTCCTGAAAATTAACGAAGATGTGGGGGTAGAGGCTAGAGATGCGGCAGCGGCAGATGCCAGAAGTGCTAGCATTTGGAGTGCAGTTTGGTTGATATTGGGACCAGTAACATCTCTAGTCTTGGGTGTCGTTTTAACCAAGGCTATTGCTAAACCGCTGGATGAAGCCATCAAAGGGATCGTCAACACGATCGCTGGTTCATCCACAGAAATTGCCGCCACCATAGAACAGCAAGAACGCATTGCCTCCGACCAAGCCGCCTCAGTTAATGAAACCAGTAGCACGATCGACGAACTGGGGGCGTCATCCCGCCAATCTGCTGCCCAAGCCAAAGCAGGAGCAGAAAATGCCCGTCAAGTCCTGCGCATGGCGGAAGCTGGAATTACCGGAGCCCGTGAAGTGTTGCAAATGGCCAAAGCCGGAGCCGAGGGATCCCGTGAAGTTTTAAACCTGGCGGAAAGTGGTATGGGGGTTGTGGGAAAAACTCTCGAAGGTATCTCTACACTCCAGCAGAAAGTCTCCCAACTCTCCGAACAGATTTCCCGGTTGAGCCAGCAAGTTACCCAAATCGGCAGTATCACCAATTTAGTGCAAAACATCGCGAATCAGACCAATATGCTGGCGTTGAATGCTTCAGTAGAAGCCGTGAGAGCGGGAGAACATGGCAAAGGATTTGCCGTGGTGGCAGCAGAAATTAGGAAACTGGCGGACCAAAGTCGGGGCTCAGCAGAGAAAATCAGTGTTTTAGTGGCTGATATCCATAACGCGATCGGTGCCACATTTACCCTCGCCGAAGAAAGCCGGAAAAATGCCAGTCAAACCATAGAACTTTCCCAGCAAACCGCCGCTGCTTTTAGCAGCGTTAATCAAGCGATTAACACGATTGTGTTAAAAAACCAAGAACTCACAGTAAATGCCATGAGCGATATCGTGCTAAAAAACCAAGAACTCACGATCACCGCTATCAATGATGCGGTTTTAACCAATCAGCAAATCGCTCTCACGGCTGGACAGCAATCTATTGCTGTGGAACAGGTGGTTAATTCCATTAACAGCATCAATAGTGGCGCCCAACAAACTGCGGCAGGTATCACCCAAACTAAGATAGGTATTCAGAAACTTAATGAAGCGGCCCTCCAGCTCAAAGCCCTGGGCGGCAAGTAGTACCAATGTCAAAAATTCATCATCTATATGATTTGTAGCACGGCAGGCAGCCACAATTCCCGTCTCCATCCTATGATGGTGATGAGATAGTCGCGGCAGGCGTCTGGGCAGCTCTGCCACCAAAACTATCTGCAACCGCAACCGCACCGCCCTGGGACGGCAGCAACTTTCCCAAAACTGGAGATACAATGGGATACTGAAGAAGGTTGCATGGCTATTCATTTTTAGCCTGCATCCTGGTGACATATGGCAAAATGTCTGTCATTAGCTGGGATGTTGGCTTCACCCTCACCCTAGAATGATTGTTTGGCTCGGCAAGGGGAACATTTATTTTACCTTTAGGCATCTTGGCATACCAACTATAGCAATCCTAAATGGGTTGTGGTAATTGTAGGGGTAGGCCCCCCGTGGCTGCCCCTAGACGCTCCGGGGCAACCAGGGGGGGATTGCCCCTACAAAAATATGAAGATTGAAATAGGACTGCTATAGCAACTTCTCGATTTCTGGATGCTGGGTTAGTAATCTCTTGGTTTTCTCTGCCTCATCCCCCAACTGTACCCCCTGGTTTTGTCCCAAACATACCCATGCACAGGCTTGTCAATGCACAACCTATCTACAAGGAGAACACCGATGTTTCGCAATGGCAGCTTACAAAGCAAACTGATTGGCGCTTTTTTACTGATGGGAGGAATCGTCCTCGTGGTTGCCTTAATTGGTTGGTTAGGCAATTCCCGAATGAACCAGCACGTGACAACATTAAGCGACAATACCCTGCCCAGCATTATAGGTTTATGGCAGATTAATGAAGGACAAACCCAAATTGAATCGGTGGAAAGATGGCTATTAAATCCCATGTTAAATGCCGAAGACAGAAAAGAAGCATTTCAAAAACTTGAGCAGGCCACTTTGCAAATTAATGAAGGATTTAAAATATATGAAAATGCCGAAAAAATACCAGAAGAAGAGAAGCTATATCAACAAAAATTTTTGCCCCAATGGGATAGATGGCAAGATGCCCATAAAAATTTTTTAAAGATTGAAGAAGAATTTCACATTTTAAATATGAGAAATCCTTGGCAAGTAGAAATCGATTTACTCTCTAAAGACCAAGAAAAATCTCTTCAAATGATTGCTGCCCAAAAAGCGAGCAATTTATACGAAAAAATGGAAAATTACAGAGAAGGTAACAAATCATTGTTTGATGAAGCAACCAATTCAATGTTAGAACTAATCAGGATTAATGAGGGGCTTAATGATGTGACTTTTGCAGCGGCAGAAAGAGACGCCAAGAATAGCACAATGGCCTGTTTAATTGGGCTAATATTAGGCCCTGTTACGGCAATTTTGTTAGGGATAGTGTTAAGCAAAGAAATCACTAGACCTCTGGTAAGTGTGATTAACATGATTTCCACCTCGTCCACGGAAATCGCCGCTACTGTGGCTCAGCAGGAGCGAATCGCTTCAGAACAAGCATCCTCGGTTAACCAAACTACCAGTACAATGGATGAACTGGGAGCATCTTCTAATCAATCAGCGAAACAAGCCGAATCTGCGGTGCAGAATGCGCAGCTAGTTTTGGAAATGGCCCACCAAGGCTCTGAGGGGGCACGCCAGGTACTGCACCTGGCGCGGGAGGGACATAAGGTCGTAACCGAAACCCTGGAGGGGATATCGGTATTGCAGGAGAAAGTGGAGGAAATTTCTCGCCAAATTAGTCACTTGAGCCAGCAGGTGACTCAGATTACCAGTATCACGAATATGGTGCAAGATATCGCGAATCAGACGAATATCCTCGCGCTGAATGCTTCTGTAGAAGCCGCAAGAGCGGGACAGCAGGGTAGGGGATTTGCGGTGGTAGCTACGGAGATTCGCAAGCTGGCAGACCAAAGCAAGGGCTCGGCGGAGAAAATTAATTTGCTGGTTTTGGATATCCAAAATGTGATTATGACTACGGTGAGAGCGACGGAAGAAGGTAAGAAAAATGCGGATCAGGGCATCAAGCTGTCTCGGCGAACAGCGGGGGCATTCAATGGGGTGGTGGAGGCGATCGAGACCATCGTGTTGAAAAATCAAGAAAGTACGATCGCCGCCATCAATGATGCTGTAGTCACAAACCAGCAAATCGCCCTCACTGCAGGGCAGCAAGCCATTGCTGTCACCCAAGTAGTCGCCGCCATGAACAACATCAACACCGGCGCCCAGCAAACCGCCGCCGGGATCAGTCAAACCAAGATCGGCATCAGCAAACTCAACGAAGCCGCCCAGCATCTGCAACTGTTGGGGGGTAGTTAATGCCTTGGGGGGGGGTCACAAAGACTCCCACCCCAACAACTGGATCCAGTCAACCCAACACCAGGGGCATTTCTGGACGGCACCCCGCCCCTACCCACCCCAAAATCATCAGCCTTGTCCATCTGGTGTTTTGATTTGGGAAAATCTAGTTACACCCCAGTTCCCAAACGAAAAATCTATGACCGTTCAAGAACTCCTGGAAGGTTATGCCGGAGGTAAGCGGGATTTTACCAGCATCACGCTCAGAGGTGCTGTCCTTAGTGGTGTCAACCTCAATGGCGCCATTCTCACCGGTGCTGATTTAACTGGCGCTGACCTCAGAAGTGCCGACCTCAGCAGTGCAGAAATGAAAGGAGCCAACCTCACTGGCGCCGACCTGTATGATGCCGACCTTTACGATACCAGGCTTAGTGGCGCTAACCTCACCAGTGCCAATCTCACCGGTGCAAATTTGAGTAGTGCCCATTTTCAGAAAGCGATTTTAAATCGCGCTGACCTCAGAGATGCCAAACTTTTTGGTGCGTATCTCAGTTACGCTGACTTGAGTTATGCCAACCTCAGCCGCGCTGACCTGTTTCGCGCCTACCTATTTCGCGCCGACCTCTACAGCGCCGACCTGAGCCGTGCGCATCTGATTGGTGCTGACCTCAGCCGCGCCCACCTGAGTCATTGTAATTTAAGTGGCTGTTGCCTAAAAGATGCCAAACTAGAAATGGCCTCCCTAGTCAGTGCGGATCTCAAAGGTGCTGACCTCAGCGGTGCGAAACTCGCTGAAGCTCGCCTTTACGATGCTGACCTCACCAGCGCTAACTTGGAAAAGGCAGATTTGAGAAATGCCCAACTGTTTGCCGCGAAACTGATTGAGGCTAATTTAGGGTTCGCTTGTCTTCGCGGCGCTAAATTGAGCGAGGCGAATCTCCGACGGGCTAATTTGGAGGGAACCGACCTTTATGGCACCAATATGAGTAGGGCAAACTTAAGTTTTACCAATTTAAGCGATGCTTATTTTAGTGGGGTGAATTGGAGTGAGGCGAATCTCAGCCATGCTAATCTCAGCGGCGCCAGGGCGATCGAAGAGAATCCTAGCACCATTGACCAGAGCGAAACTACCTTGAGCAGCATGCTGCCGCCAAAAGCCTTAGTCCCCAGCCCCAGCGGCAAACTGGCATCTTTGGTAACACCCAATTCTATTTCTCTGAAAAATAAAGGCGCTGTAGTGTTGGGGCGCCACCCCAGTGCCAACATCCGATTCAATTCCCAGATGGTTTCCCGACGCCATGCCACGATCGAAACCGATCCCCAAGGACGCTATGTCCTCCAAGACCAAAACAGCACGAATGGCGTTTTCGTCAATCGGCTGCGAGTCAAAGGTGAAGTAGTTCTCGCCGATGGGGCAACGATTCAAATCGGACCTTTTACCTTTCTGCTCAAAGGGGACGAACTACAGTTGGTATTGAAATCGGCAGAAAATACCACCAGTGCTGAAGTTTCAGAAACCGTAGCCGAGGCCATGCCTGCAGATTTGCTCGTCGCCAATCTCAGCGGCGCCAACCTCTATGGGGCGAACCTGAAGGGGATTTCATTGGCCAAAATCAACTGCTCCGGTGCCATCATGCCTGACGGCACAGTGAAACCCTAGAAACGGGGTTTCTGTATTCTGAGGATGATCGACAGCGGCTGGGGAGGAAATCCAAATCAGAAACCCCGTTTCTCTAATGTCCTAGTGCCATGAGGCCGATTATCGTTTTAATTTGCGAAAATTTAGTTACATAACTCGGTTTATAGCCAAAAATCATATGGGTGCTAGCGAAATTCTCAAAGCCTATGGCGAAGGACAAAGAGATTTCTGCGGCGTTGACCTCAGCGGCGCCAACCTCAGCGGTGCCAACCTCAGCGGCGCCGACTTCAGCGGTGCCAACCTCAGCGCTGCTAACTTCAGCAGCGCTGACCTCAGCAGCGCCGAATTTAGAGCAGCCAATCTCAGAGGTGCAAACCTGCAAAATACCGACTTGTACGATGCCCGACTGACCCGGGCGCACCTAGAGGGTGCCAATCTCAAAGGCGCCAACCTCAGCAGTGCCAATTTACAAAAATGCCATTTTAATCTCGCAGATTTGCGTGATACCAAATTATTCGGCGCCCATCTTAGTTATGCTGACCTCAGTTATGCCAATCTCAGTCGTGCTGACCTGTTTCGCGCCGATCTGTTTCACGCCAACCTCATGGGCGCCGACCTCAGTAATGCCCACCTCATCGGTGCTGACGCTACCCGCGCCAATCTCACTGGTGCGATTTTGCGTCAATCTCACTTAAAGGAAGCAAAATTAGAGTTAGCGTTTCTTAATGGTGCTGACCTTAGCCATGCTGATATTAGCAATGCGATTCTGAATGAAGCGCAGTTTTACGAAGCTGACCTCAGCGGTGCGAATTTAGAAAAAGCCGACCTTAGAAATGCTCATATGTTTGCCGCCAAACTCGTGGAAGCGAATTTGGAGAATGCCGACCTGCGCAATGCCAAACTTTGTGAGGCTAATCTCACAAAAGCTAACTTGGAAGCCAGCGACCTTTACGCTACAAACATGACTAGAGCTAACCTCCATCGAGCTAACTTAAGTAGAGTTCACTTTAGTTTCGCTAATTGGAGTGAAGCAAATCTCACCAAAGCGAATCTGAGTGGCGCGAAAGTCAGCGAAGGTAATCCGGAAAGTATGAACCTCCTCAGTGACATCGCTTTGGTGGGAGAAATGCGCAGAGGCATCCCCCCCGCAGCCCCTCCCACGCCCCCATCTTCCCACTCCCACCATTCCATTTCCCTGAAAAACAAAGGCCCGGTTTTGCTGGGGCGCGACCCCAATGCGACCCTCCGTTTTTCCTCCCCCCTGGTTTCCCGCCGTCATGCCACAATTAACACTGACGATGATGGACGTTACGTCCTCCAAGACCACAACAGCACTAATGGCGTTTTTGTGAACCGACAGCGAGTCCGAGGCTCTACCGTTTTGCCTGATGGTGCCACGATTCAGATGGGCCCTTTTACTTTCCTCCTCATTGGTGATGAGTTGCAGCTCCCCCTCGCCAGTGCGAATGGTCATCATTCCCCAGTAGTGGCACCCTTGACGATCGCCAACTTCAGCGGCGCCAACCTCTACGGCGCCAACCTCACCGGCGTTCACATGGAGAAAATCAACTTCTCCGGTGCCATCATGCCCGATGGCACCATTCATATCTAGTCATTAGTCCTTTGTCCTTTGTCCTTTGTTTGGTTATAAAAGTGAAAGTTTAACCCTATATTTATATCTGTAACCACTTACAAGTGACAAGGGACAAGTGACAAAGGACAAATGACAAATGACAAATGACAAATGACCAACTACCAAGGACTGCCAATCATGGTAAAGCCAGCCCAGTAATAAGGATGAGACAGATTACTATTTTCCACCTCTGACAACTCCGGCGGTAGAGCCAAAGCGCCCCGAGTCCCCCCAGAACTGCGCAGCTCACCCGCACTCACTTGCAACTCACCCCGAATCATCGCTATCTGCGCCTGTCGCAGAGCTTCTGACTTAATCTTGGCATTCTCCAAGTGGCGATAAAACTCCGTCATCAGCGCCAAAGTCCCCTCATCACTCACCGACCACAAAGAAGCCAAAGCCGACTTCACCCCCGCTTGCACCGCCAACCCCGCAAAACCCATCTCCGCCTGGGTATCCCCCAAAGCCGTGCGACAAGCGCTCAACACCAACAATTCTACCGCCGGATTATGCCACCCCAACTCCCGGAGCTGATTCAAGCGCAATTTCTCCTCACCCCACAACTGAATATAAGAATTTTCCACCGCTCCCGCCTGGAATTCCCCGTGAGTCGCCATATGAATAA
>Ga0209172_10001616_pt1 | contig 45948 bp, 47 predicted proteins | sample LarsenN4metaG_FD_184113 | JGI IMG/M metagenome (GOLD analysis project Ga0209172, IMG submission 184113) | Hot spring sediment bacterial and archeal communities from British Columbia, Canada, to study Microbial Dark Matter (Phase II) - Larsen... ... | reverse complement strand
AGTAGTGTAACGCGGGATTAAGCTATCGTTCACCTCGCTGTCATGGTTTCGCAACCTGCGCGACGGTTGATGCACTCCAGTGTGACCTATGGCCGACCGCCCATGTCGGCCATTTTTTTTGCAGCCGCAGCCGGTTGCCAGACGGAAAATCATGTTGCCCTATATCGCCTTGACCACGGCCATGCTGCTGTGGGCCAGTTCCTTCATCGCCCTGAAAATCGTGTTCCAGGTGTTTGACCCGCTGTTCGTGCTGTTCTGCCGCATGGTGATCGCCACCGCGCTACTGCTGCCACTGATGGCGTGGCAGGGCTCGCGCTGGCACTACCGCGCCGGTGACTGGAAGTGGATCCTGCTGCTCGGCCTGTGCGAGCCGTGCCTGTATTTCCTGTTCGAGGCGCAGGCGCTGCTGTACACCAGCGCCTCGCAGGCCGGGTTGATCACCGCCACGCTGCCGGTGCTGGCCGCGCTCGGCGCGCTGCTGTTCCTGCGCGAGCGGCTTGGCCGGCGCGCCTGGTGCGGCATCGCCATCTCGCTGCTGGGCGTGGCGTGGCTGACGCTGACCAGCGAATCCTCGGCCGCGGCACCGAATCCGCTGCTGGGCAACACGCTGGAATTCCTGGCCATGGTCTGCGCCACCGGTTACGTGCTGATGGCGAAGAAGCTGTCCAGCCGCTATTCGGCATTGGCGATTACCGCGATTCAGACGGTGATGGGCTGTGTCTGGTTCGGCATCAGCCTGCTGACGCCGTGGGCCAGCTGGCCGCAGGCGTTCCCGGCCGACGCGGTGTTCTGGGTGGTGTACCTCGGCGCTTTCATCACCCTTGGCGCCTACGGCCTGTACACCTGGTCGGTGTCCAAGGTGCCGGTGGCGATGGCGGCGGCGTTCATCAACCTGATCCCGGTGTTCACCCTGCTGCTGGCCGGCCTGTTGCTGGACGAGCGCCTCAACGGGTGGCAATGGCTGGCCTGCCTGCTGGTGCTGGGTGGGGTGATGCTGAGCCAGAGCAAGCGGCCTGCCGCGACGGCTTGAGTTTGCCGCCGGGCGATAGTGTATTACCCTTGCGCTTTGGCATTATTCACCGGTGGCTTTTTATGACGTCTTCTCTCGCGGCGCTCGCCGCCGTTTGTTGCCTGCTGCTGCCAGCGCTGTCCCAGGCTCAGACCCAGACCCAGACGCCGGCCATCGCACATGGCGCGGCCGAAGTGGCCACACCGGCCGCCTCGGCCCACGACGCGCCACACGAGAAACTGTCGCCGTCGATGCGGCCGCTGTCGCCGCCGGTGCGGGTCAATCATCCGCCGCGGCGCCTGCCGCAACAGGCCGCGCCCTACGCCAGGCCGGCAGTCAGGCATCACCAGCCGCACGCGCCAGCGCGCCGACAGCCGGCGATGGCGGCGCCGTTGCGTGCCGCCGCCGCCCTGGGCAACCGGCTGTTGCCGCGCGGCCAGCATGGCGACAAGTCGCCGCGGCTGACGGTGCTGGCCTGCGCCGACGGTGCGCCGCGCCACGGCGCACAGGGTACGCTGTATCTGGTGCAGAACCCCGGCAACCAGCTGCTGCTGGGTGAGGCGGGCGTCAGCCACGCGGTGCGCCAGCTGCACACGCCGCTGGTGCTGGTGCTGGCCAGTGCCGACTGCAAGGCGGTCAACACTGCGCGCAGCGATTTTTCGGCGCTGCCGCTGGCCGAGCAGCGCACGCTGCTGAGCATCAATGTCGACAAGGGCGGTACGCCGCTCTCGGCGCAGCTGGACAACCTCGACAACCAGGTCGAGGCGGCGGTGCTGCACTACGGCGGCGAGGTCGAGGCCGGCCGGCTGTCGGTGATCGGCGCCTATTACGATGCCGCCGGCCAGCTGGGCAAACGCGGGCAGCTGGTGGTGACCAGCATCAACGGCGAACGCGACAAGGCCACCATCGCGCGCCTGCTGCGGCAGCGGGCGGTGTTCAATGCCGCCACCGGCATTGGTACGCCACTGGCCAGCAGCACTCACTGATTCTTCTGCGCTATTACGATTGCGGCCAACCTTGCAGGACAAGGTTGGTCGCAATGCCTTGTGGCGTGCGCCGGCGGTTGCGCCACCATGCATCGCGCCTGCCGTGACGGCGCGGCTGTACTACGCTACACAGCAACAGTCTGTCGAAAGCCCGCGCCATGTCCGCCTCTGCCCGCCGCATCCTGAAACGTCGCCTCGCCCGCTATCGTCGCGACATCCTGCTGGCGCGGCAGCAGCTGAGCGCAGCCGACAATGGCGAGGCGCTGCATCAGTTGCGCATCGGCCTGCGCCAGTTGCGCAGCCTGCTGCGCTGCCTGATGGCGCTGCCGGGGGCGACAACGCTGGCGCAGCTGTCGGCGCAGCTGCGGCAGCTGGCCGCTGCCGGCAATGACTGGCGCGACCGCGAGGTGCGGCTGGCGCTGCTGCAACAGGCGGCCGGTGCGGCCGACAGCAAGGCCTTTTCCGCCTGGCGTCGGCGCGAGGTGATGGCGCTGCAGGCCGGGCGGCTGGATTTGCAGCAGCATGCGATGGTGCTGGACCAGCTGCTGCCGGCCTTGCGGCGCGCCTGTGCGCCGCTGCTGGCGCACCGCAACCGGCGCCTGCGGCGCACGCTGCGGCGGGCGCTGTTGCAGACGCGGCGCCGCTACCGCCGCGCCCGGCGTGACTGGCAGCGGCAGCCGGGTGATGCCTTGCTGGCGCACCGGCTGCGGCTGCTAGCCAAGCGGCTGCGTTACCAGATTGAGGCCGGCGGCAAGCTGCTGGGCCAGCGCTGGCGGTGGCGGGCGCAGCGTGCCCGCGACTGGCAGCAGCAGCTTGGCGACGAACGCGACCGGCAGTTGCTGCTGCAAAGCATAGCGCGCGATCGCATTCCGCTGCCGGCGGCGGCGCGGCGCTGGCTGGAGCAGGGCGCCAGCGCCAACCTTGGCGGCCTGCTGCAGGCGGACAGCGCGTCCTGAGCACGCGGCCTTGCCGGTTGCGGCGGTGAACTGTCTGCGGCCAAGCTTGCTGCGCACGCGGCGCCGTCAGCGGCGGCAGATGGTGAAGTGGCGCACTGACGACGCATCGCCTCGCGCAGTCGCCTGCATCGTTGGCCGCTGCTCTCCCGGCACGGCCAGCCCGGCCCAACGCTGGTCAACCCGATCACGACCGATCATGCCCAATCCAACCCGGCTCAATCCCAGCCGGCGTGCACCATGCCGCCGGCGCGCCGCTACCCTGCAGTCACTCGCTTTTCTTGGCGCGTGGCTTGCGTGGTGCGGTGGTCGGCAGCCCTTGCTGGATGCGGTGCAGACGGCGACGGATGTCGTCGGTATCGAGCCAGATGTCCTCGCCGCGGAAGATGCGCTCCAGTTCCTCCGCGCTGAGGAAGGGCATGCACACGTGGCGCATCACCTTCTCGAACCACTTGCCGCTGGCCATCACCTGCGCCTGCTGCTCGTTGCCCTTGCCGATCAGCGCCGACGAGTAGTTGTGGAACATCAGCTGGCAGGTGTCGTGCACGATCAGCTCGTCGCCGGCAAGAAAGATCAGCGCGCCCATCGAGTAGGCGCGCGCCTCCAGAATGGTGATCACGTGCGCCGGGCTGGCGGCGATGTTGTTGATGATCTGCAGCCCGGTATCGAAATTGCCGCCCTGGGTGTTGAGGTGCAGAAAAATGATGTCGGATTCGCTGGTGCTGCGCAGCGTGTACAGCAGGTCGGTGTAGTGGATCGGCGCGCCGATCTCGCCGGACAGGTAGAACGAGATCTGGCGGATCACGCCCTGGGTTTCGTAGCGACGGAACAGCGGCACCTTCTTGCTGTCGTCGTCTTCGTCTTCTTCCAGCGCGGCGCTTGGGATGATGTGTGGCTGGTGCATCGCGGCTCCTTGGGGTGCGGCAGCAGGGACGGCTTTATCTGGATAGTAGCCGGCGGCACGCGCTTTTGTCGGCGAGCTGCGGGCTGCTGGCGGCAACGCCGGTTACAACACGGACACACGGCGGCGTGGTGCTGCGGCTTACACTGCGGCTGAGCGTGCGCTGCGGCCAACCCTGCTGCGCAGCGGCAATGACTGGCGAATCTGGCGGCAGGTAGTAAGCTGAACCATGTCGGCCGCATTTTATGCGACCATGCTTGACCGGATGGCAGATGGCGGATGAGGGACGGGATGAAACAGACATTGCGGCACGGCTGGTCGCTGCTGCTGGCCATGGCGTCGTGGCCGGTGGCGGCACAGCCGCCGATCACGCTGCACTACTACGAGCGGCCGCCGTTCATGGTGCGGCAGGATAGCGGAGGGGCCAGTGGTCTGACCGCTGATCGCGCGCGGCGGGCTTTTGCCCGCGCCGGCATTCCGATCCGCTGGGCGCTGACGCCGGCCAAGCGCCAGCTTGCCCTGTTGCGCGCCAATGGCGGCCACGACTGCGCCGTCGGCTGGTTCCGCACCCCGCAGCGGCAGGCCTACGCGCTGTTCAGTCGCGCGATCTACCAGGATCGTGGCGTGGTGCTGATCGCGCGCAGCCAGTGGCTGCCGCCGGCCGGCAGCACGCTGGAACAGCTGCTGGCCAATGACCGCCTGCACCTGCTGTACAAGGACGGGCTGACCTACGGCAGCTACGTGCAGAGCAAGCTGGGCATGGCCAAGGCCGACATCAACTACAGCACCATGGAACAGCCGCAGCTGCTGCGCATGGTGGCGGCCGGCCGTGCCGATGCCATGTTCGCCACCCGCGAAGAGGCGGAAATGCTGCTCACCAGCGGCGAATCCGGCCATGGCGCGCTGCAGCTGCTGGCGTTTCCCGACGTCGGCGCCGGCGACACGCGCCACATCCTGTGCAGCCGCCGCGTCGGCGACGCGCTGATGCGGCGGCTGGATGCCGCCATCGCCACCGAGATCCGGCTGGCGCTGCGCTAGCCGGCGCCGCGGCTGTTCGCGTGCCGGCCAAGCTGGGCCAGGGTTGGCCGCAAGCGGCCGTGATGTTCAGGCCGCGGGCGCGCGGCTGACTGGCCAGTTGATGGCCGGCAGCTGTTCAAAGCCCGGCTTGGCGAACAGGTAGCCCTGATACAGGTGCACCGCCTGCGTCTGCAGCCAGGCCAGCTCGTCCTCGCTTTCCACGCCCTCGGCGATGATCTCGATGTGCAGCGCCTGGCACACGCCGATAATCCCCTTCACGATCGCCTGCCGCACCAGATCGAGGTGAATGTTGCGCACCAGCGCCATGTCCAGCTTGATGATGTCCGGCTGGAATTCCGCCAGCAGATTGAGCCCGGAATAGCCGGCGCCAAAATCGTCGATCGCGGTCTGGAAACCCTGGCGCTTGTACTCGGCCATGATGCTTTTCAGGTGCGCCTTGTCCACCAGCTGCTCGCTCTCGGTGATCTCGAACAGCAGGCGGTTGGTGGGGAAGTTGAAACGCTGCGCCGCCGCCAGCGTGGTGCGGATGCAGGTCGCGGCCTGATACACCGCATTGGGCAGGAAGTTGATGCTGACAAAACAGGGAATCGCCAGCTTGGCCGCCAGCTCCACCGCTTTCACGCGGCAGGACTGGTCGAACACGTAGCGGTTGTGCTCGTTGACCTGCTGCAGGATGCTGGCCGCGCCGCTACCGTCACGCCCGCGCACCAGAGCCTCATAGGCAAACACGCTGCGATCGCGCATATCGACAATCGGCTGGAACGCCATGGTGAAGTCAAAGCCCAGCGGCGGTGCGTCGTGGCAGGCGTGGCAGGGCTTGATGTCGGGCGGGGCGGTCTGCATGTAGGGGACTCCTGGAGAAGGGCTGGCCCGGCGGGGGCAGCTGGCGGGGAAACGGCCGCGCGGTGGCGGCGCAGGCGTCACATTATGGCACCGTTTCAAACGCCGGTTCCGGATTGCCGCAGCCGGGCCGCATCGTCACGGTGATTGCGCCTGTTCCTTGCCGTCGGCACGCGGCTAGCCGCAGCTCCGCAGCAATGCCTGCCGCGCAACACGCAGGCGTGCGGCGGGGCGGGGCAGGCAATGGGCCAAACAATTGCGGCCAACCTTGGCAACAAGGTTGGCCGCAACGCTTGCTGCCGTGCCGGATAGCCGTGCGGCTACATGTCCAGCTTGGTGATGCGGGTGCCTTCCAGCGTCAGGTTGGCCATCAGCCCGCTGTTGGTCATCACGAAGCCGACCACCGGCTGCATCGCGGTATTGAGGTCGATCTCGCCGTTGGCGCCGACATTGAGCAGCGCGACGGAGGCATCGGCCCCCACGGTCCAGCCGCTGCCGGTGCGGAATTTGTTGAGCGCATCCTGGGTCATGAACAGGAAGATCACCGCCTTGGATTGCGCGCCGATTTGCCAGCCGAAGGAGCCGCTGACGGTCTGGTAGTAGCCGGCGGGTTTGCCTTCCATGCGCAGTGCGCCCTTGCCGTATTCGGCGCCCACCACCAGCCCGGCGGCGATCACCGACGGGAACACCAGCACGCCCTTGGCCTTGGCCACCAGCTCCTGCGAGCCGCGCGCGTTGCCGTACAGCCGTGTCAGGGTGCTGTCGTAGGCGCTGTCGATCTCGCGTTTTTCGTTGGCGATGCTGGTGGCGTCGCGGTTGGCCTGCGTGGTGGTGAGATGGCCGCCGCCGGTGGTGGTGCAGCCGGCCAGCAGCGACACGGCGACGCCGAGTGCGACGCCCAGTTTGCGAACTTGCATGATGTTCTCCTGTTGACTTGCCATTCGGCTCACGGCTGCGCGCAATGTGGTGCGCATTGTTGCCGTGGGGCGGCCGGCGCTGCGGGAACGGGGCAAGGTCGGTGCCGCTGGCGGATCAGGCCGGGCAACAGGGTGATGATGGCGTGGGGATGAAAGGTAAACGGCTCTCCATGATGGGTGTGGAATGACACCCGCCCGGCCACCCGAGCACGAGCGGCATGACGCGGCATAAGGGAGAAGTGGCTCACGGCTGGCGGCTGGGTGCTGTCGGACGGGTGCATTCCTTCCGTCGTTATAGGCGATGCTGGCAGCTGCTAGCCTTTTGATTAGGCAAACAATTCATTGCGAGTGCGTTGTTTTGCATTTCATGCCTTATCGCTAAAAAAGCGCCAGTTCGGGTCTTGGCTGGCAGGTGGTGGCGCCCAAAAGCCTTGCGGCCAACCCTGGTGACAAGGTTGGCCGCAAGGGGCTGCTACACGCCGGTGCCGGCTCAGCCCAGCTCTTTCAGCAGCTCCTTCACCCGCACGATGCGCATCGCCACGTCCGGGATGCTGCTTTCCACGCGCAGCTTGTCCTGGCCGGCAAGCCGGTAGTTACGCTTGGTCTGGATCAGCTGGATGATCTTCATCGGGTCGATGGGCGGGTTCTTGATGAAGGTGAGCTGCAGCGCCACCTCGCTGGCGTCCAGCTTCTGGATGCCGATCACCTTCGCCGCCAGCCGCAGGCGGTGGCTTTCGATCAGCGTCTTCACGCTTTGCGGCGGCAGGCCGAAGCGGTCGATCAGCTCCTCGTGGATGGTGTCGATCTCGTCGTCGGCATCGCAGGTGGCGAGGCGCTTGTAGATGATCAGCCGCTCGTGCACGCCGGGGCAGTACTCGTCCGGCAGCAGCGCCGGGCTGTGCAGGTTGATCTCGGTGGTCACCCCCAGCGGCGCGTCCAGATCCGGTTCGCGGCCCTTTTTCAGGTCGCGCACCGCCTGTTTCAGCATCTCGGTGAACAGGCTGAAACCGACCTCCTGCATCTCGCCGGACTGGCCCTCACCCAGCACCTCGCCGGCGCCGCGGATTTCCAGGTCGTGCATCGCCAGATAGAAGCCGGTGCCCAGTTCTTCCGAGGCTTGGATCGCTTCCAGCCGTTTCTGCGCGTCGCGGGTCATGCCGTCGCCGGACAGCAGGTAGGCGTAGGCCTGATGGTGGCTGCGGCCAACCCTGCCGCGCAGCTGGTGCAGCTGCGCGAGGCCGAACTTGTCGGCGCGGTTGATGAGGATGGTGTTGGCGTTGGGGATGTCGATGCCGGTCTCGATGATGGTGGAGCACAACAGAACGTTGAAGCGCTGCTGCAGGAAATCGCGCATCACCTGTTCCAGCTCGCGCTCGCGCAGCTGGCCGTGGGCGACGGCGATGCGCGCCTCCGGCACCAGCTCGGCCAGCTTCTCGCGCATGTTTTCGATGGTGTCGACCTCGTTGTGCAGGAAGAACACCTGCCCGCCGCGCTTGAATTCGCGCAGCATCGCCTCGCGGATGATGCCGTTGCTGATCGGGCTGACGAAGGTTTTCACCGCCAGCCGGCGCGACGGCGCGGTGGTGATGGCGGAGAACTCGCGCAGCCCTTCCAGCGCCATCGACAGCGTGCGCGGAATCGGCGTCGCGGTCAGCGTCAGCACGTCGACGTTGGCGCGCAGCCGTTTCAGCTGCTCCTTCTGCCGCACGCCGAAGCGGTGCTCCTCGTCGATGATCACCAGCCCGAGGTTGTGGAAGCTGACATCCGGCTGCACCAGCTTGTGGGTGCCGATCACGATGTCGATGCTGCCGGCGGCCAGGCCTTCCATCGCCTGCTTCACCTCTTTCGCGCTCTTGAAGCGCGACAGCTCGGCGATGCGCACCGGCCAGTCGGCAAAGCGGTCGGAGAAGTTCTGGAAGTGCTGTTCGGCCAAGAGCGTGGTCGGCACCAGCACCGCCACCTGCTTGCCGCCCATCACCGCGACGAAGGCGGCGCGCAGCGCGACTTCGGTCTTGCCGAAGCCGACGTCGCCGCACACCAGCCGGTCCATCGGCCGGCCGCTGGTCATGTCGCCGATCACCGCCTCGATCGCCGCGGCCTGGTCGATGGTTTCCTCGAAGCCGAAGCCGGCTGCGAAGGCGTCGTAGTCGTGGTGGCTGAGGGTGAAGGCGTGTCCCTCTCGCGCGGCGCGCTGCGCGTACAGGTTGAGCAGCTCGGCGGCGGTGTCGCGCGCCTTCTCGGCGGCCTTTTTCTTGGCCTTCTCCCACGCCGGGTTGCCCAGCCGGTGCAGCTGCACGTCGTCGCTGGCGCGGCCGGCGTAACGGCTGATCAGCTGCAGCTGCGCCACCGGCACGTACAGCGTGGCGCCTTCGGCGTACTCCAGCTGCATCATCTCGGTCTGGCCGTCGCCAAGGTCGATCGACACCAGCCCCATGTAGCGGCCAATGCCGTGCGCCTCGTGCACCACCGGATCGCCAACCTTGACCTCGGCCAGGTCGCGCAGCATGGCGTCGGAGCTGGCCGCACTCTTGCGGCGCTTGCCGTGGCTGCGCGCGATGTGCTGGTACAGCTCGGCCTCGGTGACGATGGCGATGGCGGCGTGGTGCAGCTCGAAGCCGTTGAACAGCGGCGTGGCGGCCAGCGCCAGCGGCTGCCGGCCGTCGGCAAATTGCTGCCAGTTGTCCACTGGCTGCGGCTGGATGCCGTTGTCGCGCAGGAACTGGAACAGCGTCTCGCGGCGGCCGAGGCTCTCGGCGGCGATCAGCACCCGGCCGCCGTAGCGGCGCAGGAACAGGTCGAGCTTGGCCAGCGGGTTGTCGGCGCGGCGCTCGACGCCGAGATCGGGCAGCGGCAGGTAGTCGCCCAGCGGCTCGCCGTCGTTGGCCAGCTCGATGCGCGGGTAGGGCTTCAGCGCACCCATCAGCTCGTCCGGACGCAGGAACAGTTCGCCCGGCGGCAGCACCGGCCGTTCCGGATTGCCGCCGGCCATGTTGTAGCGGCTCTGCGCGTCGCGCCAGAAGCCTTCCGCCTCGGCCAGCACGTCGCCGTGCACGATCACGTTGGCCGCAGTGCCGAGGTAGTCGAACAGCGTGGCGCTGTGCTCGAAGAACAGCGGCAGGTAGTACTCGATGCCGGCCGGCCACAGGTTGGCGGAGACATCCTTGTAGATGCGGCTCTTCGACGGGTCGCCTTCCATCTTCTCGCGGTAGTGCTGGCGGAAGGCGGTGACGCCGGCCTCGTCGGTGGGGTACTCGCGCGCCGGCAGCAGGCGGATCTCCGGCACCGGGTACAGCGTGCGCTGGGTGTCCGGATCGAAGGTCTTCAGGGTGTCGATCTCGTCATCGAACAGGTCGATGCGGTACGGCAGCGTGCTGCCCATCGGGAACAGGTCGATCAGGCCGCCGCGCAGCGAAAACTCGCCGGGGGCGACCACTTGCGATACGTGCTGGTAGCCGCCGGTGACCAGGTCGGCGCGCAGCTTGTCCACGTCCAGCCGCTGCTTCTGCTTCAGCCAGAAGGTGCGCGACAGCAGGAAGCTGACCGGCGACAGGCGGGTGATGACGGTGGACACCGGCGCGATCACCACGTCGCACTCGCCATTGCGGATTTGCCACAGCGTGGCCAGCCGTTCCGATACCAGGTCGCTGTGCGGTGAAAAGTGGTCGTAGGGCAGCGTTTCCCAGTCCGGCAGCAGGGCGATGCGCAGCTCGGGGCGGAAGAACGGCAGCTCGGCCTGCAGCCGCTGCGCGTCCTGCGCGCTGGCGGTGAGGATCAAAACCGGCTGTCCCGGATGCGGCAGCGCAGCAATGAGCGCGCTGTCGGCACTGCCCGCCGGCCGTGTCAGCCGGGTTCTTTGCCCGCTGGCGGGCCACGATCGCAAAGAGGAGGTCATATCGCTATACATTCGCAAAGAGGCGGGTATTATAGCAACGCCACCGGATGAGGGCCGCGCAAGACGGTCAATCAATATCAATAAAGTCCGGGGCATTACCCGCGTACGTTTTCACTCAGGAAACACTGTTTTCCCGGCCCTTTGCCGGGCGGGCAGGCTATACGCCATCAGCTGATAAGGGTAGGGGAGCAGTGGAGAGACAGACTCGGAACGCCTTGCTGGCGTTCGCCGTTTTCGTGGCCGGCATTTATGCGTGGCCCGCGCAGTTGGCCGCGCCCTTGTTGCCGGCGATGTTCTTGTCGCACGGGGCGCTGGCGTGGCGCGCCGGCAGTGCCGGCCTGCGCGCCGGGCTGGCCTGGTGTGCGCTGGGCGCCGCCGCCGCGTTTTGGCTGTTGCCGCCGCTGCCGGCGCTGCTGTGGAGCGCCACGCTGTGCCTGCCGCTCCTGGTGTTGCGCCAGGTGCTGCCACCGCGCCATTTCCGCCTGTATAGCGCCTTCGGCATCGAGCGGCTGATGCTGCGCCTGTGTCTGCCGGCGCTGTTGATCGTGCTGCCGCTGGCATTGGCGTCAATGGCGCCGCCGCTGCAGTGGCTGGGCTGGTTTGCGCTGGCGTGGCTGTCGCTGCTGCTGTTCTGCGGTTTGCTGTTCACGCCGGCGCCGAGCAGCGCGATGCAGCTGCGCACGCTGTGGCTGGGCGCGCTGATGGCCGGCGGCTTTGCGTTGCTGTGGTTGCCGTTTGGTCAGCCGCAGCTGCTGTACAGCCTGATCCTGCTGCTGCCGCTGCTGGTGTTCGCCGCGCCGCGCTACGGCAGCGTCGGCCAGAGCGGGCTGCTGGCGCTGGGATTGCTGCTGCTGTCGCTGCCCTTGCGCCTCGGCGTGCCGGGCTGGGCCGTGCTGCACGACACCCAGGCGGCGCTGACCATGGCGCTGTGCGCCGGCCTGCTGTGCGGCGTGGCGGTGATGGGCGATCTCTACCGCCGCCGCGAACGGCTGCTGCGCGACGTGCGCGCGCAGTTCGAATCCCTGCTCAACCAGAGCACCAGCCTGATGACCCTGAAGGACACCAACGGCCGCTACCTGCTGGTGAACCTCAACTTTGCCCGCCTGTTCGGCCTGCCGGCCGAGCACTTCAAGGGCAAGACCTCGCGCGACGTGTTCGACGCCGACGAGGCGGCCCGCATCAACAGTCATGATCAGCAGGTGATGCACAGCCTGGAGTCGCGCCAGTTCGAGCAGCGCATCAGCAGCGGCGGCAAGCACTACCTGATGCTGTCCAGCGTGTTCCCGCTGTTCGACAGCGACGGCCTGCCGGCCGGCGTCGGCAGCATCTCGGTCGACATCAGCCAGCGCGAGGAAGAGGAACGCCAGCGCCACGAGGCGATGGAGAAGTACCGCGCGGTGGTGGAGCAGTCGCTGATCGGCATCTACATCGTGCAGGGCGACACCCTGGTCTACGTCAATCCCAAGCTGTCCGACCTGGTCGGCTACGCGGCGGAGGACTTGCTCGGCCGCTCGATCACCTCGGTGCTGGTGGCCGGCGAGGACGAGCGCATCCGCCAGCAGATCCGCCGCCGCATGCGCGAGAACATCCTGGTGATGCACTACACCACGCGCCTGCTGCACCAGAGCGGCGACATCGTCGATGTCGAGATCCACAGCCGGCTGTTCGACTACCAGGGCAAGAAGGCGATCATCGGCGTGGTGATGGACATTTCCGAGCGCGTGGCCGCCAGTGCCGAGCTAAGGTTGGCCGCAACGGTATTCGACAACGCCACCGAAGGCATCCTGGTCACCGACGGCGACGGCGCGGTGGTGATGGTCAACAAGGCCTTTACCCGCATCACCGGCTTTGCTTCCGACGAGGCCATCGGCCGCACCTCGCGCATGCTGAAAACCGCCAACCGCGAGCGCAACAAGCCCTTGATCGACGCCCTCAACCAGCAGGGCTTCTGGAAGGGCGAGATGTTCGACCGCCGCAAGTGCGGCGAGCCGTACACCGCCGAGCTGTCGATCAGCGCGGTGCGCGACGGTCACGGCGCGCTGTCGCACTACGTCGGCGTGTTCTCCGACATCACCGGCCGCAAGCAGGCGGAAGACCGGCTGCAGTTCCTCGCCAGCCACGACCCGCTGACGCGGCTGCCGAACCGCTCGGCGCTGATCGAGGCGCTGGACAGCGCCATCGCCAGCCCGGACGAGGCGCTGCCGACCATGGCGCTGATGTTCATCGACCTCGACCGTTTCAAGCTGATCAACGACTCCTTCGGCCACCAGGCCGGCGACGAGGTGCTGCACGAGATCGCGGCGCGCCTGCTGCAGGCGGCGGAGCGCTTCGGCATGGTGGCGCGCCTCGGTGGCGACGAATTCACCCTGCTGGTACGCGATTTCGACAACCACGAGACGCTGGCGCGGATGGCGGAAGAGGTGCTGCACGCGCTGGCGCGGCCGATGCGGGTGGAAAGCCACGAGGTGTTCGTCAGCGGCAGTATCGGCATCAGCGTCTACCCCAACGACGGTGTCGACGCCGTCGCACTGCTGAAGAATGCCGACGCCGCGATGTACCGCGCCAAGGAAGCCGGCAAGAACACCTACCAGTTCTTCGACGCGCAGATGAACGCGCAGACCTTCGAGCGGCTGCTGATGGAAAGCGGCCTGCGCCAGGCGCTGGAGCGCGGCGAGTTCGAGCTGCACTACCAGCCGCAGGTGGCCGGCGACGATCACCAGCTGGTCGGGGTCGAGGCGCTGATCCGCTGGCGCCATCCGCATCTGGGGCTGGTGTCGCCGGCGCGCTTCATCCCGCTGGCGGAGGAAACCGGCCTGATCAAGCCGATCGGCGCCTGGGTGCTGCGCGAGGCCTGTCGCCAGATGATGGCGTGGGACGCGCAGGGGCTGGCCATTCCGCGGCTGGCGGTCAACCTGTCGGCGCGCCAGTTCGAACAGCAGAGCCTGTTGCACGACGTGGCCGAGGTGCTGGCCAATACCGGGCTGGAACCGGCGCGGCTGGATCTGGAAATCACCGAGAGCATGCTGATGCAGAATCCGCAGGAAGCGGTGCTGCTACTGGGCGAGCTGAAGGCGCTGGGGGTGAAGCTGTCGATCGACGACTTCGGCACCGGCTACTCCTCGCTGTCCAACCTGAAGCGCTTCCCGCTGGACTACCTGAAGATCGACCGCTCCTTCATCGAGGGCCTGCCCGGCGACGAGGACAGCGCCGCCATCACCGAGGCCATCATCGCCATGGCGCGCAAGCTGCACTACACCGTGATCGCCGAAGGCGTGGAAACCGCGGAGCAGGGCGCTTTCCTGCGCCTCAACGGCTGCGCCATCCTGCAGGGCTACTACTTCAGCAAGCCACTGCCGGCGGCCAACCTTGCCAGCTGGCTGCTCAAGCACCAGCAGCGCTGCCAGGCCAGTCTGGCCTGAGCACGGCTGTCATGCGCGGGCGAATAAAGCGCTACAATGCGCGCTTGATTTTTACTGGTGATGCCTCATGAGCAACAAGAAACTCATTCACGGCTTCCATGCCGTCAATGCCCGCCTGTGGCAAAACCCGAAAAGCGTACTGGAAATCTTTCTGGCCGGCGGCCGTCAGGACGTGCGCGCGCAGGCGGTGCTGGAGAAAGCCGCCGCCGAGGGCGTGAAGGCGCACATCGTCGACAAGGAGCGCCTGGACAGCATGACCGGCAAGGCGCGCCACCAGGGCGTGGTGGCGATGATCGACGCCAACCAGAACTTCGTCACCCTCGACGACGTGCTGGAAAACCTGTCGGAGTCGCCGCTGCTGCTGATCCTCGACGGCGTCACCGACCCGCACAACCTCGGCGCCTGCCTGCGCGTGGCCGACGCGATGGGCGCGCACGCGGTGATCGCACCGAAGGACCGCTCGGCGACGCTGAACGCGACGGTATCGAAAGTAGCCTGCGGTGCCGCCGAGGTGGTGCCCTACATCACCGTCACCAACCTGGCGCGCACGCTGCGCGACCTGAAGGACGCCGGGGTGTGGATCGCCGGCACCGACATGGAAGGCAGCACCGATCTGTATCACTTTGACGGCAGCGGCCCGCTGGCGTGGGTGATGGGGGCCGAGGGCGAGGGCATGCGCCGCCTGACGCGCGAACACTGCGACGTGCTGGTGTCGATCCCGATGTTCGGCACCGTCGAGAGCCTGAACGTGTCGGTATCCGCCGGCATGGTGCTCAGCGAAAGCCGCCGCCAGCGGGTGCTGAAGGCGTCGTAAGCCGCGCGCCGCGCGCGACAAGGTTGGCCGCAACGTGCAAGCGTTGCGGCCTTTTTGTTGTCTTGTCTTGCATGCTGGTCTGCCGTGCGCCCGAACTTGTTTCCGCGCGCACGGTCATTGCCTATATACCTTATGGGGGTATAAGATAATGGCCATTGAACAGGAGCCAGTCATGGAGCGTCGCTTTTTCCTGCAGGCCGGCAGTGTGCTGGCCGGCCTGCCGTTTGTCAGCCGTGGCGCGTGGGCCGACAGTACCGCGCCCGATCACGCCGCCGTGGATCACGCCGCCATGGGCCACAGCATGGCGCCAGCGGCCGCCAGGAGCGGCAGCGGTCCGAGCCTGCCGCGCGGCGAGCCGTTGCCGGCCTTGCAGCCGCTGGCCAACCAGGCCGCCGCTGCCGGGCAGTTTTCCGGCCGTCTGCGCGCCGCGCCGGTATCGGTGGCCTTGTGGGGTGACCAGCGCCGCACCGCGTTCTGGGCTTACAACGACAGCGTGCCCGGCCCGCTGCTGGAGCTGTGGGAGGGCGATGAAGTCGAGCTTGCCTTCGACAACCGGCTGCCGCAGCCGACCACCATCCACTGGCACGGCATGCCGGTGCCGCCGGCGCAGGACGGCAATCCGCACGACCCGGTGCCACCTGGCGGCAGCCGCCACTATCGCTTCCGCCTGCCGGACGATTGCGCCGGCAGCTACTGGTATCACCCGCACCCGCACGGCCATACCGCGGAACAGGCGTACCGCGGCCTGGCCGGCGCGGTCATCATCCGCAGCAAGCGCGACCCGCTGCGCCACCTGCCGGAAAAACACCTGCTGCTGTCCGACCTCAAGCTGGACGACAACGGCCAGATTGCGGCCAACGACATGGCCGACCTGCACGACGGCCGCGAAGGCCAGTTCCTGCTGATCAACGGCGCGTGGCAGCCGCAGATCGCGCTGGGCCGCGGCGAGCGCCAGCGCTGGCGCATCTGGAATGCCAGCAGCAGCCGCATCATCAAGCTGGCGCTGCCGGCGCACGAGCTGCAGCTGGTCGGCAGCGACGGCGGCCTGCTGGCCGCGCCGCGCGACATCGACAGCCTGCTGCTGTCGCCGGGCGAGCGCGCCGAGGTGGTGGTCACCGGCCGCTTCCACGCCGATAAGCCGGCCGGTCTCATCAGCCAGCCCTATGTACGCGGCAAGCGCATGCACGCGGAGCAGACGAAGGACGAAACGCTGGCCAGCGTCGTCGAGCACGGCGTGCGGCCAACCCTGGCGCTGCCGGCCACGCTGCGCGACATCGCACCGCTGGGCAGCCCAGGCCACCGCCGCCGCATCGTGCTGTCGGAAAACATGGCCGACGCCAAGGCGCCATTCCTGATCAACGGCCGCAGCTACGACATGCACCGCATCGACGGCACCGGCGAGGTTGGCCGCATCGAGGAGTGGGAAGTGGTGGCCGACGCGCACATGGACCATCCCTTCCACCTGCACGGCACCCAGTTCCAGGTGCTGGCACGCAGCGTGGACGGCATCTGGGAAGACGAACCCTTCCTTGCCTGGCGCGACGTGGTCAACGTGCCGGCCGGCGAGATGGTGCGCTTGCGCTTCGTGCAGGCGCTGCCCGGCCTGCGCATGTATCACTGCCACATCCTGGAGCACGAAGACCAGGGCATGATGGCGCAAATCGATTTTTTGCCGAGGTAAGCCATGGACGACTCTCAACATGACTGCTGCAGCGACAAGCGCGTGGTGCAGCCGGACAAGGCGGCGCTGCTGAAACGGCTGGCGCGGCTGGAAGGGCAGGTGCGCGGCGTGGCCGGCATGATCGACGCCGACCGCTACTGCGTCGACGTGCTGACCCAGATCGCCGCCGCGCGCTCGGCGCTGGACGCGGTGGCGCAGCAGCTGCTGGAAAGCCACCTCAAGGGCTGTGTGTCGCGCGCGGTCAGCGCCGGCAACAGCGACGAGGCCATCGCCGAGGTGATGGCCCTGCTCAAGAAAATGCGTTAACGCACACCATCTGAACTGGAGAACGATATGGCAAACCTGATTCTGACTGTCGACGGCATGACCTGCGGCGGCTGCGCCAACAGCATCAAGAAGGCACTGGCCGGCGTGCCCGGTGTGGCCGAGGTGGAGGTCGATCTCGCCAGCAAGCGCGTCAGCGTGCAGCACGACGGCAATGCCGACGAAGGCGCGCTGCGCAGCGCCATCGAAAACGCCGGTTTCGACGTGATCGGCTGAGCGCTTTGCCACAGATGGCACGGCAAAAGCGCACAATACGTGCCGCGACATTGCGGCACGGCGCATAAGTCCGTACAATCTTCAGCTTTTAACCCTTGCCCTTCGCTATTACGCATGACGAAGGGTTTTATAGCCACAAGGAGTTCACATGCGGCACTACGAAATCGTGTTCATCGTCCATCCGGATCAGAGCGAACAGGTTGGCGCCATGGTCGAGCGTTACAAGGGCATGGTCCTGAACGCTGGCGGTCAGATTCACCGTCTGGAAGACTGGGGCCGTCGTCAACTGGCTTACCCGATCCAGAAAGTTCACAAAGCTCACTACGTGCTGATGAACGTTGAATGCGCTACCGAGACTCTGGCTGAAATCGAACACGCCTTCAAGTTCAACGACGCCGTTCTGCGTCACCTGACCATCAAGATGAATCACGCTATCACCGAAGCATCCCCGATGATGAAGGACGAAAAGGCGAAGAGCTTGCTGGAAAACCAGGCAGCTGCAGCCGAGGCTGAAGTTTCTGCCTAATTGGCAGGTAACGGATCCTTGCAGAACCGAATTGAACTGACCGCTACGGTCGAACGCGAAGACTCGCTGAGATGCACGCCCGCCGGCTTGCCGGTGCTGGAAATGTGGCTCAGACATCAATCCCGCCAGAGTGCGGCCAACCTTGAACGTGATGTGGTCTGTGAAATACAGGCCGTGTTGCTGGGGGAGGGTGCCAGAAAGATGGCAGGAAAGATGGCAGGAAATGTGGTGCAGTGCACCGGCTTTCTCAGTCAGCGCAGTTTACGTAATCCCCGGTTGGTTCTGCATATCGAACACGTTGAATTTGTAAAAGGTTAATCAAATGGCACGTCAACTCTTCAAGCGCAAGAAGTTCTGCCGCTTCACCGCGGAAGGCATCAAAGTAATCGACTACAAGTCTGTCGATCTGCTGAAGGACTTCATCGCCGAAAACGGCAAAATCATCCCGGCTCGTATCACCGGCACCAAGGCTGGCTACCAGCGTCAACTGACAGAAGCTATCAAGCGCGCGCGCTTCCTGGCTTTCCTGCCATTCACTGACCAGCACTAAGACCGGGAAAGGACCGACAAGATGCAAATCATTCTGCTCGAACAAGTCGCCAACCTGGGTACCCTGGGTGACGTGGTAAACGTGAAGAACGGCTACGCCCGTAACTTCCTGATCCCGCAAGGCAAAGCCAAGCGTGCAACTGAAGCCAACCTGAAAGAATTCGAAGCTCGCCGTGCCGAGCTGGAAGCCAAACAGGCTGAAATTCTGGCAGACGCCAAAGTCCGCGCTGAAAAACTGAACGAAGCTACTGTTACCATCGCGCAAAAAGCCGGTGTTGACGGTCGCCTGTTCGGCTCCGTGACCAACGTTGACATCGCTGAAGCGGTTACTGCTTCCGGCGTTGCCATCAAGCGTTTCGAAGTTCGTCTGCCAAACGGCCAGCTGAAGGCCATCGGCGAGTACGACGTTGAAATCGCTCTGCACCACGACGTTGTGGTTGCGATCAAGGTTGTGGTTGTTCCTGCCGTTTAAGCAAGACAGCACTGCCCGCAACACAGAAAAGCCGCCCTCGGGCGGCTTTTTTCATGGCCGCCTACTGGCGAAACCGTGTTATGTCGCATTGCACAACGTCAATGTCCTGTTCTCGAACGCCTGTTTGCCCTGCTTGGCGCATAATGCCAATAGATCAATGGAGGGCGCGATGATGGAACTGGTAATTGCTGCAGTATTGTTATTATTTTTCGTTTTTCCGCTGTTTGGTGGCGTGCTGGCCTTTGTCAGCGGCGCGATCCGGCCGCGTTTTCACCACGGCAAGGTGTTGTCCGGCTGGCATCCGCTGAATCCGTACTACAAGTTGTCGCCGTATCACTTCGGCAAACGCTAGACCGATACCGTCTGCTGCAGAATGGCCCCGCCCGCGCGGGGCTTTTGCTTTTGCGGCCAACCTTGGCCGCAGTCATCGCCGACCGTATCAATCCCGTTGCCCGTCCCCCTGCCGGCGCGCCTCCACCTCGAACGGGTTGTCCCGGTACGGCCGCTTGCCACGCAACCACAGCCACAGGCTGGCGGCGGGATAGGCGACCAGAAACAGCACGCCCCAGCGCTGGTACTGGCGCACGTGTACCTGCTCGTGCGCGCGCAGCCGTGCCAGCAGCAGCCGGTTCTGGCCGATGATCACGTGGCCGAAGGTGATGGCGGCGAACGGCAGGCGTCGTACTTTGTCATCCGGCCACAACGCGATTTCCAGCGCGCCGCGCTGCCGGCTGGCACGAGCGCCGCACAGCAGCAGCGGCAAGGCCAGCAACAGGCCCAGCAGCGAACAGGGGGCCGCCCACAAATAGGCGGCGAGGCGACGCAGGCTGCGTGTGCGCATGGCTACTTGACTGCCCGCGCCATCAGCAGGCTGTCGTGATAGCCGCCATGGCGCAGGCTGTCGCCGCGCAGCGTGGCTTCGCGGGCAAAACCGTATTTTTCATACAGCGCGATGGCCGGCGCGTTGTCGCTGAACACCATCAGCTGCAGCCGGCGGTAGGGCAGGTAGTCGCTGACCTGCCCCAGCAGCGCCTGCAGCAGCGCGCTGCCCACGCCCTGGCCGTGCTGCGCCGGGTGCACGATGATGCCCAGCTCGGCAATGTGGCCCAACCGCGGGTTGTCGCCGGGCTGCCAGATTGCGGCATTGCCGATGATGCTGCCATCCGCCGCTTCCGCCACCAGGCTGTACGTGCAGTCGCTCAGCCGCTGCCGCCAGGCTTTTTCGTCCGGGTAGGGCAGCTGCAGGGTATTGGCCTGCACGCTATCGTGCGCCATCAGCGCGGCCACGCCGGCTGCGTCGTCCAGCTCGCTGTGGCGCAGGTGGAATGGCTGGCGCGGTCTGTCTTGCCGCGGTGCGGGCCGGGTGGCGGGTTCGGCGGGCCTGGTGCTGGCCGCATGCTCGCCGGGGCGAAAGCGCAAGCGCGCCATCAGTACCGCATCCTGGTACACGCCTTCGCGCAGGTTGAAGCCGCGCGCCACGCCCTCGTGTTCGAAACCGTAGCGATGGTACAGCGCAATGGCACGGTGGTTGTCGTGTACCGCGTCCAGCTCAATGCGCTTGAGATCCAGCCAGTTGTCGGCATAGTCCAGCAGCGCGCGCATGAGTGCACCGCCCACGCCCTTACCCTGCCAGTCGTCGCGCACCATCAGGAACAGCAGTGCTGTATGGCGGCGCCGTGGTGGGATGGCCAGGTGCAGGCCGCCGCAGCCCACCAGTTCGCCATCCGGCGTGCAGGCCACCAGCGCGTGGATATGGGGCGGGAAGTTGTCCAGTAATTGCTGCACGCTGGCCAGCGACTGGAACGGCTGCTGCAGGGTATTGCGCACCACGCCGGGGCTGGTACGCAGGCGGTGCAGGGCGGCGGCATCGGTCGGGGCGAGGCGGCGGATCTGGTAGTGCATGGGCGGCTTTCGCGGTTACCGGGCGCGACAGCGGTTGGCCGCACCCAAGGCGCCACCATGCCATGAGGATGGGCGTGGTGACAACTGCCCGTGCGGCCAACGTTGTGGCCGGCACGGGCAGGCGGGGCGGTGTCGCCTAGCGCCGCGGCTGCGTCGCACTATCCACCAGCACCATCAGGTGCTGGTAGGGGATGCCGCTGTGGCTGGACAGGCCGATCTCGCAGGTGGCGCTGGTGGAGAAGCCGCTGCCGCAGCCGGCAACCTGTTGTTTCAGCCCGGTCAGCGCACTTTCGTTCAGCTCCGGGTGGCTGAAGCCTTTGTCGCCGGCAAAGCCGCAGCAGGTGATGCCGGCCGGCTCGATCACCGTGCTGGCGCAGCGTCTGGCCAGCGCGTTGAGGGTGGCGGACTGGCCTTTCTTGCGCATCGAGCACACCACGTGCAGCGCCACCGTCTCGTCCTGCGGACTGAACTGCAGGTATTGCGCCGCCTCGTCTTGCACAAACGTGGTCACGTCCACAATGCGCAGCCGTGGATCCTGCACGCCGTCCAGCAGCGCCGCGGTGCACACGCCGTTGTCGATCAGCACCGGCCAGCGGCCGTTGTCGCTGGCGGCCAGCAGCGCGGCTTCCACTTCGTTGATTTTCTTCTGCGCCGCCTCGCTGGCGCCCTTGGACTTGAATGGCGTGCCGCAGCACAGGTTGGCCAGATTGTCCGGGTACAGCAGCTGGTAGCCGGCCTTGTTCAGCACCGAGGCCACCACTTCGTTCAGTGGCCGCGTGTCCGGTGCCTTGGCGGACGGCACGAAAGTGCGGGTCAGGCAGGACGGCAGGTACACCACCTTGCGCGCGCTGCCGGCCTGGCCGGCGGCCAGCTGCAGCTTGCCGGCGGCACGCGGGAAGTAAGGCGTCCAGCGCGGAATCTTGCGGCCAACCACCTTGCGCAGGCCGCGCATGATGGCGCCGGTGGCGGTGTCTCCAGCCACCGCGTGCAGGGTGTCCAGCGCCTTCAGCCCCAGTCTGGCGCCGCTGGTGGCGGCGGCAAAGTTGTCGGCCAGGGTGTTGGCGGCGGCCCAGCCGATGTCGGTCAGTTGCGCCTCGCGGATCAGGCTGGTCAGGCTGCCGGTGTTGATGCCCACCGGGCAGGCGGTTTCGCACAGGCCGCAGGTGGTACAGGTTTCATCGCCGGCGTACTGGTAGGCGGCCTGGATCTCGGCCAGCCGCTCGCTGTCGCCCTGTTTTTCCAGCAGCGCCATCTCGCGGTTGGCGACGATGCGCTGGCGCGGCGTGAGGGTGATGGCGCGGCTGGGGCACATCACCTCGCAGAAGCCGCATTCGATGCACTTGTCGATCAGCGGGTTGGCCGCCGGAATCGGCTTCAGGTCGCGCACGTGCAGCAGCTTGTCGTGGGTGATGATCACGTTCGGGTTGAGGATGCCTTGCGGGTCGAACAGCGCCTTGATCTCCTGCATCAGGCGGTAGGCGGTGGCGCCCCATTCCAGCTCCACGAACGGCGCCATATTGCGGCCGGTGCCGTGCTCGGCCTTCAGCGCGCCTTCGTACTCCACCGCCACCAGCTGGCACACCGCGTCGATGAACGCCTCGTAGCGGGCGATTTCCTCCGCGCCGCTGAAGTTGGGGGTGAACACGAAGTGCAGGTTGCCTTCCAGCGCGTGGCCGAAAATGATCGCCTCGTCGTAGTGAAACTGCTTGAACAGCGCCTGCAGCTTCAGCGTGCCCTCGGCCAGATGCTCGATCGGGAAGGCGACGTCTTCGATGATCACCGTGGTCTCGGCCGCGCGCATCGCGCCCACGCTGGGGAACATGCCCTTGCGGATGTTCCAGTACTGGGTGTACTCGGCCACGTCGCTGGTGAAACGGATGCCGGTTTCGGTGGCGATGTGCTGGATAAAGCCGCTGATTGCCGCCACGTTGGCCGCAATCGCGTCCGGGCTGGCGGCGCGGGTTTCGATCAGGATGGCGGCGGCGTCCGGCCCCAGCGTCTTGATGAAGTCCGGCACCCCGGCCTTGTTTTCCACCGATTTCAGGCTGGCGCGGTCCAGCAGCTCGGCCGACGACACCACGTCCTTGTGCTGTGCCAGGATGGCAATCGCGTCGCAGGCGGCCTTGATGCTGTCGTAGAACACCAGCGCCGACGCCTTGTGCGGGTGCTCTACCACGCTGTGGTAGGTCACCTCGGACACGAAGGCCAGCGTGCCTTCGCTGCCCACCAGCAGGTGCGTCAGCATCTCCAGCGGGTCGGCAAAATCCAGCAGCGCGTTCAGGCTGTAGCCGGTGGTGTTCTTCATCTTGTACTTGCGGCGGATCCTGGCCGCCAGATCGGAGTCGTCCAGCACGCGTTGGCGCAGCGCGGCCAACTGTGCCAGCAGGCCGGCGTGGCTGACGCGGAACGCCGCCACGCTGGCGGCGTCACCGCTGTCCAGCAGCGTGCCGTCGGCCAGCAGCAGGCGCAGCGACTTCAGCGTCTGGTAGCTGTTCTCGGCGGTGCCGCAGCACATGCCGCTGGAGTTGTTGTTGACGATACCGCCGATCATGGCGGAGTTGATGGTGGCAGGATCCGGACCGATCTTGCGGCCGTAGGGCAGCAGCGCGGCATTGGCCTCGGCGCCGATCACTCCCGGCTGCAGGCGGATGGCGGCGCCGTTGTCCAGCACCTGCAGCTTCTTCCAGCCGTGGCTGGCCACCACCAGGATCGAATCGCTGACCGCCTGGCCGGACAGCGAGGTGCCGGCGGCGCGGAAGGTGACCGGCAGCTGCAGGCTGGCCGCCTCGCGCAGGATGGTGCGTACTTCGTCTTCGTGTTCGGTCTTGATGACGATCTTCGGCGTCAGCCGGTAACAGGAGGCATCGGTGCCGTAGGCCAGCGTCGACAGCGGGTCGCTGAACACGCGGCGCGCCGGTAGCACTTCCAGGATGCGTTGATGGAATTCGCGATAGGCACCTTGCAGCATGAGACTCTCCGTGTGGCCGCAGCCGGCCTGTTCTGTTCTGGGTCAGCCCCGATGTTGCCACAACACAAACGCTTTCCCATCAGGGGTTTGCCCTTGTTTATGGCAAGCGGTTAAGCTGTTTGCAGCCATGGAGGACAAATCATGCTGATCGACAAGGAACGGGCCACCCTGCTGGTGGTGGACATCCAGGAAAAACTGCTGCCGGCGGTGCTGGATGCCGAGGGAATGCTAGCGCGCTGCCGCTGGCTGATTGCGGCGGCACACGATGTCGGGCTGCCGGTGGTGTTTTCCGAGCAGTATCCGCAGGGGCTGGGGCATACCGTGCCGTCGTTGCTGGCGGCGGCGCCGGGTGCCACGGTGGTGAGCAAGCTGCACTTTTCGTGCGTCGCCAGCCAGTGCCTGCCGCCGGAACTGCTGCAGCGGCCGCAGGTGGTGGTGTGTGGCATGGAGACCCATGTCTGCGTGCTGCAGACGGTGCTGGAGTTGCTGGCGCACGGCAAGCAGGTGTTCGTGGTGGCTGATGCGGTATCGAGCCGCAGCCAGATCGACCGCGACTATGGCCTGCAGCGCATGCGCGATGCCGGCGCGGTGCTGGTGACGCGCGAGATGGTGCTGTTCGAGGCGCTGCAGGTGTCCGGCACCGAGCTGTTCCGCCAGATGAGCAAGCGTTACCTGGTGGGCGAGCAGCCATCCTGAGGGCGCGCTGCCGCCCGGTGCGGAGCCCCAAAAAGGAAAAGGTTGGCCGCAATCGCTTGCGGCCAACCTTGCCTTGTTGAGATGACGGCTGAGCCGTTCTGGTTCTCCCTCTATCTAACCCTGCACGTCGTCGTGCCGACGCCGTGTGACTATCCGGAAAAGAAGCCCCGAATTGGCGCATTGCACCAATTCGGGTGGCTTTGCTGCACCACTATTGTGCAAAAAAACTTCGTCAACCGAGCGTTTGGTCGATCGGACCACGCGATAAACGAAGAACAACACCTGTCGCTCCGTGGAGCAGGGTAGTACTTAGCAAGGGATGTGCCAGCTCAAGGGCGCTTGCATGCGGCGGTTATCGCGGATGCCGGGCTGGTGCGGCGATGGCCTGTGAAAAACGGCCCTGACAGGCGCTTTCCTGCAGGGCCGTTTGCCAGGGTGATGCCGCCAAAGCTGTTCCGATGGGCTGTCCGGACCCGGCGCCCGCCTCCAGGCGCGGCATCGCTGGCTGAGCTGCTCCTAGTGGAGCCTAGCTGGCGCGGAAGGCGATGCGGTAGATGTGTCCGTCCTGGTGCAGGTCCAGCAGCCAGTCCGCGCTGCCGGTGACGCAGGCCGGCAGCGTGACTTTGGCCTGCCAGTGGCCGCCGCCATCGACGAAGCGGTAGCGGTTGAAGCCCATGTCCATGTCCTGCATCGAGAATTCCGCCGTCGGCGCCTCGCTGCCTTGCTTGCTCAGCGTCAGCGTGAACGGGCTGCGCTGGCGCGGGCCGTCGACAAAGCGCAGCACGCTGCCGTTCGGCAGCGCACAGCCCTGTTGCAGCGCGCTGCAGCTGACGCTGGTGACGGCCGGCGCCGCCGGCTGGCGCTGCTGCAGATACCAGCTGATCAGCGCCACCTTGAGCGCGGCGAACACCAGCAGTGCCAGCGCGATGAACTGCCATTGTCGGCGGCTGAGTGCCTTCATTGCCACGCCCCCCGCATCAGCGCGATGCCGTGCGCGCCGTGCTGGCGGGCCGTATCCAGATCCGCCGCCTGCAGACCGCCGATGGCGAAGACCGGCAGCGGGATTTCGTCCTGCAGCAGGCGGGCAAAGCCGTCCCAGCCCAGTGCCGCTTGCTGCGGGTGGCTGGCGGTGGGCTGCACGTGGCCGAGCAGCGCGTAGTCGAGGCCGAGTGCCGCGGCACGCGCCAGTTCCGCGCGGCTGTGCGTCGAGGCGCCGACCCAGGCCAGATGCGGCGGGCGCTCGTCCAGTGCGGCCAACCTTTGGCTGCTCAGGTGCAGGCCGTCCACCGGCCAGCCCTTGATCCACGCCGGATCGGTATTGACCAGCAGCTTGCCACCCTTGGGGTGGACGATGTCGGCCACTTCGGCGACAAAGTCGGCCAGCTGTTCGCGGCTTTTTTGCGGCTCGCGCACCATGACCCAGCCCGGATTGTCGCGTTGCGCCAGCACTTCCAGCGTGTGGTCGCGACCGCACTCGCCGACGCAGCTGATCTGCAGCACGTCCGGCAGCTGCAGCGAGCGCAGCACCGGGTCGTTGGCCGGCAGCATCGGCGTGACGCTGTGATGGCCCGGTGTCTGCCAGGCAAAGGACTGCCCCTCGTGCGGCTGTGGCGTGCCTTGCCACGCCCAGATGCGGAAGAAGCGCAAGTGCACCGAGGCGTGTTCGTAGTGGTGGGTGCGCGTCAGCCACGGCGTGGCGTGGCTGACCTCGATACCCATTTCCTCGCGGAATTCGCGCACCAGCGCGGCCAGCGGCGTTTCGCCGGGCTCGACCTTGCCACCGGGGAATTCCCAGTAGCCGGCGTAGGGCTTGCCGGCCGGGCGGCTGCCGAGCATGAAGCTGCCGTCGGCGTGCATCAGCGCGCCGGCGACAACGGAAATGACAGGTTTGGATTCAGACATGATCGGTATGCCAGACAGGAAGTTGCAATGGGGAACGGCGGCATGCAAAACGCCGCCGCTGACAGGCAGCGGCGGCGTGGCGGGCTAGCCGGATCATTTGGCGCCTTTGACGTGCTGCTCCAGCTCGTTGAACGACGGGCGTTCGGTGGAGTACAGCACCTTGCGGCCGAATTCGATCGCGCTTTGCGGCGCATAGCCTTGCAGGCTGGCCAGCAGCGTGGTCTTGATGCACTGGAATTCCTTGGTGCTGTCCTCGACCTTCTGTTCCAGCAGCGAACCCAGGGGCGACACCACGCCGTAGGCCAGCAGAATGCCGAGGAAGGTACCGACCAGCGCACTGCCGATCATGCCGCCGAGAATGGCCGGCGGCTGGCCGACCGAACCCATGGTGTTGACCACGCCCAGCACCGCCGCCACGATACCGAACGCCGGCAGCGCATCGCCCAGCTTGGTCACCGCCGACGCCGGCATCGCCGCCTCGTGGTGGTGGGTTTCGATCTCGTTGTCCATCAGGTTCTCGATCTCGAAGGCGTTGAGGTTGCCGGACACCATGATGCGCAGGTAGTCGGTGAGGAATTCGATCACGTGGTGGTCGTTGGCGATATTCGGGTACTTGCTGAACAGCGGGCTGTCGTGCGGGTGCTCGACGTCGTTTTCGATCGCCATCAGGCCTTCCTTGCGGATCTTGACCATGATCTCGTACAGCAGCGACAGCAGTTCCATATAGCGCGCCTTGGTGTACTTGGAGCCCTTGAACGCGCCCGGCAGCGCGGCCTTGACCGCTTTCAGCGTCTTGCCCTGGTTGCTGACCACGAAGGCGCCGATGGCGCCGCCCAGAATCGCCAGCATCTCTGTAGGCAGCGCCTTGATGATCACCGTCATGTTCCCGCCGTGAACGATGTAGGCGCCGAAGATACAGCCCAGCGTGATCACATAACCAATGATGACATTCATAAGCAAGACTTCCTGAAATGGGGCGGTGAGGATGGTTGTTCGGCTGCGCACTGGCGCAGGGTATCGGGTGGCGGCAGCGTGCGGGTCCGCCGGCGCCGGATCGCTGACATGATATTGCATCGCGGCAAGCGCCGTGCATTTTTACCGCGCGGCGCCCGAATTGCGTTGCATACGCCGCGCGGTCCGCGCTCAAGACTAGGGGACCGCCCGGCAATCGGCAAGTGGCTCACTCGGCGCGGCGCTCCTTGCTGTTGCGCCCGGCCCAGTCGCAGGCAAACTGGTACGCCACCCGGCCGGAGCGGCTGCCGCGCAGCTGGCTCCACTGCAGCGCGGCGCGTTCGCTGTGCTTGCCGTGCTTGAGGCCGAAGTGCGCCAGCCAGCCGGCCACGGCGGCAAGGTAGGCGTCCTGGTCGAACGGGTAGAACGATAGCCACAGCCCGAAACGGTCGGACAGCGACACTTTTTCCTCGGTGGTCTCGCCGGGATGGATCTCGCCATCCTTGAGCCAGCCTTCGCGGTTCTCGCTGGCCTTTTCCGGCATCAGGTGGCGGCGGTTGGAGGTCGCGTACACCAGAAGGTTGGCCGCACGCCGCGCGAGGCCGCCGTCCAGCGCCGATTTCAGCGCCTTGTAGCTGTCTTCGCCTTCCTCGAACGACAGGTCGTCGCAGAACAGAATGAAGCGTTCCGGCCGCGCCGCGACGGCATCGACGATCTGCGCGAGGTCAGGCAGCTGCGCCTTGTCGACCTCGATCACGCGCAGGCCCTGTGCCGCGTACTGGCCCAGCAGCGCCTTGATCAGCGACGATTTGCCGGTGCCGCGCGCGCCGGTGAGCAGCACGTTGTTGGCCGGGCGACCGGCGAGGAATTGTTCGGTGTTGCGCAGTAGGCGCTGCTTCTGGCGTTCGATATGGATCAGCTCGTCCAGCGCCACGCTGTGCGGCTGGTGGATGGCCTCCAGCCAGGCGCTGGCGCCGAGACGACGCCAGCGGAACGCCGGCGCGCTCCAGTCGGTGGCCGGTACCGCCGGCGGCAGCAGCGGCTCCAGTCGTGCCAGCATTGCTTCGGCGCGGGCGAGAAAGGCTTCGAGTTGGTCCATAAGGCGCCCTCGATTCAGTCGGTCAGGGTTTTGCTCAGCACTTCGATCTGCAGGTCGGCGCGCAGCGGCGTGCCGGCGTTGGCGTCATGCGGGAAGGGCTGGTACTCGCCGGTCTGGCGGTAGCCGCGGCGCAGATAGTAGGCCAGCAGCTCCGGCCGTGCCGACAGCACCGTCATGTGGCAGTAGCTTGCCTGGAAGTGCTGCCGAGCGAACTGCTCGGCGTGGGCCAGCATCTGCTTGCCCAGCCCGCCGGCCTGGATCGCCGGGTCTACCGCCAGCATGCCGATATAGCAGCCGTCGCCGTCCGCGACCACATTGACGCAGGCACACAGCCGCGCCTGCTGCAGCCCCAGCAGGATGTGGGAGTCGTCTTGCGCCAGCGTGAGCCGCACTTGCGCGGCATCGATCCGCGCGCCGGCGACCAGTTCGCTTTCATGCGTCCATCCTGCCGCACCGGGGGGCGGGCGGTAGGCACGGTTGACGAGATCGGCGATGGCGTCGGCATCGTCGCTGGTGGCGGTACGGAAAGTGTCGATCGGCATGCTGGCTCCAGGGGCGTCAGTCGCGCAGGGTGATCACTGGCCAGCCGTGGGCTTCGGCGTGCGCCTTCAGGGTGTCGTCGGCATCGACCGCCACCGGGTTGCTGACGATGGACAAGAGCGGCAGGTCGTTGCGCGAGTCACTGTAGAAGAACACCTTGTCGTAGCTGGCCAGCGTTTCGCCGCGTGCGGCCAACCATTCGTTGAGACGGGTGATCTTGCCGGCCTGGAAGCTGGGGGTGCCGCTCGGCTTGCCGGTGAAGTTGCCGCTGTCGTCTTCTTCCAGCTCCACCGCGATCAGGTGTTCCACGCCCAGTTCGCGGGCGATGGGGCCGGTGATGAAGCGGTTGGTGGCGGTGATGATCATTACCTCGTCACCCTGGGCGAAGTGCGCCGTCAGCAGCGCGCGTGCCTTTTGCGGGATGATCGGCTTGATGTGCTCTTCCATGTAAGCGGCGTGCAGGGTGTCCAGCTCGCTGCGGCTGAAGCGGGTCAGCGGCGCCAGCTGGAAGTCGAGGAATTCGTAGATGTCCAGCGTGCCGGCCTTGTACTGCTCGTAGAAGTAGTCGTTCTGCCGCGCGTGGTGCTCGGCGTCGAGGATGCCGCGTTTGATCAGGAATTTCGGCCATTCGCTGTCGGAGTCGCCAATGATCAGGGTGTTGTCCAGGTCAAACAGGGCAAGATTCATGGTGTTTCAGCTTTCGGTAGGGGTGGTTTGTAACACGTTCTTGACCAGCGGCACCGTGATCGGGCGGCGCATGGCCAGCGAGTAGCGGTCGAGCATGTCCAGCATGCCGATCAGGCTGGCCAGGTCGCGGCGCCAGTGGGTGAGCAGGTAACGGAATACGTCGTCGCCGATGGCCAGCTGGCGCTCGGCGGCGTGATGGCGCAGCGCCGCCAGCTTGTCGTCGTCGGACAGCGCCTTGACTTCGAATACCAGGCCCCAGCCGAGGCGGGTGCGCAGGTCGTCGCGCACCGGCGCCTGCATCGGCGGCTGGTGTCCGGCCATCAGCAGGCGGCCTTCGCCGCTCTCCTTCAGCGAGTTGTAGATCGAGAACAGCATGATCTGGTCGTCCGGCGCCAGTTCGTCGACATGGTCGACGGCGATGAAGCTGGCCTCGCGGGCGAAGTCGGGCAGCTGCTCGTGCTTGGCGTCGAGGTAGATCGAGGCGCGGCCGAGTAGCTCGGCGTGGGCGATCCACGCCTGCAGCAGGTGGGTCTTGCCGCAGCCGGGTTCGCCCCACAGGTAGACGAAGCGCTCCCCGCCTTCTGCGGTCAGCGCGGCGATGATTTCGCTGTTGCGCTGGGCAAGAAAGTTGTCAAACCCGGGCAGGGGCGTGGGGCTGAGGTCGAGGACGAGCTGATCCAACATGCGGCAAGGTTCTAAATAGAGTCAGGAATCGATTTTACGCTGATAAAAGCCGCTGTTGAAATAACGCTGCACCAGATAACGCGCCAGCACCACGCTGATGGCCGCCAGCGGCAGTGCCAGCAGTACGCCGACGAAGCCCATCAGCTCGCCGAACGCCATCAGCGCGAAGATCACCGTCACCGGCGACAGGCCGATGCGTTCGCCCACCAGGTAGGGCGTGATCAGGAAGCTTTCCAGCGTCTGGCCGACCACGAACACGCTCCACACCAGCACGAGGCCACTGAAACCGTTGTACTGCAGGATGGCGGCCAGTGTCGCCAGCAGCAGGCCGAGAAAGGCGCCGACATAGGGGATGAACACCAGCAGGCCGGCGACGATGCCGATGGCGAGGCCGGATTCCAGCCCCACCAGCGCCAGGCCGCCGCCGTAGATGATGGCCATCAGCAGCATCACAGACAGCTGGCCGCGCAGGAACTGGCCCAGCACTTCGTCCAGCTCGTGGGCGATGCGGCCAACCTCCGGCGCCCAGCGCCGCGGCACCAGCGTGCCGACGCGCGCCACCATCCGGTCCCAGTCGTGCAGGAAGTAGAACAGCAGCACCGGCAGCAGGCTGAGGTTGGCGAGCATGCTCAGCAGCAGCGCGCCGCCGTAACCCAGCTGCGGCGCCAGCTTGGCCAGCAGCTGGCGCAGGTTGCCGGTATTGCTGCTCAGCGTGTGGCGCCAGCTTTGGGTGTCCAGGCTCAGCTTGGTGCCGAGCAGCTGGTTCAGCCACGGCAGCGCCTGCTGTTGGATGAAATCCACCATCGCCGGCAGTCGTTCCACCAGCGCATGGCCCTGGCTGACCAGCATCGGGATCACGATCAGCAGCAGCGCGAGGATGGCGAAAAATCCGGCAAACATCACGCAAATCAGCGACAAGATGCGCGATAAGCCGTGTTTTTGCAGGTAATCGACGGCCGGGTCGAGGATGTAGGCGAGCACGATGGCGGTGACAAACGGGGTCAGCACCGCGGACAGCCGGTCAAGCAGCCATACCGCGCCGGCGAGGGTAATAGCGACAATCAACCACGGAAGATAGTTTGTGCGGGAGCGTTCCATCAGCTTTTCAGTTAAAATACAGGCGCTTCGGGCCAAGAGCCCGTTTGCCGCAGCAGGAAAACGATCACGTTAGCAGAAAGCGAGTAGACCTTGAATACCACGTCCCTCAGTTACCGCGATGCCGGTGTCGATATTGATGCCGGTGACGCGCTCGTCGAAAACATCAAGCCGTTTGCCAAACGCACCATGCGTCCCGAAGTCCTCGGTGGCCTCGGCGGTTTCGGCGCACTGGTGGAAATCTCCAAGAAATACAAGGAGCCGGTGCTGGTTTCCGGCACGGACGGTGTCGGCACCAAGTTGAAGCTGGCCTTCGACTGGAACCAGCATGATACCGTCGGCATCGACCTGGTGGCCATGAGTGTCAACGACATTCTGGTGCAGGGCGCCGAACCGCTGTTTTTCTTGGACTACTTTGCCTGCGGCAAGCTGGATGTGCCGCAAGCCACCGATGTGATCAAGGGTATTGCCCAGGGTTGCGAACAAGCGGGCTGCGCACTGATCGGCGGTGAAACCGCCGAAATGCCGGGCATGTACCCGGTGGGCGAATACGACCTCGCCGGCTTTGCCGTCGGCGTGGTGGAAAAGAGCAAGGTCATCACCGGTCGCGACATCAAGCCGGGCGACGTCGTGCTCGGCCTGAAATCCAACGGTGTGCACTCCAACGGCTACAGCCTGGTACGCAAGATCATCGATCGCGCGCAGCCGGATCTGGACGCGCCGTTCGAAGGCGACAACACCCTGCGTCAGGCCGTCATCGCGCCGACCCGCATCTACGTCAAGCCGCTCTTGGCGCTGATGGAAAAGCTGACCGTGAAGGGCATGGCGCACATCACCGGTGGCGGCATTACCGAGAACACCCCGCGCGTACTGCCGGAAAACACCGTGGCACAAATCGACGCGGGCAGCTGGGAGCTGCCGAAACTGTTCCAGTGGCTGCAGGCGGAAGGCAATGTCGATGCGCAGGAAATGTACCGCACCTTCAACTGCGGTATCGGCATGGTGGTGATCGTGGACGCGGCCGATGCCGACGCCGCGGCTGCCTTCCTGACCGAGCAGGGTGAAACCGTGTCGCGTATCGGGGTGATCCGTGCGCGTAACGGTGACGAGCATCAGACCCAGGTTGCCTGAGCGCCTGAACTGATGTGACCGGCGCCGCTGGCACTGCTGGCGGCGTTTGTCATTTCTCGGGCGCAGCCCGAGCGAGTACTTATTGAATGTGGTCCTGCCCGTGGTGGTGCCCCTGCGCTGGCGCACCGGCTGCCGGCAAGACCTAGCCGAATTGCAGACATGAAAAACATCGTAATCCTGATCTCCGGCCGCGGCTCCAACATGCAGGCCATCGTCGATGCCGACATCCCCGGCGCCCGCATTGCCGCGGTGATCGCCAACCGTCCCGATGCCGCCGGCCTCGCCTGGGCGGCGGCGCGCGGCATCGCCACCGTCGGTCTGGATCACAAGCAGTTCGCCAGCCGCGAAGCCTTCGACGAAAGGTTGGCCGCAGAAATCGACGCCTTCCAGCCCGATCTCGTGGTGCTGGCCGGCTTCATGCGCATCCTGACGCCGGCGTTCACCGCGCGTTACGAGGGGCGGATGCTGAACATCCATCCGTCGCTGCTGCCGTCCTTCCCCGGTCTGCATACCCACCAGCGCGCCATCGACATGGGCTGCAAGGTGGCCGGCTGCACCGTGCACTTTGTCACCGCCGAGCTGGACCACGGCCCGATCGTGGCGCAGGCGGTGGTGCCGGTGCTGGATGACGATACCGAAACCACCTTGGCCTCCCGCGTGCTGCAGCAGGAACATCGGCTGTATCCGGAAGCGGTGCGCCGCTTCGCCGCCGGCGAGCTGCAAATCCGCAACGGCCGCATCGGCGGTGTCGATGCCGCCGCCGCCGGCCTGGCGCTGCAGGTGCCGGTACTCTGAGCATGATGCCCGCGCCGCGGCGGCGCCGGTGGTGGCCGCTGTTACTGGCGCTGCTGGCATCGCTGCTGCTGCATCTGGCGCTGTTCGGCGGCAGCCTGCTGTCCTTCGACAGCGCCGCGCCGGACGAGGCGCCACTGCGCAAGTTGACGATCTCGCTGCAGGCGATGGCGCCGGAGCAAGGTGATGCCTCGGCGCCGGCGGCGGTGGGGCTGGGGATGGTCGCTGCCACCGCGGATGGCGTGGCGGGCGATGCTTCGGCGCCGCCGTCGCAGGCGCCGCGGCCAGCCAAGGGCGTCAAGGCCAAGCCGGCGCCTGCCAGGCCCGTCGCCGCACCGCCGGCGCGGTCGCGCGCGGCGGCACCGCTGGCTTCGGCCGGCGTGGGTGACAGCGCGGCCGAGGCGTCGGCACCGGCGGCGGTCGCGTCACCGGGCGCGGCGCACGGCGAACCGCCCGCGCCGAAGCTGGCGCGGTTTCCCGATGCGGCGCGGCTGGAATACGCGCTGCTGAGCAGCGGCCTGCAGCTGGGGCGCGGCGAGATGAACTGGCAGCGTAGCGGCGGCGACTACCGCATCGTCACCACGGTCAAGCCGCTGATCGGCCCGACGCTGCGCTACGAAGTGCACGGCGAGCTTGGCCGCAACGGCCTGCAGCCGCAACGCTTCAGCGCCAGCCGCAACGAGCAGCCGCGCGAATACGCGCAGTTTGACTGGGCCGCCGGCGTGCTTAACTACGGCGACAAGGAAGCGAAACAGGCGCCGCTGCAGCCGGGGGCGCTGGACTGGCTCAGCCTCGCGTTCGAGCTGGGCTTGCGCGGCGAGCAGCCGGGCGCGGCGACGCGGCAGGTAACCACCGGCAAGAAGGTGTACCAGTTTGCGCTGCAGCTGGCCGGTGAAACGGATTTCGAGGCGGGGGGCGGCACGCTGCGTGCAGTGGTGCTGCGCGCCCGCAACGACAAGGATTTGATCGAGTTCTGGCTGGCGCCGGACTTTGCCAATCTGCCCATCCGCATCATGCGGGTGGATAACGACAAGCGCTTTGAATTGCGCGCGACACTGATTGAATTTAACGGTGCGGTAGTGTGGACACCACCGCCACCCCAAAGGTCTAGTAAACATGAAAATTAACCTGCAGCAATTCAACCAGATCGAACAGGTGCTGTTCGCGATGGTGAAGTTCGACCGCCCGGCCGATGCCGTGCTCACCGCTCACTTCCGTGCCAACAGCAAGCTGGGCGCCACCGATCGCCACCTGATCGCGGAAACCGCCTTCGCCTGCCTGCGCCACCTGGAAACGCTGCGCGCGCTGTGCGGCCAACGTGCCAACACCCGCAAGCTGGCGCTGGCCACGCTGGTGCGTATCGGCGGTGCCAACCTGCGCGAGCTGGACGGCATCATCAAGGAAACCGAGCGCGAATGGCTGTCGTCGCTGAAGGGCGCGCCGTTGCCGGAAGAACTGACCGCGCGTGCGGCGCTGCCGCAGTGGGTGCTGGACCTGCTGCCGCCGCTGGCGGAAGAAGAAGTGGTGGCGCTGGGCAAGGGTCTGGCCTCCGCCGCGCCGCTGGACATCCGCGTCAACACCCTCAAGCTGAAGCGTGACGACGCGCTGGTGCAGCTGCAGGATTCCGGCGTCGCTTGCGAGGCGACACCTTACTCGCCGATCGGCATCCGCCTGAAGGGCAAGCCGTCGCTGGCCAAGCACCCGCTGTTTGTCGGCGGCGCCATCGAGGTACAGGACGAGGGCAGCCAGCTGCTGGGCCTGCTCACCGGTGCCCGCCGTGGCGAAATGGTGGTCGACTTTTGCGCCGGCGCCGGCGGCAAGACCCTGCTGCTGGGCGCGCAGATGGCCTCCACCGGTCGCCTGTACGCGTTCGATGTGTCGGAAAAGCGCCTCGCCAACTTCAAGCCGCGCATGGCGCGTTCCGGGTTGTCCAACGTCAACACCACGCTGATCGCGCACGAGAACGACACCAAGGTGAAGCGTCTGGCCGGCAAGGCCGACCGCGTGCTGGTCGATGCGCCGTGCTCCGGCCTGGGCACCCTGCGCCGCAATCCGGACCTCAAGTACCGCCAGAGCGCGGACAGCGTGGCCGAGCTCAACGCCAAGCAGCAGTCGATCCTCGCCTCCGCCGCGCGGCTGGTGAAGGCCGGCGGTCGGCTGGTGTACGCCACCTGCAGCCTGCTGCCGCAGGAAAACCAGGCCATCGTCGAGGCCTTCCTCGCCGCCCACCCGGCGTTCGAGCTGGTGCCGGCCAACCAGGTGCTGGCCGAGCAGAAGATCGCGCTGGATACCGGCGACTATCTGGCGCTGCGTCCGCACCAGCACAATACCGACGGCTTCTTTGCCGCGGTATTGCAGCGCAAGGCCGGGGTGGCGGATGCCGCACTTGAGCCGGAAGCCGAAGCGGGTCTACAATAACCCATTGATTTAGTCGGGTATGCGCCCGGCGCGACCACTTGAAAAAGGAATACCATGTCGATCCAGGACACCATCCGTCAGACCGTGACCGAAAACCCTGTCGTGCTTTTCATGAAGGGCTCGGCGCAGTTCCCGCAGTGCGGCTTTTCCGGCCGTGCGGTACAGATCCTCAAGGCTTGTGGCGTGAACAACTTCGTCACCGTTGACGTGCTGGCCGATCCGGAAATCCGTCAGGGCATCAAGGACTACGCCAGCTGGCCGACCATTCCGCAGCTGTATGTCAACGGCGAGTTCCTCGGCGGCTCCGACATCATGTACGAGATGTACCAGTCCGGCGAACTACAGGAAGTGCTGAAAGACCTGGCCAACTAAGCCGCGTCTGCTACGCTCCGACAGCCCGTGTGCCTCGCGCCACGGGCTGTTTTGTTTGGACGGGCGGCAGTGAGGCCGCGTGCAGCGGGGCGTTTGAAATGATTGTATAATGTCGCCCCATACCTCACGCCTGCACCGCCTGGTGCAGCCGGTCTTATCGATTACCGAAAGCGGTTTGCCGGAACCTGGTTCCGGGGCCGCTTTTTGCCAAGGTTTGGGATCCCCATGAACATTACCGTCGTCAATCATCCCCTGGTGCAGCACAAGCTCGGCCTGCTGCGCGAGGGCGACATCAGCACCATGAAATTCCGCCTGCTGACCCAGGAGCTGGCGCGCCTGCTGGCTTATGAAGCCACCCGCGATTTCGAACTGGAAACCGTCACCATCAACGGCTGGTGCGGCCCGATGGAAGTGCAGCAGATCAAGGGCAAGAAAGTGACCGTGGTGCCGATCCTGCGCGCCGGCATCGGCATGCTCGACGGCGTGCTGGATCTGGTGCCGTCGGCCAAGATCAGCGTGGTCGGTCTGGCGCGCAACGAGGAAACCCTGGAGCCGGTGTCCTACTTCGAGAAATTCGTCGGCAACCTCGACGAGCGCATCGCGATGATCATCGACCCGATGCTGGCCACCGGTGGCTCGCTGATTGCCACCATCGACCTGCTCAAGCGCAACGGCTGCAAGCACATCAAGGCGGTGGTGATGGTCGCGGCGCCGGAAGGCGTGAAGGCCGTGAACGAGGCGCATCCGGACGTGCAGATCGTGGCCGCGTCGCTGGACAGCCACCTCAACGAGCACGGCTACATCATTCCGGGTCTGGGTGACGCCGGCGACAAGATCTTCGGTACCAAACACGCCTGATGAGCCGCTGCCGCCGGCTTGCGGCCAACCTTGTGCGGGGGAATGTCGATGCAGCACAACGCCTATCAACAGCTGGAACATGATTTCCTGTTGCGCTTCCCGCATGGACTGCAGGACGAGGCGTGGCTGGCGCTGGGCAAGAAGCACCGCGGCATCGACCGCGTGCTGCAACTGTGCCGCGACGGCCTGAGCGAGCCGCTGCTGCGCGCTGCCATCGACAGCGGCAATACGGCGGCGGTGATCGATTGCTGCCGCCAGATCGTCAGCCGCTGCACCACGGTCAGCACCTTCGAGCGCATGGCGTTTCGCAACTACCTGGCGTTCAGCGACGTGCACCGCCCGTTCGTGGCGGCGCTTCATGCGCTGCTGTACCACTTTGACGAAACCAGCTTTGCCGATTTCGTCGACGTGCTGCAGCTGTGCCGTCACGACGGCAAGGCCAATGCCGCCAAGTGGCCGCTGGTGAGCTGCTTCCTCGCCTACAGTGATCCGCAACAGCACGTCTGCATCAAGCCGACCACCATCAAAAGGTTGGCCGCACGGCTGGACGTCGACATTGCTTACCGGCCGTTGCCCAATTACGACACCTACTGCCGGGTGCAGGCGATGGTGCAGCAGTTCCGCGCGCACAGCTCGCTGGCGGCAGGGCAGGACAACATCATTGCCCAGGCGATCATGTATTGCGCGGCGGCCTGAGGCGCCGGCCGCGCGGCGCACGATTTCAACAACAATAAGGAAAACACAGCATGTTTCAACAACTGAAGACGGCGGTATCTGGTGCCCAGATCCTGTTCGTCGCTTTCGGCGCGCTGGTGCTGGTGCCGCTGCTGACCGGTCTCAATCCGGCGATGGCGCTGCTGGGCGCCGGTGTCGGCACGCTGGTGTTCCAGCTGTGCACCGGCCGCCAGGTGCCGATCTTCCTTGGCTCCTCGTTCGCCTTCATAGGCCCCATCATCTACTCGATGCAGACCTGGGGGCAGGGCGCCACCATGTTCGGCCTGTTCTGCGCCGGTTTCATGTACTTCGTGTTCGCCGCCATCGTGCGCTGGCGCGGCATGGCGATGGTCAATCGCCTGCTGCCGCCGGTGGTGATCGGGCCGGTGATCATGATCATCGGCCTGTCGGTGGCCAGTGCCGCGTCGAACATGGCGATGGGCCGTGCCGGCGGTAACCAGATCATGCCGTACGAGACCTCGCTGCTGCTGGCGGCGGTATCGCTGGCCACCACCATCGTGGTGTCGATCTTCGCGCGCGGCATGTTCAAGCTGGTGCCGATCCTGGCCGGCGTCACCGTCGGCTACATCGTGGCCGCCTTCATCGGCGTGGTGGATTTCGACAAGCTGGCCAATGCGCCGTGGTTCGTGGTGCCGGCCTTCGGCAGCATGGAAGTGAACTGGGCGGCGGCGCTGTTCATGCTGCCGGTGGCGATTGCCCCGTCGATCGAGCACATCGGCGGCGTGATGGCGATCGGCGGCGTGACCGGCAAGGACTACACCAAGACCCCGGGCCTGCACCGCACCCTGGCCGGTGACGGTCTCGGCGTGTGCATCGCTGGTGCCATCGGCGGGCCGCCCGTGACGACTTACGCCGAAGTGACCGGCGCGGTGATGATCACCCGCAACTTCAATCCGGTGGTGATGACGTGGGCGGCGGTGTTCGCCATCTGCATGGCCTTCTTCGGCAAGTTCAACGCGCTGCTGCAGTCGATCCCGATGCCGGTAATGGGCGGCATCATGGTGCTGCTGTTCGGCACCATCGCCTCCATCGGCCTGAAGACGCTGATCGAGGCCAAGGTCGACCTGATGGAGCCACGCAACCTGGTGATCATCTCGGTGGTGCTGACCTCCGGCATCGGTGGGCTGGAGCTGACCTTCGGCTCGTTCAGCCTGGTCGGCGTCGGCCTGTGCTCGGTGCTGGCCATCGTGCTGAACCTGATCCTGCCGCAGCAGGCGGCCAGCCACGACGGCATCGTCGAAGGCCAGGATGTGTAGAGGCTGTAATAGCCAGGGTTGGCCGCAGGCTGCGGCCAACCTTGCTCGTGTGACGCGCAGCGGGGGAGTGCCGCCGCGCATCACCATGAAAAAACCCGCCAGCAGTGGCGGGTTTTTTTGCGGCCGTGCGGATCAGGCCTCGGCGCTGTCGTCCAGCACGATGCGCACGCGCAGGCCGGGTGCATCCTGTTCGGCAATCGCCAGCAGGCGGTCGATATTGGGATGCTTGCCGGGGTGGGCGCGGGCGTCGTCGGTGTGTTCGGCGTACAGCGCCAGGCCTTCGCGCGCCGCGGCCTTGTCGATGTGGCCGAAGCGTTTTACCAGCGCGTGATAGACGCGTACCGAACCGGCGGTGCCCGGCTTGTTGTCGAGGCGCTGCAGCGGTTCGCCGGCGGCATCCAGCAGCATCAGCGCGGCAATGCCGTCGATGGCGGGCAGGGTGGCGAGAATGTCGGCAAATTTCATGATGATCAAAGCTCCGTGGGCAAGATGTTTCGTAGAATGGAATCAGACCCTTCCTTCATTACCCGAGTTTACCTGACATGACGCGCCGCAAAATCCTGCTGTCCCTGTTTTTGCTGTTGCCGCTGCTGGCAGCCGGCTACTGGTGGTGGCGTCCGGCGGCGGTGGCGGTGGTGACGCTTGAGGCGCAGGACTTGGTGCGCAGCGTGGTGACCAGCGGTCGCGTCGAGGCCAGCCGCCAGAGCCGGCTCGGCGCCACCATCGGCGGCCGGGTGGTGGCGACACCGGTGGCCAAGGGGCAGACGGTGACCGCCGGCACCGTGCTGCTGCAGCTGGAGCCGGAAGAGCTGCTGGCGCAATTGCAGCAAACCCGTGCCCAGCTGGAGGATGCCGGCCAGCAGCAGGCCGATGCCGAGCGCCAGTTGCAGCGACAGCTGGCGCTGTTCCGCCAGGGCTTTGTCAGCCAGGCGGCGCTGGATGGCCTGCAGCGCAGCCGCGATCAGGCGCGGCTGCGGGTGGCGCAACTGCAGGCGCAGCTGGCGCAGTATCAGGCGCGGCTGGCGCAGGCGCAGATCCGCGCGCCGGCCGACGGCGTGCTGCTGGAGCGCGAGGTGGAGGTTGGCGACTTGCTCACCGCCGGCAGCGCCAAACTCAGCTTTGCCACCGCCGGCCCGAAACACGTGCTGCTGGATGTCGACGAACGCCAGCTGGCGCAACTGGCCAGTGGCCAGCCGGCGCTGATCGCGGCCGACGCCTTTCCGGCGCGGCGGGTGGCCGGCAAGGTTGGCCGCATCGCGGCGCAGGTGGATAACGACCGCGGCACCTTGGAGGTGGAGGTGCTGCTGGGCGAGGATGGCAGCTTTTTGCTGCCGGGGATGACGGTGTCGGCGGAGATCGAGACCGCGCGCTTGCGCCAGGTGCTGCTGCTGCCGGCCGAGGCGGTGAAGCGTGGCCAGGTGGCACTGGTACAGCACGGCCGCCTGCAGCTGCGGCCGGTGCAGGCCAGCGCGGTGGTGGAGGGCAAGGTGCAGATCCTGCAGGGGTTGCGCGCCGGCATGGCGGTGGTTACCCCCTTCCCCTTGCTGGCGGCCGGCAGCCGCGTGCGCATCGTGGAGGCGGCGTCATGAACTTCGTGTGGACGGTGGCGTGGCGGCTGCTGCGCGAGGGTCGCTTCCAGACCGCGCTGATCCTGGCCGGGGTCAGTATCGGCGTCGGTGTCATCGTCTACATCACCGCCATCGTCAGCGGCCTGCAGGCCAACATCATCGACCGCACGCTGTCGACCCAGGCACACGTGGTACTGCGTCCGGCCGACATCGTCAACCAGGCGCCGTTGACGGTACCGGGCAGCGTCAAGCTGGCCGACATCGCCAAGCGCACGCAGCGCGAGAACACCATCGCCAACTGGAGCGGCATCGTGGCACGGGTGCGCGGCACGCCCAATGTCAGTGCGGTGGCGGCAATGGCCAGCGGCCCCGGGGTCGCGCAGCAGGGCGGCGTGCGCAAGTCTATCGTGCTGATGGGGGTCGAGCTTGACGACTACAGCCAGGTGGTGCGGCTGGACAACAAGCTGCAAGCCGGACGCCTGCTGCTGCCGACCGGCACCGCGCTGATCGGCAAGGAGCTGGCGGCGGACCTGGGCTTGCAGCCGGGCGGGCGCCTGCGCTTGCAGACCCCGACCGGCGGCAGCCAGAGCATGACGGTGGGGGCGATTCTCGATTTCGGCCTCAAGGATCTCAACAAGCGCTGGGTGCTGTTGCCGCTGCGCGAGGCGCAGAACCTGCTCGGCTTCCAGCGCGATGTCACCGAAATCTACATCAAGAGCGAGCGCCTGTTCGAGGCGGAAAGCCTTGCGGCCAACCTAGCGCTGGCCACCGGCCTGACCGCGGACAGCTGGCAGTCCAGTAACGGTCAGCTGGTGACGGCGCTGAAAAGCCAGAGCGCCTCCAGCCTGATGATCCGCGTGTTCGTCACCTTTGCCGTGGCGCTGGGCATCGCCAGCGTGCTGGTGGTGACGGTGGTGCAGCGTCAGCGCGAGATCGGCATCCTGCGTGCGATGGGCACGCCGGCGTCGCGCATCCTGGCGGTGTTCCTGCTGCAGGGCGGCCTCGTCGGCCTGTTCGGCTCGTTGTTCGGCTCAGTGCTGGGGGCGGCGATGGCGGAGGGCATCAGCCGGCTGGCGTTGACCGAGGATGGCAGCCCGCTGTTTCCGGTGGTGCTCGACAGCGAGCTGTTCATCACCACCGCACTGATTGCGACCCTGGTCGGGGTGCTGGCGGCGCTGCTGCCGGCGCTGCGCGCGGCCAGACTGGACCCGGTGGTGGCGATCCGTGGCTGAAATCATGACGCTGGAAGGGGTGAAGAAAAGCTACGGTGGCGGCAAGTCGCCGCTGGTCGAGGTGCTGCACGGCATCGACTTGCAGCTGGAGGAGGGCGAGTTCGCCGCGTTGCTGGGGCCGTCCGGCTCCGGCAAGTCGACGCTGCTCAACATCATGGGGCTGCTGGAGACGCCGACCGCCGGTGAGCTGCGCATTGCCGATACCGCCACCGCCAGCCTCGACGACGCGGCACGCACCGCCTTGCGCAATCGCTATCTGGGGTTTGTGTTCCAGTTCCACCATTTGCTGCCGGCCTTCTCGGCGCTGGAGAACGTGATGATGCCGCTGTTTGCCGGCCAGGGGCGCGTCACGTCGCACGACCGGCAGCGTGCAGCCATGCTGTTGCAGCGCGTCGGGCTGGCCGAGCATGCCGCCAAGCAGCCGGTACAGCTATCGGGCGGGCAGCAGCAGCGCGTCGCCATCGTGCGGGCGCTGATGAATCGCCCGCGGCTTGTGCTGGCCGATGAACCGACCGGCAACCTCGATACCCAGACGGCGAACGAGGTGTTTGCGCTGCTGCATGAACTCAATCGCGAGGATGGCACCACCTTCCTGATCGTTACCCACGACCAGCGGCTGGCCGATGGCTGCCCGCGTCAGATCCGGCTGCTGGACGGCCGGCTGCAGCCGGACGGGCTCGTCAGTCCAGCGCCTTCAGCCAGTGGCCGCTGATGGTGGCGAACATGGTCGGCACGTGCGCCACCGGGCCGGACAGGTTGAAGGTGTTGCTGTCGCTCATGAAATGGCCGTTCAGCGACAGCAGGTATTGCATGGCCGGGCCAAACAGCGTGCGTTCGGCTTCCTGGTGGCGCGACACGTTCATCTGCATCGCCACGTGCTGGCCGGAAAGGTGGAATTGCCCCTGATAGCGCGAGGTGGCATCGGTGCCCTGCAGCGAATGGTTGTCGATTACCCACTGGCCATCGCTGTGCTGACCGTCGCTGGTGGATACCGTGACGTGATAGATACCGTTGATCATGGTGCGTCTCCTTCGAGGGGAAGATCTGCTGTCTGCCGGCAGGCAGCTACCTGTTTCAACTTAGACCACAAATCACGACAGATAAATCTGGATGCGGCCGCCTGCCGGCCGGCATGGCGGCAAAACAAAGCGGGCAGCCACTGGCTACCCGCTTCGGGTGTCACGGTGCGCCGCTTCAGCGCAGGCAGTAAGCCAGCACCAGCCCGGCAAAGATCACCGCGCCGACGCGGTTGTTGTCGAGAAAAGCCTTGAAGCACAGCGCGCGGTCGCGGTGGCGGATGTCCAGATACTGGCGCCCGATCAGCAGTACCGACAGCAGCAGTGACAGGTAGTACGGCCAGCCGAGGTCGAGGCTGTGGCCAATGCCGGTCATCAGCGCGATGAAGGCGGCGTGGCACAGCATCACCGCGCGCACGTCGTGATCGCCAAAGGTGATCGCCGAGGTCTTGATGCCGATCTTCAGGTCGTCCGGTTTGTCGGTCATCGCGTAGGCGGTGTCGTAGCCGATGGTCCACAGCGCCTTGGCCAGGAACAGCAGCCACGCCAGCAGCGGCACGTCGCCGGTCACCGCGGCAAACGCCATCGGGATGCCGAAGCCGAAGGCCAGGCCGAGATAGGCTTGCGGCAGCGGGAAGAAACGCTTGGTAAACGGATAGCTGGCGGCGAGGAACACCGCCGGCAGCGACAGCAGCAGGGTCAGCCGGTTCAGCGGCAGGATCAGCAGCAGGCTGAGCAGGGCCAGCAGCGCGGCCAGCAGCAGTGCTTCCTTGCTGCTCACCGCACCGCGAGCGAACGGCCGCTGTTTGGTGCGCGCCACATGCATGTCGATGTGGCGATCGGCAAAGTCGTTGATCACGCAGCCGGCGGAGCGCATCAAAAAGGTGCCGAGGGTGAAGATCAGCAGCAGCTGCCAGTCCGGCTGGCCGGCGGAGGCGATCCACAGTGCCCACAGTGTCGGCCACAGCAGCAGCAGGGTGCCGATCGGCTTGTCGATACGCATCAGCTGACCGTAGACCGTCAGCCGCTCCTTGATAAAGTCCATGCTCATCACAGCAACTGCTCCAGTTCCGGCAAGAAAATCTCACAAACCAGCAGGCGCTGCCCGTCCAGCTCGAAGCGGCAGCGGCGGGCCAGGTAGCGGCTGCTGCCATGAGGATCGTGCGCCTGTGCCAGTGCAAACAGCGGATGTCCGGCGTGCAGCTCGGCAAAGCTCAGCTCGCCGCGCCGCAGTTGCGGCAGGTCGCCAAACAATGTCAGCCCCAGCGAACGGCTGCCGCGCTCCAGGATCGGCCGCCACACCGGGCACTCCGGCAGGCACACGCTGCGCGCTACCACCACCGGCTTGCCGGCCAGCGTCAGGCAAACGTGTCTGGCATGCAATTGGCTATCTGGGGTAAGCTCGAACAGGGCTGTTTCGTCGGCATGAATCGCGTCGCTGCCTTGCTGCAGCACGCTGACGGCGAAGTCGTGGCCGCTTGCCATCAGGTAGTTGGTGAGCGAACCGCTGACGGTGATGCACTCTGCCAGCAGCGGTGAAGTTGGCGGCAACTGGGCCGACCAGTCAGAAAAAGGCGTCATGCGGCGCATTATGCCAAAACCCGTCCGATCCCGCCGCTGTTGCGTGCGGCCAACCTTGTGACCCCTGTGAGTTGTCGATGATCGAAACCTTCCTGTGGCTGCTGGGCTACCAGTTTGCCGGCGAGTTGCTGGCGCGCAGCCTCGGCTGGCCCATCCCCGGCGCCGTGCTCGGCATGCTGTTCCTGTTCCTGACGCTGTGCCTGCGCAAGGGTATTCCTGACACGCTGCGCCACAATGTGCCGCGACTGATGACGCACATGTCGCTGCTGTTCATCCCCGCCGGTGCCGGCATTCTCGCCTTCTGGCCGCTGCTGGCCGAGCGGCCGCTGGCGATGGCGGCGGTGCTGCTGCTGTCGACGCTGTCGACGCTGCTGATCAGCGCGCTGACGTTGACGCTGCTGCTGCGCCGTCAACAAAGCAGAAAGGCCAAGCCATGACGCCGACACTATATGAGTGGTTGCGCCAGTCGCCGCTGACCGGCATCTTCCTGACGCTGCTGGCCTACCGTGTCGCGCTGAGTGTCAGCCGCCGCTATCACGGCCATCCGCTGGCCAACACGGTGCTTGTCGGTGCCGGGCTGCTGATCGTCAGCCTGCTGGCACTGGGACTGAGTTTCGACGAGTATTTCCGTGGCGCCAGCTTTATCCAGTTCCTGCTCGGGCCGATCACCGTCGCGCTGGCGATTCCGCTGTACAACAATCTGGCGCGCCTCAAGCGCAGCGCCTTCGCCATCCTGTGCAGCATCGTGGTCGGCAGTGTCGCCGGCGTGGGCAGCGCGGTGCTGATTGCCGTCGCCTTCGACATGCCGCCGCAAATCGTGCTCAGCCTGGCTCCGCGTTCAGCCACCACGCCGATCGCGATCGGTGTGGCCGAGGCCATCGGCGGCATCCCCACCCTGGCTGCCGCCTTTGTCATCGTGACCGGCATCATCGGCGCGGTGCTGGCCAAGCCGCTGCTGACGCTATTACGCATGAACGATGACGTGGTGCTGGGTGTCGCCACCGGCATCGCCGCACACGGCATCGGCACCGCCCGCGTCTTCCAGATTTCGGAAACTGCCGGCGCCTTTGCCGGTCTGGCAATGGGGCTGACCGGTTTTGTCACGGCGGTGGTGGCACCATTGTTGGTGCATTTCTTGCTGTCGTAATACACATGGCACAGCATATGGCAGCCAAACAATAAGACTAAGGAATGATATGGATCTCATCTTGTGGCGTCATGCCGAAGCCGAGGAAGGCTCTGACGACATGCAGCGCGCGCTGACCCGCCGTGGCCAGAAGCAGGCGAGCGCGATGGCAACATGGCTGCGCAAGCAGCTGCCCGACGATTTTGCGCTGCTGGCCTCCGAGGCGCTGCGCTCGCAGCAAACCGCGGCGCTGTTTGCCAAGAGTTATGAAGTCGTACCGGCGCTGAACCCGGATGCCTCGGTTGAGCAGGTGCTGACGGCCATCGACTGGCCGCGTAGTGGCAAGACCATCGTGCTTGTCGGTCATCAGCCCTACATCGGGCGTCTCGCCGCCACGCTGATGAGCGAACAGCCATTGCTATGGAGCGTCAAGAAAGGTGCCATCTGGTGGCTCAGCCATCGCGAACGCCACGGCATCGAGCAAATTCGCCTCAAGGCGATGATGACACCGGCGATGCTGGGTATCGATTAAATAAAATTATTGCGCCTTACTCTCAAGCTAAAGGTTGGCCACAAGCACTGCGGCCAACTTTTTTCATTTTTCTTGGTGGGGTGGTGGCTGTAAAATCAATGACTTGCCGGTTTTGTGCTGGAAAGTGTGTTTGCGGGTGTTGACGCGGCTGGCGGGCTTCGCTATAGTTCGCCTCCTCAGCTGCAGACGCAAACGAAACAAGCGACGCAGCACTGCTCTTTAACAACACGAATAACCGATAGGTGTAAGTGTCTGGCCAAGCCAAATACT
>Ga0209172_10001615_pt1 | contig 45956 bp, 41 predicted proteins | sample LarsenN4metaG_FD_184113 | JGI IMG/M metagenome (GOLD analysis project Ga0209172, IMG submission 184113) | Hot spring sediment bacterial and archeal communities from British Columbia, Canada, to study Microbial Dark Matter (Phase II) - Larsen... ... | reverse complement strand
GTTTCGTGATCAATTCGATCGCGGCGCAGTCCTCACCGTGCATGAACGCAAATGATGATCGATCAAGCGACTCAAGAGCATTCGATGGATGCCTTGGCGATGAGAGGCGATGAAGGACGTGGCACGCTGCGATAAGCCGCGGGGAGGGGCGAGCACCCTTTGATCCGTGGATTTCCGAATGGGGCAACCCACCGCTTCGGCGGTATCTTCAGCTGAATCCATAGGCTGATGAAGCAAACCCGGGGAAGTGAAACATCTCAGTACCCGGAGGAAAGGACATCAACAGAGACTCCCGTAGTAGTGGCGAGCGAACCGGGACCAGGCCAGCGCCTAGTCGACAATAACGCGAACCGGAAGGAAAGCCGGGCCAAAGAAGGTGATAGCCCTGTAGCGGTAAAGATAGACTAGGACTCGAGTAGGGCGGGACACGTGCAATCCTGTCTGAACATGGGGGGACCACCCTCCAAGCCTAAGTACTCCTCATCGACCGATAGCGAACCAGTACCGTGAGGGAAAGGTGAAAAGAACCCCGACGAGGGGAGTGAAACAGTACCTGAAATCGAATGCTTACAAGCAGTGGGAGCCCCGCCTATAAAGCGGCTCACCGGTCCGACTTGTACAACAACAAGTTGGGCCGCTTTATTGGCGGGGTGACCGCGTACCTTTTGTATAATGGGTCAGCGACTTAGTGTGGCGAGCAAGCTTAAGCCGATAGGCGTAGGCGCAGCGAAAGCGAGTCTGAACAGGGCGTTCAGTTCGTCGCATTAGACCCGAAACGCGTTGATCTACCTATGAGCAGAGTGAAGGTGCGGTAACACGCACTGGAGGCTCGAACCCATTACTGTTGAAAAAGTATGGGATGACTTGTGGGTAGGGGTGAAAGGCCAATCAAAACGCGTGATAGCTGGTTCTCCGCGAAAACTATTTAGGTAGTGCGTCGTATGATTACCGCAGGGGGTAGAGCACTGGATGGGCTAGGGGCGCTCACCGCGTTACCAAACCTAACCAAACTCCGAATACCTGCGAGTACAGTACGGCAGACAGACGGCGGGTGCTAACGTTCGTCGTCAAAAGGGAAACAACCCTAACCATCAGCTAAGGCCCCCAAATAATGGCTAAGTTTGAAAGGATGTGGGTGTGCATAGACAACCAGGAAGTTGGCTTAGAAGCAGCCATCCTTTAAAGAAAGCGTAACAGCTCACTGGTCAAGCGCACCTGCGCCGAAAATGTAACGGGGATCAAGCCATTTGCCGAAGCTATGGGTGTGCAGCAATGCACGCGGTAGCGGAGCGTTCCGTAAGCCTGCGAAGGCGCATCGCGAGGTGTGCTGGAGGTATCGGAAGCGAGAATGCTGACATGAGTAACGACAAACAGAGTGAGAGACTCTGTCGCCGAAAGACCAAGGGTTCCTGTCCAATGTTAATCAGGGCAGGGTTAGCCGGACCCTAAGGCGAGGCCGAAAGGCGTAGTCGATGGGAAGCACGTGAATATTCGTGCGCCAGCGGGTGTGTGACGAATGACGGAAGTTGTGTGAGGCAGTTGGTGTCCGAGCGCAGCCTAGTCGTTCCAGGAAATAGCCCCCGCATAGACCGTACCCGAAACCGACACAGGTGGTCAGGTAGAGCATACCGAGGCGCTTGAGAGAACTACTGCGAAGGAACTCGGCAAATTGCCCTCGTAACTTCGGAAGAAGAGGGACTGATCTCGCGCAAGCGAGCGTCAGTGACACAAGCCAGGGGGTGGCGACTGTTTATCAAAAACACAGGGCTCTGCGAAGCCGCAAGGCGACGTATAGGGTCTGACTCCTGCCCAGTGCCGGAAGGTTAAGAGGAGAGGTGCAAGCCTTGAATCGAAGCCCCGGTGAACGGCGGCCGTAACTATAACGGTCCTAAGGTAGCGAAATTCCTTGTCGGGTAAGTTCCGACCTGCACGAATGGAGTAACGACTTCCCCGCTGTCTCCGCAGTAGACTCAGTGAAATTGAATTCTCCGTGAAGATGCGGAGTTCGCGCGGCTAGACGGAAAGACCCTGTGAACCTTTACTGCAGCTTCGCTGTGGCGTTATCGACGGTTTGTGTAGCATAGGTGGGAGGCTTTGAAGCTTGGGCGCCAGCTCGAGTGGAGCCACCAGTGAAATACCACCCTAATCTTCGGTGACGTCTAACCGCGATCCGTTATCCGGATCCGGGACCCAGCGTGGCGGGCAGTTTGACTGGGGCGGTCGCCTCCCAAAGAGTAACGGAGGCGCGCGATGGTAGGCTCAGGCCGGTCGGACATCGGTCGTTGAGTGCAATGGCATAAGCCTGCCTGACTGCGAGACTGACGAGTCGAGCAGAGTCGAAAGACGGTCATAGTGATCCGGTGATCCCGTGTGTGGAGGGTCATCGCTCAACGGATAAAAGGTACTCCGGGGATAACAGGCTGATCGCCCCCAAGCGTCCATAGCGACGGGGCGGTTTGGCACCTCGATGTCGGCTCATCACATCCTGGGGCTGGAGCAGGTCCCAAGGGTATGGCTGTTCGCCATTTAAAGTGGTACGTGAGCTGGGTTCAGAACGTCGTGAGACAGTTTGGTCCCTATCTACCGTGCGTGTTGGAAACTTGAGAGGATCTGTCCCTAGTACGAGAGGACCGGGATGGACGCACCTCTGGTGCACCAGTCGTCGTGCCAACGGCGCAGCTGGGTAGCTAAGTGCGGACGGGATAAACGCTGAAAGCATCTAAGCGTGAAACCCCCCTCAAAACCAGGTTTCCCTTGAGAGCCGTGATAGACCATCACGTTGATAGGCCAGGTGTGGAAGCGCCGCGAGGCGTGAAGCTGACTGGTACTAATAGCTCGATCGGCTTGAACGATCCGCGTTCATGCACGGCGACGACTGCGTCGCAGGTGTCAGGTGTCAGTCATCAGGTGTCAGACCTGATGCTGATTGCTTGCACACTTCGCGCATTATCGCCAAGCAACGCCCTAGACGATGTCAACCTGGTGTAAGGTTCCGGTGTCGCTGACACCTGACGCCTGACACCTGGTCGCGCGCTTTGCCGACCTGGCGGCTATGCCGGGGGGTCCCCACCCGATCCCATCCCGAACTCGGTCGTTAAGTCCCCCAGGGCCGATGGTACTATGTCTTAAGGCATGGGAGAGTAGGTCGCTGCCGGGTCTGCCAAGCGCGCGAAACCAAGTCCTCGAACCCTCGTTCACAATGTTAGCGGCTTCGGCCGTCTCGAAAGCGGCCGCCCATGAAGCGGCCGTTTGCGTTAGGAGAGAACAGAGCACGTGATTTGCGAGCGCTGACGCGGGATGGAGCAGCCCGGTAGCTCGTCAGGCTCATAACCTGAAGGTCGTAGGTTCAAATCCTACTCCCGCACCCAAAAAGGTGCGCTCACAGATCACCAACGGCCCCGCTGGAAACAGCGGGGCCGTTTGCATTTGCAGCGCTTCTCCGGCTGTCGGGAAGCGCAGTCGTACTGCTAAGACGCATCCTGCATGTTCGTGCTGCAGTCGGCGGTCGTGAAGGGGCGGGGCGGGATCGCAACGGCGGTTCAGCACTACGAGCGCATGTTCCGCACGGTCGGCGTGCGCTCGGCCGTCTTGTTCCGCGGGCCTTCGCTCGACCTGCTGCGGGAGCAGGGCGCCGACGTCATCGAAGCCCCGCGGCTCGTGACATCGCCGATCGCCGGCTTCGCGCCCGTGCTCGGCGCGCTGCGCAGAGCCGTGATGCAGCGCGCTCATAGCGAGCCCATCATCGTGATCCCGCACAGCGACCTCACGCTGCCTGCGCTCCGGCGCCTGCTGCCGCGCGCGCGTTTCGTCACGCCCTGCCACTCCGACAAGTTCAAGCACAAGGCGCGCGCCGATCTCGTCGTCACTCTCAACGCCGCGCAGGACGCGATGGCGCGCGCGGCGCTGCCGAACACGCGCGTGGCGCTCCTCGGCAATCCCTACGTGTCGCCGCCGCCGGCGCCGCTTCCGCCAGGCGGCGCGCCGCGTTTCAATTTCGTCGGCCGCTTCATTCCGACCAAGGATCCGGAGACCTTGCTGCGCGGCGTCTACATGCTCGCCGAGCCGAAGGTGGAATCTAGGTTCGTCGGCGCCGGCGACCTCGAGGCGGAGCTCAGGCGCATTGCCGATGGGCTGTCTCTGAACGCCGCCTTTCCCGGCTGGCTGGCCGCGCCTTTCGCCCACTTTCATCGCAACGACGTTCTCGTCTTGCCGTCGCGATGGGAGGGGCTGCCGTACCTGCTGCAGGAGGCGCTCGACCACGGCGTGCCGATCATCGCGGCCGACAATCCCGGCAATCGCGCCGCGCTCGGCGACGGCGCCTACGGCGACCTCTTCCCGTTCGGCGACGCCGGTCTGCTTGCGGAGCGCATGCGCGCAGCGCTTGCCGATCTTGACGCTCTCAGAGCCAAAGCCGAGAAGGGGCGCGCTGCCTTGCGCGCGCGCTATGGCGCCGAGCCGTTCTGGCGCGCGCTCAAGGCTGAACTAGAATCCGCGCCGCGACATGTTTGATTGGCGAAGACTCACCTCCGACCCCACGAACCGGGACGCTGCGCAGCAGCTCGACGCTTTCCTGCGCTCGATCACGCGCGTCGAAGAGACCTCGCGCCTCGAGATGCTGCTGGATTTTTGCCGCGGCCAAGAAGTGCTCGACATCGGCGCCGGCGAGCACGATGTGGCGTTCTTTTCGGAAGAGGGTTGGGAGCACGGCCGCATCGCGCGCGTGGCCAAACGCGCCGTCGCGGTCGAGATCATGCCCGAGCTGTGCGAGCATTATCGCGCCAAGGGATTCGACTTCCGCTGCGCCGACGCCACCAGCGACGTCGATCTAGGCGAGCGCTTCGATCGCGTTTTCATAGGCGACGTGATCGAGCACGTGAACGACCCGGTTGCGCTGCTCAGCTTCGCCAAGCGGCACCTGAAGCCGGATGGCCGCGTCCTGGTGACGACCCCCAATCCGTTTGCGCCGCGCTTCCGCCGCCACCGCGCCGAACGGCGGACGCGTTATGTGATGGCCAACCTCGAACACACGCGCTGGGTGTCGATCTCCAACATGCACGAAATCGTCTGGCGCGCCGGTCTCGAACTGGCCGCGCTGCGCTGGCCCCTGCTGAAAAAACCCAAGCAGGGCCTCGCGCGCAGCCTGGCGATCTTCGGCAAGAAGTGCCTGCTCGCGGTGGCGCCGTTGGAAGACGTGTTCGTCGAATACGCGTTCGAACTTGCGCTGCCTCGCGAGGCGCGCTCGGCGATTCCGGTGGCCGCGGCAGCCTCGGCGCGCGTGGATTAGCGCACGCTATCAATATCTATCTGCTGCGCCGCGCCCGCGTCATCGCAGCTTTTTTGGCGGGGCCGAGCGCGCCCCGTGCTCGCCACGCCGGACTTTCCTGATCTCCTCATGCACGAATTCCCTCGCCTGCCTGGTGGGCGATTTGCCCTGACGCTTGGCGCGCCGTGCGTTCTTGACGGTGCTTTTCGCGGGCACGGCTTCCTCCTGTGCGGCGCCCGCCCGCTGCGGTAATTCCGACCGCCACAAAATGAGTTCCCGTACAGCCGGCGCGAGCCGCGTGCAGAGCTCGCGCAGAAGTGTTCGCGGAATGCGCTTTTGCGCTTGCGCAGTTTTGCGAAAGCCGCTGCCGTTTCGCGCGGCGGCGCACGGGTGATGTGGCGGCTGCAGCGCGACGAACGGGCGGAATCTCACGACGAACAGCGCGCAACTGCGAGGGGCCATATCCTACGCTTGCGCGAAGTCGCTAGGCTGACGCGGATGATCGGTCGGGAGGAAACAACGGAGGCGATGCAGGCGCGGCCAGCCTGCTCGAACACCCTGCCTGGGTGCGCTGGGGCGCGCACTTGGCATTTTGGCTTGTATACCTCGCAGTGCGCTCGGCCGCGGCCGGCGCCGACCCCCCAGAGGACACGACCGACTTCCCGTATCTTGCGAACCGCGTCCTCGTTGTCGCCAGCTATTTCGTGCTCACCGGCGCTTTGCTGGCGCTGATCGCGGGCCCGCGCGCGAACCGCTCCAACTGGATGCGCAACCTGTTGCTGGTGCTTGGAGCGTTGGCGTTGGCGCCGCTGACGCAATGGAGCGAGCAGGTCTGGCCGCTCGTATTGGCCGGCTTTTCGCCCGAGCCCTATCCATTTGTGATCTATCTCTTCCAGTTCGGCTGGGCGCTGCCGCTCTGGGGCCTGACGCAAGCGCTGCTCGGCTATCATTTCGAGACGATGGCGCAGCAGCGCGCGATCGCACGCGCACAGGCGCTCGCTTACGACGCGCAGCTCAGGATGCTGCACTACCAGATCAATCCGCATTTCCTGTTCAACACGCTGAACGCGATCTCCACGCTGGTGCTGGAGAAGCGCAACGAGCAGGCCGAGAACATGCTGCTCAGGCTCGCCGGTTTCCTGCGCTATTCGCTCGACCGGCAGCCGACGGAAATGACGCCGCTCACGGCCGAACTCGAGGCGCAGCGCAAGTATCTCGAGATCGAGCAGACGCGCTTCGACGACAAGCTCCAGGTGCGCTTCGACATCGAGCCGGGGCTCGAGAACGCACAGGTGCCGAGCCTCATTCTGCAGCCCATTCTCGAGAACGCGATCAAGTACGCCATCACGCCGCGTGCTGACGGCGGCAGCATTGTTGTGTCGGCGCGGCGCGACAAGGACTTGCTGCGCATCACCGTGGAAGACGACGGTCCGGGTCTGCCGCCTGAGAACCAGCCGCGCCGGCGGCGCGGCGTCGGCCTTGCCAATGCGCGCGAGCGTCTCGAACTGATCTACGGCGAACGCGCGGGCCTCATCGCGCGCAATCGCGAGCCGAATGGGTGTCGCGTGGAAATATGGTTGCCATTGGAGGAAGAACGTGTCGCCCGAACCCCTGCGCCTGCTCTTAGCTGACGACGAGCCGCTTGCGCTCCGTCGTATCAAGCTTGCGCTCAAGGACATCCCGAACGTCGAGGTCGTCGGCGACGCCAGCGACGGCGTGCAGGCGATCAATGCGATGAGAAGCCTGCGTCCGGACGTGGTGCTGCTCGACATCCGCATGCCGCTCGCCGACGGTTTTGAGGTCGCCAACGCTGTGGAGGACGCGGGCGGGCCGGAAGTGATCTTCGTGTCTGCGTTCGATTCCTATGCCGTGCAGGCGTTCGAGACCTCGGCAGTCGACTATCTTCTGAAGCCGGTGGAGTTCGAACGGCTCGCCTCGGCGCTGCACCGCGCCCGCCAGCGGCGCGCCGCCAAGGACGCCGGCCGCCGCGCCGAAGAGCTGGCCGCTGTGCTCGACGCGCTGAAGAAGGAAGCCGAGGAGCGGGAAGGACCGCGTTACGAAAGGGAATTCTGGATCCGCGACCGCGGCCGCTTCCTGCGCGTGCCAGTGGCGGACGTCGAGCGCATCGAGGCGGAGCGGGATTACGTGCGCCTCTATTGGGAAGGGCGCACGCTCCTGCATCGCGAGACCATGTCGCATCTCGAAGAGAAGCTCGATCCCAACGTGATGCTGCGCGTGCACCGCTCGGCGTTCGTGAATTGGAAGCGCCTAAGGGCCGTCCGGCGCGACGCGAACGGGCGTCTCATGGCCGTTCTCGAAAGCGGCGACGAAGTGCCGGTGAGCCGCGCGTACGCGCAGCGCGTGCTGGCGGAGATGAAGACGCGCGCATGAAAAGAGGCGGGCGGCTCATCGCCGCCGCGCCCAAGGAAAAGGCATAAGGCAGACGAGCGTGGCTCGTCACATCCTGGATGCGTCTTCTGGCGGTTTCAGATGCGCCGGGCTTGCGCCGGCGCAAGTCGCGGCAGATGTAGTCACCATGCTCCCCCTCGATGGGGGAGCTGTCGCGCGAAGCGCGACTGAGGGGGTGAGGCCCGCGACGGTTGGGTTTCGCCTCAAGAGGCGATGCTCCATTGTCGCGCGCGTCACCCCTCCTGCGCGCTTCGCGCGCTGCCCTCCCCATCGAGGGGAGGGCGGGTGTTTCTTCGCGATGCCGGGAGGTTTGGCGCATGCAAAACAAGGTCATCGTCGTCACGGGCGCGTTCGGCGTGCTTGGCAGCGCCGTGGTCGACCGCGCGCTGGCGATGGGCGCGCAGCCCGTGCTCATCGATTATGCATCGGCGCCCGCGAACCTGCGCACCGATCCGCTCGTGCTAGGGGGCGTCGACCTCACGAAGATCGATGATGCAGAGCGCGCCATGCGCCAGGTGCGCGAGCAGGCAGGCCGCATCGACGCGCTGCTGAACATCGCCGGCGGCTTCACGTGGCGCACCCTCGAAGAGAGCGACGACGGCGTCTGGGACCGGATGTACGCGATCAATCTGAAAACCGCGGTGAACGCCTCCCGCGCAGCGTTGCCGCACTTGATCGAGTCGCGCGGCGCGATCGTGAACGTCGGCGCCGCAGGCGCGGTGAAGGCGGGCGCGGGCTTTGGTCCATACGCGGCCTCGAAGGCCGGCGTGCACAGATTCACGGAGAGCCTGGCCGAAGAACTAAAGGGCAGAGTACGCGTCAACGCGGTGCTGCCCTCGATCCTCGACACCGAACAGAACCGCAAGGACATGCCCAAAGCCGATCCGTCCAAGTGGGTGCAGCCGGACGATCTGGCGAAGGTGATGCTGTTCCTCGCCTCCGACGACGCGCGCGCCATCACCGGCGCGCTCGTGCCGGTGATGGGGCAGGTGTAACCCTCGCTCCCCCTCGATGGGGGAGCTGTCGCGCGAAGCGCGACTGAGGGGGTGAGGCCCACGACGGTTGGGATTCGCCTCAAGAGGCGATCCTCCGCTGTCGCGCGCGTCACCCCTCCCGCGCGCTTCGCGCGCTGCCCTCCCCATCGAGGGGAGGGCAAGTGATCGATTCGTCGCTCGCCTACTGCTCGAAGCTCCCATGCCGCCCTTCGCCACCAGCGAAGCGCGCAGCGCCCGCGGCTGTTTCGCCCGAGCGCAGCGTCTCCAGCCCGCGCGCGACTTCATTGTCGATCGCGGCGCCTTCATCCAGATCCCATTGCTCGATCGCCGAAAGACGGTCGTTGCGCAGGCACGTCTGCGGAAATGCGGCGATCTCCTTCGCCAGCTGCAACGCATGCGCCAGCGCTTCGCGCGCAGGCGCGACGCGGTTGGCAATCCCGATCGCCAGAGCTTCGTGGGCGTCCACGGGCCGGCCGGTGAGGATGAGGTCCATCGCGCGCGAGTGGCCGATCAAGCGGGGAAGGCGAATGGTGCCGAGATCGACCAGCGGCACGCCGAAGCGGCGGCAATAGATTCCGAAGATCGCGCTTTCGGCCATCACCCGCAGATCGCACCAAAGCGCCAGCTCGGCGCCGCCCGCGACGGCATGGCCCTCGATCGCGGCGATGACAGGCTTGGATAAGCGCAGCCGCGTCGGCCCCATCGGGCCGAAGCTGTTCAAGCCGCCGTGCGCGACGCGTCTGCCGCTTTCGCCGGCTGCAACCGCCTTCAAATCGGCGCCGGCGCAGAAAGCGCCGTCGGCGCCGGTGAGCACTGCTGCCGATGCGCTGTCATCCGCATCGAACGACTTGAACGCCTCGAACAACGCCTGAGCCGTCGCCGCGTCGACGGCGTTTCGCCGCTCCGGCCGGTTGATGGTGACGATAAGGACCGGCCCATCGCGTTCGATTCGCACTGTGCTCATGGACGCCTCCGCGGCGGCATTCTCGCGCCCGGCGAGCGCGCCGCAAGGATGAAGTTGCGAGGGTTGACAACCGCCGGCGCGCACTCCTCATCAGACCCAGATGAAGCAGCTTGACCGCAGATTCAGCGTCGCCCCGCTGATGGATTGGACCGACCGGCATTGCCGGGCGTTCCATCGCGCGCTGACGCGGCGCGCGCTGCTCTATACCGAGATGATCACGCTCGACGCCGTGATCCACGGCGACCGCGCGCGCCTGCTCGGCTTCGATCCGATCGAGCATCCGGTGGCGCTGCAGCTCGGCGGCAGCGATCCCAAGAAGATGGCCGAAGCTGCCCGCATCGGCGCCGCGTTCGGCTATGACGAGATCAATCTCAATATCGGCTGCCCCTCCGACCGTGTGCAGGCCGGCCGCTTCGGCGCTTGTCTGATGCGCGAGCCGGAGCTGGTGGCAGAGCTGTGGAGCGTGGCGCAGGAAGCGGCGCCCGACATTCCGGTGACGATCAAGTCGCGGATCGGCGTCGACGAGCAGGACCCGCGCGAGGCGCTGTTCGCCCTCGTTGACGCGAGCGCCCGCGCCGGCTGCCGCACCTTCATCGTGCATGCGCGCAAGGCGTGGCTCGAGGGCCTGTCGCCGAAGGAGAACCGCGAAGTCCCGCCGCTCGACTACGATCTCGTCCGCGCGCTGAAGGCGGAGCGGCCCGGGCTGGAGATCATCTTGAATGGCGGGCTGAAGGATTTGGATCACGCCGAAAAGGAGCGCGGGTCTTCAGACCCGCAACAGGCGGAGGGGACAAAGGCGCGTCTGAAGATGCGCGCTCCTTTGGACGGCGTCATGCTCGGCCGCGCCGCGTATCAGAATCCGGCAGTGCTTTTGGAGGTCGATGCGCGCGTGTTCGGCGCAGCGCCGCCATCCGCATCGCGCGCTGCAGCCGTCGAAACGCATCTGCCCTACATCGCGCGCAAGCTCGCGGAAGGCGCGCCGCTGCACGCCATGACGCGCCACATGCTCGGCCTGTTCAACGCACAGCCCGGCGCCCGCGCTTGGCGGCGCATCCTGTCCGAGCACGGCGTGCGCGCCGGCGCAGGCGTTGACGTCGTGCGCGACGCGCTGGCGGAAGTCGCCCGCGCGCCCGCGCGCGCGGCATGAGCCCGGAGATCGCCTGGTTCGTTCTCGCCCTCGTCGCGGCGGGCCTGTTCGCCGGCTTTGTCGGCGGCCTGTTCGGCATCGGCGGCGGCGCCGTGGTTGTGCCTGCGCTCTATCTCATCTTCACCGCGCTCGGCGTCGACGAGGACGTGCGCATGCACGTCGCCGTCGGCACCTCGCTCTCCACCATCATCGCCACCTCCTGGCGTTCGCTGACGGCGCACAGGCAAGCCGGCGCGGTCGATTTCGACGTGCTGAAAACGTGGGGGCCGTGGATCATGCTCGGCGCCGTCGCGGGCGCAGCCGTCGCCGGCATCGCCAGCACCGAAGCGCTGCTGCTGGTGTTCGGTTTCGGCCTTCTGCTGATCGCCGCGCAGATGGGGCTGGGCAGTCCAAACTGGCGTGTGCTGGCCGATCTGCCGCGCGGCGCTTGGCGCGCGCTGACAGCCGGCGCTATCGGCTTGCTTTCCGCACTCATGGGCATCGGCGGCGGCGCCTTCGGCGTGACAGTGCTCACGCTGAGCGGGCGTCCCATCCATCAGGCCGTCGGCACCGCATCCGGCTTCGGCGCCGCCATCGCGCTGCCCGCCGCGCTGGGCTACGCGATCGCCGGCTGGGGGCGCGAAGGTCTGCCGCCGTGGTCGCTGGGCTTCGTCAGTCTGCCGGGCTTCGTCCTCCTCGCGGCGCTCACCGCCATCACCGCGCCGCTCGGCGCGCAGCTGGCGCACCGTCTGCCGCAGCTGTCGCTCAAGCGAGCGTTCGCCGTCTTCCTTGCGCTGGTGGCGCTCAACATGCTGCGCGAAGCGTTCAGTTGAACCAGGAATAGATCATCGCGATCACCACGATCAGCGCGGCCCAGAACACCGCGCCCGCCAGCGCCGCGCCGGGCTGCATGCGAATGCGCCAGAAGCCCCAGCCCGCGCCCGAAACCAAGAGCAGCGCCATCAGCAGATAGACCAGCCGCGGCACGTCCAGGTCGCCCGGAAACATCTGCGGCTGGGAAAAGCCGAGCCACGCCACGACCAGCAGCAGCGCCACGATCGCCAAGCCGAGCCAGCGGTTCATGGCAGCGCCTTTTCAGCCGCGGCCAAGCGCGTCGGCAGCTCGGCCATGATCGCTCTGCGCTCGGGCTCGCTGAGCCCGCCCCAGGCGGCGATCTCGGCCAGCGTGCGGCCGCAGCCGATGCAGAGCCCCGTCCGGCCGCTGACGGCGCACACCTTGATGCACGGGCTGGAGATCGGCGCGGGCGTCACCGCTCCAGAGCTAAGCGCTTGAATTGACGCCGGCAATCCGCCCTTTCCTCTGCGCGTATCGTTTTTCGATAATTCTACATTGACTCTCGATGTGCTTTATCGTATATCGATATCAGCCTGAATTCGCAGCAAGGTCGCATCCGAGCCGAGCGCCGGCGGCATCTTCCCAGCGGACCAGGCGGGAAAGAGGCTTTCGCCACTTCGGAGGGTTTCGCCATGCGCTTCGCCGTCATCGCCACTGCCGCCGCGGCCGCCTTCGCTGTCCCGCTCGCCGTGAGCGCCAGCGGCCCGCACATGTCCAGCGACCAATTCCTGAGCGCCGTGCGCTGCACGGCCTACGAGCACCTGTCCGGCCGGAGCGCCGGCCTCAGCGAGGCGAGGCTGCAACTCAACGCCGAGGCGCGCCGCCAGCCGGCCGAAACCGCCGCGCTCGCCCAGGCCGAAGTCTCCAGCATCGTCCGCACCGCCGCCTCGGCCGGGGCCGGCGTGCTGAGCCAAGAACGCGCCGCCGCCTGCGCGCAGGCGCAACTCGCAGGGGCGGACTCGCGCCGCGACGCCTGAACCGGTAACATGGCGCGTCCGGCTTGGGCCCGGCGCGCGGGAGGGACTGATATGAAGCTCATGGTTATGGTCGGTCTGTTCACCGCAGCCGCCATTCCGTTCGCCGGCGCGGCGGAGGCCTCGGCCGAGTGCCAAGTGGATGACCGCCGCACCCCGCACGTGCGCATCGACGGCGGAGGGCCCGGCGGCTCTGCCCCTGCCACGGCGGCCCGCCCCACCTCGGCGCCACGCGAGACGGCCGCCGAGCAGACGGCGCAACGCGAAGCGGCGGAAGCCGCGCGCGCCGCTGCCGAGAGGCGCCGCAACGGCAAGCGCATTCCGGACGCCGAGTTGATAGGCCCCCGCGGCGCTCTATAGTCGCTCGACCGCGCGCGAGCCCCGCGCGCAGATCGGGCGAACATCATGGATCTCAATTTCACCGCGGAAGAGATCGCGTTCCGCGACGAAGTGCGCGCGTTCATCGAAGAAAATTACCCGAAGCACCTGCGCGGCAAGAACATCATGCGCGAGGACCTCTCGAAGGAGGACTTCCTCGCCTGGCACAAAATCCTCGGCAAGAAGGGCTGGTCGGCGCCGGCGTGGCCGGTCGAGTACGGCGGCACCGGCTGGACGGCGACGCAGCGCTACATCTGGCTCGAAGAAAACGCGCGCATGGAGACCATTCCGCCGCTGCCGTTCGGCGTCTCGATGGTCGGCCCTGTCATCTACACGTTCGGCACGCCCGAGCAGAAGCAGCGCTTCCTGCCGGGCATTCTTTCCGGCGAGGTCTGGTGGTGCCAAGGCTACAGCGAACCCGGCGCCGGTTCCGATCTGGCTTCGCTCAAAACGCGCGCCGTGCGCGAAGGCGATTACTACATCGTCAACGGCCAGAAGACGTGGACCACGCTCGGCCAATATGCCGACTGGGGCTTCTTCCTCGTCCGCACCGATCCTAACGCCAAGCCGCAGGAAGGCATTTCGTTTCTGTTGATCGACATGAAGTCGCCGGGCGTCAGCGTGCGGCCCATCAAGCTCTTGGATGGCGGCTACGAAGTGAACGACGTCTTCCTCGACAACGTCAAGGTGCCAGTCGACCAGCGCATCTACGAGGAAAACAAGGGCTGGACCTGCGCCAAATTCCTGCTGGCGCACGAACGCTCCGGCATCGCCGGCGTGGCGCGCTCCAAGCGCAATGTCGAAAAGCTGAAATCCATCGCGAAGGCCGAGGCCGGCGATGACGGCAAGCCGCTGATCGAGGACGAGGACTTCCAGCGCAAGCTGGCCGAACTCGAGATCGATCTCTCTGCACTGGAGATGACCGAACTGCGCGTGCTGGCGCGGGAAAGCGCAGGCCGCGGGCCAGGTCCGGAGAGTTCGCTGTTGAAGATCAAGGGCACCGAAATCCAGCAACGCCTCACCGAGCTCACGCTCGAAGCCGTCGGCAATTACGCGCAGCCCTACACGCGTGAACTAGGCGAAGGCAACGAGTTCGCCATCGGCCCGGACTACGCGCGCAGCGCCGCGCCCATCTACTTCAACTGGCGCAAGGCCTCGATCTACGGCGGCTCCAACGAAATCCAACGCAACATCATCGCCAAGATGGTGCTGGGGCTGTGAGGCCGGCGCGATTGGCCCATCCCTGGAAGTGCGCTAAGTTATGAGCATGGCCGACGACCTACGCCAAACGCCGCGTTACCGCCCCGAGCAGCGGCCCCGGGAAAAGCTGCTTACAGTGGAGGAATTCGTGCGCCTCGGCGAGTTGGGCGCCTACGACGAGCCGGGCAAGCACGAGCTGTGGGACGGGAGGGTCATGATGTCGCCGCTGCCTGGTGGACCGCATATGGATAGGGAGCGACGGATCACCGAGGCGCTGGTTCTGTCGCTAGACGCGGCGGGCCTCCGCGGGAAGTTCGGTGTCTTCAACAACGGAGGCCTGCAAATCGGCGAGTATAATTTCCGCTCGCCCGATATCATGGTGGCGCCGCTTCCATTTGACACGGAGCACAGGCTAACCGGAGATCGCGTAGCCTTAGTGATTGAAGTTTCGCACTCGTCATTGCCGGACGATCTTACTGAAAAGCGCGGCAAATATGCGGGCGCAGCCGTTCCCGAATACTGGGTTGTCGATGTAGAGGGCCGCCAGCTCTACCCCTTCCGTCATCCGAAGGGCGGCGATTACCCCGACTGCGAGCCGCTCAAAGCGGGCGCGACGATCTCGCCGCTGTTCGCGCCGCAGATTGCGCTGAACGTGGCTGACTTGGTCTAACACAACATGTGGGTGGGTGGCTCCAGCGAAATCCAGCGCAGCATCATCGCCAAGATGGTGCTGGGGCTTTAGCGATGGCGATCTATCGCGCCGTGCTTGTGTGGTCGCTGCGTATTGCCTCCGCGCTCATTCTGGCGTTGGTCGCGTTCAGCGCAATCAGCTCGGGCCTGTTGTACAATGAAATGAACGCCTTCCATGGCCCTCTTGACGTAGCCGACGGGCCGACGCCCGGCGATATCGCGTTGCAGATTCTTCCCGCGGCGGGACTCGCTTTGCTGGGGCTTGCGCTCGCCGAGATACTGGCGCTGCAGCTGAAAGCGCGAAAGAAGCCTTAGGAACTGTCTGATGAACTTCGATTACACCGACGAACAGAACATGCTTCGCGACTCGATCGCGAAGTGGGCGGCCGGCGAATACGATTTCGAGAAGCGCCGCGAAGCGTTGAAGAGCGACGACGCCTGGAAGAAGAACTGGGCGACGTTCGCTGAATTAGGCCTGCTCGCAGCGCCGCTGCCGGAAGATTTCGGCGGCCTCGGCGGCGGCGCGCTCGAAGTCAACGTCATCACGGAAGAACTCGGCAAGGCGCTCGTCACCGAGCCCTACGTGCCGACCGTGGTGATCGCCGGCAACGCGCTCAAATACGCCGGCAGCGCGGCGCAGAAGGACGAGCACCTTACTGCCATCGCCGGCGGCGAGCGCGTCATTGCTTTCGCGCAAGCGGAGCCGAAGAGCCGTTGGGCGCTGAACGATGTTTCGACGACCGCGAAAAAGGATGGCGCCGGCCATATGTTGAACGGTCAGAAGGCGGTCGTCATCGGCGCGCCGCAGGCGGATACGCTGCTCGTCACCGCCCGCACCGCGGGCGCTCAGCGCGACGCAAAGGGCGTGTCGCTCTTCCTCGTGCCGAAGAACGCCAAGGGCGTTTCAACGCGCGATTATCCCACGATGGACGGCACGCGCGCCTCGGAAGTGTATCTGGAGAACGTGTCCGTCGGCGCCGATGCGCTGATCGGCGCAGCCGACGCCGCGCTGCCGCTGATCGAACGTATCGTCGATGAAGCCAACGCCGCCTATTGCAGCGAGGCGGTCGGCTGCATCCGCATGATGCACCAGCTCACGCACGAATACGCCAAGACGCGCAAGCAATTCGGCCGCGCCATCGGCGAATTCCAGGTGATCCAGCACCGCCTCGTCGACATGTTCATGTCGGTGGAGGAGAGCGTCTCGATGGCGCTCCTGGCCACGCTGAAGCTCGACGCTGGCGACGCACAGCGCGCGAAAGCCGTGTCAGCCGCGAAGGTTTCCATCGGCAAGCACGGCCGCTTCGTCGGCCAGAACGCGGTGCAGACGCACGGCGGCATGGGCGTCACCGACGAAATGCGCGTCGGTCACTATTTCAAGAGGGTGACGATGCTCGATTCCACGTTCGGCAACGTGGATTATCACCTGAAGCGCTACGCCGCGCTGACGCGCGCAGCGGCGTGAACTCGCGCCCACGCCGCCACGTAGTGAAGCTCAACGCGCCGCGATGATCACGCGCGGGCTGCGGTTGTAGAAAAGCGCCGAGACGCCGGCATGGCCGACTTCGGCGACAGCGCGTTCCTCTTTCTCGCGCACGCATCTGCGGATGGCGGCCCGTTGCGCCAAGGGCATCGGACCTGCGCGTTCGCCGCACATATCCTCGGCTGCGGCTTCGATCCGGCGCAGCAAGGCCTCGGCACCGGCGCGATTGTCGAGATCGAGTTCGGCGTAGCTGAGGTTCTTCGCACGATCGAGCGTCGCGGCCGAAGCCGGCGCGACGGCCATGAACGCAACGGCTGCGGCTGAGGCGAGGGCAAGCATAAGCGGACGTTGCATGGGGGGCTCTCCGTCATGTCGCGAAATGCGACCCTTGCAACTAGGCGATCATTGGCGCCGCGCGCAGTTACGATGGTCACACAGCCGTCTCGGACTGCCGGCGTCGCTTGTCCGTGTAGCGCGCAGCGCGAGTCCGAACGCCGGCATCTTCGTGTTCGTTGTGGATGCGTCGTGTCGTCGTGGTGAAGAGAAACCACTACGACAAAACGAAAGCACGACGTTCACAACGCGCCGGGCAAGGACGCCGGCGGTCCAACAAACAATGATAACCATCCCGGCTTTCGTCGGCTTTTCGCGGCCAAGTGCCTGAAAACACGCGAGCTGGGGGCGATCGATTCCGACGGATAGAATGTCGTGTTAGGATGGCCTTGTTCTGACACGGGAGGATTTCGAAGAGCTCCGAACCTTTGAGAGGTCAGAACATCGGCCGGCGCGGCAAGCGTCGCTTCGATGGAGGGGACTCTCCGCCATCGTTGAGAAAGTCCGGTGGGACCTACACTCCGCCAGGCGAAGCGAACGGCGCTTGCATTGCTCGCGGGGCATGAAACCGCGAGGCCCAGCAGAGTTCGGACTTTGCTGAAGCGCTGAACCGGCTCGTGGTCATAAGGAGCTAAGGCCGCTGTGGGCCGCACCTTCGGTGCGCACTGCAGCTGAGCCAAAAACTCCTGGCTCGCCAATCCGGGACCAAACGGCCGAGCACGGGGCGCGTTCGACGCGCGCGCTGATCAGCGATGATCAGCGCATTCGGTACTACCCCGGCGCGTCCGACGCGCCCCGCCTCCCGTCTCGGGACCAGGTTCTCGGGACTAGGGACTAGTTTGGATCGCGCAGCTCGCTGGCGCGCGCGCGCATCTCTGCGCGCTCCTAGTCCCTAGTCCCCAATCCCTAGTCCCTAACATGTCCGAATCCGGCGAGACGCGCGTCGCCGAAGGAGCCATATTGCCCCCATGCTGGACGCCGAAACTTGTCACGCCGCCTGCGTGGCCAAAGACCGCCGGTTCGACGGCCGCTTCTACGTTGGCGTCACCTCCACTGGCATTTATTGCCGCTGCATCTGCCCAGCGCGCACGCCGAAGCCGCAGAACCGCACGTTTTGGCCATCGGCGGCCGCAGCGGAGGCAGCCGGGTTCCGTCCATGCCTCATTTGCCGGCCCGAACGAGCGCCGGGTCTTGCGCCGATCGACGCGCCCGCACGCTTGGCCGCGGCGGCCTACGCGCGCATCGAAGCCGGCGCGCTCGAAGAGCAGGGCCTTGAGGCGATGGCGCACCATCTCGGCGTCACGTCACGGCATTTGCGGCGGGTGATGAATGCAGAATTCGGCGCAAGTCCGATCGAGATCGCGCAAACAGGCCGTCTGCTTGCAGCGCGCCGTTTGCTGAACGAAACGGCGCTGCCGATCACCGAGATCGCCTTTGCGTCCGGCTTTCGCAGCCTGCGCCGCTTCAACGCGACCATGAAAGATCGCTATGGCGCACCGCCGTCGAAGATGCGCGGGCGCAAGGCGATTGAGCGCGGCGAAACGTTCACGGTCAGCCTTTCGCCGCGCGGCGATTATGACATTCGCCCGCTCGCCGACTTCTTGCGCGTGCGCGCGCTTGCAGGCGTCGAGATTGGCGGCGCCGAGACCTACGCCCGCGTGCTGAAGCTCGGCGATACGCTCGGCTGGATCGAGCTGCGTATGGGGCCGAAAGGTCTGGCGCTGACGCTCTCGGAAAACCTGGCGCCTCATCTGCGTCCGCTCGTGGCGAATGTGCGCGGCGCCTTCGATCTCGATGCCGAGATGCACGCCGTCGACGCGCACCTTGCCGCCGATCCCGAGCTGGCGCGCGACGTGAAGCGCGAACCCGGCGTGCGCGTGCCGGGCATGCTCGATGGTTTCGAGTGCGCCATCCGCGCTGTGCTCGGCCAGCAAGTGACGGTGGCCGGCGCACGAACGCTGACGGATCGCCTCGTAGCGCAGTTCGGCAGCGTCATCGAATGCGCGCCCGAGGGTCTCGCGCGCGCCTTTCCCGATGCAGCGCAGCTCGCGGACGCCGGCGCGCGTGGGATTGCGAAGATCGGCCTTCCAGCGAAGCGCGCGGAGACTTTGCATCGTCTGGCCGTCGCATCCGCTGCCGGCAAGTTGCCGCTGATGCGCGGGGCGATTGCAGCTGGCCGCGCGGCGCTGGCGGAGATTTCCGGCGTCGGCCCGTGGACGATCGAATACGTCGCGATGCGCGCGCTCGGCGATCCGGACGCATACCCATCGAGCGACATCGCGCTCATCAACGCGCTCGGCCGTAAAGGCGAAACGCTCGAACATCTAAAACCGTGGCGCGCCTACGCCGCCGTCCGGCTCTGGCGGCGCGTCGCCAAGAAGGGAGTCCGCAGATGATCTCCGCGATTCATGAAAGCCCCATCGGGCCGCTGACGCTCGTGTCGGACGGCACGGCGCTGACGCATTGCGAATTCGAGAACCCGCGCTATCCGTTTGAAGCGGCGCCGCCCGGCGAAGACGCGATCATCGCCGAGGCGCGCCGTCAGCTCGACGCCTATTTCGCCGGCAAGCTGCGCGCTTTCGATCTGCCGCTGGCGCCGCGCGGGACCCCGTTCCAGCAGCGCGTCTGGGCCGAGCTTGTGAAAATCCCGTACGGCGTCACGCGCTCCTATGGCGCGCTGGCGGCGGCGCTGGGCGCGCCGAAGGCGCCGCGCGCGGTGGGCCTGGCCAACGGCCGCAACCCAATCGCCATCATCGTTCCTTGCCACCGTGTCATCGGCGCGGACGGCAGCCTCACGGGGTACGGCGGCGGCATGGCGCGGAAGCGGCTGTTGCTGGACCTCGAACAAGGCGGGGCGCCCGTCCGCTGTTGATTACGAAGCTTCAACCGCGTTGAGGGATCGCAAGCGCACGCCGGACTATGCTATGAGCGCGCCCACGGTATGGCCTGGACGGAGAACGAATGATGCGGAAGCTGCTGGCTGCCTGCGTGGGCGCGATGGCCTTGGCTGCGCCGGCGGTTGCCCCGGCGCAAGAGCGGGAAGGCTGGAGCTACGCCTATGTCGAGGGCGTCGCCACCGCCACCCAGCGCGATGAGCGCGGCCGTATCACCGCCACGCTAACCTGCCGCCCGCCCGAAGGCGACATCGTCATCACGGACTACACTCTGGCCCGCCATGCGCGGCGCGCCGGCACGGCGGCGGTGCGTATTGGCGCCATGAGCGTCAATGTCCCCATGTCGGTCGAAGGCCGCGGGCGCAACGGGCGCGTCGTGATCAACCTCCCCCAACGCCCCCCGGTCCTCGCGGCGGTGCAGCCCACCGATCGCCTCTCGGTCACAGTCAACAACCAGACGCACACCTATCTCGAAGGCGGCCCCGCCAGGATGCGCGAAGTCGCTTACGCTTGCTGGGGCAGCTGAGGTTCCGCTGAGCGTCGGGGTTGCGCCTCGTAAACATCGACCCCTAACATCCTCGTCAAGGGGAAGACGCCGTTCGGCGGCGCGAGAGGGGTTATGAGGGGCGAGCCTGTATCCGGCAAACGAGCGCGCGCGTCCGAAGCCGTGTGCGTCATCCTTCGCGCCGAAGCGCGCATGGGCGCGGACGATGACTTGGCGAAGCAATTAGCCGTCCTTGCCCGCGATGTGCGGGCCAAGGAGGCGGGTTGCACCTCCTACATCGTCACACGCATGATGGGCTCGCGCGAGCATTTTGCCGTGCACGCGCATTTTTCGTCCTGGAGCGCGTTTAACACGCACGCTGAAACGTCACATTTGACGCGCGTGCTGCCGCGTCTGGCGCCGTTGTTGGCGACGCCGATCTCGATGGAGATTTTTCTCGAGACGCCCGCTGTGCGCCGTCGTCTCGGCGTTGACGACGCCTGGCGCGAAGTTGAGGCCAAGCGCCAACGCAAATGACGCCGCGCCTGCCAGCGCACGGCCCCAATCAGGCCAGCCTTCCGCGCGCAGGGCTTCAACCGAGACGAAGGCGGCCAGCAGCAACATGCTTGCGCCGAAGACGAGGCGCGTCTGCAGATGATCGGCGCGCGCGCGCCAGAACACCCAGTGCGCGAAGAACAACACTGCGGGAATGAGGAAGCCCAACGTGCTTCGAGTGAGGAACTCCGGCCCCACGCCGCTGCGTGTCGTCCAGTAATCGGTGGCCCACAGCAGGCTCGCCGTCGCCATCACGCCCAGCGCCGCTATCATCAAGAGGTTGATCGCCGCCACACGCATCGACGCGGCGCCCATATGCGCGCGCGCGCCGATGATCAGGGCGGCCGTCAGCCAGGCCGCACTGTGCGCGCCGGTTTCGACAAATCCCACGGGCTGCAAGCGCAGCGCCCCTTCGCTGAAGACGAGCCGCACGAACAGGCTGATTGCACAGACCCCCAGCCCGATCAGTAGGAGTTCGAAAAGCGCCGCCAGCGTCGGCGCGTTGTGGCGCGCCGCAAGGAGCGACGAAACGCTCATGAAGGCGGCGGGCGCGCAGAGACCGAGAACGATCAAGAGCCAAGCCGGCGCATCGTGCGCCTCGCCGAGCACAAGCTGCGCCGCGGCGAGGGCGAATGGCAGCGCCAGCAGCGATGCCGCGCCCGCGAAGGCGCGCCACACGCCGTCGGGGAAGTGCGCGTTGAGGGCAACGAGGCCGAGGGCGACAAATGCAAATGCAGGCGCCGCCAGCGGCGCTCGCAGCGCCAACACGATGGCCGCTGAGATCGCGATGAAGCCGGCGAACGCAAGCAGCCAAAGCGAAAAGCGCAGCGCCTGCAGGCCGCGCGCGCGCCGCGTCGCGGCCGCTGCGATCACGCCGCCGAGCGCCGCCGTGAGCGCAAGGAGCGCGCCCGCCGCTGCATACGGATTGGCCAACCCGTGCTGCGCAGTGATGAGCGCCAGGATCGCGCCCAACGCGCCGAACGCGCCAGTGCCGGCGATGGCGGCGCCGCGAGACCCGAGCTGCGGCACACGGATGACGGCGATGGCGAGAAAGAGCGCGCCCGCCCAGCTGGTCACCGGCGTGAACCAGATGGCGGCGCTCGATTGGCCGCTCAGCACGAACAGGCCGATTACCGCCGCGCCGAACGCCGCAAGATGCACAGCTTCGAGGCGAAGGCTCGTCGCGCCGACAACGGCGCCGAGCGCCACGATCGCGCCGAACGCGGCGCCGGCAGGTCCGATCATGCCGGTTTGGCTCGCAAGCGCGAGCGCCGCCGCGCACATGGTGAGCGCCATCGTCGCGCCGGGCGTCGGCTGGCGCAGTCGCGCATGGATCAGGCCGGCCGCGCCGGCAGACGTTATGCACATCGCATAGCTGATCGGATCGGCATGCGCGGCGCCTAGCGCAAAGCCGAGCGAAGCCCAAGCGCCCGCCGTGAAAACGGCGGCCCATGCTGCGATGGTCCAAACGGGACGCAGCGCGATGACCATCATCGCCGTCGCCACCGCAAGACCAGAAGCGACAATCACGGGCGCGTCGGCGCGGAAGAAAAACCCTAGCACGGGCGCCGTCGCCAGCATGCCCAGCACCAGCCCGCGCAGCGTCGCCGCAGACAATGCTGCGCGCGGCGGGGCTGAATCTTCTGTTGGCAGCCGCCAAGTGCGTGCGGCGCGCTCAAGCGGCGCTTCCGGAAGCTCTGCCGAGGCTTCATCGGGGAACGGCACGATCGCACCGGATTGAGCGCGGCGCGCGACCTGCGCCGGCGCGCGGGCATCCGCCGCTTGGCGCAGCTGGGCGAGTTCCGCGCTCAGGCGCTCAAGCCGCTGCCAAAAATAGGCAAGAGCGGCGGCTGACCCGAGCGCATAGACGGCGAACAGGATAGTAAGCAGGGACCCCATCGGAAGGGTCATCTAGCGGAGCCAAGCCGCAAAGACAGCCCAAAACCGGCTGCCTGCGCCTCCAGGGTCCGCCTGTTACCGGGATGCCTCAGAGGGGGGCCGTTTGTTCCCCGATTTGGCCGTTTCGCGGAGGAACTTTTGCCATGGGCATGCCCGGCAGGTTGAGTTCCTGCGTTGTCACATGGCGTATTCGGGGGCAAGCCGTATGGCACGGCCTCCGCGGGACGCGGATGCGCCACCCTTCGTCGCGCTAGACGCCGCGGGCGTGCAAGCGCTCGCCGATTTTGTCAGCGCGCCGCCGCACTCGGGCGTTGTGTTTTCGGAGCAGCCGTTGCGCGTGCGCGGCCGCGGCGGAATCGCCTGCGAGCGCGGGCGCCGCCTCCAGCCGCTCCATCAGGAGCAGCGCATCCCGCTCCATTCCAAGCAGCTGTCCAATCGTTTCGCTCTGCTTGCGACGCCGCGGCGCAGGCCAAGCTTTGTCAAGCAGCACGGCTGCATAAAGCCGATCCTTCTCGCGTTTGCGCCATTCGTGGCGGACCTTCGCCGTTTGCGCGCCCTGTCCACGCCGACGCGCCCGGCGTGCGCGCTTGACGATCCGCATGGCGCCGGCGCGGACTTGCCGCGGTGATGGCTCCGGCCAGACTTGCGCCAAAGCCAGCAGATCTCGGATGCCTGCACGCACGCTGTCTAAGTCAATCGCCGGCGGGGCTTCGCGCGCGGCCTCGAGCGCCTCAGCGACTCTCAGCAACGCCGCCGCGCCCCTTTCATCCGCGGTTTCTGCGAGCATGCGCGCCGTATCCGCGAGGGCGGAGAGATCGCGCGCGCGGCCGAGTTGTCGCATCACGGCGCGCGCAGTGTCGTTGAACACCACGGCAAGGCCCGGCGCCGCGGCCTTGCCGACCCGTCCGAGAGCGCGCGCGCGCTTCAGGCGCACGCGGCAGCGATGCACAGCCCTCACAGGAGCCGCCGGCCCATCCATCTCCTGCAATGCGGCGTTCAGCTCCTGCGCCAATGCCCCGCGCAAGTCGAACGCCGGTCCTGGCGATCGCATCTTGTTCTCGTGCCCCGCAGCGCTCAGCCCCGTGAGCGCTCCTCGATCTTCTTGAGCGTGCCGGAAAAAGCAAGCAGCGGCTGTGAAACTTGCGTAATCAAACCCCGCACGAAAATCAGCGTGCGTGTTGCGCGCAAGACTTCGCCTTCGGCCTCCACGATATCTTGTAACGCGCCCGCTTTCAGGAATTCAGCGTTGCAGGTCAACGTGACTGCCATCGCACCCGCCAATTCTTTGTGCGCGATGCAGAAAAGCGCAAAGTCGGCGAAGCTCATCAGCGCGCCGCCATGGATCGTGCCGCCGCCGTTCAGGTGCTCGCGCCGCGGCTCGAACGCGCACCGCACGCGCGGCCCGTCGGTGCGGAAGCAGAAAGGGCCGATCGCCGTCTCGTAAGGATCGCCGCCCGTGCTCCAGGTGCTCCAGCCCGCGAAACGGCCCTCATTCAGCAAGACGGGGCCCACAACGGGCGCATCGCCCGCACCATCGGCGCTCATGACCGCACTCCAACCCTAGCCTCGTGCTGCTGGCATGGTATGCAGACGCGGGCAAGGCAGGGGTGATGCGGTTTCTGGTCCTGATCCTGGGCGCGCTCGCGCTGGCGCAATGCGCCACCAGCGAAGATGAACGCTTCCGGGTTGGCGCCTCGGAAAAGGCCTTTGTGATCATCGGCGTGGCGGAGGCGTCCGAGAACCGCGAGGCGCGCTATACGCTGCTCTGGCGCCGGTTGGACGGCGCGGGTGAATTTGCCGAGCACGGCGGCGGGACGAGCTTCGAGGCGGAGACGAACCAGGGCGACACGCTGCGCGTGCGCGGCATTCCCGGCGAATTCGAACTGCTGGAAGTGGAGCCGGGCGTCTACGCGCTCGACAGCGTCTTCGCCATCATCCGCGCGGACCACGTCAATTATGTCGCCGACGGGGTCATCCAAGGGCCGGAGCGGCCGGCCTTCGAAGTGCGGCCGGGCGAGGCGGTCTATCTCGGCATCTGGCAAGTCGACCTCGAGGAGACGCGCGCGGTGACGCGGCCCTGGCGGATCGCCGAATCCGACCTGCGCGCCGTGCTGAGCCATTCGGACCACGTGCTCGGGCAGGTGCGGATACGCGCAACGCACACGCGCAGCGTGCCGTGCGCGCCGCATCCGATGAATCCCCGCACGCGCAGGCAGGTGTGCTGATGCGCCCCATCATCATTGTCGTTGCGCTTTTCTTCGCGGCGCCCGCCTTCGCACAGCAGATGCTGTCGCAGTCGGAGTTTCGTGACGCGGTGGTGGCGATGATCCGCGCCGAGGCGCCGCGGGCGCAGATCGAATTGCGCGACGAACTGGGCATTACGGTGCGAAATACCGGCAACAAGGAGCTGCCGGAATTCCAGGTCAATCTCGACAACGCGTATCGAGAGTACCAGAACGATCCTGCGGCGTTGACGGACATACTCGATCGCTGGGTGCGCTTCGCGACGCAGGCGCCTGAGCATGCGCAGATGGCGGAGCGCGTTGTCGCGGTCGTACGCCCGCGCGCCATGGCCGAGTCAATGGCGACGGCCTCCCAAGATCAGCGGCGAGAGAGCGGCCTTGCTCCGTCGTCGCTGGTGTGGCGTCCTCTTGCAGGCGACTTAGTTGAGATCCTCGTTTTCGACGGCGCTGAGACCATTCAGTACGCGCTCGAGGAATCGCTGGCCGAGGTGGGACTAACGGTTGACCAGGCCTGGTCGCGCGCGCCGCTGAACTTGCCGGAGCGGCTGGGCGAGCTTGAGGTCGGCGGCGTCGAGGGCGCCGATCGGCTCGTCTATGTCACGGGCGGCAATGGGCTGGCGCCAAGCACGCTGCTGGACGGCGGCGTCTGCTCGCGCGGCAATTTCGACAGGCACTTGTTCCTGCTTGTCGACCGCAACGGCTATATCGTGGCCGACCGAACCGATCCGGTCGCCGAGACGCAGTTTCGTCAGCTGCTTGACGAGCAGCGGTTGAGCGGCGACGCCATCTCCCTGACGCCGCTTGGTTGCCACAACGGCAGGATTGCCGAGGTGGCGCTGACGGACTGATACTGCGCCGATGGAAACCGAGACGCTCGACCAACTCCTCGCCGCTATCCGCCGTTTCGTGAACGAGCGGCTGATCCCGCTCGAAGCGAAGGTCGCAGAGGAGGACGCGGTGCCGGCTGACGCGCTGGCGGAAATGCGCGCGCTCGGCCTCTTCGGGCTCTCCATCCCAGAAGACTACGGCGGCCTCGGTCTTTCGATGGAGGCCGAGTGCCGGGTGATGTTCGAGTTCTGCCGCTGCTCGCCGGCGTTCCGCTCCGCCTTCGGCACCAATGTCGGCATTGGCAGCCAGGGGCTCGTGATGTTCGGCACGGAGGCGCAGAAGCAGCGCTGGCTGCCGGGCATCGCTTCGGGCGAGATTGTCACTTCGTTCGCGCTCACTGAGCCGGAAGCAGGTTCGGACTCCGCCGCCGTGCGCACGCGCGCCGAACGCGTCGGCGACCAATACGTGCTCAACGGCAATAAGCGCTATATCACCAACGCCAACCGCGCTTCGCTCTTCACCGTGATGGCGCGCACCGATCCCAACGTGAAGGGCGGCGCCGGCGTGTCGGCCTTTCTCGTGCCGCGCGATCTCGAGGGCGTGTCGGTCGGCAAGCCCGAAAAGAAGATGGGCCAGCAGGGCGCGCACATTTGCGACGTAAACTTCGATAGCGTGCGCGCGCCAGTCGAGAACCGGCTCGGCGAGGAGGGCCAGGGCTTCCGCATCGCGATGCAGGTGCTCGATCGCGGCCGGCTGCACATTTCCTCGGTATGCGTCGGCGTCGCCGAGCGGCTGATCGAAGAGAGCGTGCGCTACGCCGCCGAGCGCAAGCAGTTCGGCCAACCGATCGCCAACTTCCAGATGATCCAGGCCATGCTGGCCGACAGCCGCACCGAAGCCAACGCCGCGCGCGCGATGATCCTCGATGCGGCGCGAAAGCGCGACGCCGGGGGCGATGTCACCATGGAAGCGGCGTGCTGCAAACTGTTCGCGTCGGAGATGGTGGGCCGCGTCGCCGACCGCGCCGTGCAGATTTTCGGCGGCGCCGGCTACGTCGCCGACCACGGCATCGAGCGCTTCTACCGCGACGCGCGCCTCTTCCGCATCTACGAAGGTTCGAGCGAAATCCAGCGCCTGATCATCGCGCGCGAAATGATGAAGCGGGGATCGTGAGGCGACGTGACACGCGACTGCTGACAGTTCTAATTGGTCTGTCCATGGTGGTCGCGAGCACTGCCAGCGCTCAAGATGGAATGCCACTAATTGATCGTAGGCGCTCCGATTTTACCAGGCAGGAGATTACGATCTCGGATGGAGGCTCGCGAGTAGCCTACGTGCTTCAGCAGGACGTCGGGGCCTGCTCCGAATACGAGTACTCGGCGATGTCAACGCATGCGGACGTAGCTAGGCGCGACTTTCGCATCATGGAGGAGGCGTTGTCTCCCGATCCACAACGTGAATCCGATTATGTCTTCTGGACGAGCGACCAAAACGGCCGACACCGCGTATATCGCGCGGCCTATTATGTGCGCTCCTGCCTCCTATTCGAGCACCGTCTGGAGGTTTCAGCATTCGAAGGGGATCACGCGGCATCGCAAGCTCAAACACGCTATCGCGAATTAATCTCCGCGGAGACGGTCACACCTTGAGAAAGCGCTTTTCGCGTCGTTTCTACCGCGCGCCCGCGTTACCGGCCCGCCGATCAACCCTAATGCTGATCGAAGATCGATTCTCCCTTTTCCATCGGCACGCGATCATGCGCCGCGAACGTGTAGATGGCCCAGGTCGCGGCGGCGAGCGCGAACAGGATGATCGGCACGAGGCCTTTGCGGAGCTTCATGGCGTTTTCTTCGGCTTCGCCGGCTGGAATGTCCAGTTTAGGCGCTGCGCGCTGTTTCTAATTCTGGACGATGGGCTGCCGGCGCCGCTATCAGCGCGCCATGTCAGCCAAACGGCGCGCAGACCTGGACGCGCTCCTCGCGGAAATCGCCGCCTGCCGCCTGTGTCCGCTGCCGCACGAGCCGCGGCCGGTGGTGTGGGTGCATCCAGAGGCGAAGATCCTGATCGCCGGCCAGGCGCCGGGTCGGCGCGTGCATGAGAGCGGGATCCCTTGGAACGATCCCTCCGGCGATCGGCTGCGCGAGTGGATGCAGCTCGATCGCGAAGTCTTCTACGATAGACGCAACATCGCCGTCGCGGCTATGGGCTTCTGCTATCCCGGCACAGTGAACGGCGGCGATCTGCCGCCGCGGCGCGAATGCGCGCCGCTGTGGCGGCCGCGCTTGTTGCCGCTGCTGAAAAATGTGCGTCTCACCCTCCTGGTCGGCGCCTACGCGCACCGCTATCATTTGGGCGCGGCGGCGAAGCGGACGCTGGGGGAAACGGTGCGCGCCTGGCGCGAATACCCCGAGCACGTAATGCCTTTGCCGCATCCATCGTGGCGGAACACGGCATGGCTGAAGCGCAATCCCTGGTTCGAGGCGGAACTCTTGCCAGAGCTGCGGCGCAGAGTGTCCTCAGCCTTGCGCTGATGCTGATCGCCGCCTGCGCGCCCACCGTGCAGCGCGCGCAATCGCAGCTCGATGGCTTCACCGGACCGTACTTCGACGTCGCCGGCGAACGCTTCGTCACGTTCGACGGCACGCCGCTCGGCCTCACCGCATGGCTGCCGCCGAACGGCGCTGAGCCAGGGGCCGTCATCATCGGCCTGCACGGCATGAACGATTACGCCAACACGTTCTATCTCGCTGGGCCGTGGTTCGCGGAGCGGGGCGTTGCGCTTTACGCTTACGATGCGCGCGGCTTCGGCCGCTCGCCCAATCGCGGCATCTGGGGCGGTGAGCGGCTGATGACCGAGGATTTGCGTACGGCGGTGATGGTAGCGCGGCGCGCCCACCCGCATGCGCGCATCGCCGTCGTTGGCGACTCCATGGGGGCGGCGACCGCCATCGCCACGTTCGGCGCGGACGACGCGCCCGAAGTGGACCGGATCGTGCTTGTCGCGCCTGCGGTTTGGGGCTGGTCGACGCTGCCCGATCATTATGCACTGACGCTTTGGCTCAGCGCGCACGTGTTTCCCTGGAAGGCGGTGGAGCCGCCGCGGCGCGTGTTGCGCACGCGAATCGCGTCCGATAATCGCGAAGCGCTGCTGCAAGCGGGCCGTGCCCCGCACATGATCTGGCGCACGCGTATCGATGCGCTCTACGGGCTAGTGGGCTTGATGGAGACCGCCTCGGACCGCTCCGCCAATCTGAATGGGCACGTGCTCTTCCTGTACGGCGCGAATGACCAAATCATCCCACGTGCGTCAGCAGTGGCCGCCGCCCGGCGTTTGCCGCCAACGGCGCGTACAGCCATCTACGAAAACGGCTGGCACTGGCTTCTGCGCGACTTGCAACGCGAGGTCGTCTACCAGGACATTTTGGCTTTCATCGTCGACGCGAACGCGCCTTTGCCGTCCCAGGCGCCGCCCCTTCGGCCCGTGGTCCAAGCAAATAATTAAGGGCGCAGGCGTACACTCGACAGCGCTATGGCGCTCGCCATTAAGACTTTGTTTGACAAACGCAAGCTCGCGCTGACGCGCGCGCGATTCCATGCGTGGTGGGAAGGCGAGGAGTTCGACGAAGCGGCCACGCTCGCCGAGATCGAGCGCACGTTCAGCGAAGAAGCCGCCAACGACGCAGACGCCGAACTCTTCGACGAGCCCGAATATGAACCGCCGCCCCGCCTTGTCGCGCTGGCGACGCTGTGGGGCGACGGGCGCGTGCGCCCTGGCGACGGCGCCGCAGAGGGCCTGCAGCCGGCGCGGCTTGGCTTGAAACCGGACGGTCTGCTCGCGGTGATTGGGCCGGGCCTCGCCGCGCCTGTCGTGGCGATCGCCGGCGCGCACGCGGGCAAGATCGACGTCTTCGAATGGCGGGAAGAGACGCTGGAGGCGCTGAAGCATGGCGTCGGCAAAGCCAATTTGAGCGATCGCGTCACGATCGCGCGCATCGATCTGGAGGCGCACGTGTTTACGCCGAACGCCTATGACGGGCTCATGAGCACCGACGACTTTGCATATTGCGGCTATCCTCCGCACTTGGCGCAGCAGATCATGAAGTGCCTGAAGCCCGGCGCCTGCGCCATCGTGGAGACTTATGTGGGTCTTCGCGCCGAGGAGCTGGCGACGGCCTTCGCCTCCTCGTTCGCAGAACCGCAGGTCCGGGCGCACGGCGACGTGTTGCAGTTCTTCGCCGACGCGGGCCTCGTGCTCGAAGGCGACGAAGACCTCACCGGTGAATTCCTCGTCACCGCGCGCGCCAGCTTCAAAGCGCTGGGCGAACGGCTGACGCAAGCCGGCGGCCTCGAGCCGGCGGCCGCGCGCGAGCTTGCCTGGGAAGCCGAGGCTTGGCGCATGCGCCTCAAGCTGTTGGCGCAGCGCCGCCTCGAACGGCGCCGCTTCATCCTGCGCAAGCTAGCTCAGGACGGAAACGCGAACGCCCCCGCTGGCTGAATCTGCACATCGACGTTCTCGCCGAGCGGCGCGCGCGCCGGCACAAGCGCGCGCCAGACGACGCCCTTCGCCTCGACGCGCACCAGATCGTGCGCACCATGCGGGCGTAAATCCACGACGCGCGCTCGGGCGCCCGGCGTGAGCGCCAATGCTTCTGCGCGAACCGCCGCCCGCGCGGGCGCGCCGGAGTTCAGCCCGGGCGCAGCGATGGCGCCGAACGGCGTGACGATAACGCCGTTCTCGGCGCGGCCGTCGAACACATTGATGGGCCCGAGCGCCGCAGCGGCGTCGATCGACGCGGGGTGATCGTACGCTTCGCGCGGCGCGCCTTCCTGCAACAACTTGCCCGCCTTCAGGATAGCAAGCCGATCGGCCACGAGCAGCGCTTCCTCCGCATCATGGGTGACGAACAGCGTTGTCGTGCCTGTTTCGGCGAGCGCGGCGAGCGAAGCATCGCGCAACTCGGCGCGTTGCACCGGATCGAGGCCGGAGAACGGCTCGTCCAACAGCACGGCGCGCGGCTTCGGCGCGAGCGCCCGCGCCAGCGCCACGCGCTGCTGCTCGCCGCCGGACAGCTCGTGCGGGTACGCGTGCGCGCGGCGCTTCAGACCGACGCGGTCGAGCCAGCGCAGCGCCTGCGCTTCGCGCTCGGCGCGGCCAAGCTTGTCCAAGCCGAACGCGACGTTCGCCGCCGCTGTCAGGTGTGGAAACAGCGCATAGTCTTGAAACACCATCCCGACACGGCGCGCTTCTGCCGGCACGGTGCGGCCTGGCGCGGATACGACATCGGCGCCGATGCGCACTTCGCCAGCGTCCACTGGTTCGAGGCCAGCGATCAGGCGCAGGACAGTCGACTTGCCGGAGCCCGACGGTCCGAGCAACGCGAGCACCTTCGCCTCCGGCGCGCTCAGCGACACATCGTCCAACGCCGCCGCGCCGGCATAGACGCGTCGCACGTGCGAGAGCGTCACGCTGCTCATCGCTGGCCCGCGCGCGCACGGGCGATGCCGCGCGTTAGGACGATGATGGGCAGCAAACCGGCCAAGAAGATCAGCAATGAGGGCGCCGCCGCTTCGAGCAGGCGTTCGTCGGAGGCGTAGGCGTAGGCCTTCACCGCGAGGGTGTCGAAGTTGAACGGGCGCAGGATCAATGTGGCCGGCAGCTCTTTCAGAATCTCAACGAACAGGATGAGCGCGGCGGCGGCAAGGCTCGGCGCGGCGATCGGCAGGTCGATCTGGGCGAAGCGCCGCCAAGGCCCAGCGCCCAAAGTGCGCGCAGAGGCGTCGAGACCCTTGGACAGACGCGCGAGCCCAGCGTCGATCGGCTGCACGCCGGCGGCGGCGAAGCGCGCGGCGTACGTCCAGATGAGCGCCGTCAGCGCAAGCGCCGCGCCGAAGCCGCCGACCCAGCCTGCTTCGCGGGCGAGCCCGAACAACGCCAGCGCCCCCGTGGCGATCACCGCGCCGGGCGCGGCATAGCCCATGCCCGCGGCGTAACGCGAGGCCCTGCCGACGCCGCTCGCGCGGCGCGAAGCCACAGCTATCACCGCCGCGAGCGCGAGTGTGATCAGTGCGCCGGCGCAGGCAAGGGCGAGCGAATTCGCCAGCGGCGGGACGATTTCCTCGACGCGCGGATGCAAGAGCGCGAGACGCGCGAGCCAAGCGAGCGGCAGCAGCGCGCCGAACACCACAAGCGACGTGCAGAACAGCGTCGCTGCAGCGCCTGCGAACGGCGACAGAGAATAGCGCGGCAGCGGCCGCCAACGCGTCGAGCCGCCGGAGAACGTCGCGCGCCCACGCGCGCGACGTTCGATGGCGAGGAAGACGATCGCCGCGATCAGCAGCACGGCCGAGATCTGCAGGGCAAGGCTCGGCGCTCCATGCGCGTACCAGGCGCGGAAGATCGCGGTGGCCAGCGTGGTTTGGCCGAAATGCTGCGCCGCCCCGTAGTCCGCGGCGATTTCCATCATCGCCAGCGCGCCGCCCGCCGCGATGCCGGGCCGCGCCAGCGGCAGCGCCACGCGCCAAAATACCGCTCCCGGTTTGGCGCCCAAGGTGCGCGCCGCTTCCAGCGCGCACGAGGATTGACTCACGAACGCCGCGCGCGCGGCGAGGTACGCGTACGGATAAAGCCCCACCGCATAGATGAAGGCGAGGCCCCAGAAGCCGGAAACTTCAATCGGGCTTGGGCCGCCCGCCCAGGTGAAACTCGCATAGGAATAGGCAAGCACGTAGGACGGCGCCGCCAGCGGGATCACCAGCAGCCATTCGAACACAGCGCGCCCCGCGAAGCGGCACAAGCTGACGAGCCAAGCCGCCGCAGCGCCGAACACCGTGGCGCCGCCGCCGCCAACCAGAATGAGCGCGAGCGTGCCCAGCGCGCCGTCACGCAACAGAGCGCCGCCGAACCGCGCTTCCGCGACGCCGGAGCTGAGCGCGAACGCGATCACCGCGAGCGCCGGCGCGGCGCAGATCAGCGTGGCCAGCGCCGCAACCAGCGCAACGCCATCAAAGGCATGTCGCGAAGGCGCGACCGGTGCGGTGTCTAGCGCCACCCGACGGCTTCGAAGATGCGCGCCGCTTCGGCTTGGCGCCGGCCGAGTGCGTCGAGCGGAATGTCCTCCTCTCGGAATTCTCCTAGTGCGGCTAACGCCGGCGCGGGCGGGATTTCCGTACGGATCGGATACTCAGTATTGAGCGGCGCGAGAAAGCGCTGCGCCTCGTCGCTGACGAGGTACTCCAGCAACTGCACGGCGCGCTCCGGACGCTTCGAATAAGCCGCAACGCCGCCGCCGGAAATGTTCACGTGCGCGCCGGCGCCTGCCTGATCCGGGAAAACGAGCGCCGTGCGCGAGGCAACGTCGCGATCCGCCGGATCTTCCGACTGTTGCAGGCGCACCCAATAGTAGTGATTCACGAGCGTGGCTTGCGCTTCACCAGCGGCGACGGCCTTGATCTGATCGGTGTCGCTGCCCTGGGGCTCGCGCGCGAAGTTGTCGCGCACGCCCGCAGCCCACGTGCGCGCGTTCTCCGCGCCAAGTCGTTCGATGCGCGAGGCGAGCGTCGAGAGCTGATAGGTGTTGGTCGACGAGCGCATGACGATCTGGCCGCGGAACCGGGGATTGGCCAGATCGTCATAGGAGGCGACTTGCTCGGGCTGCACCGCATCGCGGCGATAGACGATCACACGAGCGCGGCGGGTGAAGCCCCAATAGGCGCCCTCGGGATCGCGCAGACGCTCCGGCACGCCTTGTTGCAGGGCCGGCGTCATCGTGTTGCGCAACAGCCCGGCGTTCTTGATGCGCCAGAGATTGCTGGCGTCGGCGGCGACGACCAGATCGGCCTCCGTCGCCTCGCCTTCGGCGCGCAGGCGCTCCAGCAATTGCTCCGCATTGGCCTCGAGCACGCGCACCCGTACGCCTGTCGCCTGCTGAAAGGCGTCATAGAGGCGCCGGTCGGCGTCGTAGTGGCGGGCCGAATAGACGTTGACGTATGCGCCGCCGCCCTGCTGACCGCAGGCGGCGAGCGCCGCCGCCGAAGCTCCCAGGGCGAACGTGCGGCGATTGAGCGAAAGCAGAGGGCCCTCCCGGTGCAAAGTTGCGAACCGTTCGCAAATGCGCAGCATACGCCGCGGAGGTCAAGTCAAACCGCCCGCGCGCCTTGACGCAGGCGGGAGCGGGCATCATGTTCCGCGCCCTCCGAAGGTCGGGCGCGTAGCTCAGCGGGAGAGCACTCGCTTCACACGCGAGGGGTCACAGGTTCAATCCCTGTCGCGCCCACCATCCTACGCTCGCGAAGCCGCGCGTAGGATGCCCTCCGTAGCCTTGGCGAAGGAGGGCTGTGCTCTCCACATGCGTGGCTGACGCCCGCGCAGCCAGCTTCACGAGCTGACCGCGTGGCTGTTGCTGTCGGCCAGCCGCGCGCGAAGGCGGTCCAGCTCGTAGAGATCGTTGCGGGTGAACCCCAGGCGTGAGCCGATCGCGGCCACGACCGTTTTGCCCAAATGGCGCTCCGCCGCCTCCAGGCGCGCAAACTTCTCTCGCTCCGCCTCGCCGGCTGTGTCATCGGCGCCCTCGTGGCTCGCCAAGATGAGTTCTTCGGCGCGCAGCACCAGTTCGAGCTTTAATTCCACATACGCCATGACTTCGTCCGTGTTCACGCCGCCAATTCCGCGGATTGCGCCGGCGATCTCGCTCTGCGTGAAATGGCCAGCCCGGATTTCTTCGAGCAGGCGGCGATGCGCGGCCGCGTCGGCGGCAAGCCATTGGCGCGTTGCGCGGTCGCTCTTCGCCAGCGTCAGAAACAGGGTGAGCGGCGCGAGCAGCAGCGTCAGCGCCATGATGACGAGGGGCTGATCCGGAAAGTGATTGAACGTCGAATGCGTCGCCATTGCTACGGCAAGGCCCGGAAGGAAGAGGATCGGGCTAAATCGGTAGTGCGCCGCCAAGGTTTCCGACTGCTTTTCCGACATTTCGTGCGAAACGATGGCGAACAAGGCCGTGGCGGCGCCGTGCATGATGGCAGTGCCGAAACCACGTACGAGCCAATCGGTCACGTTAGTGCCGGCGATCGTGAACAGGTACCATGCGTTCTCGGTCACCGAGAATCCCGCGCCGACCGCGAAGCCGGCGATCGCGGCCTCGAGTTTGTAGCCCAGCCGGTTGCGCGCGAAGAGCCAGACGATCGGCGCCGCCTTCAGCGACTCTTCGACAATCGGCGAGACGTAACGCGTATAATTGCCTCTCCCAATCGGAAAACCTTCCATCAGGCCGCCATTCGCAAGGAGGCCGCCGAGAGCCAAGGCGCCGCCGCCGAGCGTCAACAGCGTGATTTCGCGCATGGGGATGAGGTTGAAGACGTCCAGGCGGTCGAACACCAGGAGCAGGATGAGGACCGGCGCCATGGCGATGAGCGCCTTGAGTGCCAAGTCAGCGACCATCACATGATCTTCAAAGAAAACAGTACTTCTTCCCCGCGGCGCTCGCCGTCCTCGAAGCCCTGAGCGTAGCCGAGCGAGAGCACCATCGGCAACCGATGGGCGATGGTAAAATTCCAGTCGGTCTGGATGCCGATGGTTTGCAAAGAGCGGCGTTCGCCGGTCGCGCGCTCGACCTCCAGGGCGCCGGCGAACAGAGCCGGCCGCATCGAACTCAGATAGAAGCTCGCTACGCCCACCTCCTCGAATCGCACGGGCGGAAAATTGATCTCGCCGACAGTGCGCGCAAAGGTCTGCGCATCGATCTCGTTGATCTCGAATCCGGGGAAGCTGTAGTACTCGCGGTAGCGCTTCACTTCGCGGTCGTCGACATAGTTGTTGCCGAAGGCGCCTAAGTAAAAGCTGCTGAGGGGACTGGCGTCGTCGCCACCCGCCGTTCCAGCCGCGGTGTAGAGCCAAACCGAGGAATTGTTGATCGGCAGCGGCACGCCGAAATCGATTCCGCCGCGGACGCTTGGAAAGATTTCGCTGTTGGCATGGTCGGCGGCGACGGCGAGCGTCCAGCGCAGGCCGCGTTCATGATCCACCGCCCCGAGCGAGCGTGTCGTGTTCGTGTAGGTGAGTTCGCCGCTAACGGAGGCCAGTGTGTCGAACTGTGTCTGCACTTCCTGCGCCGTAGGAAGCGTGTCCAGCCCCGTGTAGTAGGCCGCCTCCAGCTCGAGGTCGAGCTGGCGGGGCGGGTCGTAAATGAAATTGCGGCGATAGCCGACGATTGCGGCGTCGCCGGCGCGCGCCCGCTCCGTGGGGCCAAAAAGGTCATAGAAGTCGGCGTCGTTGTGCCAATAGCGGAAGCTCCAGCGCAGCGTGCGATACTCGATGTCGAAATGCCAATCCTGATCTTCGAGCGGCGAGTCGAGTGTGTAGGAGAGCGTCGCGAGCAGCTGATTGAACTGCAACGGGTCCTCGAAGATCACATGATAGCCGAGCGCCGCGTAACCTCGGTAGCCTTCCACGACCGGATAGGCGGCGCCGATGCGCATCTCGTCGCGCGGCACGTAAGGTCCGCGTTCGGTCACCATCTGATCGAACGGGACGCCGGCAGGAGAGCCCGCCGCCCACGTGGTGACTACGGGATGGCGCTGCGCGACCTCAGCGCCGAGGAAGCGCACTGTGCCCAGATCGTCGAGCGGCGTCGGCTGGATCCGGGCCGGGCGAAAACCTTGGCCGGTATATTCGTATACAATCAGCGAGCCATCCGCTTGCGGTATGGGCCGGAAAAACCCGGTGTCGGTGTTGCTGACCGCTTCGAGCTCTCCCGTCGCAAGCTCGTAGCGGAAGATGTTCGAAACGCCGGTGTAGTAGGCGCTGCCATAAAGGTAGCGACTGTCGGGCGAGAAAACGAAACCCTCGGGCGTGGACGCGCCCATGCTGAAGCGCGCCATCGGCTCGGAAACGCCGGCGAGCAAATCCTCGATACGGAAGACCTGCACCGATTGCTCGCCGTTGACCTCGCCAACCGAGGCCGAGATCATGGCGCCGTCTGGCGAAATATCGAGATCGAACGGAACGCGGCCGAACGGGAAGGTGATGATCTGATTCCAGCTTTCGTACGGCTCTGGAATGCGCACCAGCGTCACGAATCCGTTGAGGTGCCTGAGGCCCCACAGCGAGCGATCCTGCGGGTTGAACACGATGTCGCCAATGCGCGCGTCGCGCAGCACCATGCGCTCGCGGCCGGTCGCGACGTCGACCTGCATGATGTCGCGATAGGCGTAGTTGTCGGCGGTGTACCAGGCCGTGTTGGTCGCGGGATCGTACGCCAACGCCGTGACGCGGTAGAGCATCGAGCCTTTGATGTCCGTCAGGCGTCGTATGTCGCCACTGCCGGCAGACAGAACGCCCAGGTGCGGAATGACTCCGGGATAACGAAAGCCGCCAATCAAATCGCCAGTGCGCGGATCGACGAAGCTGCGCGAAACCGAACCCAGCGCGCGTTGTGAAATGGGTCGCGCTTCCGTCAGCGGAAACGCGCGAACGGCGGCGAGGTTCGCTTGTTGGAAGGTGTGCTCCCAGGCGATCCAGTCGTCCCAGGCCTGGTTCAGCGTGCGGCCGAACACGCGGCGGAACTGCGAAGAATAATAGGCTTCGCTGTCGGGATCGCGCCGCAGCCATTGCACCACGCGTTCGGGCGAATAGGTGTTGGCGAGATAGCTGAAGAAGCGCGCCCCATAGAGATAGTCGTTCGCGCCCACTTGGAAGTCGATGAAGATGCCTTCGGATTCAAGGCCGACCGGCGAATAGAAATGGGCGTCGTCACGCACCATGGCGCGGAACACCATTTCATCGTAGGCGCCTTGGGCGCGGCCGAAGCCGCCGGCCATCCACGTCTCCATGAAGACAGCCGAGCCTTCGTGATACCAGCGCGGTACATGCACGCGCGGCGTCGTCAGATAATTGTAGAGAATGGATTCCGGATGCTCCTGAACCGGCATTGGTTTGCCGCGGAATAGACGTCGCCAGAACGCGTCGCGCTCATTCCAAACGTCCATCAATGCGACGTGCGTGACTTCGTGATTGTTGAGCGTGAAGAAGCGCTCGCCGGGGCTGAACGTCTCGAACGCGATGCTGACGGGCGCGATGTCGATCAGCACGGCGTTGTTCGGCGAAGCGCGCGCGCTGGCGTTGCCGTAATCGGAGAAGTCCTTGAGTAGAACCGTGACCTGCTCCCACGGCTCCCAACCGAACAGACGACGCTGGTAGGGCAGCGCGTTCTCGAAATTGCGGCCGACATAGGGGACGAGATAGGTCTCCGCCGGATCGAAATAGAGCAGCCGCATATTCTCCGTCTCGATCCGGCTGAGATCGATGAGCGGAATGTCCCCGGGAGCGCGGCTCGGCGGTGGCGGCTCGATAGGCGGAGGAGCGTCGTCCGGCGGTGGTGCGGCGACCTCGGGGGGCGTGGTCTCGGGTACGGTCGGGACGGGCGCTTCCGTCTGCGCTTGCGCGGCCGCGGCCGGCGCAAGCGTCAGAACCGCGAAACTGCATAAGAGCGCGCGCATCCCCACCAGCCCAACCTAGCACGCCCGATGAAGGGACACGCCGCGTCTCGCGCGACGCGGCGTGTCGCCCTGGATCAGTTCGCCCCGATGGCGGCCGCGAAGCTCGGATTGCCAGCCAATTCGGCGAATGCCGGCTGGCTCGCAAGCTGTGCGAACGCGGGCTGGCTCGCCGCAGCTGCAAAAGCCTGCGGATGCGCTGCGATGGCCTGCAGCGCGCGCGGATTGGCGGCGAGCGCCTGGAACGCCTGTGGGTTCGCGGCCATCACGGCGAACGCTTGCGAATGTTGCGAAATCACCTGCAACGCTTGTGCATTGACGCCGCTGATGCCGCGTGCCGCCGCCGCCTGGGCGTGGAAGGCCTGTGCATTGGCCGCCACCTCGGCGAAAGCGCGCGGGTTGCCGGCGAGAGCCTGGAATGCCTGCGCGTTGGCGGCGATCGCCTGGAAAGCGCGGGCGTTGGAAGCCAGGCTGTTGAAGGCGCGCGCGTTGGATGCGAGCGACTGGAAGGCCTGCGCATTGGCGGCGATCGAGCTGAACAGCTGAACGTCGGCGGTGATCGCGTTCAGCGCCCGCAGATCGGCGCTGAGCGCCTGGAACGCGTCAGCGTTCGGCGCCATGGCGGCGTTGGCCTGCGGGTTGCGCACGGCCGAGGCGAAGCTGTCGCCCCCGCCGATGGCGGCGAACGCCTGTGGGTTTGCGGCGATGGCGGCGAAGGCGCGCGGATGGCTCGACAGCGCGGCGAACGCCTGCGGATGCTGGGCGATGACCGCGAGCGCCTGCGGCTGCCCCGCCAGCGTCGCGAAGGCTTGCGGGTTCGCAGCCATGACGGCGAGCACTTGCCCGTTCGCGGCGAGTTGAGCCGCGCCCTGCGCGTTCGTGATTTCCGCGCTGTTTGCAAGCGTCGCGAACGCCTGCGGATTGCCGGCGAGTTCGGCGAAGGCTTGAGGTTGGGACGCCATCGCAGCGAGGGCATGCGAGTTCTGCGCGAGCGCGACGAAGTTTGCGTCGCGCGCCAAGGCGCGGAACGAAGGGTCGCTGACCATGAGGTGGAAGACGTCTGTTTGCATCAACTGCGGGACGGACTGATCGCCCAGCGTGATGTCGCCCTCGCCCACTTGCGCCGAGCGATAGCGCTCCACCGGGGCAATGGTGCCGCTGCTCAGCGAACCGGTTGGCGGAAGCACTGTGCCCACGGCCAGCGCAGCGACTGTCAGCACCGTGACGCCGCCCATCGCGGCGATGCCCAGCTTGGCGTTACTCGAGAGATTCGAAAGCACGTCAGCCATTTTCGACAACTCCGTGTGACCCGCCGGCGACACGTTGCTGCCACAAGTTACGGCGCGTCAATGGAAAGTTGGACGCCCAAAAGGGGAATAGCATCCGCTGGAACGGGGCCCGACCACCCGTCGAAGCCGCTTCGGACTGAAATTGTGGGGTTTTTTGGATGATACGGCCTCGGCGGCGTGGGCTCAAGGGCCGCCGAAAAACAGAGAGACTGGCGCCCGGTTGGGCGCCCGACCGCGCTCCTCGGCGCGAAGCCCGTGTCGCCTGCGGGGGATGTCCGGAGGCCGATTGCCGGGCAGATGAGGAGCCTGTAACGTCCTTTTCGGAGCCTGTTTGGTTCGAGGGGAGTGACCACATGATCGCACGCTGGATGATCGTCGGATTTGTGCTTTGGATTGCCATCGCCGCGGCATTCCGGTTTGTCGGCGAGACGGTGTTCACGACTGGGCCTCAGGGCGGCTTGTCGTGGCTGTTCATGACGTTGCCGGTGGCGTTGCTGGTCATCACGTTCTTGTTCTTGAAGGTGCTCAAGGTCGCGCACAGCGATCGGGCCGAAGCGGCCTCGATCATGGCAGTGCCCGGCCTTCTGGTCGGCATCTACGAGATCAACAGCTTCAGCTACGTCTTCCCGAACCTGGATCCGACGCTCGGCCCGCAGTTTGCGGCGCTGATGTTCGCTTGCTACGCAGCCGTCATCCTCGCAGGCATTGTCACCTCAAGGCTCGAGAGCATCTGAAATGTGGTGGGCGGGCCCCAGGGCGCGCCATCCGACGTTCGGCACGATTTCGCTGCACCCGGAGGCGTCACAGGCGACGCCTCTGGTGCAGCACGTCCGTCGGCGCGGGCGCGCTGTGCAAGCATGAGAATCCGCCACAACGACCCCTATCGCCGATTCGCACTGCAGGCGGCCGTGCTGGCGTGGTCGGCGCTCCTCCTGTTCTGGCTCGTCTACGCGGCTGACTTCTTTCTGTCCCCGAAGCCGGGCGCCGCGCCGCTCGGACCCCTGTCGCGGTACCTCAACTTCGATCCCGGCGGCTTGAGCGATGCGATCGCGACGCTCGTCGGCGTGAATACTGCCGTCTTCGGCATCGTCATAACCGTGGTCAGCATTATCGTTCAGCTGTCGGCGGAACGGTACACGGGCATAGCGCGCATGTTCCTGCGCGACCGCATCAACGTCTATGTCGCCGCCTATTACGTCATCAGCAGCGTCGCCAGCGTTTGGCTTGCGGCGTCGCTCCAATCCGATTTCGTGCCGCGCGCGACGCTGGTGCTCATGCTGTGCATGACGATGGGCGGTCTCGTCATCACAATGCCGTACTTCGGCTACGTGTTCTGGTTTCTTGCGCCCGAGAATCTGGTGCGTCGCATCCGTCAGGACGCGATAAAGACCGCGGAAAAAGGCGCCCGCGAGCAAGACAGGGCGCAATGCCACGCCGCTCAGGCGGAGGCGTTGTTCGCCCTCGAAGAACTGACCGACATCGCCAACAATTCCATTTCGGGCAAGGACAAGATCATCGCCGGCGCTGCGGCCGACGCCCTCAAGGACCTTGCGGTCGAATATCTCAAGGTGAAACCAGACGCCAGCGAGGCGTGGTTTTCGATCGGCGTCCAGATTCGCCAGAACCCGGATTTCGTGGCGATGGACGCCGAGTCGCTCGCGGATCTGGAATCGCGGCGCACTTGGGTCGAATGGAAGGTGATGCGTCAGTTCCTGAGCATCTACAATGAAGCTCTCATCTCAATGCGCGATGTCACGTGCGTCATCGCTATCGATACGCGCTACATCGGAGAAGCGGCAGCCAGGGCCAAGGACGCCGAGCTCATCGATCTCGTCTTTCGCTTCATGAATTCCTATTTGCGCGCGACCTTGAACGCGCGCGATGTGCGCACCGCCTATAACGTGCTCAATCAGTATAGAAAGCTGGCCGAGTCGATGCTGATGGAGGGGAGTGCGGAGGCGGCGTCCGATGCGGCGAAGCACATGAAGTATTACGGGCTGCTCGGTTTTGAGATGGACTTGAATTTCGTGACCGAGACAGTGGCTCACGACCTTTGCACGCTGGCGCAGCTGGCCAACGAGCTCGGCTCGCCAGCCGAGCCCGCGATCCTGGCGGAGTTTCTCCAGCTCGATCGCCCGCCTTTCGTCCGCGGCCAGGATCGAGCCTTGATTGGCGTGCGGAAGGCGCAGGTGAAGCTCGCTGCTTATTACCTGTCCACCGGCCAGGAAAGCAGAGCACGCGCCATCGCCGCCGATATGCGCGACGAACCGGAGGAGCGGCTGCGCAAGATCGCCCAACAGCTGGAGGCCGTCGAAAGCAAGGACTTCTGGGAAATCATCGATCGCGGGCGCAATTTCGAATACATGCCGCCGGCCCAGCGTGAGCAGGTTGCGACCTTCGTGGGCTGGCTGAGAAACGCCGAAGCGCTGACTGGTGAACGGTCGCGCTAGCATGTCCGGCGTGCGCCTCCACGATTGCAAGGTCGCCTCGCATCGCGCTCGGACCAGCTGCAAGCGCTGGCGCGGAGCGGATCCGAAGCGCTTCTGCTCGTTCTGCAGACGCTGCGATTGTCCGTAAGGCAGGACAAGGCGATCGCCTTTTGCTAAATCAACCCGAATGGGGGAAAACGGCGAGTGTCAGCACAGTCGTCGCAGCGCAAGAGCAGCCGCGGGCGCAAGTCTCATCTCTATGAGATTTTCGTCGCAGCGTTCCTGCTTGCTATGTCCTTGGTCTTCTACCTCAATCCCGCCGCGCTCAATTCCCTGCGGTTCATTGTATTCGACTCCTATCAACGCTTCGCCCCAGCCCCTACGCCAGAGGCGTCCCCAGTGCTCGTCGTCGGGATCGACGAGCAGTCGCTGGCGCGTCAAGGACAGTGGCCATGGCCGCGCACCGCGATGGCGCGGCTGACTGAACAGCTGGGCGCTGCCGGTGCGCGAGCCATCGTGTTCGACATTATGTTCTCTGAACCCGATCGCACTTCGCCCGAACAGATGCTGACTTGGTTAGCGCCAGACCAGAGAGCGCGCATTGAAAGCGAGGTCGCCGATTGGCCGACGCACGACGTCTTGTTCGGGCAGGCGATCGAGCGCCATCCGGTCGTGCTCGCGGCTACGCTCCACAGGACGCCGACCGCCGACGAGTTTCCTGGGAAGGCGGGGATCGTCGTCGCGGGCGACGATCCGGCGCCGTTCTTGACAGCGTTCGAAGGTTTCACCGGCAACTTGACTCCGCTCGATGACGCGGCTCGCGGCATCGGTTCGATGAATTGGCGCCCAGATCGCGATCAAGTCGTTCGACGCATCCCGGTGTTGTTCCGCGTTAATGAGGCAATCGCGCCCTCCTTGGCGCTTGAAGCGCTGCGCGTGGCCGAGGGAGAAGAGACTTATCTCATTCGTTCTTCGAATGCGCACGGCGCCGCCGCGTTCGGCCAGCATGCTGGAGTCAACCAGGTAAGAGTGGGGGCGCACGTCATACCCACCGATCCCAATGCGGCAGTGTGGATCCGCTTCCGCCGCATTGATCCGAACTCGCGCTTATCGGCTTGGAGAGTGCTACAAGGCGAGTTCGATCCGGAGCTTGTTCGAGACAGGATTGTGCTGATCGGGGCCACCGCTCCGGGTTTGTTGGATCTGCGCGCCACACCGGTAGCCGCCGCCGCACCTGGCGTTGAAGTGCATCAGCAAGTGCTGGAGCAAATCTTGGCGGGCCGCTACCTGACGCGCTCAGATGTCGCGTCGGGATTGGAAATCCTGACTGCAATTGCCGCAGTGCTCCTGCTTGCCTTTGCCGCGCCGCGCCTTTCCGCCGGGGCAGGGGCGTCCCTGGGCGGCGCGCTCATCCTGACGATCTGGGGCGCGAGCCTCGTCGCTTACCTGAGCTGGGGCCAGCTTTTCGATCCAGTGTTCCCGTCTATCTGCGCGTTCTTATTTGGCGCCGGTTCGGCATTCTATCTGTATCGGCGCACTGAATTGCAGCGGGCCGAGATTCGGCGCGCCTTCAGCCAGTACGTGTCGCCAAGCGTCGTAAAACAGCTGGTGGCGCAGCCTGATCGTCTCGAACTGGGCGGCGAAGTGCGCGACCTGACGCTTTTGTTCTGCGATGTGCGCAACTTCACAACCATCTCGGAAAAACTCGGCGCACAGGAGTTGACGACATTCATCAATGAGCTGCTGACGCCGCTGACCGACATCATCGTCGAACGAGGGGGGACGATCGACAAGTATATGGGCGACGCCATCATGGCGTTCTGGAATGCGCCCTTGGACGATCCCGAGCACGCGCGTCGCGCATGCGAAGCCGCGCTGGGGATGATTCGCGCGCTTGTTGATCTTAACCTAAAATGGAGTGCTGCGGCGCAGGACGCAGGAAAGCCATTCACCCCGGTCAAGCTCGGAATAGGGGTGAACTCCGGCGAATGCTGCGTCGGCAACTTGGGTTCCGAACGGCATTTCGACTATTCGGCGATCGGGGACAACGTCAACCTGACCTCGCGTCTGGAGAATCTGACGAAGCGCTACGGGTTGCCGCTGATCGTTGGCGAAGATACGGCTCGACGGTTGCCGGACCTGCCATTCCTGGAAGTCGATCTGGTCCGCGTCAAAGGCCGTACGGCGCCTGTTCGCATCTTCACGTTGCTGCCTGCGCTGAGCGTAGCGGAGGCTGAGTGGGAGCGGCTCAAGACGGCGCATGACGCCTTCCTAACCGCCTTCCGGAGCGGCGACGCGGCGCGCGCCCGTTCGTTGCTCGATGCACTAGCCAATAGAGGTATTGAAGAACTGAAGGACGTCTACGCGCTGTTCGCGAAGCGTCTGGAAACGCTTGACGAAGCGCGTGCTGAAGTTTGGGACGGCATCTACGAGGCGGCCGAGGCGGGCTGACGCGTCGTCAGAAGCGGGCGACCAATGCTGCGGAAACTTGTTCGGCGTCGTAGTCCGCGGCGGGATCGTTCGAATCGTTCGCACGCCAGCGCCAAGTGAAATTCACCGCGCATTGGCAAGGCAAAACATTCTGGAACGACACGGTGACTTGTGGCGCGACATAGAAGTCGCGGCGTGTCTCGCCGTTCACTTCGGTACTCGTATACACGCGATCGTAGGCCAATGCGCCCGCGGAAACGACCACGTGATCGTTGAACTGAAACTGATAATTGGCGTCGATCCCGTATTCCGCATATTCGCCCGGCGTGACCTCGGCGTTGAACAAATCGAAGGCGCTGCCTTCGACGCCGCTCCAGCGCGCCCAGGGCACGAGCGTGAGGGAATCCCGCTGCGTCGCGATGCGCGGGATCGAGACGCCGGCGGCCAGCTCTGCTTGGGGACCTTCGTCGGCAGTTGCGTCTTCGGCGTAGCTTCGCCATCCCGCCCGCGCGCGTGTCCAGAAGGATACGCCATCCCGCTGCCCTTCAAGCGTCACGCCGACGTTCGCTTCGGCGTAGTAGTAGCTATCGTCGAGCGTGGCGACGGCCAGGCCGAGCGTGGGATGCGCGGCCAAGTTGGGGCCGACGTCCTTGATCGGACCGGTTTGCGCGCCGAGCCGCGCGTAATTCAGCTCCTCGATGTCAGGAACGATCTCGCCGTCGAAATTGACATTGGTGCGCCAGCGCTGCGAACCGATCCGGCGCTCGTCGACGCCGCTGACGCGCCAGTAGGTCGAGTACGTTTCTTCGTCCCAATTTGCGATATTCAGCTTATTGGTGTCCCACTCTACGCCGACCTCCACGCGCAGGCTGTTGTGGGGCGGCTCGAGGATGCGTCGAACGCGCGTGAAACCGCGCTGTGCTTCTTCATTGTCGGGGTTGTTGATCAGAACGCGTTCATAGGCAGCGAGGGCGAGCCGAAGTTCGCCTTGTTGTTCAGCGAGGCGCGCATAGCGAAGATTGAGTTCGACGTCTTGAGTGTTTTCCAGAATGAGCGCGTTGAGCTCGCTCAGGTCTTCCGCTCGCGCCATCGCGGCCGAAGCGCGGTCTATCAGGACGAACTTATCCGAACCGGACCGAGAAGCGTCGCGCAATTGCTCTTCGCCGATCAAACGACGCTAAGTCTCGGGCCGAGTTCGCAGATGCGGCTCGACCGTTACGTCTACAATCCGGACCAGTCGGTGGGCGACGTCGCAGTCTCGCTCTTGAACGGCGCGATGCGCTTCATTTCCGGCTCGCAGGATCCGCGCAGCTATTCGGTCAATACGCCGGTCGCGACGGTCGGCGTGCGCGGCACCGTTGTCGATTTCCTGCTCGTCGAAGGGCGCATGTTTGCGATTCTCGATGAAGGCCGTGCGTTCTTTACGCTGAACGATGGAAGTCAAATCACGCTCGACACGCCGGGCGCCGCGATCGAGTTCTTCTCCAACGGCAGCGCGTCGGAGCCGATGACTTGGCGCGGACGTTACGAGGCGGGGCTGCGCGTTGCGTCCTTCCCTCTGTACGGCAATCCATTCGCCGACACGCCGGAGCATGAAGGCGCAGCCGGTCTCGATCACGTAACTAACCGCACCGACGAACTCCAAACGCGAGCCGAGCAGCCGCCGCCACCGCCACCGCCGCCTCCTCCACCACCACCGCCGGAGCCGCCACCGCCGCCTCCGCCGCCGCCACCACCGCCGCCTCCGCC
>Ga0209172_10001614_pt1 | contig 46014 bp, 44 predicted proteins | sample LarsenN4metaG_FD_184113 | JGI IMG/M metagenome (GOLD analysis project Ga0209172, IMG submission 184113) | Hot spring sediment bacterial and archeal communities from British Columbia, Canada, to study Microbial Dark Matter (Phase II) - Larsen... ... | reverse complement strand
AGCTAAGATGTACAACAACCTGTCAGGTTGCTGATAGTGCGCGACCTATCAGCAAGCTAAGATGTACAGCGACCTGTCAGGTTGTTGATAGTGCGCGACAGGCAGCAACCTAACAGGTCGCTGTACATCTTCTGAGGAGTCTTTCATGTCGTCAATAACGACGCCCAGAAATGATGAAAATGGGCGCGATGTACAGTAAGGCGGTCAGCCTTGCTGATAGTGCGCGACCTATCAGCAAGCTAAGATGTACAACAACCTGTCAGGTTGCTGATAGTGCGCGACCTATCAGCAAGCTAAGATGTACAGCAACCTGTCAGGTTGCTGGTAGTGCGCGACCTATCAGCAAGCTAAGATGTACAACAACCTGTCAGGTTGCTGATAGTGCGCGACCTATCAGCAAGCTAAGATGTACAGTAAGGCGGTCAGCCTTGCTGATAGTGCGCGACAGGCAGCAACCTAACAGGTCGCTGTACATCTTCTGAGGAGTCTTTCAGACGGCTCGTGCGACGCGAGAGAAATAATGAAAAGCCTGGGGGCAGTAGTTTCCTTGCCTGCTTACTTTCTAGGTAGTGCAAGGCTGAGCAGGCAAGGATGAGAGGCGCTCCCAGGGCATCTTCTAAGGAGTTTTTCAGACGGTCGGCGACAACGCCCGGAAACAATGAGAACAGCGCAGTTGGAAGAAGGAGCGCCTGCCTACTGCCTTCTGCCTACTGCCTACTGTTTTCTGAGGAGGGTATATGGCAACAGGTGAAGCAATCAGCGCGGGCAACCGTCGCTTGATCTCCATATTGAAGAAGGTCGGCATAGCAGCAGCCGTATTGATTGCCGTCTTCTTGTTAGGGTACATCCCTGCGCAAAAGAGCGCCCGCCGCGCTCAGCAGCAAAACGTTCAACTGGAGAACTCGTTGAGACTGGCTGAGCTACGCGGTCAACTCGGCATGGCCAGTTACGAAGCCAATCGAAATAACTATGCCAGCGCAGCGCAATTCTCAACCGACTTCTTTAATGGTTTGCAAACGGCAGTCAATAATACCGATGACCAGATGCTGAGACAGAAACTGCAATCGGCGCTTGAGCGCAGAGACGAGATCATAGCTAATCTGGCAGAAGCTAATCCGGCAGTGAAGGAGAAACTATCGCAGATGTACGCCGATTTCTTCCAGATCACGGCTACGCAGCAGAAGAAAGATTCAACTCAGGTAGTTCATTGATCGCCGGATCGGCCAGGTCAACTCCCCCCATCCGATCTCTCTTCGTCCGAAGTTGGCGAAGCGCTGATTCCGGTTGCGCCTATTCTTCGATTATGCCTGAATCGAGAGGGAGGACTTTTTTAGTCAGAGACAGGTTTATGAAGGTTAGAAAGCTCAAAGAATCCAGGCTATATCACATCATAATTTTTGCGTCCGCCGCGCTGGTCTTAATACTCGGCTCCATCTATCGGAGCACCCTCAAAGAGAAAGCTACTGAAGCGGTCTCTCCCGGTATCGAAACGTTGCTGACAGAGGTTAAGGAGTTAAAAACGGCTCTGAAGAAGAGCGAGCTGGAATCCATTCAACGGCTGGTGACCAGCTTGACGCAGCAGGCTATGCCCAGAATAGTCTTCATCTCGGCCACAGGAGCAAGCGCGCCTCCTCGCCCGACGGCAATCTATAAAGATAACGGGAGAAGAGGCGAACAGAGGAGAATCGCGGGGGCCCCTCCGGCGGAGCCGGGCATCTCCGGTATCTTGATCGATAGCGAAGGCCATATACTTACCAGCGCCAATGTGGCTAAATTCGGCAGCCGGTTCAATATCCTTTTTAACGACTCTTCATCGAGAATAGCTGAGATGGTCGCGCTTGACGGCGACGAGAATCTGGCCCTGCTTAAATTACAGCCTCCGGGCGCAACCGTCCGGCTCTCAGATTCTATTCGCGTGCAAAAGGCCAAGATCGGCGATTGGCTGGTCAGGCTCGGACGCTCGCCGTCGGGCGAAAAGATCGTCTCTCTGGGAATGTTGTCGCTGGTGAGACGCGACCCGGCTGGCAGGGAAACATTTTTTCTCGATGCCGAGACGGTCCCCGAACAAGATGGGGGCCCAGTCATAAACCTTGAGAGCGAAATTGTGGGCATAAGCATTCTCTTGCCCGAAGACCGGTCAGCAAAGAGGCTGACGGTGCCAATCGAACGGGCGCTGACAGTAGCGCAAAGGCTTAAAGCCGAAGCGCAGACAACGCCAACCTCCTGGATCGGACTTGAGCTTCAGGAACTAAACGAAGACCTAAAGAAATATTTTCAGATAGAGAACGGCGCTCTGGTTGTCGGGCTGAGCCAGGACGGCCCGGCATTCAAAGCCGGACTCAGAACCGGCGATGTTATCACTCGCCTCGATGATAATGCGATCGAGACGGCAGAGAGATTAATCCAAGCGATCAATAAGACGCCACCGGGAACAAAGCTCAAAATAACCGTCAATCGCGGCGGCGCAGAGAGAGTGCTGCCGGTGGAAACCCTCCCATTCTCAGCCGAAACAACCACTCCTCAGCAACAGGAAGATCCACAGACTGTTAGCGACAGGAGCTTTGGCTTAGAACTTGTCCGCAGCTCCCGGCAAGACGGAGCCGAAATAAAAGATGTTTTGCCCGATAGCCAGGCCCATCTCCTGGGCTTGCAGCCGGGCGATGTTATAGTAGAGATCAATGGAAATCGGATTAGGGGCTACCAGGACTTTCTTAGAAACCAGAGAAGTACAGCGCCGGGCGGCTTGCAGTTGTGGCAGATCAATCGCAAGGAACAGAGATTCTTCATCGCCGTAAAGGATGCGAACAGGACTTCATGAGCAATGTGCTGCTGGTAGGAATTATACTGCTGCTGGCCTTGATCGGGGGGCATCTGGTCAAGCCGCTGAGGGCCCCTGAAGTGGTAGGCTATTTCCTCGTCGGCCTGCTCCTCGGCCCATCCTTCTCTGAAATACTCACCCGCGATGCCGTCTCAGCTCTGGAAGTATTCAGCGAGATTGCGCTGGGATTGATCCTGTTCCAGATCGGATCGATCTTTGAATTCGGCAATTTGAGGAAAGTCGGCAGACAGACGCTGCTCATCACCGGTTATGTCATGGCAGGGACCTCTCTAACGGTCTTCTTAACTTTGCTGCTCCTGAATGGGAGCTGGCAGGTGGCTCTATTGCTCGGAGTCATTGCCATAGAGATCTCTCCTATTGCAACGATCCTGGTGCTGCGCGAGGCCAATTCAGAGGGGCCCCTGACCGAGACTATCTACAACATCCTGGCAGTTAATAATGTAGGCTGCCTGATAGCCTTCGGCGTCGCCACTTTCCTGGTGCGCCTGTTTGAAACGGACGGCAATCCACAACCGTTAGCCTCCCTGCTCCTCAATGAGACCTATTATCTCTTCTGGGGAATAGCAGGATCGATCTGTCTGGGAGTGATCTCAGGCTACATACTGGCTATCTGGGGCAAGAGAGTAGAAGAGCACGGCGAAGTCCTGATACTGGTGTTAGGAATGATATTGATTGTCGTAGGGGCCTCTCACTGGCTCGGACTCTCATCTCTCATCACCACTATGGCGCTGGGGGCCACACTAATAAACCTGGCAAAGGAGAGCAAGCATCTGTTTGATATTCTGGGAAGGACCGATCCTCCTCTGTATGCCATCTTCTTTGTCCTGGCCGGAGCCGACCTGCGCTTATCATCTCTAATGGTGATCGGAGTGAGCGGGATCGGCTACACAGTAGCAAGAGTCATCGGCAAGATAGCCGGCGCGTTTTACGGGGCCAGGACCCTCAAGTATCCTGAGCCGGTGAGCAAATATCTGGGCATGACCCTGGTGCCCCATGCCGGAGTAGCCATCGGCCTGGCCTTGCAGGTGCGCAGCATATTTCCCAAATACGCTGAGGTAATCTCCACCATAATCTTAGGCTCGGTTCTGATTAACGAGATCGTGGGCCCAATCCTTACCAAGTATGCTGTAAGCAAATCGGGAGAGACGCGCGAAGAGCATGTGGGGGCATTTGAGGAGATATGATCCCAGGGTTGCGCCTCAATCGTCACTCATTCTCGGCAAAATTCTCAAGCAGCGGGCTGTCGAGAAAATCTTCCCATCGAGAATGATCGCTTATGTCCACGCCCTGCTCAACTGCTTTCTGGTGAAGAAAGCTTTGCAGCGGCATGATCAGGTTATGCTCATCGATTTCGCCGCTCTGAAGGTCTATCGTCCGAAATAGCGCCCGATAGAGCAGCTTCGCCTCGCTCAGCGTGCAACACAAAAACACTTTATCTCCCTCAGCCTTTATTTCCATAGCTTCCTTTCTCAGCTTGCGCATAGCGGAGATGGCCATTAGTCGCGGCCTCCCCCCTCAGCCTTTATTTCCATAGCTTCTTTTCTCAGCAACAGCAATCAGAGAGACTCCAAACGGGAGGTTGATTGCTTTAAGCAAATGTTTTTCAAAGCCAAAAACAGAGCATAGAGCGAAATTGATCGGAGCTATTACCGGTTTGACATCGGACTCGCCGCGATGGCCAGCAGCTTTCTTCTGGAACCTGCTGCCGAGCATTCGCGTCGCCGCGATGAGCGGGAACAGCAGGGTATTGTAATAAGATATCTTCTTGACAGTGAGACCGGCTGCTTGCAATTTGGCCTGCAGCTCAGGCTTGCGGTAACGTCGCTTATGATGATTAATTGTGTCGTGGGCGCTCCACAAAAAATTAAATGCAGGAACCGTGCACAGCAATCTGCCGCCCGGCGCAAGCGCGCCGGAGATGGCCCGCAGCGCAGCCAGGTCGTCTTCAATATGCTCGATTACGTCCAGCGCAGTGATGATGTCGTACTTGTCGCTGATTCCTTGTAACGCCTCCGGCAGCGCCCCCTGCCAGACCGTCTCTCCAACCAGCCGTTTGCTGTAGCTGATAGCCTCTTGAGAGCTATCCATTCCTTCTACTGCGCCAAATGGCCGCAGATGCTCAAGCATCAATCCTGTGCCGCAGCCAACATCGAGAATCTTTAGATCGCTTTGGCGCGGCAGGTACTTTTCAAGCAAAGAGAGGACTATCTTGCGCCGGGCAACAAACCACCAGTGCCAGGACTCCATTCGATAAAAATCATCGTACATCGAACTTTCCACCGATGATCTCCTCTCGATGCTTTTGATACCAGGCTACAGTCTCTTTCAAACCCTCTTCTAAAGTTACTCGCGGCTGCCAGCCGAGCAAGCGTTTTGCTTTCTCAATTGAGCACTGATGCCGCATTATTTCGCCATCTCGATAAGGCCGCGCGCCAATGTTCACATCAATACTGCTGCCGGATAGCTTTATCACCAGCTCAATAACATCTTTGATCCGACGTTCAACACCGCTGCCCAGATTCATAATCTCTCCTATAGCCTCCTGCGCGGCAACGGCCCTGATGAGCCCATCAATCACATCATCAATGTAGATAAAATCTCGCGTCTGCTCGCCTGGAGTAGTGTTGAATCCGTTTCCCAAAATAGAGCTTCGAATAAGAGATGGTATCAACATCTCTCCGCCTTGCATAGGCCCATAAACAATCGAGGGTCGCACAATAACTACGGGGAAGCCGCGCGCGCGGTGAAGCATTTGAGCGAAATGGACGATTGCCGTCTTGGCCGCAGAATAAGCAGACACAGGCTGCTCGCGCTGTGTCTCCACAAATGGGATCTCATTGTTGCCGTACTCTTCCGAGCTTCCCAGAATTGCTATCGCCTTTGGCTTCAAATCGAGCAATGCCTCGAAGAGATTAATACTGCCGCAAATTATATTTTGCGCCGCCGTATCAAGCCCGCCTGACAAACGAGCTGCGCCTGCGGGGCCAGCGAGATGGAAGACTACTTCAGGCGATGCCCGACTCAGTATTTCTCTAATCGCCGAACCATCCGTTATATCTGCCTCACAGACATTTAACTTCCGGCGAATATCTTCAACGCGCCACAAATTGCTGCCATGCCTCACAATCGCATGTAGATTGGCTCCAAGCCTGACAAGGCGGCGGGCCGCATGCGAGCCGATAAAGCCATTTGCGCCGGTGATGAGAACGGATGTAGATGCGAAGGGGCCCATTGATGCAAACGTGATGCGTCAATACGTTCCACGTTCTACGTTCGATATCGAACGTAGAACGTGGAACGTATTATCTATTACGCATTACGAAAGAATTCTCTGTACCAATCTATTGTCTCCAGAAGCCCATCGGTTAAAGAGTACCTGGGTTGCCAGCCGAGCATCTCTCTCGCTTTTTCGGCAGACAGGTACTGGTGTTTTATCTCGCCTGTCGCTTCGTTCAATATGACAGGCTCAAGGTCTCTTCTCTTCATCAGATCCAGAACCTTATTGGTTATATCAAGGACTGGCAATCGAAGTTCATAGCCGAAATTGAACGCTTCGCCGAGCAATCCATCTTCCATCTTCTCGGCCAGAAACATGTATGCTATGGCCGCATCTTTGACGTAGAAATAGTCTCTGATATATGTGCCATCGCTTCGGATGATCGGCCGCTCGTTGAAGATCGCCGAACGAATAGTGCCCGGAATAATGCGGTTGAAATTCAGGTCCCCTCCGCCGTAGAGATTGCCGCAGCGAGTGATGCAAACAGGCAAGCGATAGGTGTGGAAGTAAGATTGAGCAATTATGTCGGCGCAGCTCTTAGAAGCGTCATAAGGGTGGCGGCCCATCAGCGGCGTCGTCTCGCGGTAAGGCAACTGGCCTGAATCTCCATAGGCTTTATCACTGGAAGCGACCACGATTCGCTTGACCAGCGGGCTGCGCCTGCACGCTTCGAGCAGCACCCAGGTCCCCTTAATGTTCGATTCAAAAGTCGAGAGCGGGCCGCGATTGGCGGTGCCAACTATTGTCTGCGCCGCCAGGTGAAAGACGGTATCAATCTCATACTCGTTCAAGCAGCGCTCCATAAGCTGGTAATCTTCAACTGCGCCGCGAACCAGATTGACTCGGTTGAGGAAGCCGCTCAAGTTGAGGTTGGATTGCGGGACCCAGTCTCTGACGAGCGCAGTCACATTGGCTCCTTGATTGACCATCTCGATAGTAAGCCACGAGCCGAGCAGCCCCGTCGCGCCGGTGATGAAGATATTTTTATTGGTCCAGAAATCGCCCATTTGAACTAGGCCCCCCAGACCTTCCAGGGGGCACTCCCGCTCTCCCATTCTTCGTTGAGGATCTTCAGGTCTCGAATCGTATCCAGGCACTGCCAGTAGCCCTGATGAGGATAGACCATCAACTCGCCGTCCCGCGCCATCTGTTCCAGTGGCCCCCGCTCGAAATTACACTCATCCGCATCGGAAACGTACTTGAAGACCTCTCGATTGAAGACGAAGAAGCCGCCACTGATGAGGCCGCGAGTAGTTTGCGGTTTCTCGTTGAATTCAATCACCTGCCCGCCTTCGGCTACCAGCTCGCCGAAGCGCGAGGATGGCCTCACGCCTGTTACTGTGCCTGTGCGCCCGTGCGCTTTGTGAAACTCGACCAGCTCGCCGATATTGACATCGCTCACGCCATCGCCGTAGGTCAACATGAAGATATCGGAGTCGATATATCTCTCAATTCTCTTGATGCGCGCGCCGGTCTGGGCGTTGAGGCCGGTCTCTGCCAGGGTCACGCGCCAGCCTTCTTCTGGATGATGATTATGCACCTGGATGCTTTTGCGACGGCCAAGCTCTATGGTGAAGTCATTGTTCATCATCTCGTAATCGAGGAAGTAATGCTTAATGACATCGCCTTTATAGCCGAGGCAGAGCACAAACTCTTTGAAGCCATAATGAGCGTAGATCTTCATTATGTGCCAGAGTATTGGGCGCCCGCCGATTTGAATCATGGGCTTGGGCTTGAACTCCGTCTCCTCGCGGATTCTCATCCCCTGCCCACCGCATAAGATGACCGTTTTGATTCTTTCCATTGCTTAAGTCCTCGACCGAACCGGTATGAGAGCATATTGCTCAGGAACTCATAAATAGCGCCGAGCCGCACGTGAGAGCTTCCCTTCTCGCGCGGCAAAAATTCTACCGGAACATCAACGATGCGCAGGCCAAGCTCCTTGGCTTTGATCATTATCTCAGCATCAAGGAACCAATCCTTCGATTGCGGCGCCAGCTCGGCAAGCCACTCGCGCCGGAAAATCTTAGGTGTGCCGTTGACATCCATCGTGTGGACGTTGAACATCGTCAGGAATAGAAGATTGTAGATCCTGGAATTGAGTTTGCGCAACCACCCATCGTTGCGCACAACCCTTTTGACCTTCGCCAGATCGCAATCGTCGCTCTGCGCTCGGCGAAGCGTCTTGACTACATCTTCCGGTTTTATCTGTCCATCTCCCCCCATAAAGCCGACTAACCGTCCGCTCGCGCATTGAAGGCCGGTGATGACCCCCCAGCCATACCCCTGATTCACCTCGACCCTGGCCACTCGAATTCGGCGATTCTCTTGCGCTATTTGCGCGAGCATCTCTCCTGTGTCATCGCGCGAGCCATTATCAACCAGCACCAGCTGGTAATCCACGCCCGACAAGTCCAGCTCGTCGATCAGCGGGGGAATGACTTTGTTCAGGCTCTCCTGCTCGTTGTAGAGTGGAATGACCAGAGAGAACTCCGGCACTTGACGTTCGACGTTCGACGTTCGACGTTCGATGTTCGATGTTTCACGTAATGCGTAATGCGTAATGCGTGATGTGTGATGTGCAAACAATCCGCAATCCGCAATCGTAGAACGTAGAACGTAGAACGTAGAACGTAGAACGTAGAACATAGCTATAGCCGTCGCATAGACCCCGAACCCGGCGATGATGAAAAGAAAGTAGTGTATTGGGAGCCCATACCGGAACTCGGTGTGCATAGTTGATTGCGCCAGCAAATAATAGAGCGGCACGATCAAGAGCAAACCCATCCGCCTCCAATTTCTCAGCGAGAAAAAGATTCCCAACAAAATGGCAATGTAGATATTGTTTTTGCTGAAGAACTCTTGCAGATTCATCAGCGGGCGGCGCAGCAAATTGATCCATCCTCCGCGATGATAGTAGTAATAGAGCTCTCCGCGCCAGCCGAACAGGGTGCTGTAGAATTCCGCCGAGTCGGACTCGTCTTTAGTTGAGGCATCTTTCAATTGAACATAGGCACTGTATTTGTCATAGTCCAGCATCTCAAGCATGCGAGCATGCATCACTTCGGCATACCAGCGCGGGTTGTTGATTATTATCTTCAAGCTCTTGCGCACGCGCGCTCTATCTCTCTCGATCCCATCGGGTCGGGACCAGTTGTAAGCGTAATCGGGACGATTATACTCTTGCGCCTCCTGGGGCCCCACCAGATGATCCCCGTAAACGGCGCCGAACCGCTCTCCTCCGAACTCTCCTATGCCCTCCCAGAGGTTCAGCCCTGCGCCTATCGAAATAGGAACGAATGTTTTATAAAGGAGACAATTGCGGATTGTAATTGGAGAGATGATCAAGCAAGCTCCGGCAATTACCGCCAGCCCGTAGCGAATCGCCCGCTTCTTCTCTTTGACCAGGAGGAGGAGCAAAATTGCCCAGGAGGAGCTGAGGAGCATCGGATTTGGCCTTATCCAGCAAGAGAGACCGATCAAGGCTCCGGCGGCAAACCAGAGCCAGCTATTCTCCTTGCGATACGCCAGCGCGGCCAGGTAGGCCGCCAGCAAGATGGGAAAGACCCCCACCGTGTCGGGGAGTATCCAGTTGGAATGGTGCGTCACCTGCGGCGCCACAGCCAGCATTGTCGCTGCTATAAAAGCTGCGGCGACGCCGAACAGCTCGCTGGCGATTAGAAATACAATGACGAACGAGACGACATCAATCACCGATTGGGCTATCGCTAGAGAAAAGAAATTGGGCCTGGATAGTTTGTAGACGGCGGCGACGAAATAAGGGTACCCCGGAGGATAGACCACCTGACTGGTATCTTGCGGATCGTGATCGGAGGGATAGAAATGCCCTAGCGAACTCAATATGCTGCGAGCCCAGAAGTCGTAGCTGAGCGCGGTCCCGAAGAACGGCTGATTGCGGCTGTATATATTGGGGGCCATGTCGCGGTAATAGTAGTATTTGACCAGCGACGCAATACAGATAAGCAGAGCAATGAGGATGAGCTTTGCTCTAATCGGGGCCCTCTGTTTGCCGCTAATAGAGAGCCAGCGCGAAAAAAGGAGATAAGCTTTAGCCAGCCTGGAGCCGGCAATTAGTAGCTTCTTAATCATCAACAGCCTCCACTCTGGCGGAGTTGAGGAAGAACAGGGGAGGTCTCTCATCGACGCTGCTGGCCAGTATTGCCAGCTTTATTCCATAAATATCTTCGGGAATTGTCAGAAGGAGTTCGACGCGGATGAAACTTTCTGAAGAGACCGGAGCAGTCTTCTCGATTAAATCTATATTCTCCTGAAAGTCTCTGAAGCGAAAGATAGCCTCGCCTGAAACCGTTTTTACATTGCAGGAAAAGATGTATCTACGCCCCGGCTCCACGCGAATCGGATCGGCAGCCAGAAGCGGCTCCTTGCTCATGGTCGAGAGCCCTTCTACTTTCAGCACCGGCGGCTCGCCGGTCCCATCGGTCTTTTCTAGAGACAGGCGCGCCTTCGGATAGTGTGGATACCAGCCTGGGGGAAACTGTTCGCCAGCAAAGCCCTTGAAATCTCCGCCCAGCAGCAGGTTCCTCTTGCGCGCTCTCGCGCCGCTCAGGTAATGCGCGATCGTCTGGCGCACATTATCCAGCGTGACCGGCACAAGCTCAACCGCGCCCAGGCGAAATTGGGAGATAGCTTCCTTCGGCTGATTGTTATAAAAGACTACTGTTACCGAGCTGTTCTCTTTAGAGTTGAACGGCAACAGTATCCGATTCATGCCGGCGTCATCTGCCGTCAGAGGTTTGTTCCGCATCCATTCGCCTCTCTCATCAAGCACTCCAACTCCCACTGCGCCATTTTCAAGGAACAGCTCCACGAATAAGACATAAGCCTGACGGCGGCTCACACTAATTGAAGGCGTGCTGAGCTGGTAAGAATAAGTGGAGAGGCTGGTAGTCACAGCCAGAGACTTCTGCCCGGCAAAATTCCTGTCGTTTTCGATTACACTGAGGACTACATCGGGCACACTCTTGCTCCAACCGACAGGCAAACCGTCGCTGACTGATTGGCGTCGCCAATCAGGGAGTATACTATTGCTATCGCCGGGCAGAGGCTGGGGGTCCCCAAAGCCGGCAAGAGACGCTTCCGCTCCGGCAATATCGTATCCGCGGACGGGGAAGATTCCCACCGGGCCTATGCGGAATCTGGAGAGGCCTGGCTCGGCCAGATTGTTATAGAAGACTGCGCTCACTTTGCTGTTAGCGCCTGAATCGAATGGCAGGTACACCTTCATCAGGCCGCGCTCCTGTCGAGATAGATTTCTGTTAGCGATCCAGTTGCCTTGCTCGTCAAGGATTCCTACTCCGATTGCCCCCTCGTCGAGGGCCAGCTTGGCGACCAGAATATAGACAGTATCTCTCTTCACCTCGACCATTCCCGTATCAACCTGATAGGCGTAAGTTGAGCGATCGGTCTTGATCGAGAGAACCTTTGATCCATTAAAGTCGGCATCTTCGCCGACAGAGAGACTCATTCCCGGATTATTTCTATTCCAGCCGCTTGGGAGGCCGGTATCGTCAACAGGAAGCTCGCGCCAATCGGGGATAATGCTCTTAAGCTCGAGCGAGTCATCTGCCTCTTTTTCGCCCCACAGAGTGATGATAAGAACAGACGCAGCGGCTGTTAAAGCCAGAACCAGTAGAGATGATGCGATCAACTTGCTGCGCAAGCGTGGAGCGCCGCCCCCGTCTGAATCCTGATTAGTTTTGTCCTGTGATTTAGCAAACATTTTTCTGCGTAGCGCAAAGTATAGCCTATCAAAATCAGTCATGCTATAGAATTCCCTACGCAGTAAGCAACGCTCTGTCAAAGGGGTGTTAGCAGAAATAGCAAGCCGGAGTATTTCCGAGCTTTGAGGGCAAAACATGGCGATTGTTCGGAATCTGCGCCGATCTGTTTTATGCTCTGGCCGCGTCAGGCAATTACTCTCAAGCTTCAGTGATCTCTTGCCGGAGAGCGCAAGCTGGAAGACAAAACTGGCGCTCAGCGTAGTAGTCTTTGCCGTCTCTTTGGGCGTGCGCGTCCTTCATTATCAGGATATGCTTCCAGTGCTGCGCGCTGGCCAACTGCAAAACTGGTCTCTTTCGCAGATGATAGATCTTCAAGCGAGGGTAATTATGGCGGGCGGCGGCTATCTCTTCCCCAACAACTTCACCGATCTGGGGGACGGAACGCTGCTGTGGTACCCCCCAGGCTATCCTGTTATTGTGAGCATTATCTACAGAACTTTGGGCGCCGCTTATGAGAGCGTACAAAAGGTTCAGTGCGTCTGGGATTCCCTCTCGGCAGTCCTGGTCTCGCTTATAGCCTCATCGCTCTTTGGCAATGGGATCGCTCTCTTAGCCGGCCTGCTTGTGGCTTTGTCGCCGCACCTGGCTTATCACGCCAACTGGATAATGCCCGATTCAACTCCTGCGCTCCCGATCCTGGCAGCCGTCTATTGCCTGATATGGGCTCAGCGACTATCTCAACGGCGGTTTGAGGCTTCGACAGGTCATTGCGGCAAACTCGTTTTTTCAGAGTATCTGCTATATGCATTTGCCGGGGCCCTTCTGGGGGCCGCGCTCTGGATCAGATCGAATTCGCTCCTTCTGAATCTACTGCTCGGCGCGACTATCTATATTACAGGCAGGCCGCGAAAGTTAAAACCGGCGCTCGTCCTGATTGTAGTCGCCTGGCTGGTAGTGCTCCCGATAACGATCAGGAATTATATTCTCTACCGAGCATTCGTTCCTGTATCGCTTGGCATGGGATGGACGCTGATGGCCGGCCTGGCGGATTATGATAAGAGTTTCGGCTTTCCCAGCTCCGACAACGATCTCTGCCGGTTAGAGGAGCAAGAGGATGGGGCCCCGGCAGGAACTTACAGAGTATATGCCCCTGACGGGATTCGCCGAGAGCGGGCAAGGCTCAGAAAAGCGGTCACCGCCATCAGGGAGCGCCCCCACCGGTTCATCTCTATAATGTGGGAGCGAGCCTGGTTCTTCTTCAGATATAATGATAGCGACCCGGCCGATTGGCCGACCAATACAGCAATTGTCGGCGCGGTCAGCGCGCTTCCTCCTGACAGGGAGGCAATGGAGAAAAGAGCAGTAGTAATCTGGTCTAAATCCGGCAGCAGCCTGATTGAAAGCAGCACTCTTCAAACGCCTGAGACAAAGGTTTTCCCCATCTCCTATCAAGACGGACAGGCAGTCAAGGTTGTCACCGATCAATCCACTGCTCATTATCGACTTGCATCTGAGCCGATCGAGATCAAGCCGACCGGCTATTATTTGCTGTCATTCGATGTGAAGCTTGAGAAAGGCGGATTCGGCTGCGGCGCGCTGAGTGGAGACGGCAGTAGATGGATAGTCGCCGGCGGAAACAGGAATCCTACTAATGATTTTGTTCAGATGAAGCAGATGTTCTATTCTGAAGGAGAGTCAAAAATACAGATAGTCTTTTTCAACGATGTGCCTCAGCCATCGCAATCAATATTTGAGATAAGGAACCTGACCCTGGCAGAGATCAAGACGAGCTTGCTAGATTATCAGTACATCTGGCGCAAGGTGGTTCACTTGCTTCAGAAGGCGATATTCACTACCACGCTGATGAGAGCGCTTATTATTCTGGGGATTATCCTAGCTCTGCTCTGCCGCCGCTGGCGCGAAGCTCTGCTGGTTGCAGCCGCGCCTATCTATTATGTGATCTTTCAATCGGCTCTGCACACGGAATACAGATACATACTGCCGGTGCACTACTTTGCTTTCATCTTTGCTGCTATTAGCATCTATCTGATGATTAAGATCCCGATCAGGAAGATAGGCGATTTGAAACGGAGATTAGAGACAGGCTCAAGATAGCAAAGTCAGGTTGAGCCAGTCATTTCATCTCATTCAACTAAAATTGTAAGCCTGCGCATGGCCATCCATTCAATCAAAAACTCTTCCGTTGATAATCTACACTCACCGCGCATAGGATCAAGCACTCCTATAGTGCTTTCGGTTATCTCTACTATAACAACAGCGTGTTATTGAGGTGGCCTATCAGCTATCAGGTTCGTGCGAATAAAAACTATAGGGTAAAGTCCCCTATCAAGCTCAGACCTTAGCTCATCAAAAGTTAGATTATACTTGCGGGTTTTAGCGAAACCTGCTTTTCGTGCTTCTTCCGCTAATAGAAATGGATCTGTCCCTGGATACTTCCCTGATCCCTTGATCCACTTGTATACGCAATCACATAAATCACGTAGTTCTTGCTCTGTCTTAAACACACTCAAAGACGCAAGCACCATCGGGAGCATTAACAGTTTTTGACAAAATACAGTAGGAGTCAGGCATTTGATAAAGGGGCAACGAAAGAGCCACAAACCATTTGAAACTTGAAGAGTTAGCTGCTTTCATAATGGCTTTAAGTTCACAATCAAGGAGTCATTATGGCAGCAGTGCTAAAATTAGAAACCGCACGAGAACAAAAAGAAGCCGAAAACTGGCGTCAGGCCGGCTATCGGGCTGTAGAGGATATGGTCGATAAGCTCAAAGACCAAATTCAGGGCAAGAGTTTCGAAGAACTCAGCGAGCTGTTGCGGCGCGAGGGGCAAGGGCTTACCGGGGCGACTGCGGCAAGAAGTCATCAAAAGCCGCGGAGCTGAGGCGGCAGGCGCTCAAGAGCATGTTTGTCAAGAGTGTGGTCGAACATTAAAAAGCCACAAGCAATTACATCGTAAGACGATTGAGAGTCGGCACGGGGAGATAGAAATAGAGCGGCCTTATTTTTATTGTCGCTATTGTCAGAAAGGCTATTATCCGTTTGATCAAGAGTTGGAACTGGCCCCAGACCGCCAGCAATATGATCTGCAACGAGCGGCGGCCGAGTTATTCACGGAGGTTCCCTACGAGCGCGCCAGCCAAGTCTTTGAGCGATTGACTGGAATAAAGATGAGCAACTGCTCAATGCACCAAGTGGCCCAAGAGATTGGCCAAGTGGCAGATGTGGTGCGGATTTTGCCGAGCCGACAGAAAGTCGAGGAAATCATCGAGCGCTTTGGCAATGGGCGAGTGTGGCGAGCGTGTTCTAGTGGTGGCAGCCGATGGGACCGATCTGCCAGTGAGAGCGGCAGTCGGCTCGCGCTCGGACGTAGCGCGGCAAAGGTGAATGGAAAGAGGCCAAAGGTTTTCGCATTTATTTAGTGGGGCAAGAACGAATCGAGCAGATAATGAGTTGGCATCAGATTGCCAGTGAAGAAGAATTTGGGCAAGCGCTCTCGTTTGCGGCCACTTTGATTCCGACTGACAAGGTGCGAGTGGCGCTTATAGGAGACGGGGCCAAGTAGGTCTGGTCGCAGTTGACAGCAGCTTTTCCAACGGGAAGAGAGATTCTCGATTATTACCATTGCTCAGAGCACATCCACAAAGTAGCACAAGTTCATTTTAACGAGCAAAATCAGCAGGCTAAAGGGATCGAAGCAACTATGGCGCGACTAAACTTTGGCGATGTGGAGAGTGGCTTATGGGGTTTGCAGCGAATGAATGCTGCCTCGGCAGAGGACGAAGAAGAGATAGAGAAGTTGATCGGCTACCTCAAGAACAATGCTCATCGTATCAACTATAAAGCCTGTAAGCGAGGGCAGTATCCAAGTGGGTCAGGGGGAATAGAATCAGCAAACAAGTTTATCTGTCATGTGAGGATGAAGCGGTCAGGGGCGTGGTGGTATCAAATCAATGGGAACAAGATGCTGCGTTTGCGATGTGCTTTCTATAATGAAACCTTTGACGAGGTATTTGCCCGTTATAAGCGACTGAAATCTGCTAAAAAGGGTTAATGCTCCCGAACCAGGCGCTGCATCTGACCGGGGCCGCAATACTGGTTTCACGCGACTCCAAGCTCTTGCCGCGGCCCCGGCAGGTGAGCTTGGTCGTTCGGCGGCTCGGTGCTCGTTCATAGAAGGAGAAACAAAATGTCCTCACTCTTTATTCCACCCGGTCATGGTCACTCCGTTCAAATAGGAGAGCTTGGAGCCGTATTCAAGTTGTCTGGGAGTCACACTGGCGGGGCCTTTTCCATTGTGGAACACCCGATGGCGCCAGGCACACTCGGCGCTCCTCCGCATACCCACAGTAACGAAGATGAGCTATCCTACATCCTCGAAGGCGAGGTCACAGTTCCCATCAGGGAGGAATTGATTCAAGCATCGGCTGGCAGCTATGTCTTCAAACCGCGCGGCATCCCGCATGCATTCTGGAACGCGAGCGATCGGCCAGCGCGCATTCTGGAGTTCATCGTGCCCGCAGCATTTGAGAAGTACTTTGAGGAAGTGGCGCCCGCGTTCAGAGCCGATGGGCCGCCCGATATAAACCACATCATGCAAACAGCCTCCAGGTATGGCTTGCAGATGCATATCGAAAAGCTCGGTGAACTGGCGCAGAAGTATGGGGCACCTGTCTTAGGTGGGCCGGCGCCATCGTAGAAGGAGGATGTCGAATGCCGCACGCTTGGTCGCACGGAACACGAATTAGCTACGAAGACCACGGGCAGGGAGAACCGGTTTTGCTTTTCATGCCTGGCTGGTGCGGGAGCCGCAAGGTCTTCGACGAACTTACCGGACGCTGTGCTGGAGCGGCGGCGCACGCTGGCCCTCGACCTCTCGCGGACATGGACAGTCGGAGCAGCTCGCGGAGGATTTCGGATTCAGCGAACTAATTGACGATGCGCTCGCCGTGATCGAGGCAAGCCATGCGGAGGAGGTCGTGCCGGTGGCGCTGTCCCACGCGGGCTGGGTCGCCATCGAACTCCGCCGCAGGCTGGTTGATCGGATTCCGAAACTTGTGTTGCTCGACTGGATCGTCCTGGAGGCGCCCCCGCCCTTCCTTAGGGCGTTGCGGTTGCTCCAGAAGGCGCGCCGAGTGGCAGCAGACTCGCGAACAACTCTTCTCCATGTGGCTGCAGGGATTGGACATCCCTAAGCTGGCCCACTATATACGCGAGGATATGGGTTCGTGTCCGTTCGAAATGTGGGCGCGCGCGGGCCGCGAAATCGCCGGAGCTTATGCAAAGTTTGTGAGTCCACTTCAGGCGCTCGCGACCTTGGACCCGCCGGCGCCGGTATTGCATGTGTATGCCCAGCCGGAGGATCCCGGATACCTGGCGGCCCGCCGTTTGCGGCCGCACACCCCTGGTTCCAGGTGTCGAAGCTGGAAGCGCACAGCCACTTCCCCATGTACGAAGTACCCGGCGAGATGGCCATGGCTATAGAGAGATTTGTCACCGTCTGATTCATGCGTGCCGTGCCTAACAACCGCTTGCAGTGGACGGCGCCTCAGCGCCGCCGATAAACCGGAGCGTTGGGCGAAAAAGAATAGGAGGAACGTTCGATGTCGTTGTCGCCCACCTCCAACGAAGCTGAGGTGGCGCCTCAGCTTCGTGGACAGGATCAACGCGAGAGACATTGATGGCATGGTGGTTCTGATGACCGACGACCATCGGTTCATCGATTCTCTGGTTACATAGGTTGTCGGGCGCCAGAAGATGCGACACACTTAGGAAGAGTACTTCCGCATGGTACCCGATTATCGTATTGAAGTGGGGGAGACTTTCGTAGACGGAGAGATCGTTGTGCTGTTTTTTCAATCTTTCGTGCTTGACAAACGCAGAGCCGTTTTGTATGTTTGTGCCAATCGGGCGCCATAGTACAGTTCCAAAACATTACCCGTTATTGGGGTTGTTGATACTCCCCAATCGATGTCCGACCCGAAGCAAACTGGGATCGAAAGAATTGCTTGGCCCAAGCGGGCTGAACACCCAAAGTTACTCGATCAGGTTCGGCTCTCGATACGTGCAAGGCAGTACAGCAGACGCACGGAAGAATCATACGTTCAGTGGATCAGGCGATTTGTCCTCTTCCACAACAAGCGACATCCGGCAGAGATGGGCGAGACGGAGATCAACGCATTTCTGACGCATCTTGCCTTAAAAGAGCACGTCAGCAGCTCGACGCCGCAATCAAGCGCTCTCGGCATTGCTGTTCCTCTACCGCTATGTTCTCGGACGCGATGTTGGTGAGCTTGGCGATGTGGTTCGCGCCCGCAGGCCGAAGCGGTTGCCGGTTGTTTTAGGGCGCGAAGAAGTTAAAGCTGTGCTGGCTCAACTCCACGGCGACAAGTGGTTGATGGCTTCGTTGATGTACGGTGCGGGTTTGCGTTTGATGGAGTGTCTGCGCTTGCGCGTGCAGGATGTTGACTTCGCTCGAAACGAAATTCTCGTGCGCGATGGCAAGGGAGCTAAGGACCGGGTGACGATGTTGCCGGAGTCGCTGAAGAGACCGCTTCAAGAACATCTGCGCAAGGTGAAGGCAGTGCATGAGAAAGACCTTACCGACGGTTGGGGACGCGTTCCGCTGCCCGATGCGCTGGATCGGAAGTATCCGAACGCTTCTCGGGAGTGGCGTTGGCAGTGGGTCTTTCCGCAAGAGCACCGCTGGGTAAATCCCAAGACAGGCGAGCAAGGTCGGCATCACGTTGATGAATCTATCCTGCAGAAGGCGTTCAAGCAGGCAGTTGAGAAAGCTGGATTGACGAAAAGGGCAACCTGCCATACACTGAGGCATTCCTTTGCGACGCATTTGATTGAGGCAGGTTATGATATTCGTACTGTGCAAGAGCTGTTGGGGCACAGTGATGTGCGCACGACGATGATCTACACGCACGTGTTGAATCGCAGCGGCAAGGGCGTTCAAAGCCCGGTGGATACCTTGTGAGGTAAAGGAGTTGCGTGTTAGGCGGAAACCGTATAACATGAGAACAATGTTTTGAGACAGAGCAAACTCTATGGAAAGCAAGAACTTGACAATTCACCCGCCGATGCGTATTGTGCCGACAGTTAGTAGTAAATGCGTGTTAGGCGGAAACCATATAATCAGTAGTTAGGCCGCCAATCCATCTCCGGGGTCGAGTGGGTATTTGTAAATGTTGCTCGCAATCTTAAACTGCGACCCCGAAAGGAAAGAACTCCAATGGCAAACATACTGGCGCTAGCGGGCCCAAACTCAAAGTACAAACAGCCCGGCGCGAAGCCGGCCGGATTTTGGGCTGGGCTTTGGCATGGCATACTTGCCGTCATTGTGTTCATACTAAGCCTCTTCACCCCAAAGGTACGTATTTACGAGACTAATAATCGAGGGCGACTATATGATTTTGGTTTTTTACTTGGGGTGGGAACACAAGTACCACTCTCCATCTACATTGGCCCCTACAGGTTGGTATAGAAGAATGGTCGAGGTTGAGAACACCGGAAATAAAGAGGACTGCCTAACACGCCGCTGAGCCGACCGCTGAAAAGCGCGGCGGCTCAGCGGCAAACCGTTAGACTGCCTTCAACCATCCTGCTTGGAGAGCTTGAAAGTTCTCCCAGAGGTGATAGGATTTCAAACTGGCCATGGGCTTACGCTTCGAATGGGATCCAAAGAAGGCCGCCGCGAACCTGGCCAAGCACGGCGTCTCATTCGAAGAGGGTCTCACGGTCTTTTCGGATCCTCTGGCCCGCATCTTCGACGATGAGGATCACTCAATTGAGGAAGAGCGCGAAATCATCATTGGGCATTCGACGAAGCATCGTCTGCTGTTAGTGTGCTTCACCGCTCGGGCAGGATCGATCCGCATCTTTAGTGCGCGGAAAGCAACAAGGAGGGAACACCAGGACTATGAAGAAAATGTCAGCTCGTAAGAAATCGCCGGTTCTTCCCGACAAGATGCGCCGGGAATATCGCTTTGATTACACGAAGGCCAAACCCAACCGCTTTGCCGCTCAGATGGGAGCCGGGACGATCGCGGTTGTTCTGGATCCGGACGTCGCCGCGGTCTTCCAGTCGTCGGAATCCGTCAACGCCCTGTTGCGCTCCGTGATCTCGGCACTACCAGGAGGCTCCAAGCCATAAGCAGTGGCAGTCTAACAACGGCTTGCAGCGGGCGGGGGAGACAGCGGCGGTTTGCGGCGCAGCGGCGCAGCCATAGGCCAGTGGTGGTGCCGCCCCCGCCGCTGAAGCCTTGGCCGTTAGACTCCATACTCAGTTATAAAACCGCAAGAGAGGAGGCGCTAATGGAACCTTTCATCAGCTTTTTCGAGAACATAACTGAGACTCTTGGAAGCAAGGGCTTACTCGCTCTAGGTGGGGTGATCGGCTTTCTCATCCCACGCTTCCGGTCTCGGAACCCAACAGCGACCAGCGTGTTGTCCCTAATTTGGTCTTTCCGTGGCCGGTGGTGGCGTAGCTTCCGGAATTGTAGGCTATTTCATCAAGAAGAAGCTATTTACCTATCTCGACGCCTAATAGGTGAAGGCATGCAAAGTGGCCTCGGACGCCTTGTTAAGGTTCCAGCGATAGCTATCTTAGTTTCCCCAGCACTCGTCGGCAACTGGAGCAGCGCCTTCGGGCAAGTGAAGAACATGCTTGTGCCAACATTTGTGACCGGCGGCGATGATCTGCGAGGTGGTAGTGACAACGTTCACATTGCAGTGCTACTTAGATCAGGCGAGGAGTTACGCTTCGAGAACGTTAACCGATCTGCTTCGTGGTCCAACAACTCGACCCACAATGTGACAGTCCCCTTGCCGTCACGCATCGCCTTTGAAAACATTGTCGGCGTGAGACTGGAAACAACATTCACTGGCGGGATTTCGGGTGACAACTGGAACCTCGACCGCTTGGTCATCGTGGGGCGCATCAATGGCGTAGAGCGAATACTGTTAGATCAAACTGGAAGTCCATTGTTCCGTTTTACCGGAGATCAACGCACTCGTGTGTTCCGTTTCACTACTCTTCCACCTCCTCCCTCGCCTCCGGTCATGACACGCTTTGACCCACGAGTTCACGGCTTCAGGTTCGCCAATAACTTTAAAAATATATTCATCAGCGAGCTTAACTGGTTTACTAGTGGTCTATGCGGTGGTATGGTATACGCGGCGCTTGACTACTTCCATGCTGGTAAGCCCGTGCCGCTGCAAGATTACATGCTGGCAGAAGGGACCACGCTACAAAGTTACATCTACAATCGACAAGTCAATTCAATCCAGGACAATTTGGATAAGTGGACCGAATATAGCTTCAACCCGTTTGGCTCTCGCAATCGCGAGTTCTTCGCATGGGGTTTGCAGTTTGGTTCTGGTCGTCTCGGTGAACTGATAAGGAGTTGTGGCCTGAGACCCGGCCAAGTCACCGCCAATCGAACTTCTATACCAGCAGACCGCTTTTTCGGCGGTCTTGGGTGAAATTTACTTTGCCTCATTTCCCATTGGGGTGAGGCTTCGGAGGAGAATCACACGGACATTGCCATTAAAGTCGTCTCTATATTCTTCGGGGATCGTAATGCTTGCTCCGCGAAGTGAATGGCTCGACCTCCAGTATCGGGGTGATGCGCACATCGAACAGATTCATTGTCAGGCGCTCAATTTGATTAATGATGCAATTGGTGCGCATGACAAAGCGCTGAGTGATGCGCCGATAGTTTGCCGCTACAAGTTCCTGCTCACGATCTCGCCAGCTGGAGAATATATCCTTGACGCTTGCTTCAAGCTCTCGGTTGAGGGCCTCTACCAGCTTCTTCTTGGTTAAGTGTTTATGGCGCTCGTAAGCTGCATTGATTCGGCGCAGGAGAATGGGGAGATTTTCCTCGGCAAACGCTCGAAGATCATCTTCCACGCGGGCGAGCAACCTGGCTATCTCTCCGCGCAGCAGCAATTCAGTATCTTCTCCTTCCTGCACGATGCTTGCCGCGTTTTGCTTGAACGCCTCGGTCTTCTCCTTAAGCTCCTGTAGCGGCAGGGCCACCGCTTTCGCCTCCAGTTCGATGGAACTCTCTGCTTCGGCAATGAGCGAGACCAATCGTTTGCCTGTTGCGCTGATGAGCGCGTCCCCCTTCTCTTGCATCAGGAATCGGCTGAGGCGCTCTTCGAACCGTGGCAAACCGCTCTCATCAAGTAGATGTAGTTGGCCCAGGAGTCAGGCTTGTAATGCCTGTTTGGCTGAAAGCTGATAGATCTCAACATTAGCAAGGCCGATGCTTTTGCTAATAATCTCCCTGGAGAACTCCAGTGATTCGCGTCGCTCCGCTTCATTGAGATAGTCGATTTTATTCTGGACAAAGAGGAATTTGGCGGCATAACGTCTGGCTTCATGCAAGAAGTCAAGCTCATCCTGGCTAATCGGCTGGTCGGCGCTGATCAAGAAGATAGCTGCATCGGCTTGAGGCAGGAACAGATAGGTTATCTCAGTATTGCTCTTATAGACCGAGCCGACGCCCGGCGTGTCGATAAGGCGCACGCCGTCGCGAAGCAGATCTGCCGGGAAGCTGACATAAACTTGGGCAACCCCCTTCTCATTATTCGGGTTCCCCCGCTCTGTGATGAAGTCGGCTAAATGCGCTGGCTCGATGGTCGTTTCCCTGCCGTCGGTAAACTCAACTGTGGCAGCGGGAGCAGGCCCAAAGCCGAGAATAGTGACGACCGAAGTAAGGGGGACGACGGCAGTAGGGAGCAGCTCAGCGCCGAGCAGAGCGTTAATGAGAGTTGATTTACCGCGAAAGCGATTGAGCATTTATGCCCTCCGATCCGTGAAACCTATCTCGCTTCGGCCGGAGGGCAAATAAAAACTCCTACCCGGCCCCCTCGACCGAAGCAGGAGTTATCAATTCGCAATTCTTGCGAATGGTTGAGGTGAACTCCATCACCCTTTTAAATTGCGTTTATCTTCTGAATTAATATAGCATAGCTTGCAACTTCTGGAGATGGCATTCTTCTCAGAGAGAATCCTGATGGAAGCGCAGATGGAAGTCAGAGAGAATAATGATGTTTCGAGAAGGTCCGCTCTGAAATTTGTCGTCCTGCTGGGTTTTGTGAGCCTCCTGGCCGATATGACTTATGAAGGGGCCCGCAGCATCACCGGCCCTTTCCTGGCAGTCCTGGGAGCGAGCGGCGCTGTAGTAGGTGTCGTTGCCGGATTTGGCGAGCTGGTCGGCTACAGTCTGCGCCTCGTCTCAGGCTATATCAGCGACAGGACGGGGCGATACTGGGCAATCACGCTTCTGGGCTACGGGCTGAACTTGCTGGCGGTGCCGTTGCTTGCGCTGGCCGGGCGCTGGGAGATGGCGGCTCTCCTTATGATAGCTGAACGATTAGGGAAAGCATTTCGCACCCCGGCGCGTGATGCGATGCTCTCGCACGCCACCAGTAAGATCGGGCGAGGATGGGGCTTCGGGTTGCACGAGGCCATGGATCAGATCGGCGCGACTCTCGGCCCCCTGATTGTTGCCACAGCTCTGTTTTTCACAGAAGGCTATCGAATCGGTTTCGGCATTTTAGCTGTGCCGGCGCTCCTGGCGCTGGGTGTGCTGATAGCAGCGCGCTTGCTTTATCCCGTCCCTCGCGATTTAGAGACGGTCTCGCCAGAGATGAAGACGGAAGGGTTCGCGCGCGTCTTCTGGGTATACCTTGTTGCATCAGGGCTGATTGCTGCGGGTTACGCTGATTTCCCGCTGATAGCTTATCATTTTCAAAAAGCATCTCCCATTTCTGCGGATTGGATTCCGATATTCTACGCTATCGCCATGGGGGTCGATGCTCTTGCAGCGATCATACTGGGTAGATTGTTTGATCGAATCGGCATCTCTATATTGTTGGCTGTCTCTTTCTTCTCTTCGCTCTTTGCGCCGCTGGTCTTTTTTGGCGGATTCTACCCGGCTCTTCTGGGAATGGCTTTGTGGGGAGTAGGGATGGGAGCGCAGGAATCTATTATGAGGGCGGCCGTTGCCGAGATGGTCGCGGCAAATAGACGCGCCTCAGCATACGGAGTCTTTAATGCAGGCTACGGGGTATTATGGTTTCTGGGCAGCGCATTGATGGGTATGCTCTACGATATTTCAATTCCTTCTCTTGTATTATTCTCGGTAGCAATGCAACTTAGCTCTGTCCCTTTGCTCTATCTGGCGAAGGGTGCGCCAACCGGAGTTAGGTAGCAACTGCGCGGCTCCGAAGGGGCGACCTGTCTATAGAACGTTGTCTGACAGTAGCTGGGCTAGTATCAGACAAGCGGCGCATGCCGCCGGATAATGCCGCAGTGGACGGCGGTTGCGGTAAAGGGCTATGGCTGATGGCCTCGTGCGCGGCTCCCCTTAAGCAATTGAAACATAGTCGGGGTTGCCACCAGCGAGAAGAGTACCGAGATGCACAGTCCGCCGATAACTGCTATTGCTAAAGGCCTGAGCATCTGGGCCCCTGAGCCAACGCCGAAGGCGAGCGGCAGCATCCCCAGCGCCGCTGCCAGCGAAGTCATCACCACCGGCCTGATCCTTCGCCTGCCCGATTGGACTAATGCTTCGGTCAGACCGGCCCCTTCGGCAATCAGGTGATCAACAAAATCGAGCATCAGGATGCCGTTTTTAGCGACGATGCCTATGCCGATGATCGCCCCCATAAACGAGATGATATTGAATGATGTCCTTGTGAGGATAAGCGCCGCCAGTACCCCAAACAGAGACAGCACCGCGCCGAAAACTATCGAGAGCGGGTGCAGGAACGAGCGAAACTCTATTACCAGGACAATAAAGACAAGGAGTATCGCCATCAATAGCACAAACAGGAGGTTCCGGAAAGATTCTTGTTGCTGCTTATAGAAGCCGCCGTATTCGAGACTGGTTCCGGGCAGCAGCAGGACTTGCTTGTTCACCTTCTCCTGAATCTCTCTCATGGCGCTGCCCAGGTCACGACCGCTTAACCGCGCTCGCACAGCGACCGTTTGCCGTAAATCTTCTCGCCTCAACTCAGTCTGCCCACTCTCCAGTCGCACATCGGCTATTTGGTCGAGAGGGACAGTAATTCCTGAAGGGGATCGGATGAGCATCTTGCGAATCACATCTGAATTGGCGCGGAAGCGTTCGTCCATTACCACTCTCACCGTTACTGCTCTATCGCCCTGAAGGATATAAGAGGCCGCATCGCCCAGCAGAGCTGTATTTACTGCGCGAGCCACATCTTCGGTGCTCATGCCGATGCGAGCAGCTCGCTCGCTGTCCACCTTGAGGGTGAGCGCGGGGCCGGTGATGACCACCCCGTGAAAGACATCGACAACTCCCGGGATACCCTCAATGATGCTGGCAATCTGCATCGCTTTCTCTTTGATTACCTGCTGGTCGCTTGAGAATACTTTGATCTCGATTGGCGCAGGGGACCAGGTTAGATCTCCAATGAGATCATTCAGTATTCCGGCAAACTCGACATGCAGGGCGGGTTCCGATGACTCTATCTTTTTCCTCAGTTCATCGGTGATCTCTTCGACCGAGCGGCTGCGATTGGCTTTGAGCTTAACGAGGAAGTCTCCTGTGTTAGGTTCCGCGATGGCCAGGGCCAGCCGCGCCCCTGTGCGGCGAGAATAACTCTCTATCTCAGGGGTCTCGACCAGGAACCGTTCAACCCGGCCGAGGATGCGATTAGTCTCGCTGAGCGATGTGCCCGGCGGAGTGAAGTAATCGAGCACGAACGCCCCCTCATCTTGAGCGGGAAGGAAGTCCGTGTCAACAAACCGGTAGAGGACAAGAGCCATTACCGCTATAATCAGTGAGATTGTTATTGTCTTCCATTGATGTTTGAGCGCAATCGAGAGCGCCTGCTCATAAATGGCCACTGCTTTGGCAAATATGCGCCCCGCTCTGCTAACTTCATCGGCCTTCTTCTGCGCTGAGGCTGGGCCGACAAAGCGCAAGGCGAGCGTTGGCGTGAGCGTTAGAGCTAAGATAAGTGACGTGAGCAATGCTGCAACCATTGTCAGCGCCAGGGCGCGAAAGAAGACCCCCGGCACCCCGTCGAGGAACGCCAGTGGGATAAAGACCACCACCGGCGTCAGAGTCGAGCCTATGATCGGCGGAGTGATTTCAGCGACCGCCAGCTCAATGGCCGCGCGCTTGTCCAGGCCGCCGGCAACCTTCGTGAAGATGTTCTCAACCACTACAATTGCGTCATCAATCACCAGGCCGATGGCGGCGGCGATGCCTCCCAGAGTCATCAGATTGAAGCTCAGCCCGATCAGCTTCATAAAGATGAGCGTCACAAGGACGGTGACGGGAATGACCACCGTGGCAACAACTGAGGTCCCCCAGTTCTTGAGGAATAGGTAGAGGATCAAGATGGATAGCAGCAATCCTATGATAATACTCTCCCAGACGCTCCTGATCGATTGATGCACGAGGAGCGATTGATCATAGAAGAAGGCCAATTTCATATCCGGCGGTATCTCCCTCCTGATCGCTTCCAGCTCTTTATTGAGTCCATCGGCGACGGCAATAGTGCTTGCTTCAGGCTGGCTTCGGATATTGAGGAGGACAGCATTAACTCCATCGGCGGTCACGATATTGTACTGCGGTTGTACCCCCGGACGAACGGTTGCAATATCACGTAAAAATATAGGCGATTGATTGCTCCAACTGACAACTGTCTCGCCGAGTTTCTCCGATTCTTTCACCTGTCCGCTCAACAGGAGGAGATAGAGCTGATGATTCTCATCGAGCATTCCCGCCGAGGTAATCAAGTTGGTCTTGCGCAACGCATCAACGACTTGAGAGAAGCTCAGATTATAGGCCTCCAGTTTCACCGGATCGATTGCCACGTGATATTCGGGTACCCTACCGCCAACCAGGTCTACTCGCGCTACTCCCGGCACCCGCGTCAGACGGGGTTTGATCTGATAGCGTGCCATCTCCCACAGAGCGGCCATATCGCGCGATTGCGATGTCAGACTGATGCCTATGATGGGAAAGCTGGAGAAAGTCAACCGGTATACCTGAGTGGTAGTATTGGCAGGGAGTTGGCTGGCAAGCTGAGATAATCTGCCCTGGACAAAGAGCAGAGATTGCACCATATCGACTTGCCAGTTGAAGAAGACGTTAATCTCGGCGGAGCCACGACTTGTTGCCGAGCGGATCGAGGTTACACCGGGGATATCATTGATTGCCTCTTCTATTGGCCTGGTAATAGTCGCCATCATCTGCTCGGCCGGCATCACCCCGCTATCGACGAGGATGACCACGCGGGGAAAATCGGTCTGAGGAAAGACCGATGTAGGCATTGTCAGGCCAGCATAGATGCCTGCCAGACAGAGCGCGAATGTGATGAAGATAATCGCTTTGCTCTGCTCGGTAACGAATCTCGATAGCCCGGTCATTGCTTCTCCTGATTCTGCTGTATTCTCACTTTGGTCTTGTCTGCCAGACCATAGTTGCCTTCTACCACAACTATCTGTCCGTGATTTATGCCGGAGAGTATCTGCACCAGGTTCCCCTGTCTGACGCCTAGAGTGACCTTCACCGGATGGGCAATAGACCTCTCATCAACTGTGATTATTGTGCCTTCATTGGCGCCTTCTTGAAACTGAATGCTGCTTGCCGGTGCGACCAGCGCTCCCTTTATAATGGCAGTGGTAACGGTGACTTTGACAAATGCGCCCGGTCTGAGTTTGAGGTCAGGGTTTCTCGCCATGATCCAGACTTCGACCAGCCTGGTGGTCAGATCAGCAGCGGGGCTTATCAGCCCAACGCTCCCGGCAACTAGCTCCCCCTCTTGAAGAATGACCTGAGCAGCATTCCCCAATCGGATCTTGCGCGCTGCTGCTTCGGGAAAGTTCGCTTTGATAATGATCTCGTCCAGATTCATGATGGTGACCAGAGGAGCGCCTGATGAGGCCATCTCTCCCTTGTAAAGGAGCTGGTCGGTAATGAGACCGTCAATGGGACTGGTGATCTGCGCGTAAGAGATTTGCGCTTCGAGGTTTTGCAACCTGCTCCTGGCCTGTTCGACGCGACTTCTGGCAATTTCAATGTCCTTGATACTGAATTGCTGGCGCAGCAGGCGGAGATTCTCGGTTGCAACATTGAACTCATTCTCCGCCGTAGTGAGCGAGAGCGCAGCGGCCTCAAGCTCTCGTTTGGGAATACCCCCCTGGTCAAACAGCTCTTTTCGGCGGTTATAGAGGGCGCGAGCAGTCTCCAGCGCCGCTTTCGCGCTCGAGACTGCTGCTTCAACTCTGGCGACATCCTGGGGTTGAACGCCCGACGAGAGTTTTTCGGCAGCCAGGGTCGCCTCTCTCAGGGTCGCCTCGGCCTCATCGCGGGCTGCGCGCAGGTCTCTGTCCTCAAGTTGAGCGATCACTTGCCCTGCTCTTACGCTCCTGCCTTTGAGCAACTCCATCTGGCGGATAGGGGCGGATATTTTGGCGCTCACCGTTGCCTTGAATTTAGGGAAGATCACCCCAGTAGCTGAGACCGTCTCCTCAATATCTTGCTGCTCAACCTTTGCTACTTTTACTTCAACTGTTATTTGATTGTCCACTTCCGTCTGGGAGGCTCCGCTTGCGCAGGAAAGGGCTAAAACCGATGCGAGAATTAGTAGAAACTCTTTCAAATCCGTTCTCCTGTTATCTGCCTGTAGCGATCTCCAGGCGCGATTGAGCGATATAATAATCAAATAGCGCTGCGATATATGCCAGCTCGGCTGCGGCTTTTGAATTCTGTGAATCGACCACTTCGAGAATAGTTGCTTCTCCTGCCTGGTAACGCTTCTTCGATAGATCGAGGCTGGCAGTAGCTCGGCGCACATTCTCCTGCGCTTCGCGGATGCGTTCCTGGGCAAGCTCGCTGGCGCGGCGCGAACTATAATACTGGCTGAGGAATTGCCTATTGGCCATTTCCCGTTCTAGCTCTACCTGTTGCATTCGCAGGCTTGCCTGACGCTCTCTGCTCTTGGATATGCCCCATTCAAATAGTGGTATTCGGATAGAGATGGTTACTGCCAATCCGCGATGAGTGAGCAGGAAACGACTATCATCGAAGCCAAAGCTGAATGAATAGCTGACTTGCGGTCTGCGCTCAGTGCGAGCCAGTCGTGCTTGTTGCAGGAGGCTGCTCTCGGAGGCGGCGAAGAGGGAGAATTCCGGTCGGCGGCGAATCATCGCCTCGGTGAACTGGCTGAAATCGATCTTCTCCGGCGCATGATCAAACAGATCCACGATCTTTAACTCATCAGTCATCTGTCTGCCTATAAGCGATTTGAGATCATTCTCAGCACTGACTTGCTGCGCCTCCGCTTTATCCCGTTCTTGCTTTCTGATGGAGCGGGCAATCTCAGCACGCAGGACATCGGCCTTAGCTGCCTCTCCTTTTTCCTGGAGCAACTGCGTCAACTTGAGGAAGCTATCAGCCTCTTCCAAAGCCCGCTCGGCGATGCGCCGGTTCCACTGGGCAAGGAGCAAGCCGTAGTAGGCTTCTTTCACTGCAAGCCTCAATTGACGCTCGGCTATCTGCGAGCGCGCCCCTGACGCCAATTTTTCTGCCTCGGCCTTGCGCAGATTGTATCGCTGCCGGCCAAACATATCAACCTCCTGAGTTACTGTCAGCAAGTTTACATATTCATTGATCCCATTGGCGGGAATGAAACTTGGGACCCCCGGTAGCCCCGGCAGAGGGGAAGTATGAATATATGAATTGATGTAATCAAATCTGGGAAGAAGAGCTGCCCGCGCCTGTGAGACCTCTTCGCGGGCGATTGCCTCCTCCGTCTTTGCTTGTTGCAAGGGGGACGCTTGTCTCAGGGCAAGCTCTATGCACTGCTGTAAGCTCAATGGCTCCTGTTCAGTTACGGCTGAAGGTGAAGGGATAGACGCAGTCCGATTCTGCGCTCGGGCGCTCAGTGAAATGAGGAAGAGGAGCGCCGCCAGCGCCAGCAACTGTCTTGTTTGCATTAATCTCTCCTGTAGTTGAATTCTCTCAGCGTCATGACCCAATCAATATGATTATCATTAACGGAGATGAAGCGCCGGTGCTCGCTACTTCTCTTTGGCGCTGCTCTGAGGGTGCAGACTGAAATCTTCGGCGACCTCGTGGCTGTGAGTGTATTTGATAATTTCAACATCCGATAACACCAGCAACCCTTCACTTACCATATCGTCAAGTACCGGGATGACCTTTTCGATCTTCTCTTCTTTATCGACGATGGTGATCATAATGGGCAGGTCTCGGGATAGATGCAGCAGCCCGCCTCGGTGAATCCGTTGCTGCGCGCCGTATCCCATAATCCCGCGGTAAACGGTTGCTCCTGCCATATCCATCTCGCGCATCTTCCGCACAATTGCCTGGTAGAGGGGAAGGTTCTCCCATTGATCATCCTCTCCAATGTAGATGCGCAACATCTTTGCTCTGCCTTCTGCTTTCTCATGTGCCATGGATTATATCCTCCCATAAAAGGCATGTCACATTAGCTGTTAAATGCTTCTGCCTCGGTTGTCAGTTCAGTCTGGGGCGCGGCCGTGGGCATACTTGATAACTGTTACCTCCGAGAGCACAATCAGACCCTCACTGACCATCTCCTCGATGAGCGGTAGCACGGAGTTAATCTTTTCCTGTGTGTCAACCGCCGAGATCATTATCGGCAGGTCCCGTGATAGTCCAAGAAACCTGCTCTTGTGCAGCCGCTGATGTCCGCCGTAGCCCATAATCCCGCGATAGACGGTTGCGCCGGCCATGTCGAGTTCTCGCAGTTTCAAGACAATTGCTTGATACAGAGGCTTGTCATCCAGGCGATCGCCTTCGCCGATATAGATGCGCATCATCTTGGCTTTGCCTTCGAGCTTCGTCCGCATGTCCTTGCGCAGTTCCCATTTCCCAGACTCAGCTCCCTTCTCGATGTACTTTATCACTTCAGACTCGCCGGCAATAAAGACCGGGCAGGGGGCCTGTTTGATCACCCTTTCCGATACGCTGCCGAAGTGATGCCGCTTCTTGCCCAGCACAATTAGATCGACATTATTGGCGCGCGCATAGTCGCATATTACCTCCGCAGGGTGCCCAAGCAAGATGGATGTCTTTACCGGCTGGCCCTGCCGTTCCGCCTCTTCTCGCGCAGCGCGCACAAATGGTTCAAGGTGTTCTCGCCCGCTCTCCCCGGCGTCAATCACTTCATCAATTGTCCCGGTGATCTGCGGGATGGGTGCTACAGCTATAATCATCAACTCGGCGCGCTCACGACGCGCAAGCTTTATTGCGTAATCGAGCGCCGCTTTTGAATGGGGTTGGTCATCGATTGCTACCAGTATCAGATCGAATAGCATAGAACCTCCTCGATTTCCTGCTCAATCTTCGCTGCCAGCGGTTGCCATACTCTCCGGCAGCGCCTGAGCGGTCTTCGCCAGACCCGTATTAGCCTCTTCTAACGTCGGTCGGAAGAATGCTTGAGCGATCATTGTCGGTATCAATGCGCTCCCGATTACTACCGTGACAAGCACCGTGTACTGGCTCTGAGTAATGATCCCTCGCGTGTAACCGAACAGGGCTGAGATGGAGCCGAAGGTGAGCCCGGTGGACATCAATAGAGTTGTGTACTTGCGGATGCGCGGCGCGAAGTTAAAGAAGCGCGCCAGGGGCCATACTCCAATAAACTTTGTTGCCATCTTCACCAGCAATAAGAGGATGATCAGCGAGTAGCCGGCCCAGATTGCCGGCAGCGAAACAAGCATCCCCGCCTTGAGAAAGTAGAATGGAGTGAGGAAAGCAAACACAGTTGTGCGCAGGTGACGCACTATCGGACGGTTCTCTGCCAATAGCCTGGCTATAACCAGGCCCAGCAGATAAGCCGGAAGCACCGCCTCGCTGTTGGCTTTGGCAGCAAGGGCTCCGAGCGCGAACAATAAGAAGAACATGAGTTTGATCTCCGGCTCACTGACATGATTGCCGAATGTCCTGAAGAACCAGCGGGCAAAGCCGGGCGCCAATACCAGAGCGACAGTAGTTACCGTAGCAAAGATTATGAGCCAACTGTTGTAGTTGGCAAAAAGGACTCCCAAGGCGAGCACGGTGCCAAGATCGTTGACGAAACAGGCGGCGAGTATCACCTTGCCTATTGGAGTCTCGTTCAGCCCCGTCTCAAGCATGACGGCGTAGACCACTGCCACAGATGTAGTCGAGAGCGCGATGCCGCAGATTTGCGCTGCCTGCCAGCTCCAGCCAGCTAGATAATGGGCATAGACCATCGCGCCGAGAAATGGGAGAAGAAAAGCAATGAAGCCGATTGTCAGACTCTCTTTTAAATACTTGCGCAACACATCCGGCTCGATCTCTGCGCCCGCCATGAAGGTAAGCAGCATGCTTCCGAAACCTGCCAGGAAACCTATCCATTCAGCGTTAGGGGTCACATGAAGGAAGTTACCTGCTGCTGCGCCTGCCAGAATCTCGACCAGGGCCACCGATATTCCCGTGCGCTTGGCAATAAGTCCGGCCAGTAGCGCCAGAGCTACCCAGATCGAGGCTGTTGTCCAGAGAGTTTCCATTGTTCCTCCTAAAAAATAAAAACTCCTGATCCTGAAGCGATCGCTTCAAGATCAGGAGTCATCAACCTGCGCCAGGCAGGTGGTTACGGCGGCACTCCATCGCCCAGTTATGATAGCTATAACAGCATCTCGCCAAGATTATAGATTACCTCCGCACCCCTTCACAAGGGAAATAGTTTGGCCGGCGAGTGGTTTCGGCTTGAAATGATTTTCAATCCTCAATGAGATTGCTCTGGAAGATTGTAATGATGTTTGCTCTCAGTCTATACGAAATGCTATATTCAGACTCTCACAGCAGCCGATGTGGACCGGATCCTGATAGCTAGGTGTCCGGTTGAGTAATAAGGGAGCCGATATTGTGAGAGTTCGGGTCAACACTATGCGTGGCCCCCTGGCTTTTAACCGGCGAGTAGAAGTTCAATGTTATCTACATTACGTTCTGCGCTCCTGCTCTTCTTTTTCGTCTTCGGTTCGGCCTCTGCTTACGCTGAAACTCTGTTGATACTTCCATTCGAGAACACGTCGAGGCGGCCGGAGTACAACTGGATTGGCGAAGGATTCTCGGAGCTTTTCGCCGACCTGCTGGAGATCCCCGGTTTGAGAACAATAAATCCGGATGAGCGCAATCTGGCTTATGAGCGCGTAGGTGTGCCGAGCACGGCGATTCTCACCCGCGCTACCGTAATCAAGATAGCAGAGAAGGCGAATGCCGATCTGGTACTTATAGGCAGCTACAGTGTGCGAGGCGATGGCCGGGATGCGTCAATATCTATTACTGCGCGCTTGATCGATATAAGAGAAGGTCGCCTAGTCGGCAACGAATATAGTCGCGGGGGGCAACTCTCAGACCTGCAAAAGATTCTGGGCGAGCTTGCCTGGACGCTCCTCTACAGACGCAATGCGGCTCTGCCTTTTTCCCGCGATCAGATTGTCAGTCGGGCCACTGCTGTGCCCCCCGCCGCGTTCGAGAGTTATATGAAAGCTCGCCTGACCGCAGACAGGCAGGATAAGGTCCGGTTTCTCAATCGCGCTGTTAGAGAGGCAAAGGAACGCTATCCCCAAGCCGTCTTCTATCTCGGCCAGGTGCTCTATCAAGATGGGGATTTCGAGGAAGCGGTCAAATGGCTGGAAAAGATTTCGCCCGAAGACCCTAACTACCCGGAAGCCGCTTTTTATCTGGGCGTCAGTCGAAACAATATCGGCGAGGTTGATAAGGCGCTGGCGAGCTTCTCCGGCTTGATGCAGCGATTGCCTTTGTATGAGGTCTACAATAACGCAGCCGCGATGTATGTCAAGAAGGGCCAGGTCGCTCAGGCGCTGCCACTGTTTAAGAGCGCTGCTGAGACGGCTGTGCGCGATATGGACGTGCAGTTCAATTATGGTTATGTGATGTGGCAGGCGGGTAATTTCCAGGGCGCAGTTGAGCAGTTGAAGAAGGTGGTAGAGCGACGTCAGGCAGATGGCGAAGCGCAATATATTCTGGGCAAGAGTCTGGCGAAACTTGGCCGCAACCAAGAGTCGGCAGCCGCTATTGATAAGGCCAAGAGATACCTCAATCAATTTGCTAATTGGGAGACGACGGGCAAGATCCCAGTCCTTGTGCGCATCAAGCCCCAGTTCAATAAGAGCGCTTATTACCAGTTGCGTCGCGGCAGCGCTCAAACCGGCGCCGCTGACGCAAGTCGCTTGACGCCGGCTGATGAAGCTCTAATGCGCGCGCGGGGGTATTTCCTCGCTAACCGCGATCAAGAGGCTATAAACGAATTGAATAAAGTCCTTCAATCGTCGCCTGATAATGCTGAAGCTCATTTGATGCTGGGAAGGATTTACGAGAGGCGAGCAGATTACCCCAATGCCGTCAACACGCTTAAAGCGGCAATCTTCTGGAACCCTCGACTTACTGCGGCCCACGTTCTTCTCGGACGCATATACACATTGCAGAATAACTGCGATCAGGCCAAAGCTCATTTAAAGAAAGCTCTGGAGATAGACTCCAAGAATACCGACGCTCTGGCATTGAAGCGAATCATTGAAGCTAATTGCGATAAGCGATAACTCTGATTGGGAAAAAGAATAGCTCAGCCGGCGCTGGCCACACCGGCTGAGTGAAAGTTGAGGCGAATGAGAATGAGACGTGAGTTTTACCCCCCTTAAGTGAAAGTTCGGCCTCGCTGCTTGGCTTGGCCTCAAATTCTGACGCGACCTGGAGAGTGTCCCCATCTGCCTTTTGCTCTCTGCCGCGCTATTGCCGGTCTGGTGCTTCGATAGATCTTAAATGCCACGTAACCGGCGATGGCCTGCAAGAAGAGCGCTGCCCCAATCAGGTAGTATTGAAGCAACTGGGAATGGGTTAAGCTTCTAGGCGTTGTTTCGACGCTGTTCTGCGGAGTTGGAGCAACGGTGATGACCTGATTGTCTGAAACCGGTTTGGCATGATTTTCCAGAAAGTGCGACATCAGACCTGTCAGCACAATGATCATCATAATGCCAAATGGAAGCTTCGCCAATCTGCCGCGAGGCGTTTCATCATAGTATTCAAACTCCGCTTCAAAGTGTCTGGACATTTGGGATCTCTCCTCCGGGTTCTTAACGCTGCTATATTTGGAAGGCGCAACTGCATTCAAGCTGCGCCAGCGGCAAAAGCATTGAGCAAAGGATGTGCCGGGCCCTAGCGCCTGATCATGAGCCGGTCCGGCGCCGGGACAAATAGTTTTAAAATAACGGAGTTAGAGCTATTCGGCGATGATCGGTTCAGGATCAAAGAACGTCGCTAGACAGTCACAATAACTTAATCTGATAGACTCTTTGTCCCAAATTGACCGAATTATCAAGCGGCTTTGCCGAAGATAGGAGAGTGATTGTGAGCAAGGCAATTGTCATAATCTATTCTAAGCCCGGCTGTTGCCTTTGCGATGAGGCTAAAGAAACCATTATGAACGCCGGTTGTAGTGAAGAGTTTCAGTTACAGGAGATCAATATTGAGGACGATCCAGCGCTTTTCCAGCAGTATAAATATGAGATCCCGGTTGTCTTCATCAACGGCGTCAAGGCATTTAAGTACCGATTGACGGCCAGCGAGTTTCGGCGCAAGCTCCGCCGCTTGAATAAAACATAGGCGCAGCGGAGATGTTCCAGTTTTTACATTTAATGCAGCAATCAAGTTGTGCTAAACTAAGGTTCAAACTATGGTGGAGGGCAACTGAGTAGCGCTGCGGACGATATGAACCCGCACTTTTCTACAAGGGTAAAAGATACTGCGCAATGGCCGGTTGCGGTTGTGTCATCTCTGAGGAGTCACGATCGTCAGCAACGACATGGGAGAAACAATGAGAACAGCGCAGTTGGGTTGCAGCTTACTGCCCACTGCCTGATCTTTTCTGAGGGGACTTTCAGACGGCTCGTGCGACACCCAGAAATGATGAAAATGGGCGCGATGTACAGTAACCTGTCAGGTTGCTGCCTGTCGCGCACTATCAGCAACCTGACAGGTTACTGTACATTTTCTGAGGGGACTTTCAGACGGTTTGTGCGACACCCAGAAACAATGAAAAGCCTGGGGGCACTAGTTTCCTTGCCTGCTTACTTGCTAGGTAGTGCGACCTGGGCAGGCAGGGATGAGAGGCGCTCCCGGAGCATCTTCTGAGGAGTCTTTCATGACGCTTGAGCGACACCCTGAAATAATGAGAACAGCGCGGTTGGAAGAAGCCTGCCTACCGCCTTCTGCCTACTGCCTACTGTTTTCTGAGGAGGGACAATGTGGAATAGGATTAAGCGACTCTTTCGCGCTATCTTCGGCGGCATAATTGATAAGGCAGAGGACCCTGAACTGGTCTTAAATCAAGTTATCCGCGATATGCGCGATAAGGTGCCGCAGATGAACGAGAATGTGGCGCGTGTGATGTCTACTGAGAAGCTGCTTGAAAAAGAAGTGGCGCTGCTTGAACGCGAAATTCAAGCCAATGACGCCAAGGTGAAAGCTGCTATCAAACAGGGCCGCGATGATATTGCTAAAACCTACATCGCTCAGATGCAGGAGAAACGGACTGCGCTTGAGCGTTCGCGCGAGCAACTGGAACAGGCCAGGAAGGCTTCTCAGCAAGCCATCCGCTTCCGCGATAATTATATGCTCCAGATGAAGAAGAAATCTGCCGAGGCGATGCAGCTTATCAATGCCAGTCGTCAGGCCAAACTTCAGGAGCAACTGGCGCAAACAATGGCCAGCTTCCAGATAGGCGATGAGGCCAGCACATTTGACGAGATGCGCGAGAAGATCAATCGCCGGGCAGCTACCGCAGAAGCCAAGATGGAGCTTGCCACTTCAGGCATTGACACTCAGATCCAGGAGATCGAGCGCGAGGCATTCAACATCGAGGTTGATGAGACTCTCATGGCCTACAAACGTCAAATGGGCCTTGTCAACGAGCAATCGCTTTCAACGGGCAGTCTCGGCAGCGAGACGGCCACTTCTGAGAAGACGCTTGGACCATCTGAGAGGAGCAAGGTGCTGGAGTAGTTTCTGTTCTGTTTGCCAGATAGCCGATGTCTTATGTCTGATCTCTGACTGAAGAAAGCCCCCGTAGACGTCGGACATAGGACATCGGACGTAGGACGTTTTTATAATGGATATGACCGAAAAGATTAACTACATTAAAGAGGCCCTCAAGGAGCCAATCAATATCTGGTCAATGGTAGGCTTTGCCGCCGCTGCTGCCTATATGCAGTCGTGGATCCCGCTGGCTGCCGGGCTTGTAACCGAGATTGCCTATTTGACCAGTGTTCCGGCAAGCTCGTTCTATAAACGCATAGTAGAGCGCCGGGCAATGCGCCGCCAGTTGGAGGGCCGCAAGAAAGCGCGCGAAGAGCTGATCAAGACCTTCGATCCGCGCGAGCGCGAAGCCGTCGAGTACCTGCGCTGGATGAAGGGGCAGATATATCAGAACTACATGAAATTCACTCGCATGAGAGAGGTCCCCCCGGATGTCCAGCGGCTTGAGACTCTGTGGGAGTCGTTTGTGGATCTGCTTGACATCTATCGGCGATGTAAGAATCATTTGCGCTCAATCAATCGACAGGCGATTCAAAACCAGATTGCCCAGGCCGAGCGCGCTACCTCTCAAGCGGATGAAGCGACCAGGGGGTTATTCGAGAAGAATCTGGAGATCCTGCGACGCCGCTTGCGAACCATTGATGATATTGAAAAAGTAGTCAAACGCATAGAAGCGCAGTTGCAATCAATAGAGAACTTCTTCGGTCTGGTCAACGATCAGGTGGTCACAATGCCGACGCCTGAGAATATCTCTGCTCTTGATTTCGATTCGTTGCTCTCCAGCATAGAGATGACCAAAGAGATTCTGCAAGAGACCGCGCCGATAATGAATACCCTCGAGAGCCTTGAGCGCGATACTTCAACTGTTCTGCGCCCTTCCGTTGGCCAGCAGTTGCGACAATGAACTCGGTGTGCTGCCGCTCATCGCGCCGCACACTTCGCCTTCGCAGAATTGTAGTTTTGACAATACCCTTGACCAGAAATTGTCTGTCTCCGTGGCTCTTTGTATAATTTTGATTGTCATCATCGCAAAGGAGAAGAAGCAGTGTTCAAGAACGTGCAATTCATCACCGATGCGGAAGGCAATAGAACCGCTGTTATCCTGCCGATAGATGAGTACGAACAGCTAATAGAAGACCTGCATTTGATTCGCGTCTACCAGGAAAGCCGCGATGAGCCGCGCCGTCCATTTAGCGAGGTTGTCGAGGAGATGCGCCAGGCCGGAGAAATTGATGTATAGCGTGACTATAACATCACGCGCTGAGCGCGAGCTAAAGCGGCTTGAGCGATCTATCAAGAATCGGGTAGTGGCAACTATCCTCGCGCTTAGCAGTAATCCTCGTCCCTCAGGATCCCTTAAAGTGAAAAGCGAGCACCAGCTGTGGCGAATTCGCGTGGGCGATTGACGCGTCGGCTATGAGGTAGACGACGATGCTCGCGAGGTGACCATAATCAGAGTAGGCCACCGAAGCGAGTTTTATGACTGATTATCCGCTCAAGCGTTTATTTCTCCCCCCATCAGTTTCGACCAGCCCTTGTTGTTGCCCGATCTCGGCTATCGTCTGGAGCGCGTCCCAGCCAAACATATTGCTATAGAGCTTAGGAAAAAGATTGCGGTAGGTTCGGGCGGTTTTGAGGGCAAGAACTTCGGGCGTCGGGCACTCTCAAAACCGCCCGAAGTTCTTGCGCCCTCAAAACAATTCAAAAATAAACTTGTTTTGAGGGCCACTTAGCAGACTGATTTCTTACGAGCGATACCCGAAGCTCAAAACAATTCAAAAATAAACTTGTTTTGAGGGCGCTTGGCGCCCGAACGGAAAAGTATTTTTCCCGAAGAGCTATAGAACCTTCCCCCAACAGAGCGTGCTGCTTCCCGTTGTCTGTCTGAAGCAGTGTCCAAGAACGTGCAATTCATCACCGATGCGGAAGGCAACAGAACCGCTGTTATCCTGCCGATAGATGAGCACGAACGGCTAATAGAAGACCTGCACCTGATCCGCGTCTACAATGAGAGCTGCGAAGATGAACGCATCCCCTGGCAGCAAATCAAAGATGAGTTGATTGCGGAGGGCAAACTTCTTGCTTAGACTGTTCTGATTATGTATTATTGCGGCGGATGTCTGGTTTTGGAACAGACGTTCCGCATCTGTTTTTTTCCAGACAGTTGTGAGTTGTTGAAGCGATGCTGAAGACCACCCCGCCAAGCGATATCACCCTGGAAAAAGCGCTGCCCAATAGTATTGAGGCCGAGCGCTCTATTCTAGGAGCAATACTGCTCGACAACTCTGTCTGCAATCAGGCGGTAGAACTCCTCAAGCGAGAAGACTTCTTCCTCGATTCTCATCGCAAGATATTCAGCCGCATGGTCTATCTTTCAGAGCAAGGCCGCGCCATAGATTTTGTCACTCTGGCTGAAGAGCTTCAGCGGACGGGCGAATATGAGCAGGTAGGCGGCGGAAGCTACCTCACCAGCCTAATCGACGGCGTGCCGCGAGCGCCTAATATCGAGAACTACGCCAAGATCGTCAAACATAAGTCAATGTTGCGCCGACTTATCAATGTCTCTAATCAAATTATTGCCAGTTGTTTTGAGCAAGAGGACGAGCCGGAGGTGATCCTGGACAATGCCGAGCGAGCTATCTTTGAGATTGCTGACGAGAGGATTCGCGAAGGCTTTACCAGCATAAAGGTAGTTGCGCAGCAGCAGCTTGAATTGATCGAAGAGCGGGCCAGCCGCCAGATTCTGATGACCGGCATCCCAACAGGTTTTACCGAATTTGATCAGATGACCAATGGCCTTCAACCGGCGGATCTGATTATCGTCGCCGCCAGGCCAAGCCAGGGCAAAACCAGCCTGGCTCTTACAATAGCTCAGAATGCATCGATTCAAAGAGGCTGCACTGTGGGCATATTCTCTCTGGAGATGTCCAAACAGCAGCTTGTGCAAAGGATGCTCTGCTCAGAAGCGCGAGTTGATGCCCACCGGCTGCGCAGCGGCTATCTCAATCGCGAAGAGTGGGGGCGATTGGCAGAAGGGTTAGCGCGGCTAGCAGAGGCTAAGATATTCATTGATGATACGCCTGGAATCTCTATCTTAGAGATGCGCGCCAAGGCGCGGCGGCTCAAGGCAGAGCACAGTCTGGATCTGCTCATCGTAGATTATTTGCAATTGATGACCGGGCGAGGACGAATCGAAAGCCGCCAACAGGAAGTTTCGCAGATTTCGCGCGATCTTAAAGGGCTGGCCAAAGAGTTGAATGTTCCACTTATAGCGCTGTCGCAACTATCGCGCGCGCCGGAGACTCGCACCGATCACCGACCGCAGCTTTCTGATTTGCGTGAATCGGGCTGTCTCAGCGGCGATACATTAATTTACCTGCCCGGCCAGGGCGTACATCGACCGGTTAGAGAATTGATCGGCCAGATCGGGTTCCCAGTGCTGGCGCTGAATTTGAATACCTGGCGACTTGAACCTTATCCGGTCAGCCGCGCATTTGCTACCGGCTGTAAGCCGGTATATCGGCTAGCTACAAGTCGGGGGCGCAGTGTGCTTGCTACAGCAAATCACAAGTTTCTAACTCTGAATGGCTGGCGAAGGCTTGATGAACTTTCTCCCGGCTTGCCTCTTGCGCTACCTCGATATTTGCCCGAAGGGTCGGGGAGCAGGGGTGCCAGGGAGCAAGGGGGCAGGGGAGCAGGGGAGACGGCGCAAAGCGATGTCTATTGGGATGAGATCGTTGCCATAGAGCCTGATGGAGAGACAGATGTTTATGACCTGACTGTGCCGCAGGCGCACAACTTCGTTGCCAATGGACTTGTAGTGCATAACTCTCTGGAGCAAGATTCAGACCTGGTCGCATTCATCTTCCGCGAAGAGGTGTACAATCAGACAGAAGAGAACAGCGGCATCGCCGAGTTGATCATCGGCAAACAACGCAACGGCCCGATTGGCACTGTGCGCCTGGCATTCATCAAGGAGTTCACTCGGTTCGAGAACCTGTGGCGAGAATGATTGCTCTCTGCCGCAGTTGCAGCCTAATTCTGCTTCAAGGTCACATTCCCGCTCACCGTGTTAAAATGCAGTCTGTTGCCGCCGCGGCCTATCTGGCCTGAAATCTTGCGCCCCTGTCGTCCACTTATTGTCAACGGGAAGTCAGTGTCCAGACTGCCGCTTACCGTCTCCATCTGCACGTCGGCGTCAATACTGCTGGGAATCCTCACCATTATGTTTCCACTCACCGAATTGAACTTCATATCTGCCATCTCAGGCAGTTGAATGATTCTGGCTCTGACATCTCCGCTGACCGAATTTGCTGAGACGGGGCCGGATACATCGGTGATTCTAATATCGCCGCTCACGCTCGATGCTTTTACTGACCCGGTTACATCTGAAATCCTCACATTGCCGCTCACAGAAGAGATGCTGTTAAAATTGAAAGCCACATTGCGCGGCACTTTGAGATCAAAATCTACCGATACATCGCAATTGCAGTTGTCAGAATAACGCGCTTTAACTTCAAGGTAGTTGGAACCTGAATCTATTTCGATACGGACCAGATTGAGATCATCACCTCTTCTGGATCTCTTCACCGCATCGAGTTGCACCGTATCCGAATCCCACGCGGTGATTGTCACGTTGCCGCTTACATTGCCTATGCTGATCTTTGAATTGGCTCCAAGCCTGTAGCTCTGAGAGAGCCGATCCTCGGTTTGAGCAAAGACAATAGCAGTCGAAAAGCAAAGCGCGAAGCAAGACGCAAGTAGACAATGGAAGTTCCTTTTCATTATCGCTGGCTCCTTTATTTTAAGATCAATCTCGGTGAAGCAATTTCGCCCAGTTAGTGAAGTGGAAGAGAGGAAAGTTTCAATAAGAGATCAAATTGGCTGGCTCTTAGTGCGATAGGAATCGATTGTTGCTGGTTTGATTGGCCTTCACAACAAGTTCGGGCGCCCGCGCGCCCTCAGAACTCGTTTATCTTAAACCGTCTTGAAGGCGCTCGCGCGCCCGAACCGATCTGTGGCTTGGTTACAACGCGCAGCACTAGGCGCCGCAGCACTTCTTGTATTTCCGTCCGCTGCCGCAGGGACAAGGATCATTTCGGCCAACTTTAGGAGTGTTGCGAACCACCGTTTTAGGTTTGCCATCTTCTTCGCCGGCAGCGGCAGCTCCGGCATTGGCCTTAGTGAAGACAAGTCGGCTGCGACGTGGACGGCGCTGCTGCAACCGTTGAGGCTCTTCGGTGCTCACCTGCAAATTGAACAGCGCGCGAATCGTGTCCATATCAATGCGATCAAGCATCTCCTGGAACAGCCCGAATGACTCGCGTTTATATTCAACAAGGGGGTCCTTTTGACCATAGCCGCGCAATCCGATGCCCTCTTTGAGGTGATCAAGCGATAGCAGGTGATCTTTCCACTGAGCGTCTACTATGTTGAGCATGATGATGCGTTCGTAGTAGCGCATGGCCTCCGGCCCGACAGCCTTCTCTTTCTCTTCATATCTGGCTTTTAACTTCTCCCAGATCGCCTCTTTGATCTCATCGTAATTGAGGCTATCCAGGTCTATGCCTTCTACGTCAACATCGAAGCCGTACTGCTGGCGCAGCCATATCTTGAATCCTTCAACATTCCATTCGCTTGGATCCAGCTCCCGGTCGATGTAGTGCTTCATGAAATCGCCGAGCAGGTCTTCGGCAATTCCGAGTATGTACTCGCGCTGGTCAGACCCTTCCAGCAACTGGCGGCGCAGGCCGTAGATAGTTTCGCGTTGTTTGTTGAGCACCTCATCATATTCAAGCAGGTGTTTGCGGATAGTGAAGTTATGGGCCTCAACGCTCCTCTGCGCTGCTTCGATGCGCTTGGTCACCAGTTTGGATTCAATTGCTACACCGCGCTCCATGCCAAGCCGCTGCATTATCGCTTTAACCTTCGGTCCGGCGAAGATGCGCATCAGATCATCTTCAAGCGAGAGATAGAACCGCGAGGAGCCGGGGTCGCCTTGACGGCCAGAACGGCCTCTGAGCTGATTGTCGATTCTGCGCGCTTCGTGGCGCTCTGTGCCAATAATATGTAGTCCGCCGAGAGCAACTACCTCCTGGTGCTCCTTTTCCGTTAACGCTCTGGCCTTTCTCAGCTCCTCGGAATATATTTGCTGAGCGTTTTCCACCTCTTCCAGTGTAACTTGAAGCGATTTGCGTTTCTCAGGATCGAGTATGTCGGGATTGATGCCTTTCTTCTTCAACGCTTCTTTAGCAAGGAATTCAGGGTTACCGCCGAGGAGAATATCGGTTCCTCGACCGGCCATGTTGGTGGCAATCGTTACTGCGCCTTTGCGTCCTGCCTGAGCGATGATCTCCGCTTCGCGCTCGTGGTGTTTGGCATTGAGCACATTATGCGGGATGCGCAGCCTCTTCAATCTTTCTGAAAGAAGCTCGGAGTTTTCGACCGAAGCCGTGCCTACAAGGATCGGCTGGCCTGTAGCATGGACCTGCTTGATCTCTTCAACCACTGCATCCCATTTCTCTTCCAGAGTGCGATAGATTACATCCGAATTATCTACACGGATCATTGGCATGTGAGTTGGGATAATTGCCACATCGAGTTTGTAGATCTTGGCGAACTCAGCAGCTTCTGTCGCCGCCGTGCCGGTCATTCCCGCAAGCTTGTTATACATACGGAAATAGTTCTGCAAAGTGATAGTAGCCAGCGTCTGGTTCTCTTGCTCTATCTTGACCCCTTCTTTAGCCTCGACTGCCTGATGCAGTCCATCTGACCAGCGGCGGCCCGGCAAGATTCGACCGGTGAATTCATCGACAATCAACACCTGGCCGTCCTTGACTACATACTCTTTATCTTTACGGTAGAGCGTATGCGCTTTGAGCGCCTGATTGACGCAGTGCAGCAGCTCCATATTCGATGGATCGAAGAGATTGCCGCAGCCGAGCATCTTCTCTGCTTTCTCTACCCCCTCTTCTGTCAAAGTGGCTGTGTGCTGCTTCTCATCTACCTGATAGTCAATATCTCTTTTGAGGCGCGGGATAATATCATTGGCCAGATAATATTTTTCAGTGCTTTCGTCAGAAGCGCCGGAGATGATGAGCGGAGTGCGAGCTTCGTCGATGAGGATCGAGTCAACTTCGTCAACTATGGCGTAGTTATGCCCGCGCTGCACGCAGGTTGATAACTCGAATTTCATATTGTCGCGCAGGTAGTCAAATCCAAATTCGTTGTTGGTTCCATAGGTGATGTCTGCGCGATAGGCTTCCTGACGCTCGAAATCGTCCATATAGTTCTGTATGCAGCCGACATTGAGGCCCAGGAAGCGATAGATTTTGCCCATCCATTCAGCATCACGGCTTGCCAGGTAATCGTTAACTGTGACCACATGCACGCCTTTCCCCTCAAGCGCGTTCAAGTAAGCGGGGAGCGTAGCGACGAGCGTTTTACCTTCACCGGTGCGCATCTCGGCGATCATGCCGCGATGGAGCACTATTCCGCCCAGCAGTTGCACATCGAAATGGCGCAGGCCGGTGGCGCGCTTCGACGCTTCGCGCACGACGGCGAATGCTTCTATTAGCAGATCATCAAGCGTTGCTCCTTGATCGAGCTTCTCCCGGAATTCAGCCGTCTTGGCGCGCAGTTCCGCATCTGAGAGCTTACTTATCTGTGGTTCAAGATCATTTATCTTATGCACAATAGGCCAGAGCTTTTTCAGCAGTCGATCGTTTGAGCTGCCGAAAATCTTGGAAAGTAACTTATTGATGTCCATAACGCTATTCCGTCCTTAGCTCGCTACAGGCGTTTAAAATAGGCCAGTTAACGATTCTCATCAATGGGCTGAGTAATTTTAGGTTATGGGGTAAGGGTAGTCAAGGAGTCGGCCATGTACGATTAATATGCGATTAAGCGTGAGAATCCAATCTCTCACGGTATCCAGCAGCGCGCAAACGTTCATCGACCCAGGCAGCATCCTCATCGCCGAGCGGAGGCGGAGGAGGCGGCTCAGAGTAATCGAGCAACCGTTCATATCCCACCAGATCAAAACAGGCTTTGACAGCCGCTTGCAGCTCCAAAGGTACATCAGGATCAGGGGGCAACAGCGGCACAGGAACCGTCGGCAGCGACTGCCGCAAAGCAATAGGCCATACCTGAGTGAATGGACGACGCTGCCAGCGACTCAGATAGATGTAGTAGGACGCAGGAGGCAACTCGCCCATCAGCGGCAATCGCGCCCCTTGACGCAATAAGTCTATTTCCAGCAGGTGAGTCTTCGTCTGAAGCAGTTCCATCCGTCGCTCAACATACTCGCGGAACCCTTCACCGCGCTTGTTAACCGGCGACAGAATCTCGATCAAGGTCACCAGTCGGCGATCAGCCGTGTCACGAATCTCGATGCTGAGCAGGGGGACCTCTTCGGCTATGGGGCTGACAAGCTCCACTGTCGGTTCCACCACTGCCACAGCCGCGCTGCTTGATGATGAAGGCACAGTTGCGCCGGGTGGAGCGACTACGTGGACATCGGGATAGATGACTCGCTCTGCTGGTAATCCGATCACACTCAAGGATGGACGGTCTAGCACATATCGCTTGGCCAGCAACGCCACGTATTTGGGGACGAGATGAGGTTGCAATTGAGCGCGAATGGCGCTGGCAAGAGTTTCATGAAACTCTTGCCACATTTCGCCTTCGAGATAAGGATCCATTCCTGGAAATGGCGATGCCATTATCTTCTCCTTCAGTGTGCAATCAAGTGTGAGAATCCAATCTCTCACGGTATCCAGCAGCGCGCAAACGTTCATCGACCCAGGCAGCATCCTCATCGCCGAGCGGAGGCGGAGGAGGCGGCTCAGAATAATCGAGCAACCGTTCATATCCCACCAGATCAAAACAGGCTTTGACAGCCGCTTGCAACTCTAGCGGCACATCAGGATCAGGGGGCAACAGCGGCACAGGAACAGTCGGCAGCAATTGCTGCAAAGCAATAGGCCATA